>Ga0157369_10008850_pt1 | contig 11528 bp, 7 predicted proteins | sample C25metaG_FD_113461 | JGI IMG/M metagenome (GOLD analysis project Ga0157369, IMG submission 113461) | Corn rhizosphere microbial communities from Kellogg Biological Station, Michigan, USA - C2-5 metaG | ecosystem: Host-associated > Plants > Roots > Rhizosphere > Soil | place: USA: Michigan... | reverse complement strand
TGTTAGTGATGGAACGCCCACAAAGTACAGAACGTACACCATCATCACGGCGCAATTAATCTAATCGGGAAATCGGGGGTGAAATCCCCCCGGGCCGTAGTGCTGCCCTAAATTTCGCATGACGGCTTCGGGATATGGCTGGCGCCGCGCCGATTGAACCAGGACAGGTTCCACTGGCCCGGCATTCGCCATGGCTGCGAAGTGGAACTGGATACCGAGCAACACCACAACCCGAGGGAGAAACAACTCCCATGCCAGTGACTACGATACGTTTGCTTTCCAATGACATTGACTCACCTCATGCGATCTTCGTCATGGCCCCGTTAATCGGGGCCATGATTGGCTGTTGTCTTCGCCAGACTTGAGAGAAGGGCACGCTCACCCTGGCGAATTCACGTCCCCCTCATTCAGGCAGGATGTGCGGGTATCGAGGGTTCCCGTGAAGTGTCTGGCTTGATCTTGAACCAAAGGGCATACATCGCTGGCAGGAACACCAGGGTCAGTACAGTCCCGGCGAACGTACCGCCAATCAGGGTGTAGGCAAGCGTTCCCCAGAACACCGAATGGGTCAGCGGAATGAACGCCAGCATGGCTGCCAGTGCGGTGAGAATCACCGGCCGTGCACGCTGCACAGTGGCTTCTACCACGGCGTCATAGGGAGACAGACCGGCCTGCTTATTGGAGTGAATCTGGCCAATGAGGATCAAGGTGTTGCGCATGAGAATCCCAGACAGGGCAATCAGCCCTACCAACGCGTTGATCCCGAACGGTTGCTGGAACAGCAACAGAATGGGTACCACGCCAATCAGTCCCAGAGGTGCGGTAGCGAACACCATCATCATTGCCGACATCGAACGCACCTGAAGAATGATGGTGAGCAACGTCAGTGCGATCATGATGGGGAACAACGGCAGCAACGCCCTGTTAGCCTTCCCCGACTCCTCGATCGCCCCTGCCAACTCAATGCGATAACCCTTAGGCAACTGTTCAATAAGCGGTTGCAGCTGCTTCATCACGGCGCTGGAAACATCTGGAGGCTGAAGACCTTCAGCCACATCGCCACGTACAGTGATGGTTGGGGTTCGATCACGACGCCGCAGGATGGGCTCTTCCATTCGGATCTCCACTGTCCCGACTTGAGACAACGACACCCTTTGGCCCTGCGCTCCGGTCAAGGTGAAGGCGTCGATTTTCGAGGGGTCCAAACGCGTGTCACCCGCTGAGCGTGCAATCACCTGGACCGAGCGAATGTCCTCGCGCACCTGGGTCACTGGTGCTCCGGTCAGCAGAAACTGAAGCTGCTGAGCAACATCTGCGGAGGTCAAACCAAATGCCTGCAGACGATCCTGATTCAGTGCCAGGTGAAGTGCCGGGGCACGCTCGCCCATGTCCGTATTAACGGTTCTCATCATGGGGCTGGCTTTCATCACCTCGCGCACTTGGCCGGCGATATCGCGTAGCACTTTCAGGTCCGGCCCCATGACGCGGAAGGCTACCGGATAAGGCGAATAAGGACCAAACACCAACTGGGTCACACGTACGCGTGCTTGAGGAGCCAGGCCATCAGCAACGGCTTGCCTCAGCCGGATCTTGAGCGCCTCACGCTCTTCCTGATTTGCCGTTAGCACGACAATTTTGGCAAAGGAAGGATCGGGCAACTCTGGCGCCATCGCCAAATAGAACCGTGGGGCGCCCTGCCCAATGTAGGCGGTGACTATCCGTGCTTCAGGCTGTTTCGCAACCCACGCCTCGACTTCGGATGCCGCTGCATCAGTTTGCTCGATGGATGTGCCATAAGGCATCTGCACCTCAACGAGTACCTCGGGGCGGTCTGATGTTGGGAAAAATTGCTTCTTCACCACGCTCATGCCGAGAATAGCGACAATGAACAAACCAACCACTGAGATCGCTACGAGCCCTTTACGGCGAATCACCACACCCAGTACGCGCCTGAAACGCAAGTAATTGGGCGTCCCGTAAATCGCGGCATGGCCGCCTTCAGGCACCTTGATCTGCGGTAGCAGTTTCACCCCCAGGTAAGGTGTGAACACCACTGCCACCACCCAGGATGTGATCAGCGCAATGCCGACAATCCAAAACATGTTGGCGGTGTACTCACCTGCGGTTGATTTGGCGAAACCGTTAGGCATAAAGCCGATTGCAGTGACCAACGTGCCTGACAACATAGGGGCGGCGGTGTGGCTCCAAGCATAGGCGGAGGCTTTGATGCGGTCATACCCCTCCTCCATCTTCACCACCATCATTTCAATGGCAATGATCGCATCGTCCACCAGTAGCCCCAGTGCCAGAATCAGCGACCCTAGCGTTATGCGGTCAAAGTCCTTACCTGTTGCGGCCATGACAATGAAAACTGCCGCCAGGGTCAACGGCACCGCCGCAGCGACGACGATGCCGACACGCCAACCCATGCTGAGAAAACATACCAGCAGAACCACACCCAGCGCCGCGAAAAACTTGATCATGAATTCGGTGACCGATGCATCTATGTTCACCGCCTGATCGGTGACCTTGCTCAATGTCATACCTAGCGGCAGTTGCTCGTTGATCGACGTTGTCTCGGCTTCAAGCGCCTTACCCAAATCGAGACCGTTCCAGCCGTCGCGCATCACAATACCGAGCAGCAAAGCGGGCTCACCATTGTTGCGCACCATGAACGTGGAGGGCTCCTCGTAACCGCGCTTGACCTCGGCCACATCGGACAATTTGAGGGTTCTACCCTGCACGGCCAGCGGCGTGTCGCGAATCTTCTGGAGGTCATCAAACGCACCATCGAGCCGGATGAACACCTGTGGTCCCTTGGCCTCGACTGAACCGGCCGACGTCATCATGTTTTGCGCGTTCAACGCGCTAAATATGTCTCGGGCGGAAATGCCCAATGTCGCCAGACGCTCGTATGACAGCTCGACATAAATGCGCTCGGACTGCTCACCAATGATATTGACCTTTTTCACACCCGCCACGTGCAGCAGGCGCTGACGCAAGGACTCGGCCTCGCGAACCAGCAGTCGTTGTGGCTCGCCCTTCGCCTTGAGCGCATAAAGGGCAAAGGTGACATCGGCATATTCGTCGTTGACGATCGGGCCGATGACTCCAGGCGGCAAACCCGCCTCTTCATCACGGAGCTTCTTGCGAGCTTGGTAAAACTCCTCGGGAACAGCGGAAGGTGGCGTGCTATCGAGCAAATAGACGGTAGTGAGAGCCACTCCCGGACGTGTGAAGGTCTCGGTCCGGTCATACCAACGCAATTCCTGCATGCGTTTTTCCAGCTTTTCAATCACCTGATCCTGCATCTCCTGAGCCGTCGCACCAGGCCATACCGTTACCACCGTCATCTGTTTGATGGTGAAGGCAGGATCTTCCGCGCGCCCTAGCTTGAAGAACGCATACAGCCCGCCTATGGATATCAGCAGGATCAAGAACAGCGTGATCGAACGCTCACGCACGGCCAATGCGGACAGGTTGAACCCGCTCATCGGCGCACCTCAGCCACCGCTGCCTGAGCGTTGCCTGCCACCTGAGCCCTGACCTGCTCGCCCTCGCTTAAAAGGTGAACGCCCAACGCCACAATACGATCATTGACATTGAGATGACCTGTCACACGTGCAGTTTCAGCATCACTCAAACCGAGAAACGTTACAGGGCGCCAGGTCACCTGCTCAGGCTCCCGACTCACCACCCATACACCCGGACCTTTACCCGCGTCATAGAGAGAGGCGACTGGCACCTGGACTTCACTATTGATGGCTGTTGGCCTGCCGCCGATGGCAACCGAAATGGTCGCCCCCAGTGTGGCATTGGCAAGTGCGCCCTCCAGCACGTAACGCGCCTCAAATGTGCGGGTCAACCTGTCAGCCGAATCGGACAGTTGGCGCAGATGCGCCTTCCCTTCATGCTGGTCCAATCCATAAAGCTGCGCCGTCGCCGAAGAGCCCAGAGCAGGACGTAGCGTTTCAGGTAATTGAATAACGGCCTCACGTTGTCCGGAATGGGCAACACGCACTACCACCTGGCCTGCAACTACTACTTGCCCCGGCTCCGCTAAGGTGTCTACAACAACGCCGTCGGAGTCGGCCAGCAAGGTTGAATAACCGGTGGAGTTTTTCGCCACCTCAGCCTGGGCTTTGGCGGCATTCAGTTGAGCCTTGGCCGAGTCGGCGGCTGCTTTGATTCCTGCGTAGGCCGAAGCAGATACAGCACCGACGGACACCAGATCACGGTAGCGCAACTCGTCATCAGAGGCCTGTCGGGATCGAGCCATTGCTGCGAGCACCGCTTCTTGCTGCGCCCGCGCTGTCAGCGTCAGATCGTTCGCATCAATGCGCATAAGCGGCTGTCCACGCTTGACGCTCTGGCCGGTGTCCACGAGGCGTTCCGTCACCTTTCCGGGCACTCGAAAACCAAGGTCACTCTGAACCCGAGCCGCTACGACGCCGGTGTATAGGCGAGCTTCAGGTACAGAAGGCTGAACCAGGCTGACGCGAACCAAAGGAGCCTGGAGACGAGGATCAGGAGGCTGTGCCTCGCTGCATGCAGCCAAGGCAAACGGCAATAGACCGATGAACATAAATGAAGTGGAACGGCGCTGGATCATAGAGACCTCTTGGAAGCGGATGCGCCATGCTCATCCAAGTGACCAAATAAGTCAACGGTCACGAAACGAACAAATGAAAGCCGCCTGCTGATCAAGGTGAGATCAGCAGAGTCGGCCTTAAGTTACGGATACAAGGGAAGTGCGGAGGTGTACAGATCTGCCAGCCAGAGCTTTTTAAGGCATCAGGCTGCGCAGAATAAGGCTGGAAATGAGCCCAGGGGCCTCTTCAACGACGTCAAGGTTGTGCTGCAACAGCAAAGGGTTGATGTAGGGGCGTAGTGCGAGGTGAATCGACTCCACTGTCTCATCCAAAGGCGTCTTGCGCTCAAACTCTCCGAGTTCACGCCCCTCTCGTACAATTTGCAGTACGAAGTGTTTGATTCGCATGTCATAGACCTGCGAGCTGGGCCAGCGCTCCGACGCAGAGAACGCCGCGATGTCATACAGTTTTCGATCATTAAAAAACAGGTCAACCCCTTTGGTTATAAGGCTTTTGACCAATCGTCGAAATCGCTCCGTGGGTGAGATACCCACGGCATTGATAGCTTCCTCCACGGCCGCAATGATTTGCGACAGGCAATTGCTGCAAATGGCTTCACCAATCGCCTGCTTGGAGTCGAAGAACTTGTAGATATACGCCTTGGAAAAACCGATCGCTTTCGCGAGGTCGGAGACTGTTGTCTTGCTGTAACCGTATTGACTGAAATGTTCGTTGGCCGCCGCGACTATCTGGTCTCGGATTTCGTGTTCGGCAGGACCGCGAGTGCTGGACGAGGAAACGGATAATGGGTTCATGCGATTAGCTTACGCACCCGCAGGGCTGTTGACAACTTATGACCAAATCGTAATATGGTCACCAATAGATCATTTCAAAGGTGTCACATGCACCCTTTCCGTTTTGCCGTTTTGCTAAGTTTCGGTATGGTCACAGGCTGCTCGGTGGGCCCTGACTATTCGGAGCCCAAAGTAGAACTGCCCGCGCATTTTTCAGCGCATCCACCTACAACACGAACAGTTGACTCAACCTCCAGCGATCTTACCGTCTGGTGGAAGGCTTTCAATGACCCCGTTCTCAGCCAGTTAATCAATCGAGCCCTTGAACAGAACCTCGATTTAGCTCAGGCAACCGCCAGGATCGAACAGGCTCACGCGGGCTTGGGAGCAGCTAATGCCGCTCTTTTGCCGTCGGCCACCGTCAGTGGCCAAGCGGCTAGAGCGCGACAATCCTTGGAAACACCGTTGGGCCAAGTGCTGAATTCAGATCCATCCTATAACCGCTACGGTAGTGCTTATGAGGCGAATCTCAATGCTGGCTGGGAACTTGATGTGTTTGGAGGATTACGTCGAGGCAAAGAAGCAGCCGTGGCCGACTACCAGGCGTCCCAAGCAGCAGCAGTTGCCACACGGCTAGCAGTGGTAGCGCAGACTGCTGACCTTTACATCAGCATCCGCGGCCTGCAAGCACGCCTGGAAATTGCCCGAAAGCAAGTAGAGACGCGACAACACCTGCTCGCCACTATCGAACATCTCTACGCCAAAGGACTGGCTGCTGAACTGCAGCTGAATCAGACTCAAGGATCGTTGAACCAAGCGCAAGCAACGGTGCCAGTACTGCAGGCTGGCCTTGATTCGGCAATGAACGCTATGGATGTCATCTTGGGTAAGCCACCGGGTACTTATACTGCGCAGTTGGCTCAATCGACACACATCCCGGATGTACCACAATTCGCCAGCCTGGGCTCTCCAGCGGACCTCCTGCGCCGACGTCCAGATTTGATCGTCGCAGAGCGCCGGCTGGCGGCATCAAACGCTCGCATCGGCGAAGCCATTTCCGAGTACTACCCCAAGTTTTCCGTAGGCGCGCTGATAGGCAGCGCGACGTCGGTCTCCAGCGGAAATCTTTTCTCCAACGATGCCAGTCAGGCATCGGCGGTATTGGGACTACGCTGGAGGCTGTTCGACTTTGGCCGTATTAACGCTCAGATTGACTTGGCCAAGGGGCAAGAAGCTGAAGCGTTAGCCGCCTATCGCCAGTCAGTGCTACGGGCCTCCGAGGATGTCGAAACCGCTTTTTCCGCGCTGATCAACCGCGAGCAGCAGCTTAAACAGCTTGCGCAGGGTGAAATTGCTTTTACAAAAGCCCGAGACAGATCATTCACCGCCTACGAAAAAGGCGTGGTGAGCCTGATCGAAGTACTGGGTGCCGATGAGAACTTGTTAGCCGCATCTGATGGCAGAGCACAAGCCCAAACAGAATCGGCTCGAGCTGCGGTGGCCACATTCAAAGCATTGGGTGGCGGTTGGCAACACGAGTCACAAGACCCGCGATTTCTCTCGAGTGCCCAATAACAGTCGAATACCTCACGAAACGGTTCATCCCACTTTACGGCCTTAACTGGCCGTTTTTTTCTGGAGAAATGAACTCGGGGTCAAATGCAGATGTTCCTGAGGTACTGACGCAGTGGGAAGATGCTCATTCCCCTGCATGTCTGCTGGTGGACGGCAAGCCAGGTGCTCACCCAGAAGAATCAGCCTCGCCATCCATAGACCGGTAAAGAGCGTTCCCTTCTGGGTGAGCGCGGCAAAGATACTCCCGACTGACAATCATTATCAATAATTTCCGATTAGCCGCTGAGTGCGCAGGGGAAGCGGACCGTGGATTTGCAGTAGTCGCTGATGAAGTTACCTCCAGGGGTTCAGACCCAACCCTATCTCCCACTGCCCAGGGCGTGAACCTGCATAACCCTGGGAATCGGAACATCGAGGCCGTGCGATACACGCGGCCCTGAAGACAAAATGCATTAACCAACGTTGTACACTCATCGTGTGTAGCCGGAACCCAAGCGTAAAGCCATGACGCCATTCCCTATGCCCCCTGGTTGATCGGCGGCGCTTTGTGCCGTCCGACGTGGTAAATCCTACTGATCGGAGCATCACCATGAACCCGAGTACAACCGCCCTTGTGTTGATTGAATTCCAGAATGACTTCACCACCCCGGGTGGGGTCTTCCACGACGCCGTCAAAGACGTCATGCATGCCACCGACATGCTTGCCAACACCGCCACCACGGTGCAACAAGCGCGCAAACTCGGCGTGAAGATCATCCACCTGCCCATCCAGTTTGCCGACGGTTATCCAGAGCTGACCCTGCGCTCCTACGGGATTCTCAAAGGCGTGGCAGATGGCAGCGCCTTCCGCGCCGGCAGCTGGGGCGCCGAAATCACCGATGCACTGACCCATGAATCAAGCGACATCGTGGTCGAGGGCAAGCGTGGGCTGGACGGTTTCGCCACCACGGGCCTGGACCTGGTGCTGCGCAACAATGGCATCCAGCATCTGGTGGTGGCGGGTTTTCTCACCAACTGTTGCGTTGAAGGCACCGTCCGGACCGGCTATGAAAAAGGCTATGAGGTGGTGACACTGACCGATTGCACAGCGACCTTCACCGATGAACAACAACACGCCGCCGAGCAATTTACCTTGCCGATGTTTTCGCAAACGCTGAAGCACACGCAGTTCCTGGCCGCGTTGAACGCCAAATAACCCAAAAATGCCCAGCGCGAAGGGTTGTCCGCCGTGATGCGGCGGGTAATCCGGCGAGCTTGGCAATCATTGGCAGGCCCGAATCGAACGACGCCGTTGCCGGTTCCGAGTGCAGAGGCGCTGGCCAGTTTCGATTCTTGGTTTGAAATCATAGAGCAGCTGCAGCAACAAATTTCAGAACTCGACGTTCGCTGGAATTAGCGCCTCACTCTTTCGTTCCACCCCTCCCCCTCCCCCTTCAAAGTCAGCCGCTATAGCGGCAAGGACGAGTGTTGCCGTGAGCATCATCGACGACGTAATGACCGACAAGATCACCCTGCACGGCCTGGACTTTGTGCAGGTTCAGCTGGAAGGCGGCCAGCGCCTCCACGTCTGGCACCCTGAGTTGCCCCGCTGCGCATGCGAGGGAGATTTGACGCGGCAAGGATGAAGGCCTGCATGGAAAAATCTGCCTTTCAGATGCGCGACACGCGCGCAAAAGCTGCAACAGACAAGAAGGAATCGACAGGCAGCAGTCGGGATGCACGAGATCAGTTGGGTATACAACTGTCAGCATGACATAGAAATATAACCTATTGTTTTATATAGAATTTAAATCAAAAAGATCAGCGACAGGGTATCCGCCAGAGTCGAGAGCCTTGCGCGATTTACTCACGTCTAGCGCCAATCCAGATTGTGAAACAGTTCGTCCTCCTGATCAAAGTGCAGGCGCACGAGGGTGTCCAGGCGAATCAGCTGATGCTGAATCTCGTCAGCAGGTGCCGTCGCGGGGTCGGAACTGAAGTCGCTGCTCATGCGCGCGAGTAAATGGATAAGGCGAAAGATCTCTCGGTGAGCATGGCTCATCGCTGACATGGGGTCCTCGCCCGGCATGCTCAGCGTCAGCAGCGGGTAGAGTGTGTCTTCGTCGTTGTGTTCGTGCTGCGCCAGTACTGTTTGCAGCTTGTCGACCAGTGCCACCAGGTCGCTCCGTGCTTGCGCAACTGGACGCTGGGCAAAGTCATTGGCCATTTGGTGCAGATCATTCAATACGGCAGTGAGTTGTTGATGCTCATCATGCAGGCGATCGATATGCTCAGCGGTGAGCGTTTGTTTCCTCCTTCCCCACCAAGGCCCCAGTGCCCGCAGGGCATTGAGGATGATCACCACGTCTATGCCCTCCTGCACCATGGCGCCGATCAGCGGCTGCAGGTAACCCGAGGCTGCCACGGCCATGGCCAGCAATGACAACCCCATGCCGACCAGCACTCCCTGGCGCGCGATGTAACGGGTGCGCCGGGCGATGTCCAGTGCCTCGACCAGACGATCCAGTCGATCCACCAGCAGCACAACACCAGCGGCTTGTGCAGAAGCGGTGGCGCCGCTGGCTCCGATTGCCACACCGACATCAGCCGCCGCCAGCGCCGGTGCGTCATTGATGCCATCGCCGACCATCAGCGTGCTGGCGTGCTGGCCACCCTGCTGTAGCGCCCGCACTTTATCTTCAGGGGTCAACCCGGCACGCAACTCGTCAATCCCGGCAGACAGCGCAATCATCTCGGCAGTTTCCAGGCGATCCCCGGTGAGCATGACGATCTTTTCGATGCCTCTGTTGCGCAGTCGACGCAGCGTCTGTGGCGTTTCGCGCCGAATGTTGTCCGAGAAAACAAACAGGCCCGCGAGTTTCCCGTCCACGTCGATGAAGCTTCCGCTGCACGCCAGGTGGTCCATGCGGCGCAGCATGGCTACGACCCAGCCGGTTGCCTCGGCGTCTTTGTGCGCAAAAGACAAAGTACCAAAGCGCACCTGCATGCCATCGACGCACCCACAAAGCCCCGCGCCCGGGCTTTCTTCCACGCCCTGCGGGACGCTGAGCGACAACTGCCCCTGATGGGCTGCTTCAACAATTGCCTGGCAGATAGGATGTGTCGAGGCCTGCGCCAGAGACGCGGCCAGGCCAAGCAAGCGTTGCGGATCGTGCAGTCCGTTGACCTCTATCGACTGCAGACGGGCATGGCCGCTGGTCAGAGTACCGGTCTTGTCGAGAAAAACCTGCTTGACCGTGGCCAGTGCTTCCAAGGTCGCGCCATCCTTGATCAGGATCCCGCGTTGCGCTGCCCTTGAAATACCCGAGATAAACGCAATCGGTACCGCCAGAATCAAAGGGCAAGGTGTCGCCACCACCAGAACAGCCAACGCTCGCAAAGGATCGCCGCTCAGTTGCCAGGCCAACCCGGCAATCAACAATGTCAGCGGGATAAAGAACACTGCATAACGGTCAGCCATGCGCACGAAAGGAGCGCGTGAACGGCGCGCTGCCTCGGCCATCCGCACGATGCCGGCATAGGTGCTCTGCGCAGCTGTTCGCGTGGAAATCAGCAAGATCGGCGCGCCGACGTTGGAAACACCGCTGTGCAGCAGCTCACCCTCTCGACGGGTGACGGGCAACGACTCACCACTGAGCGCCGATTCGTCCAGAACGGCCGTCGAACTCAGCAAGCGACCATCGACCGGTATCACCTCCCCCAACCGCACCAGCAATGTCTGATTCAGCGTGACCTGCTCGATGGGGATCTTGCGCAGGCCGCCGCCCTCCTGCAACCAGGCAAAGTGTGGCGCGCGGTCGATGAGCGCACGCAACTCACGGTCAGCGCGTTGCTTGGTGAAGTACTCCAGGGCTCGTCCGGTCGCCAGCATCAAGGCGATCACCGCGGACACCAGTGCCTGCCCGAAAAACAGCGCCGAGGTGATGGACAGCAACGCAATCAGGTCCACACCGGCCTCGCGCCGGGCAAGACGCCCCACAATCTCGATGAGCAGCACCGCAACCATCACCAGGCTGCCTGCGGCCCAACACATAGATGCCCAATCAGGCTGCTGCGCGACATGCGCAATGCCCCCGGCCGCCAGCGTCAGTGCCGTGAGCAGCAATAGGAGGGGATCCAGCCACTTAGCGAGCATGGAAGTGAGTTCCTCAAAAAGCGATTTGACCACCTCTGCCGTCACAACAAGGCCGAGCCAGGCCACGAGCAAGCACCTGGTCATGACGTTCCCGCTGTCGGTCCTCGCCTGCAAAGCGCAGCCGTTCGAATAAAATAGCTGGGTTTATCCAGTATTTGCGCTGACATTTATCACATAAACAGCGGGCGATTAACGGCGTGCGCCCCCTGGACCCTTTTTGATTTAGCTCAATATCTGTCGATCGCTCAGGCGTAAAAACAACAACGGATAGAACGAGCAAAGAGTCACTTGTGGCGAGCGGGCTAGCCATAATGCCGTTCAGTTAAGCGTACATCGCCTTCTGTAGGAGCGAGGGGGACGCCTAGTTCTTGCTCGCGAAAAACGTCAACGATAACGCGTGTTTCCTGAGTGAACGCGGCGCCTGTGAGTTCT
>Ga0157369_10008849_pt1 | contig 11528 bp, 9 predicted proteins | sample C25metaG_FD_113461 | JGI IMG/M metagenome (GOLD analysis project Ga0157369, IMG submission 113461) | Corn rhizosphere microbial communities from Kellogg Biological Station, Michigan, USA - C2-5 metaG | ecosystem: Host-associated > Plants > Roots > Rhizosphere > Soil | place: USA: Michigan... | reverse complement strand
AAGCTCCGCTGGAAGTACCTGGCTACGAGATGATGATGCTTTGGCACGAGCGCTCGCATCGGGATCCAGCGCATCGCTGGCTGCGTGAGTACATTGCGGGTTCGGTTTAGGTCGGCCGCGCCGTATCGCTCGCGGCATGCGTCACTGTCAACTTCGAGCGCTTACCGAACATGTAATGCCTGGCGCTCGGCGAAGAGACCGATAGGACAATCTAAATCGTCTGCGGCGCCCGACAATCCGCGATCAACCGTCCTTTACGCCGCGTCGATTCAGCAAAGTGAGAGAACGGCTCCGGTCGAACGAAGACCGGAACGCCCGCGTCATTCAGCATCGGAAGGCAGCAATGAGTTGCGGCAGTTAGCGCCCCGGTAACATCGGCGTCCCCGTGTCGGGGCGCGTCCGCTAACGTGTAGACGATTTCGACTCGATTGGAATAAATTTCCGCCTGGAGTTTGATCAAACCTACATCCTTGCCCACGGCTTGGATAAGTGCCCACACGTGAGTTTCGTTGAACGTGGCGTCGCCAAGCGTATGGACAAAAGGAAATTTGCGACCGAGTAAGCGGAAGCGTCTAGACGTCACATCTGGACCATCGATCCATTCGGCGTAGTCTCCGGTGTCGATGCGGATCGCGGGCGCAGCGACACGCAGCAGCGACGTGACCACACATTTCCCCTTCTCGGAGGTCATCCCGATCACGTCGTGCGTTTCTTCGTCAACGATCTCCACAATACCTGCGCCCGGAAGCGCTCGAAAGACGTCCGGCCCGTCGTCGAGCTCGCTGTATCCAATTACGCCACTTTCTGTCGTACCAAACATGAAGGATAGGAGTGCTGCGCGAGGAAACGCGCGCTCGATGATCTGCTGTTGTGCGCCGTACAACAATTCGCCACCAGCCAGAATTCGCTCGATCCGCTCATTTTTTTCTCCTCTGCTCAGCAGATCGATCGCCAAACCAAGAATCGTCGAATTGATGCCCGTCAGCACGTTCGATCCATATCGAACGACCATTTCGTTGAGTTGAGGATAAGAGCGATCGCAACCGATTGGAATCTCCGAGCAACGGCCAGGAAATCGTTCAAGCACGCTATGAACGATTCTGTACGAAATGTAAGGGGTCGCGCAAAGGTTTGAGACCCGGTCTCGGTCTCTGAGGAGTCCAGTACGCCATAACTGTGTGGAGAGAAGACGGGTCGATGCCTCCCACTCATCACGCCCGAATAGGGTAACTTTCGGTTTGCCGGTAGATGCAGACGATTCGAATACGATTCCGTGCATCGCACCTTCCCCAAAAACGAAATCCGGCTGGCGTGCATGGACTATTTCCATCAGCGTCTCGTTGGATAACACCGGCAAGTCGGTAAGTGTCGCTGTATGTCGAAGGTCCCGGTAGTGCTCCCGATAGATGGGGGAGCAGGATTTCGCTAGCGCCACCAATTGATCAATGGAGTAGATGTTCATATATGCAGTCTTTCCTTTGTCGAAGTGACGATGCTTGGGTTAATAACGTGTACTGACGGGTGGACGCGTTGCGGCGACTCTGGATTTGCTGCGGAGTCTCACCCGCCAATGAGCATGCGACGCGTTATTCCATCGGCCGTATTCAACGCCAGCGCAACGACCGTCAGCGTCGGATGGCAGTCGAGGGCTGTTGGGAAAAGCGACGCGTCCGCGATATAAAGACCGTCTATGCCGTGAACCCGTCCGTCAAGGTCCGTCACCGAGTCTCTGTCGGCTACGCCGATCGGACATGTTCCCGCTTCATGTGACGTGCCGGTACCACCCAACGTCAGCGTCTTGCGCACCTTCATGGCACGCCCACCTTTGCCGGCCAAAATAGTGGCTATAAGTTCGGCCTCTGATTCCATCTTCTGTGCGAGTATCAGGTCACTATCTTCCCACCCGATACTTATGTTTGGCATGGGGCGGAGGAGACCATCGCGTCCTTCGGCAAGGCTGACACTGCGCTTTGGCGACCGAAGCAGCTCACCAATGGCATTCACGCCAATGCAGGCGACGTGCCTATCCTCGAAGGGATCAAGACCTGCGGCCGATAGTATCTCCGACTCGTAAAGCGACGCAGGGTTGGGTCCATTCAACTCGATCGTAAACCCTCCGTACGCCTCCCGGAACGCTCGACTGCGCCCGGCCAAGGGCAACGTCGCGCTCCCTTGAAGAAGTCCGGCACCCGACAACTCCATCGGGCGGTCAGGGAGAATAGCCAAGTAGCTCGCAGCAATATGATCGAGGTAGTTCTTTCCGATCAGCGCCCATGCATCCGTTTGTCGCTCGAGATCCGACAGCAGCAAAAGTCGTGTTGTCTCGATTGGCGAGGCTGCTAGCACGACAACGCTCGCACGGATATGCCGGGTTTTCCCGGTAATCAGTTCGCGATACTCAACGCCTTCCGTCTTGTTCCCTGCGCACATCACTCGCGTAACGGCGACCTGGTCTCGAACGACAATGCGCCCGGCGCGCCCTCTGCAGCGAGGCTCTTCAGCAAGGCGGTCAATTGAGCACAAGGGCCGAATTCGATCGAGTGACGCCGCGGCGATCTTTGGGCACACCTGTTCGTTGCAGCGATCAGCAAGATCAATAAATCGAGAATTGAGCGCCGACGATGTGGCGTTTAACCAGCGGAATGCGCGACTGTACAACGCGTCCATCTCCGCAGGCGCAAACGGCCATCGACCGCGCGGGCCCGACGCGAGGGTAAAGTTTTCAAGCTGTGGTTTGGCAAGCCATCCGCGCCACCGCAACGAGCGTCCGCCTGCCGCTCGCACACGAATCCAATCGAAAACGTTGCGATCGGCTTCGTAGTTCCAGTTCGTTTCATTCACTTCCCAGCAGGGCCGAACGAAGTCGCGATACTCCGCCATGCTCTCGAACCGTTGGCCGGCCAGAGCGTACGGTATCGCGCCCGCTTCCAAGATCACGGAACTTATGCCGCGTCGACGTAATGTATCGGCAACCGCTGCGCCGCTGAGCCCCGACCCGACTATGACCACTTCGGGATCGCTGGAGCTTTTCGCGCTTCTCATTGTTGTCGCCATGGGATTTTCTGTCGGTTTTTCTGAGTGACGGTCGGACTGCAGATCGCTTGGACTACCGTGTGAAAACTGCAGCGCTCGATGCGCGACACGTCCATGTTTTCGATTCGACTCAGCAAGCGATCAAAGCTGAATTCGTCGATTACCCCCGCGCGGATGTAGACCGCCTTTGAGGCTCTCAGTGTGCAGTCGATGTACTCTCTCGCCAACTCGGGCGACAAATCCGGCTGAGATCGGAAGTTATCGTCGATATCGAAGCCCGCTGCACTCGCTTCCATCAACATCTCCCGGCCAAAATTGGGATTGGTCGATGTCCATCGACAGAGAGCCTCATAAAGCGCAATTGGCGAATCCCACAAACCGAGTCTCGGGTATTCAGCCGTCTCTACGATCACCGGTTCCTCGACGACCAAGCGCCCGCCCTCAAGCAACTTGCCCCTGATGTGAGCCAGCACGCTCCGAGGACACGACAAATGCATAAGAAAAAAACGGCTATACGCGACGTCGATTGCTGGAATGCCCACCAATGCATCATCGATGTCACCATGCACAAGCGATATATTGCTGATCCCCGCGGCATGAGCCTTTACTCTCAGTGTCTCCAGGGAGGCTTCGCACCGGTCAACCGCGTAGACGCGGCCCATTGGACCGACCATCCGGCCAAGCAACAAGGCAACGGCCCCTTCGCCACAGCCGAAGTCCGCCACACGTGCGCCCGGTAGTATCTTTGCCGTCCTCAGCAGCCGAACTGTCGCCGGCTCGAGGATAGATTGCAGCAATTTCCGCCGCCACGCTCCAGCGACCTCCGCGCTTATCGGGTGAGGCCTCTTCATCTACTGACCTTCCAAAAGCGTGTTGGCACACACCGACTTCAATTGCTCGCAAAATTGCCGCATCGTCTCCTGGTCGATATCGGCGCGCGGCATGATACGCAACCCAGCGGTACCTTTGGGAACGACCGGAAAAAATACTGGGGAAGTGTAAAATCCGACATCCATAAGCCGCTTTGCTGCATCTATCGCTGATTTGGGGTTTCCTAACCGGACGACGCGAATAGGAGTCGGCCTTCCCGCATTGCCGGTCGGAAAGTGCCCATCGAGAATTGCGGCGTTGCGTGCTCGTGCGGACTGAGCGCGCAGCAGCTCGGGCGACTCATGCAAGTCGAGCGAAGCCAGCCCGCCGCCAATCCCCGCCGAATTTAGATACTGCGACCAAGGGTTGCCGTATCGAATCAAAAGACGTTTGATGTCCGGGTGACCGGATAGCAGGACGCCGCCCGCTGCGCCGAATGCCTTTGCGAGCGACGCCACGACGACGGTGCGCTCATTCAGCTCTCGGATCCTCGTAAGTGCATACCCACACCCTCTCACACCTGTAATGGAAAGTCCGTGCGAATCGTCTAGATAAACGAACAGGCCGTAGCGTTCCTGAAGCTCCATGAGCTTTGAGATGTTCGCGAAGCCTTCTATGCTATACGTCGCATCGGAAATATATGCAACCACGGCGCTGCGCCTACAAATCTTTTCAAGCGCTTCCATGTCGTTGTTTTCGATCGTGACAACTTCCGTTTCGTCGCCACATATCGCCTTTGATTGCGCTAGCGAGAAATGGGCAAATTTATCGAAAACCATCACAGGCTTACGTCCCGCCGAAAAGCCCCCGCATGCGAGAATCGGAAGGCACGCGTTGCTTGCGGTCGCGCACGCGTTATACGCGATCGCCGTCACTCCGAAGTGATCCGTCAATCGCGCCTCGAACCTCGAAAGCAGGTCGAGTGCGAGCCGGCACCGGGCCGTCGTCAAGTGCAGCGTTCCCGCCGTGCGCACGCCTTTGATCGCACCTTCCAAGATTGCGGGATGCCGGTCCCATCCAAGGTACGAGCAGGAGCACATATTGATGAATTGCTTGTCTCCATGCAGCATGTACGGCCCCTCGCCGTGGGTTACGGAAAGATCTATAAGGCGACGGGTTTCGGCGGCTCGCCAGCCTTCGTCGCTGAGCCGCATCATCTTGCTTAGATTCTGGTACTGATTCATTTTGTTCTCCGTCATGCACGCCACCGGTCAGAACGTTGACGCTCCCCCGTCGACGACAATCTTGGCGCCGGTGACCCAGCTGCTCTCGTCGCTGGCTAGAAATATCGCTGCACCGACGAGATCGGTAGGTATCCCGGCTCGCCCAAGCGGAATGCTGGCCACGCGCTCGTTCCACGACCCCATTCCTTGAGTCCTCTGCTGCTCATTCGCCGGCGTCGCGACAAGCCCGGGGGCAATAACGTTTGAACGGATGCCAAGCCCTGCAAGCTCAAATGCCGCGCTTGTCGATAGCATTTCGAGCGCCGCCTTTGAGCACTGGTATGCGGACATTCGACTTCTTGCCGCAGTAGCACTCAACGACGATACGTTGATAATGCCTCCCGGCTGGTTTCGCTTCGCGAGCGCTCTTGCAAACGACGCAATGAGCAAAAAGGGGGCAGCGACGTTCACGTAAAGAGTTTCGTGAAGGATCGATGCCGTCGTTTCCATCAAGCTGTCACGCGAGAAGATCGCCGCGTTATTCACAAGCACGTCAAGTCCATCGAGCCTCATAGAAGCGGATTCAATAAGCTGGTCGGCTAAGAAGGGCTTGCAGAAGTTCACTGCCATGGGCACCGCACGTGGGTAACGATTCAGGAGCCATTGCACCGGCTCGCGTTGCAGCGACGCGTCGCTCGTATGCGTAAATGCGACGGTCGCACCATGGATCAGCAGTCCTTCAGTAATAGCGAGTCCAATTCCGCTGCTCCCCCCAGTTACGAGAATTTTTTTCCCAGACAGCCTCCCAGAGTATCCTCGCGACAATTTGTCAAGCACGCCTCGTCTCCAGCGCAACGACAGCGCTCGATGGATCGGCCGAATCGACCTTCGGAAACAAGGTCCGCAAGGACGCAACCGGCCCTTCAAACCTCGAACCGCCCCACGCGAAATGTTCGTCGGATGGGGCGCTACTTCCGTTGCCCATGGTCTGCGTCAAATAGTCCACGCCAATGGCGCTCCAGAGTGTCTGCATCCGCTCGGGCATAAGCGGCCATAAAAGCAGCGATGCGAGGCGGATCGCTTCGAGCGCATCATGGAGCATTCCGCTCACGCGTCCGCGCTGGGAGGGCTCTCGGGCCAATCGGAAGGGCTCCGCGCTGTGGATATAGCTGTCGGTCACGCGGAAGACCGCCAAGGCGCCTGACACCAGTGCAGCAACGTCGCCCTTAGCGACGGCATTCCGTGTCTCCTCGATTAACTCTGTCACCCGGGCAATTGGAAAACCGGTGCCGTCTCGTTTTTCGGGCCGCCGATTGTCGCAAAACCTCTCTATCATCGTCGTTACACGCGAACAGCAGTTTCCGACCGTATTCGCCAACGCTGAGACGTGCATTTCGTGAAATCTCCGCATGCTGAAGTCGGCGTCGCTCGCCCCGTGGGGGCCCGCTGCAACAAGAAAAAAACGCACGCTGTCGACACCATATGCGTCGCCGAGTCCCCTCAACACATCCACCGACACGAAGTTGCCCATGCTTTTCGACATTTTTTCTCCGTCTCGGACCCAAAAGCTGTGGGCATGCACGGCTTGTGGCAGCTCAAGAGCGGAGAATGGTTGTGTCTTGCGAAGCGCAAGCAGCATCGCAGGCCAGATAACCGCGTGAAACCACAAGATATCTTTCCCAACGATCTGATGCGTGGGGGGCCACCAACGTCGTCGCTCCCTCGTGTTGATCGCGCTCAGGTAGTTGACGAGTGCATCGATCCATACATACACCGTCTGATCTGGTGATCCCGGCACGACAATCCCCCAATCGTCGGCCCGTGGCCGAGAACATGGGACGTCGCGCAAGCCCTCCTCCAAACGAGTCAACAACTCCTCTTTCCGTACGCCTGGATAGATCCGGAGCTGTCCGGTCTCGATCAATTCCCTGATTTCGCCACCATATGCGGACAGACGGAAAAAAAAGCACGACTCCTTTCGTCGGACCAGTGGCTTTCGATTGATCGGGGAAGCGTAGCCAAACTGACGCGCTTTCACTTCGGAGACATATTCCTCCTGACCTGTGTCATACCAACCTTCATATTCGCCACGATAGATATCGCCCGAGCCCAGAAGCAGCCGCATGCAGGCTGCAACCTGTTCGACATGGCGGGTCTCGCTCGTTCGGATAAAGTCCGATGGCAGTATGTTGAAGCCATGGAACGCATCCTTGAACGATTTTGACTTCGAACGGGCCCACTCTGAGGTGAGAAACCCCCTGTTTTTCGCCGCCTCGACGACTTTTGCGGCGTGCTCGTCCGTGCCGGTAAGAAGAAAAGCTGGTTCGCCTGACAATCTGTACCATCGACATAAGACATCCGCGACGACGGTCGTATAGATGTGTCCGATGTGAGGGTCGTCATTCACGTAGTAAACGGGCGTCGTTATGTAGGCCATGGTTGCTGTGCTGACTCAGAAATAAGCTTGAAACTTGGGTCTTGATTCGATTAGCCTGAACAGTGCATGTCTCCAAGCGATATCACAATCTTGCCGGTGTGCTCCGAAGATTCCATTAGCGCAAGGGCCGAGGAGATATCGCTGAAGGGAAATACGGCGTGTATCAATGGGCGCAGCGGCTCAAAAAGAGGGCTTCCGCCCCAACGCATGAAAAAGCGCTCGACCACGGCACGTTTTTCGTTTTTCGTTTTCATTCTTAGCGTCAATGGCATGATGTTGACACTCCTGTTGATCAACGAATAGAGATCTAACTCCGTCGTGCGACCATCCAGAATGCCCGCCGCTATTAATTTCCCGCCAGCCCTGAGGGCATGGATATTACTGTTGACGTACCGTCCTCCGAGAAAATCGACGACGAGATCGGCTCCAACACCCTTCGTCGAAGCCAAGACATGGTGATAAAAGCGAATTCCTTGTTCTTGAATGATCTCGTCGGCACCTAGCTCACGGAGGCGGTCAGCCTTGCTAGCATGTGAAGTCGTGGCAATCACGACCCCACCCAGACATTTCGCCATGCTGACGACCATCGTTCCCATTCCGCTAGACGCGGCGTGCACTACCACTGCTTTTCCAGACTGCAGCGCTCCGAGTGTGACGAGCGCTTCGTTGGCCGTTAGCACCGCCTCAGGAAAGGCCGCCGCCTCTTCGAATGACCAGCCCGATGGAATCGGCATCGCCATGGCGCTATCCATCTTACAGACCAAGGAAAAGCCGCCCCCCGGCACTACGCCGCAAACTTTGTCGCCGGCTCGATGCGATGTGGCGCCCTCTCCCGCCTCGAGCACGTAACCGGAGATCTCAATTCCAGGCACCGATGTTTCGTGAGCAGGTGGCTGGTACTTTCCATGGCATTGCATCAAGTCCGCGCGGTTAAGGCCGGCGGCCAGCACTTTAACTAGCAGCTCATCGTGCGACAGGGGCGAAAGCATGTGCTGTCGATAATGAACCTGACCGCCGGAATGCGAATGCTCGATTCCGACCGACGTAGTCATGCGCGTCATGACACGACCCTGGCTATGTGCTCGAATCGACTATCCCTATCGCTCCGGGTAACAGCCAGAACGCGGCGAGCTTGTTCGACGATCGGCCGGCCAATCATTTGCCCGTCGACCTGACAGATGTTTCCCCCGCTCGCTTCGGCCGCCGCCACGATTCTCCCTGCCCGCTCGATTGCGGCAGACGAATAGGAGAACGCCGAATTGATCACGCTTGTCTGGGTCGGATGGATAGCACAGCGCCCCGTAAACCCAAGACGTCTTACACGGTCACAGTCGGCTCGAAGCCCATCTAGATCGTCTATATCGAAAAACGGTGTGTCGACTGATGCAAGGCCTGCGTTGCTCGCGGCCGCGACAATGGCGGATCGGGGCATAAGGAGCGTATCCCAGCAAATTTCAGCGCCAATGCTTCTCGTGTAGTCCGCGGAACCGAACATCAACGCGCTCATCCGTTCCGATGCGAAAGCGATCTTCTCGGCTTTGCGGATACCAGCTGCGGTTTCAACAAGCGCAATCAGGCGAATACGCGCGCCTTGCTTACCCAACGCAGTTTCAACGAACTTGATGCTCGAGCCCGACTCCACCTTGGGTATCACAATGAAGTCTGGTTTGTACCGCCCATCCCTGATCGACAAAATGTCATCAAGGCCCGCGTCGGTATCGATCGCGTTAATTCTTACCGCCGTCGGTGTACTGTTTTCCGGACACCGGGAAAAATGCTTATGCATGAGCTCGCGCGCAACCGGTTTCTCGCTGGCGCTGACCGAATCCTCTAGATCGATGAGGCAAACATCTGCGCCCGACTCTACCGCACGAGATAACCGATCGACCTTCAGGGCGGGAGTAAACGAAATTGAGCGTATTGGTACGGAATGGGGCATGGGTGCACCTTCTCCTGCGAACTTGCAGTTGTTGATGGTTGAAAGTGGGAGATGGCGAGCCCGCTCACTGATTGCACATGGTCAGTTCCACGTGCATGCGCTCGCAACCGTCCGGGCCTTCAGCCCAAGCGACGACCTGCTGCCGTTGCTCACATCTTGCTGCGCACAAACGCAGCGGCTCACCTGCGAAACTAGGGCGGTGCGAAACAACGCGCACTGCGTGCACATCATCACAAGCTGCAAGTGCTCGCGCATGAAATACGAGCATTTGCGCGACTAGCGGACCATGAACGACCAGTCCGGGATAGCGTTCGACCGATGTCGCGTAAGGGTGGTCATAGTGAATCCGATGACAAACGCCCAAAAGCGCGGAATAGCGGAAAAGCGAGACTTCATCGAGTTGCACCACGGCGCTGACGGTTGAGTGGTAACGACCTGGTTTCCACATTTCATACGCCGACGTTCCTTCAGCGGTAATATCGGCGGGCGAGTCCTTGTAGACCCCGGTTCTCGTCTCTGTGAGCAAGCAGCCATGGTCATCGAACACAGTGACCTCCAAGGGAACAAACACAAGACTGCCTGAGCGTCCCGTCTTGCTGATCGCCTCGCCGACGCGAATTCTGAACGTGACATGCGTACCGACGCACGTGTGTCGATGGATCTGGATTTCCGACCCAGTCCATAGTCGCCGCGAATGAGTCTCAGGGACTCCATGGGGAAGCACTGCGACGTGACCATCTCGGCGAAGCGGCGCGTCGATAGGTGATTCGTGCGTATAGAGCCAATGCCACGTCGGCGGGAGAGGACCGGTCTCTGGCACATTGTTCGTTCGAAGAATCGCAACCAGCCGCGCGTATCGATCATGATCGATGACGCGGCCCCACTCGCATGCGTTCATTGAAGAGCCTCCTGTTGCCGGGGATATCTGGTCGCGCCAGCAGGCTCATCACTACACAACTATTGCAATAGCAGCGGAGCTGAAGAAGAACCGACACGTCTCGGAACGAAGGCTACAACTCGATCCAGTTCCACGATACTGCCAAGGTTGATAGAGTCCTTGTTTTGAGATGATCACTCTCACAAATCCAATCTAACTAGTTAGCAGTCCTATCGTCTCGAGTTCGATCAACCATCGGCGGTCTAAGATTGCGCAGCCGCCTGGAACTGCGCAACCGACGTTGGGAAGTCCATCCCGCAACGCCGGTCGTCGTTGCTCCTAAACCGTCACCACGATCTTCCCGAACTGCTCGTTCGATTCGAGATAGCGATGCGCCTCGACGATATCGTCGAACGTGAATGTCCGATCGACAACCGGTCGAAGTTTTCCCGACGAGAGCCCTGCGAGAATGAAGCGTTTCGCCTCGGCAAAGCGTTGAGCGTCGAGTATGACGCGCTTATAGGTGTAGCCATGCACCGCGATCCGCTTGCTCAGCATGGCGAAAAGCGGCATGGCGGTGGGCTCCGGGCTGAGTGCGCCATATTCGAGCACGATTCCATCGTTGCATACCAGGTCCGCCAGCTCGGTCAGCATCGGACCGGCGATGGGATCGAACGCGACGCGCGCCCCCGCCCCGTTCGTGATCTCTTTTACGCGGTCCGCAAGACTCTCCTCTTGCGTCGCGATCACGAAATCGGCGCCGCATCCGAGCAGTGCATCGCGCTTCGCACCCGTACGCGTCGTCGCAATGACGGTTGCACCGGCAAGCTTGGCCACCTGAATCGCGGCAATGCCGACACTGCTCGATGCAGCCGTGACGATGACGGTATCGCTCGCTCCGAGCTTCGCGATATCGATGAGTGCGCCCCAGACGGTCACGTATGGCATCCAGATCGCGGTTGCCTGGACCCAACCGAGCTCAGGAGGGTGCTTCACGACGAAATCGGCCGGCACGTTGATCGTTTCGCCATAGGTGCCCCAGCGCGTAATGGAAGACGGCGGCACGACTCCGACAGCATCGCCAAGCGCCACATTCTCGACGCGCGCACCGAGCGCGGTCACGACACCGGATGCCTCATAGCCCAGCCGTGCAGGAAAGACGGCCGTTTCGACATAGCGTCCCGTTCTGAACATCGACTCCGCCCGGTT
>Ga0157369_10008846_pt1 | contig 11530 bp, 14 predicted proteins | sample C25metaG_FD_113461 | JGI IMG/M metagenome (GOLD analysis project Ga0157369, IMG submission 113461) | Corn rhizosphere microbial communities from Kellogg Biological Station, Michigan, USA - C2-5 metaG | ecosystem: Host-associated > Plants > Roots > Rhizosphere > Soil | place: USA: Michigan... | reverse complement strand
GTCATCCGACCGACCGGCTACGCCATCTGGGAGCGGATGCAGTCGGAGATGGACGCCCGGATCAAGGCGGCGGGCGCCCAGAACGCCTACTTCCCGCTGTTCATCCCCGAGTCCTACCTGCGCCGCGAGGCCGAGCACGTGGAGGGCTTCGCGCCCGAGCTGGCCGTGGTCACCCACGGCGGCGGCAAGCAGCTCGCCGAGCCGGTCGTGGTGCGCCCCACCAGCGAGACGGTGATCGGCGAGTTCATGGCCAAGTGGATAGATTCCTATCGCGACCTGCCGCTGCTGCTCAACCAGTGGGCGAACGTGGTGCGCTGGGAGCTGCGGCCGCGGTTGTTCCTGCGCACCAGCGAGTTCCTCTGGCAGGAGGGGCACACCGCGCACGCGGACGAGGCCGACGCCCGGGCGTACGCGCGCCGGATCCTGCACGAGGTCTACGAGGACTTCATGGTCAGCGTGCTGGCCATGCCGGTACTGGTCGGACGGAAGACCGCGGGCGAGCGGTTCGCGGGCGCCACCAGCACGTACACCCTCGAAGGCATGATGGGCGACGGCAAGGCGCTGCAGATGGGCACCAGCCACGAGCTCGGCCAGAACTTCGCCCGGGCCTTCGACATCACGTTCTCCGGCGCTTCGGGCGGCCTGGAGACCGCGTGGACCACCTCGTGGGGCACGTCGACCCGGATGCTCGGTGGACTGATCATGTGCCACGGCGACGACGCCGGGCTGCGGGTACCGCCGCGGTTGGCGCCGGTGCAGGCCCACCTGATGGTGGTCAAGCAGGGCGAGGGCGTCGCCGAGGCGGCGGCCACGCTGCGCGACGAACTGCGCGACGCAGGCGTGCGGGTCGCGCTGGACGACCGGGTGGACACCGCGTTCGGCCGGCGGGCCGTGGACGCGGAGCTGAAGGGCTATCCGGTACGGGTGGAGATCGGCCCGCGCGACCTCGCCTCCGGCAACGTCGTGCTGGTACGGCGGGTGGACGGGTCGAAGACCCCGGTACCGGTGGGTCAGCTCACCGCGGCCGTCACCGCGGCCCTGGACGCCGACCAGAAGGCGCTCTACGACACGGCCCTGGCCCGGCGGCTGGACAACACGGTCGAGGTCTCCACGGTCGACGAGGCGATCGAGGCCTCCGGTACCGGCTGGGCCCGCCTGCCGTGGTCGGCCGTCGGTACCGAGGGCGAGCGGCAGGCCAACGCGCAGGGTGTGACCGTGCGCTGCCTGACCCGGTCGGACGGCGGCGTACCGGATTCCGAGGACGAACCGAACCTCGTCGCCTACCTGGCCCGGGCGTACTGAGCCGGCCCCCGGGGCGCTGGCCGCCCCGGCCCGCCGCGCGCCAGGGCGATCTGGCACAATGGTCCGCTGGTATCCGGTGCGCGCGCGATGCCCTCTAACCTCGGGCGCGCTGCCTGTCCACGAACACCCTGCCAACGTCACCCCACGATCGCGGCCGGGCGCTCAAGCATCATTACAGGAGCGAATGAACCGTGGCCGTAAAGATCCGGCTCATGCGGATGGGAAAGATCCGCAACCCGCAGTACCGCATCGTCGTCGCCGACTCCCGCACCAAGCGTGACGGTCGGGCGATCGAGTACATCGGGGTGTACCACCCCAAGGAGGAGCCCTCGCTGATCGAGGTCGACTCCGACCGCGCCCAGTACTGGCTGTCGGTCGGCGCGCAGCCGAGCGAGCCGGTGCAGCGGATCCTGGAGAAGACCGGCGACTGGCAGAAGTTCAAGGGCCTGCCCGCACCGGAGCCGCTGAAGGTGGCGGCGGAGCGGGTCGACCGCAAGGTGCGCTACGAGGCGGAGTCGCAGGCTGCCGCCGGCCTGGCGGCGCCGGCAGAGCCGGCCAAGGCGGCCAAGAAGGCCGCGAAGAAGGCGGCTCCGGCCGAGGCGCCCGTTGAGGCGGTCGCGGCCGAGGCGCCCGCGAGCAGCGAGGAGTCGGCCGGTGCCGACAGCGGTACGCAGGCCTGACGGCAACCTCCGGCCCGCGCTGGAGCACCTGGTCAAGGGCATTGTCGATCATCCGGACGACGTTCGGGTCCGGATGATCGACTCGCGCCGCGGCCAGCGGCTCGAGGTGCGGGTACACCCGGAGGACCTGGGTACCGTGATCGGCCGCGGCGGGCGCACCGCCAAGGCGCTGCGCCAGGTGATCACGTCGATCGGCGGCCGCGGGGTACGGGTCGACATCGTCGACGCGTACTGACCCGAGCGCCGGTATGCAGCTGGTCATCGGCCAGATCGTCCGGCCACACGGAATCCGTGGCGAGGTCGTGGTCGAGGTGACGACGGACGACCCGGCGGCGCGCTTCGCCGCCGGGTCGGAGCTGGCCGCCACCGGGCAGGCCAGCGTGCGGGCGTCCGGCGGGCCGGGCCCCGGGGCGCTGCGGATCGAGGCGGTACGGCCGCACCAGGGCCGGCTGATCATCGCCTTCGAGGGCGTCGTGGACCGCGACGGCGCCGAGGAGCTGCGCGGGATCCGGCTGTGCGTCGACTCGGCCGAGGTCGGCGAGCCCGACGACCCCGACGAGTTCCATGACTTCCAGCTGATCGGCCTGGCCGTGGTGGACGTCGACGGCGCACCGCTGGGCGAGGTGGTCCGCGTGGATCACGGGCCGGCCGCCGACCTGCTCGTGGTGCGGCTGACCGACGGGCGGGAGGCGCTCGTACCGTTCGTCCGCGCGATCGTGCCGACCGTGGACGTCCCGGGCGGGCGGGTCGTGCTGACCCCGCCGCCGGGCCTGCTCGAACTGTGATGGTCGACACATGAGGGTCGACATCGTCACGATCTTCCCGGAGTACCTGAGTCCGCTCGACCTGTCCCTCATCGGGCGGGCGCGCTCGGCCGGGGTACTCGACGTGGCAGTCCACGACCTGCGCCGGTGGACGCACGACGTGCACCGTACGGTCGACGACACGCCGTACGGCGGCGGTCCGGGCATGGTGATGCGCCCGGAGCCCTGGGGCGAGGCTCTCGACGAGCTGGCGCCGCCGGACGGGCCGGCACGCGACAACGCAGGCGGGGCCGCGCCCGGGCGGCTGGTCGTGCCGACCCCGGCCGGCGTCCCGTTCACCCAGGCGCTCGCCCACGAGCTGGCCGCCGAGCCGCGACTGATCTTCGCGTGTGGTCGGTACGAGGGCATCGACCAGCGGGTACTGGACGACGCGGCGCGCCGAGTGCCGGTCACCGAGGTCTCCCTGGGCGACTACGTGCTCTTCGGCGGCGAGGTCGCGGTACTCGTGATCCTCGAGGCGGTCGTGCGGCTGCTGCCCGGCGTGCTGGGCAACGCGGACTCCCTGGTCGAGGAGTCGCACGCCGACGGCCTTCTGGAGGCGCCCCTCTACACGAAGCCGCCGACCTGGCGTGACCTGCCGGTACCCGAGATCCTCCGGTCCGGAGACCACGCCCGGATCGCCCGCTGGCGGCGCGACCAGGCCCTGCTGCGTACCGCCCGGCGGCGTCCCGACCTGCTGGCGGGACCGGCCGCGCCGGGGCTGGACGGGCGGGACCGGGACGTGCTCCGGGACACCGGATTTCAGATCTCCCCCCTGGATATGGCAGAGTAGTGAGGTTGCCGCGACAGCTCGCGGCGCCATGACGCCAGAAACCAGCCCGCGCGCCCCTTGCTCCGGCGCGCCTTGAGCCCAAGGAAGCAGCAGCGATGAACACGCTGGACGCTCTCGACGCCCAGTCCGTGCGGACCGACATCCCGGGTTTCCGGGCCGGCGACACGCTCAAGGTGCACGTCCGGGTTGTCGAGGGCAACCGCTCCCGGATCCAGATCTTCCAGGGCGTGGTGATCCGCCGCCAGGGCGCCGGCCTGCGCGAGACATTCACCATCCGGAAGATGAGCTTCGGTGTCGGGGTCGAGCGGACCTACCCGATCAACAGCCCGATGCTCGACCGCATCGAGGTCGTCACCCGGGGTGCCGTGCGCCGCGCCAAGCTCTACTACCTGCGGGATCTCCGCGGCAAGGCCGCGAAGATCAAGGAGCGGCGGGAGAAGCCGGTCGCCTGACCGGCTCGCCGCCGTCCGCTGCGTCGGCTACCCGGGCGCCTGATCACGCCCGCGCGTGATCAGGTCGCTTTGAGGTGGGCCGGCTATATTGGCGCTACCGCTCGCCAACCGCAGCCCTGGGCGGTCGTCGCCATTACGCGGGGAGTGTGAGTGGTCAGTCGCGGGGAGGTCATCCACCACGGGTCGCGCGGGTGGCGGCACCGGGTAACCCAGGTACGCAAGAACATGCCGCTGTGGCAGGAGTTGCCGCTGCTGCTGATCGTCGCGTTCTGCCTCGCCGTGCTGATCCGTACCTTCCTGTTCCAGGCGTTCTTCATCCCCTCCGGGTCGATGGAGAACACCCTGATGATCGGCGACCGGGTGCTGGTCAACAAGCTCGTCTACGAGACCCGGCAGCCGGCACGCGGCGACGTCGTGGTCTTCCGGGGTACCGACAAGTGGAACCCGGAGACCGACATCGCTCCGCAGAACACCAGCATGATCGGCAGGTTGGGGCGCACCGTCGGCGACCTGGTCGGTATCAGCCAGCCCAACGAGAAGGACTTCATCAAGCGGGTCATCGGGCTGCCCGGCGACACCGTGGCGTGTTGTGACGCACAGGGTCGGGTTACCGTCAACGGCCAGCCGCTCGACGAGCCGTACGTGCAGGACAACTCCCCTCTGGAACCCGCACCACAGCCCGGCTGCGGGCCCCGCAAGTTCAACCCGGTGGTGATCCCGCCCGGCGACATCTGGGTGATGGGTGACCACCGGATGGTCTCCCAGGACTCCCGATGCCAGGGCCCCGTACCGATAGCCAACGTCATCGGCAAGGCGTTCGTGGTCGTCTGGCCGCGGGACCACTGGGCCACCCTGGGCACGCCCGACACGTTCGCCTCGATCCCCAAGCCGTCCTCGGCGGGCCCGCTGCGGCGGGTCGGCCCCGACCTGCAGCCGGTCAAGCCGGCCGGCGACATCCAGGAGGCGCCCGATGCCACAGTGGCCATCCCGATACTCGCCGCGATGTTGCTTCCGGCGCGTTCCAGACTCCTGGGCAGGCGGCGACGTCGTAGGCTTCGCCCGTGATTGACGAGCAGGAGCCGCAGCAGGCGACCCCGCGCAAGAGCACCTTCTGGCGGGAACTTCCGATCCTTCTCGGGGTCGCGATCGTGGTGGCCATCCTGGTCCGCGCGTTCGTGTTGCAGACGTTCTGGATCCCCTCCGAGTCGATGCAGCACACGCTGAACATCAACGACCGGGTGCTGGTGAACAAGCTTGTCTACGACTTCCGTGACCCCCGGCGCGGCGAGATCATCGTCTTCAACTCGCCACCGGACTGGCGCGGCGACCCGAGCGAGACCGACTTCATCAAGCGGGTGATCGGGGTCGGCGGCGACCACGTGGTGTGCTGCGACGCCCAGCACCGGATCACGGTCAACGGCAAGCCGCTGGTCGAGTCCTATCTGGACGGTGACGACGGGCCGAACCTTTCGGCGAGCCCGGACGCGTTCGACATCACGGTGCCCAAGGGCCGGCTGTGGGTGATGGGCGACAACCGCTACCACTCGGGGGACTCGCGGGAGCAGTACCTCCGGTTCCACGGCGACATCACGCGCTCGACGATCAGCGTGAACGCGGTCGTCGGGCGGGCATTCGTGATCTTCTGGCCGTTCAACCGCGCGTCCTGGCTGTCGGTACCGGGCACCTACGATCACATACCCGACAACTAGGCTCGCGGTGACCGCGCCGATCACCCGGCGCGCCGGGCGGGTACTGCTGCTGGACGCCGCCGGGCGGGTACTGCTGTTCCACGGGTACGACCCGGCCCGGCCGACGCACGGGTACTGGTTCACCCCGGGCGGCGGGCTGGACGAGGGGGAGACGATGGCCGAGGCCGCCGCCCGCGAACTGTTCGAGGAGACGGGGCTGCGGCTGGGCGCCGAGCGGCTCGGGGGCGCGGTCTGGCGCGAGGTCACGGAGTTCCCGTTCGCCGGTCAGTGGTACCAGCAGGAGCAGGAGTTCTTTCTCGTCAGGGTCGATTCGTGGCAGGTTGACACCGTGGGGTTCAACGAGATCGAGCGGGGCTCCGTCGACGGTCACCGGTGGTGGACGGTCGCGGAGCTGGCCGGGACGGACGAGCGGTACTACCCTTCCGAGCTGCCGGAGCTGCTGACCCGGCTGGCGGGTATCTGATGCTGCCACCCGGTCGCACGATCGTGGCCCGCTCCGGCGGCATCTACGCCCTGGAGCGGACCCTGCAGCGGCGCGGTTTCGCCGAGGTCGCCGGGGCCGACGAGGCCGGCCGCGGCGCCTGTGCCGGACCGCTGGTGGCCGCGGCGGCCATCCTGCCGGAGAGCCGGCGCGCGGAGATCGACGGCCTGACCGACTCGAAGCTGCTCACCCCGCTGGCCCGGGAGCGGATCTACGAGGCCGTGGTCGCGACCGCGCTGGCCTGGGCGGTCGTGATCATCCCTCCGGAGGAGGTGGACCGGCGGGGCCTGCACGTGTGCAACCTCGCGGCGATGCGCCGGGCGCTGGCCAGCCTGACCGTGCGGCCGTCGTACGTGCTGACCGACGGCTTCCCGGTCGACGGTCTGGGTACCCCCGGGCTGGCGGTCTGGAAGGGCGACCAGGTGGCGGCCTGTGTGGCCGCGGCCAGCGTGGTCGCCAAGGTCACCCGGGACCGGATCATGTGCGAGCTGGACGAGGTCCACCCCGGGTACGGCTTCGCCGAGCACAAGGGCTACGTGACCCCGGAGCACTCTGCGGCGTTGGACCGGTACGGTCCGTGTTCGGAGCATCGCTTCTCGTACGTGAACGTGGCTGCGCGTGTCGGGCTGCCCGGGGATCGCGGTACCGTCGGCGTGGCGTCCGAGGAGCGGGCGCGGCGGGGCCGGCTGGCGCGGGAGCGGATGCCGCTGCAGGCGTCGGTGGGTGACAATGGGGGGATGGAAGGCGGACCGCGATGAGCGCGGAAGATCTCGAAAAGTACGAGACCGAGATGGAGCTCCAGCTCTACCGGGAGTACCGCGACATCGTGCGCCAGTTCTCCTACGTGGTCGAGACCGAGCGCCGGTTCTACCTTGCCAACCAGGTCGACCTGCACGTCCGCAATTCGGACGGCGAGGTCTACTTCGAGGTCGAGATGCACGACGCCTGGGTCTGGGACATGTACCGGCCGGCCCGCTTCGTGAAGAACGTACGGGTGATGACGTTCAAGGACGTCAACCTCGAGGAGCTGGAGAAGCCGGACATCTCCCTGCCGACGGACTCCGCCTTCGGTACCTGACGGCCGCCGGCCGGCGGATGCGCCGACGGCCCGCGTCGACCGGCTAGAAGCGGTTGATCGGCGGCCGGCGCCGCTCGCCCCGGATCGCCCGCTTCGCCCGGCCGTAGAGGTAGACGCCGCCGCCCACCACGAGCGCGCCGACGATGATGTAGAAGGCCAGGTGGATGATGGCGCCGATCGCCCACACGGCGATCATGCCGACGACGACGAGGCCAACGACGAACAGCAGAGCATTGCGCAGGAAGTGCCCGTTCTCCATGTGCTCAATGGTGCGCCGCCGGCGCCCGTACCGGCCAGGGGGGATTTCCCGGATCGCCTGGTGAGGGTGGTCCCGGATGCCGGTACGTCCACAGGAACCCTCGCTGTCCACAGTTCGCCATGATCGCGATTGCCCGCTTGTCGTGGACCGGCCACGCTGCCCGGCATGAGGTTGTGGACGGCTTGCGCGATCCTGGTCCTCCTGCTGCTGCCCGCGGACCCGGCCGCGGCCCGGCCGGCCGCGCCGGCCCCGCCTGCGCCGGCCCCGGCCGTGCCCGGGCCTGCCGTGCCGGCGGTGCCGGACCCGCCCGCGCCGGTTAGCGGCTACCGCTGGCCCCTTGCCGGAGCGCCCGCGGTGACCCGGCCGTTCCAGCCGCCGCCCCGACCCTGGCTACCCGGGCACCGTGGCGTCGACCTCGCCGGCTCGCCCGGCCTGCTGGCGCTCGCGGCCGGTACCGGCGTGGTCGCCTTCGCCGGCAGCGTGGCGGGTGTCGGGGTGGTCAGCATCGACCACCCGGGCGGGCTGCGGACCACCTACGAACCCGTCACGCCGCTGGTGGCGGCCGGGGCGCCGGTGGCCGCCGGCCAGCCGATCGGGGTGCTCCTGCCCGGCCACGAGGGCTGCCCGGTGGCCGCCTGCCTGCACTGGGGCCTGCGCCGGGGCGGCGACTATCTCGACCCGTTGACGCTGCTCGGGCTCGCGCGGGTGCGGCTCTACCCGGTGACCGTGGCGAGCAGCCCCGGCAGGGCGGCGGCGAGCCGGTCGTACTCCTCGGCCCGGTTGTAGACCTGCGCGGCCAGTCGCAGCAGCAGCCGACCGCGGAACGGGTTGACCGCGACCTCGGTGCGCAGTTCGTCGGAGATCCGGTCGCGCAGGGCGACGGCGGACTCGACGGTACCGGCCAGCCGCTCGGGCAGCGGGACGATCCGCATCGCCACCGGCCCACCAGGGTCGGGCAGGTCGGCGGCGGTCAGGCCGAGCGCGGCGCCCACGGTCCGCTGCCCGTAGCCGACCAGGTCGGCGTTGTGCCGCCGTACCCGCTCGGGGTCGAGGGTACGCAGCGTGAACAGGCCGGTGGGGGCGGCGAGCCAGGCGGTGTAGTCGGCGGTGCCGTGCTCCTCGACGTTGCGGGGGAAGCCGGCATCCTGGGCCCAGGACACCACCCGGGTACGCATCGCGCCACGCCACTTCGGCGACACGGCCAGCAGAGCCGTGCCGCGCGGCGCGAAGGCCCACTTGTGCAGGTTCCCGACCACGAAGTCGGCGTCGAGGGCATCGATCGACATGGGCAGCATGCCCGGTGCGTGGGCGGCGTCCACGAGCAGCGGCACCCCGGTCGCCCGCAGCCCCCGCGCGACCGCCTCCACCGGCATCCGGCGGGCCGTCGACGACGCGACGAGGTCGAGGACGACCAGCCGGGTACGGGCCGGGTCGACCGCGTCCAGCACGGCGGCCACGATCTCCTCGTCGGACGCGGTCAGCCCGACCGGTACCGTGCGGATCCCGGCGCCCGCCTCGGTGATGGCGAGGTTCACCGCGCCGTACCCGTGCTCGGTCACCACGATCTCGTCGCCCGGCCGGCCGGCGAGCGAGCCGAGTACCACGGCGACGCCCGTCGTGACGTTCGTCACGAGAGCCGAGCCGTCCGGGTCCGCGCCCAGGAATCCGGCCACCGTGCGCCGGGTGTGTGCCAGCCGGTCGCTGAGTCCCCTGGTGAAGAAGCGCTGCGGGTCGGCCTCGACTTCGTCCCTCAGCCGCTGCTGCGCACGCTGCACCGGTACCGGCGTGACGCCGAACCCGCCGTGGTTGAGGTAGGACCGGGAGGGGTCGAGGGAGAAGCTCTCCTCGATGCGGTCCCAGCCCACATAGCTGGCCTCGATCATGGCGCCCGGCACCGGGCCATGCTAGCCAAGCGACTCAGGCGCGTGGGTGGGCCTGCCGGTACGCGGCGCGCAGCCGCTCCACGGAGACGTGCGTGTAGATCTGGGTACTGGCCAGCGAGGCGTGGCCGAGCAGCTCCTGTACCGAGCGCAGGTCCGCGCCGCCCTCCAGCAGATGGGTGGCCGCGGAGTGGCGCAGGCCGTGCGGCGTGATGTGCGGCAGACCCTCGGCCTGTGCATAGGACGCGACCAACTGGCGTACCGAGGTGGGGTTCAGCCGGCCGCCGCGCGCGCCCAGCAGCAGCGCGTCCCCGCTGCGCGGCCCGACCAGTACCGGCCTGCCCCGGCGCAGCCAGGCGTCGACGGCCGCCTCGGCGGGCAGCCCGTACGGCACGGAACGCTCCTTGGCGCCCTTGCCCAGTACCCGCACCACCCGGCGGGACCGGTCGACATCGCGCAGATCCAGGCCGCACAGCTCGCTGACCCGGATCCCGGTGGCGTACAGCAGCTCGAGCACGGCCCGGTCGCGCAGCGCGAGAGCGCCCGCGGCGGCGGCCGCCGGGTTCCGGGCCGGCGGCAGCGGCGCGTCCGCCGGCGCGGTGACCAGGTCCTCGGCCTGCTCGGTGTGCAGCACCGCCGGCAGGGTGCGATGCGTCTTGGGACTGGCCAGCATCGCTCCGACGTCGCGGGGTACCAGGCCGTCGCGGTGTGCCCAGGCGGTGAAGGTCCGCGCGGCGGCGGCCCGGCGGGCGAGCGAGGTGCGGGCCGCCCCGGTGCTGCGCAGCCGGGCCAGCCAGCTGCGCAGCACGCCGAGATCGAGGTCGGCCGGTGCGTTGCCGCCCATCCGGGTGGCGTGATCGAGCAGCGAGACGATGTCGGCCACGTACCCGCGCACGGTGTGCGGTGAGCGTCCCCGCTCGCGCCCCAGATACCTGGCGAACCGCTGCACGGCGGCGCGCATGTCCGGCGGGAGCGCGGCCTGGACGGCCCGGGTCCGGTTCACCTGTCGACGGTGTCCAACCGGGACGCCGCCGGTCAAGGCGCCGCGCCGGTCGCGCTGGCGCCGGCCGCGTCGGCGTCTGGTGCGCTCGCCTCGGCGCCGTCCGGCCCGGTCGAGACGTCGGGCTTGGCCGCCGCGTCCGGCCCGGTACGTGGCCGCGGCGCCAGCACGTACCGGCCGTCGTCCTTCATCAGCACGTGCCCGAGCTGCTCCAGCGTGGGCAGCGCGCGGAGCACCTCGCGCAGCGGTACGCCGGCCGAAGCCGCGATCTGGCCCGGGTCCAGGCCGCCCCTCCGGGGTACCGCGTCGACAATCCGGGCCAGCGCCTGGCCCAGCCGGTCCGACTCCCGCTCCGGCCCGCGTACCGGCGGCGCGAGGTCGTCGCCGACGAGCCCGACCTCCTCGAGCACCTCCTGGTAGGACGTGACCAGCCGGGCCCCGCCGCGGATCGCCTCGTGGCAGCCGATGGACATGGCCGACGTCACCGGCCCCGGTACCGTCATCGGCGAGCGACCCAGCAGCGTCGCCCGGCCGAGTGTCTGCCGAGCCCCGCTGCGCGCGTTGGCCTCCACCATGATCGTGCCCCGGGTCAGGGCCGCGATGACGCGGTTACGGACCAGGAACCGGTGCCGGTGCGGCTCGGCACCGGGCGGCCACTCGCTGATCAGCAGCCCCTCCTCCGCGATGCGTTCGAAGAGCCCGGCGTGGCCGGCCGGGTAGGGCCGGTCGACGCCGCAGGCCAGGACCACGGCGGTCAACCCGGAGGCGGCCAGGGCTCCGCGATGCGCGGCCGCGTCGATGCCGTACGCGCCGCCGGACACCACGGTCCAGCCGCGGTTGGCCAGACCGAACGCCAGCTCTGTCGCCACGTGGCTGCCGTAGGAGGTGGCCGCCCTCGCGCCCACCACCGCGACCGAACGCGCGAACGCACCGGCCAGCGGACGCTCGCCGCGTACCCAGAGGCAGATCGGCGGGAAGGTGTCGCGGGCGATCCGGTCCCCGCCGGGTTGGGCGATCAGCGCCAGGTCGGCGAGCTGCGCGGGCCACTCGTCGTCCTCCGGCGTCACGATCCGGGCGCCGACCCGCCGGGTAC
>Ga0157369_10008845_pt1 | contig 11530 bp, 11 predicted proteins | sample C25metaG_FD_113461 | JGI IMG/M metagenome (GOLD analysis project Ga0157369, IMG submission 113461) | Corn rhizosphere microbial communities from Kellogg Biological Station, Michigan, USA - C2-5 metaG | ecosystem: Host-associated > Plants > Roots > Rhizosphere > Soil | place: USA: Michigan... | reverse complement strand
AGAAAAGATGCGACAGCCTGTCACTCTGCACAAAAGGTTTGGATGATTCGGCAACCTGTCGTAAACTTATCACGTCTTTGCAAATCTCTGTAACTTTGTTATATGCTTGCTGAATGATGTCCGACTTATCGCCACGGCGGTGTCGGACGAAGCTGGTGCGACCAAGCACGACGCGCCGGGGCCGCTTCAGGCTAATAACGTGCGGAATCGGTGCAAGCCCGACAGATCGCCATGAACCCCGCGGACAGCCGCCGTTATTTTACGGCGCGCCAAGTCAGGCAACTTCTCATCGCCGCTGACTGCAAATGTCAACGATGCGGCGCTGATCTTACCCGCCAACCATTCGACGCCCACCACATCCGCCGACACACCGACGGTGGTCGGACACAACTCTACAACGGCATGGTCGTGTGCGTCCCTTGTCATAAGGAGCTTACCTGATGTCGTTCACCCCTCGACAGTGGCAGAAGGAATGTCTGGAGCGGTTTAAGCAGAAGATCGCAGAAGGCGCAGACACGTTCATTTTTGAGGCGTGCATGGGCGCTGGCAAAAGCTCCATGGCCGCATGGCTCGCCAAGACGCTGCTGGAAGAATATGGCGTGGATCATGTTCTAGTCTTAGTGCCGTGGCGTTCGATTCAAGGAGACGTTGACAAGGGAATGCTCGGATCATTCGGCAACATGGGTCTCGATGCGCGAGATAAATTCTTCACGCTCAAGCGCCGACAAGCTCGGCAGCCGCGTCCCGATCTTGACGCGACTGTCACTCTCTATCAGGAGGTGTGCTGTCAGGGAGCAATTGATACGCTGAAAATGTGGAAAGCAGACGGTATGACGTACGCGCTCATCTGCGACGAAATCCACCATACCAATGAAATCAATTCATCGTGGGGTACTTATGTCGAGCAATTGAAGGAACTCGCGGAGTATTCCGTGTTTATGTCGGGCACGTTTTTCCGTGGCGACGGCAAACCGATTAGCTGCATTCCGCTGGATTCTGAAAATCTGCCGATCAAGGATTACCGCTTTCCATATGCCAGTGGCGTTAAAGAGGATGTTGTTCGAGCAGTCACCACCCGAGATATCAATGCTAAGGTTCTTCTCTTTGACAGGAACACAAACAGGAAATTTGAACTTGAGCTAAATCAAGTCACCAATAGAGAACTCTCCGAAGCTAAAAAGCAGGTCTTGGACCCAACTGGCGAATGCATGCGCCACATGATCGAAACGGTCCATAACGCACTTATGCAGTCGCGTTCCAAGTTTCCCGATGCTGCCTGTCTTTTCGTCTGCCGTCCGGGTGGAGGAGACAATTACACATCAGAGGGAAGCGAATCACAGGAAGATCGTCACGTCCATATCATCTCCAAGCAGATCGAACAACTCACGGGCGAAACACCAACCGTGGTCACACACCACGACCGCGACAGTGTTGGCAAGATAGCGCGGTTTCGTCGCGGTACTGATCCTTACCTTGTGGCCGTGAATATGGTTTCGGAGGGTTGCGACATCCCGCGACTGCGGTCGGTGGCGTTCTGTCGGTACACAACTTCTGAAATGCTCTTTCGGCAAATCGTCGGGCGTGCTTTGCGATTGCATACACCCGAGGACGGCACCGCTGCGCAAATCTATATCCCAGCATTTCCGCGACTGGTTGAATTTGCGGAGCGCCTTTACAGCGAAGCGCAGGAGGGTGTTCGTAATCGTCGCTGTCCTCATTGTGGTGAATGGCCATGTGTCTGCCCATGCCCTGAATGCGGCAAGTATCCGTGCGAGTGCGGTGAAACTTTATTCCAGCTTCGGCAGCCGATGATTATGGCGATTGACGCCACCCCGATGCTTGATGGCGGCCATGTTGGCGCTGAACACGTCACGGAGCTTTATGTCGGCTACGCAATGAGGATTGCCAAGGATAACGAAGCGCACCGGCATTCAAATCATACACAACTTGGACACGCGCTACAGCAATTTGTGAAGCTTCAGCAGGTACGCCAGCAGGCTCCAGCCGTAAAGGCTGAAATCAATCCCGGCGTAGAACGCGAAAAGCTCCGCCGGCAGATTAATCGTCGAATCAGACAGCTTGCATTCGATGCCTATCAGAAGGATTTTGCAAAGGCGTATTACCAAGAAATTCAAGTGCCCTTCCACGAGCAATTCAAGGTAATTCTCAATACTTGGACCGTGGATAAGCTTCGACAGGTAGCAGATCGCTTAGAGCGCCGAATCGTGGAGGTATTCCGACGTGCCTAAAAAACTTACCCGCGTCAATTACAACGCGATACGCGACCACCTGTTTGATCGTATTCACAAAAACGGAGAGCAACTCAAGAACGATTTTCCCAACATCCTGAGGGCTGCTATTGAAGCAGAGGCATGGACCCAATTCTCCGATTCCGATGGCAAAGTGTTTGAAAACCTTGTCGATTGGCTCCAATACACGTTTCCAAACGGCGCGAGCTTAGGGCAAGGCCAGCATGCCATTACATATGAGGAAGCGATAAAACTCACTGAAGGAGTGCCAGACGTTAATAAAGTTTTGAAAGAGCATGCGCCGCGACACAAAGGCGTCAGACCATCGTCAAATGGGGCAGAGAAGACCTCGCCGTCATTAGCGAGGGTTTCGCGCGGCTCAAGTGGGAGCACGACGGTCCTTTCTGTGCGACTTGCGCAAGACAAGCCGAAGTTCTATGACGCATATTTGAGGGGTGAATACAAGACCATCACGGCGGCAGCAACGGCGGCGGGCCTTCTGAAAGACGATTTAAACTTGCGCCGCGCCAAGTCTGCATTCCGCATGATGACAGCGCAGCAGCGCAAGGATTTTTTAGATTGGATGAAATCGGATGAAGCCAAAAAGGGTTAAAGGCTATTCCCTTTTGCGTGGCCGGCCCCAGTAGGGACTCTTGTATTTTGGGTAAACTCGCGGCGGCTTCTCGCCGCGGGCTACTGGGTGATGAATGTTATAGTTCTTCGACTCAATGATTCCTCGAACCCCTCAACCCGCTCGATTCCACAAGCTGCCCGTCCGCGCGGGTCCGCGCGAATAGATTTCATCCCACGCCAGACCTCCAGCAGATAATTCTCTTGCGAGGCACCGCGTCTTGCCGTTAGCATTCCGTCCGACAATTTGTGATTCGCTGGATCAGCGAATCGTCCAGGTGGCCTCGAACTGTCACACCCGGCGAAAGCTGGGGTTCGCAACCACGACGATTCCGCCGGGTCCGGCTCCGCGCAAAGCGGGGTCCGGCTCCCGGCGGATGAACCGGGTTGCAGCGCTGTGACAGGCGCGAGGCCACGGGGATTCCGTCGGATGATGGGCCCCGTTTTCGTTTGGTGCCTCGAGCAGCGCGTGTGAATCTCCCGCCGCTTTCGCTCCATTCGACTTCGGTCCTTCAAACTCAGGACTCCCCACCACGTTGTTTTAGATTCGAGCACTCGCAATTTTGCGGGCCGGTCTTTTTGGGAAAGGGATTCCTTATGGATTCAGAAGTGTCATCCGCCACGCGTGTGGCAAAGCGAATCAAGAAAACCGACTTTGCCGGCGTCAGTTCGATCGTTCAACTTGCTGGCGTCCTGCTAGCTGTTGGCATCTGGTATTACGGCTATCAGGATTCAACTTCTCCGTTGAAACCCCATGGCGATGGAGATGCCCTCATCATTTGGCTGATTCTCGGTCTCGTGCCGATGGTCACCCTGATCCTCATCGGGGGCAAGATGGCGATCCGCCATGTTTGCGACCAGTGCGGCAACTCACTGACCAACAAAGCCGTGAAGATCTGTCCGACTTGCCATGCTCGCTTTGAATGAATCCCCATTCGTCAAGGTTCGCTTCAACTATCGCTTCTCTTTGGAGGTTCTCAAAATGAATAGCTCACATCGCATTTTATTTCTCGTCCTCGCATGCATTTCCTGCGGCTGCTCCGCTATTAACTCAGTTGGAGGCAGCTCAGTCACTAAGGTTCCGCAATCGCAAGAAATGACCTGGGCAACTCCGTTGCGATTGAAAATAGAACACTGCTCATGGACGCGGACAGTGAGTCGCTCCGATGACTTTCCGGGGCAGGCGGGTTCACTCCCGCCACAAATCCAAGACGCATACAAGGTCGATGCTCAAGACAATTTCCTTGTGGTGGAACTGGCAATGACGAACTACGGCACGGAGCCACTTCATCCCTTAAGTTATCCAATGTTTGAACTTCGCAATGCCGCTGGCATCCGATATCAGCCAACGCTGAACATGGATCGGTTCACCACAGATTTTGTTCTCGCTGGCAACATCAATCCGGGCCGAGCCGAAAAAGGTCGAGTTGTCTTTGACGTGCCTAAGGGGCAATACGACCTCTATGTCAACAACAGCCGACTGCAAGGCAGCGTTGTTCGCCCGACAGGGCAGCTTATGTGGATTTGGGAACTCTCACCGGCAGAGGGGAATTAAACCCAGATCATTGACACGAAAAACCACCCGAGATTTCTCTCAGGTGGCGCACCGCCGGCGTGATCGATAAGGACATTTCGCTTCTCAGGGCGGTCCTTCGCGGATCAGGGCCATACGGTGGAAAGAGCGTCGTTTGCCAGCTGCGGATAGGCGGATGTAACTGCATTCAGCTTATCACGCGCTGCATTAGAGCGCCAGCGTTCTTCCACTCCCGTGGCCTCGATTCAAGAAAGGAGCGTCAACATGCTGCGACTCATCACCTAAGCCCCAGCACCGGTTTTTGACTAATTGAGTTCAATTGAACGCCTGCCGCGGCGATCTATGAGAATCGCCGGCAGGAAGTATGCGCGCCTGTTTTTTACCAAAAATGAGGTAATAAATATGTCCAAGCGAGAAATGAAAGATTGTCCTGCGTGCCACGGATCGGGCGATTGCAATGTCTGTCATGGGCGGGGTGACATCCAAGACAGCAGGAGCCTCACCGGCCTTGGCCGAAAGGACTGCCCGAAGTGCAAGCGAATGCCCGGAAAATGCACTAGGTGCAAAGGAAAGGGCGTTGTCCCTCAATAAGTTGCAATTCAAGCTGGGTGGGCGAACCGAGTGATCGCCCATCCAGCCCCCTCTGTCGATGGTGATCCTTTCTCTTGACTTCAGCAATCATCTACGTGATCCTTTCCTAGTTCATCTCCCACTCCGCCAGCAGGGCAAAACCATGCAAGCAAAACGCCGACGAATAACTTCATTGATTGAGCATCTACAACCGCGTTTGCTGTTATCTGTTGTAAGCGCTACGTCGCAAATCAATACGCCCAGCGGCACCACTCTCTCAACTCTCATCTCCGGAGTTACGGTCTCAGGAATGCTCAGCGCCACGGGCCAAAACACTTTCCAATTCTCGGCAGCGGCCGACGATATGATAGAACTTGCAATGGGTAATACTGGCGGCGATGTCAATCCGATTATCTCGGTCAATGGGCCTTCTGGAACCCTTCTTCTTGAAAACCATTCCGTACTTCTTGATGCCGGTGTTAACATCAAGTTTACTGCGCCAACAACGGGCATCTATCAAGTCACAGCGGGCAACTTTGAAGGTGGAGGACCTGGGACATACAACCTCGCGATGGCGGAGCTCCCCGGCCCGCAGGGAAACGACCCGGATGGAGGTTTGCTTCCCAACGACGAAACGCTAACCGGATCAATTACTGGAAATCTTCATGTCTATACGTTTGCAGCATCTACTGGCGCTGGTATACAGCTCTCAGCCTGCGAGATTGATGGCAGCGATTTAACCACGACGATCGACCTTTATGGACCTGATGGTACGGAACTAGCATCTAATCACTCTTGGTTTCTTGGCGGAGGAGCGGGAATACAGCAGATTGCTCCAAGTACTGGAACATACTATGCTGTGGTTCGAGACGCTGATGGATCTTACAACGGTAATTATAATCTTACCCTTGCACTTCTTCCGACATCACAGGCACCTACTAACAATAGCAATCCTCTCCCAAATGCTGAAGAAAAGACCGGCGTCATTACTCACGGAAACCTCAGTCTTTACTCTTTCGATGCTTTGCAAGGGACAACAATCAACGCCGTAATGCAAAAAGTATCAGGAGATTACAACTTTTCTCCACAGCTAACCCTTTATGCCCCCGATGGAACACAGCTCCAATCAAATCATTCTTATATAATTGGCGGCAACGCACAAAACACTATCACCGCTCCATCCAGTGGCACTTACTATCTGGTCGCCTCGGACTTTCAAAATACTTACAATGGACAATTTCAAATAGAAGCCGACTATACCGCCTTCGTCGTAACTCCACCCGCCATTCCCCAAAACCTTGTGGCCACACAGGGGGCCTTTTCTGACCACATTCAAATAACATGGGACCCGTCGCCGAATGCAACATCATATACTTTGTGGAGAAATACCGTTCCTGACTTCGCCTCAGCGGCGCAACTGAATTCCGCAATCACGTCGGCATCCTTTGATGATTTCAATATTAATCCGAGCACAAATTATTACTATTGGGTCGTCGCTAACGGAGGCGTCACCAGTGACGTTAGCAACGTGGCCTTGGGATATCTCGCGAGCAACAGTTTTTCGGCCCTAATTGAAACTTTTGCTGGTGAGATGGTGATCGGGGCATCAGTTAAACGATATGATGCCGCAGGCCAATATATCGATTCAGTAACAACGGATGGTGCGGGATATGCTAAATGGACTTCAATTACGCCGGCTACGTATCGCTTTGATGTTTTTTCGGCGGGAGGTGATTTCTGGGGTACAAATACATTTCCGTTGGCGTCCGGCGTAACTGGTACGACCTTCAAACAGGCTGAACCTTACGAAGCTGACGTGCAGGTCTTCAGCGGGAAGACTAACCTGACGGGTGGCTCGGTCACCATCGGTAAACCACTTCGCTTATCGGTTGCTGTTGACAACCCAACCAAGGCGCCAGCCCATGTTCAGGTATCTCTGACTATAAAAGTTGGAAACTCATCGGATAGCTTTACGGCAAAAAATGTTACGGCCACTGTTTCTTCGGCAAAGTCAAAGATGTGGAACTTTACCTATAAGCCGGCTATTTCCGGTTTGCTTACTAGCACAGTTGTTGTCCAGACGCTCATCGGTAACAAGCTTATACCCACGGATTCTCTCGTCGATGCACCATGTATCTCGATTAACGAAAAGACACCACATGTTACGCTCTCCGTAAGCAATAGCGTCACTGGTCTTGCGACCGGGGAGGTTTCTGTAATCCGGCCTACTCCTGTTGAAGCATCTCTTATAGTCCAAAATGGATCACCCCTCTGGCTAAGCGTATATCCGACCAGCAGTGCCGCAAAACTTAGGACCGACGCACATAGTATCGAGGGCCAACTTGCTTCCCAACATCTTGTCGATCCAACTGGATCTGTAGCATACATAGCGGATTTTGATAAGCCTGGCGAAGGAGTCACAGTTTCTTTCAACTTTGATTTTAATAGCCTTCCACTTACTCTATTCGACGATTTAGCGACCGCTATTGGCACGCCGAATATTGCAGATCTTTTGAAAGTGAGACGTTCCTTCGAGGCCATACCCGCCATTCACAATACCTTGGCTGATCTCACGCCAATGCCGTCCGACCTTATATCTTGGGCCTCCGCAATTTCGAAAGCCGCGATCGACTTGGGCGAGTTCCTTGTGAACACCACTGATGAAAAAAAACTCATATCAGTCCTGGGAAGAGTCGGCATCCACGTCAGCCAACAGGCATTAAAAAATCTGTTCCGTGTCGAAGGGATCTTGGCATTGCTCAACAACATCGCGGGTGAGGTAGTGTACTTTATTCAAACATCCGGAGGGGGTCCCGTTCAGGTTGGCTTCAGCGCAACGTGAGCAATTAAGGGCAGCCCAGGATGCAATACATTGAATAAATGTTATGTTTGGCCAGCCAGTAGGCAATGACTGGTAGAATGATTACTGCCGCGATAAGAATCCAAATTTGATAATTGGACTTCCCCTTTTTTTCAAATAGCAAATATCGATGGCTTCTATTCTCCACCGAAGATAACCGTTCACGTAAAGTGATTACGGCGTAGGCCGCTGCCAGTATGAGCAAAAGGCATGTAAAAAGAATTTTGAGGTAGAGGTTATTAAGGTCCATCGGTTTTTCGAAATGGTAGATGCGCTGACAATTATACCATATACCAGCGGAATGCACAGGAGTTTCGCTGATGGAGGCCAGAGCTTTGGATGCTATGCGCATTCGGTCTTATGATAATATGATTAGTCGTGCCTAAACATTCAAGGCAAATCATTTTGCAATCAAGAGACGAAGGTGTCCTTTTTACACTTTTCGATTCTCGCGTCTCGACGCTTTCACACCTCGCTCAAATACATTTTGCCGGACGGTTAGAGGCAGCGAAAAAACGCATTCAAAAACTGAAGGCCTTGGGGCTAATTGGTGCGCGGAAACGACAGATGTGTGAGCCAGCGATTCTCTATTTGACTCGCGTCGGCTTTAACCTTCTTCAAGGACAAGGAAAGCTTGCTGATTTACCTCGGTTTACTTGGCAGCAGCTAGAAAGACGACTTCAGGTTTCGGAACTGACTCTTCGGCATGAGCTTGAAGTAATGGATGTGAAGACTGCAATTCATTCTGCGATCGCGAAGGCGCCACGATTTGGGATTCGCGAGTTCTCGACGTGGCCTCTTCTATTCCAGTTTGAAGCGGCTCCTGATACTGGTCCGGACGTTCTCGTCAAGCCAGATGGATTTCTCAGAATCCACGAGACCGAAGGTAATGGCGTTTTTGAACATTGTTTTTTCCTGGAAGTAGACCGCAGCACGGAGACGCTGGAGACCCTCGCATCCCGAGCACTTTGCTATTTAAACTTCTATCAGCGTGGCGGGCTCGCGATTCGATTTGGTGCTGCAGCATCTGACTACAAGGATTACCCGTTTCGAGTGTTGATGGTGTTCAAGACAGCGGAGCGGCGGAATAATTTTGCAGAACGGTTACTGACGGGTCGGCCGCCGATTCTCACTCAAGTGTGGCTCTCGACTATCGAAGAAGTCAAAGCAAATTCGCTCGGACCGATTTGGATGCGCCCGCGAGAATATCGGGGTGTTGTGGAAGGAACACCGTACGCAATCGATCGGGTAACACACTCCAATATGTATCGTCGTCAGTCCGAGCGAGAGGAAATCGTCGAGTCACGTGTTGCTAAGCACAGATTGCTCGCACCGGCCGGTGAAGGACGGAAGAATGAGAATCCATGAACCTGAGTTTAAGGTTCGTCTGGCGACGGCGGCCGATCTCGCAGAGGTTCTGTCCTGGCTCAAGAGTGAATGGGATGGCAGCTCAGGATTTTGGGGGAATAGGAAGATGATTCAAGACGGCCAGCAGGCGGGGAATCTGATTGTCGTTGGCAATGAATCGATACAAGTCTCCGGCTTTCTTCTCGCAACTGATTCGTCGATGGACATCATGGAGGTCCGGCCAGAACTTCAAGGTCGGGGCCTGGGCAGTAAGCTTGCGCTCCAGGGACTTCACCGAATTGAGCAATCGGGCCGGATCGGACTGGTCATTCAGTGCCAACCTTCAACGTCGATTCCATTCTGGAAGAGATTTGGATTCCATGAGGTCGAGCGGGGTTGGGCCGATCCAGAAGATCATCTTGAATTTGCCTTTCCGAAGGTCTTTGAGCTTCCTGCAAGCCGACCGGTCACGGAAGTCCGAGTTGAGTTGTCCCGCTCGAACGGAGATGTGCTTAAGCGAGGGATTTTTATTTCCAAGGCCGTTTCGATCGACGATGGAAGGCTACAACTAGCTGAGAGAATCGCCGCCTATGTCGAGGATGGTGACACAACCGTTGCGATATCCGTTGGCGGTGAGTTAGTGTCAAGCAAGAAGGCAAAGTATTCCGGTGCGGTGGGTGTTGAGTACGCGTACCCCTTTATTCGACTTGATGCTGTTTATCCCTGAGATACTCCGGTATCAGACAATGTGCATAAAAATGAGCGGCCCATTTCGGATCGCTCAAGCTTTCAAAAGATTCCTCCTCCCCTAATCATTCCAAAAGACGCCTCAGCTCATCGCCATCACAATCGGTTGGCTTGCGCTCATCTTGAAGCTCGATCCACCGGCAAAAACGGTATGGAGTCAGCAACCGAAGTGTTTCTTCCGCGCAGTATCTGCCGACTTTCGTGCCGTCGGTAAAAACCCAGACACGCCCCCTGCGTGGCACCAATCCCACAATGATCGCCGATTGTTCTCGACTGCAGCTCGATCCCATCAAGCCCGCGCTATGCCGATAGCCGTGCTGCCATAACCACCACACAGACGGGAAGTTTGTGACGAGGATCAGATCATTGGCCGGTGTAGAAACAGCATGGGCGTTATAGAGAAACAGCGACTTTGAAAAGCAATAGCGCTTGCCATCATGAATTCGCTCTGACGGAAATCGATATTCTGGATTCTCTTCGGTTATCAACGATTCATCGACGATCTTTCCTGCGTAGCCGATGAGCTGACCTTCAAGATTCCTCAATGGAATCGCGATTCGACCCTGCATGAGGCCTCGCGAGGCATATCCAAGTTCAAACTGCCCGATCGTTTCGTTCGCGAACCCCTTAGCATTCAAATATGGATGCTCGGGATCGAGTCCTTTCAAAGTAAAGTCGAGCGGAGCATTAACGATCGCGCGCGATGCTGCTGTCTCGGGTCGATTTTCTTTAGGCTTGGCCTTCGGTGTTGGCCGATCGCTCGTGATGCTATACCGGTTGGCCAGAATGAGTGCGGCCTTTCGCACATCCCCAGGATTTGAAGGATCAAGATTCTCCATATGGCAAACCCAATCAATCAAATTGCCTTGTCGGTTGCAGCCGAAACAGCGCCAAATCCGTTTATCGAAATTTGCAGAAAATGACGAGGATCGCCGAGGCCCCTCGTGAGCCGGCAACGGGCATGGCCCATGATGTTGAACGTGGTTTTTGGCGTTGATCTTAACGCCATAGTGAGTCAGCACCTCTCGAAAGTCGAGCTTCTCTCGAAGCTCGCGAAAATTCACCCAGGTCATGGGTTCTCCTTTGAATAAATGGTGAAAAAGACGATGCGATCCCGAATGGACCGGGAAGTGGTGGTATGGCTACACGTGTGAATCAGCCTGCCCGCTATCTGCACGACCGGAGCGGAGAATGTGATCGGCGGCTTTGAAGATCTTGTGAGCAGAGCGCTCGGAAATCTTCTCTTCCTTGAGCCAGTGCTGGATGTAACCGCGACAGTATTCGGCACCTGATAGTCCAAGCGATTCGCAGCAGATTAGTGCAACTGCATCTGCTTCAACTTCTCTGAGGTTTCTTGGCGTATGTTCCGCGTCTACTTGATCGGCTTCTGCGGTGTGGCCAAGGATGACATGTGCCAATTCGTGGAAAAGCGTTCGGTGAGGAAGAAAGGCAATGGGCGAAACACTCACGGATCGTCCAGAGGCATAGCCCTGTACGTTGCCGTCGGAGTGTTGGAAGGCAACGCGGATGATTTCAAGCGTCGATAGCGACCGCTCTTCACTCCAGGCAGGTAGTTCCTGGGGCTCATAGGGT
>Ga0157369_10008844_pt1 | contig 11532 bp, 12 predicted proteins | sample C25metaG_FD_113461 | JGI IMG/M metagenome (GOLD analysis project Ga0157369, IMG submission 113461) | Corn rhizosphere microbial communities from Kellogg Biological Station, Michigan, USA - C2-5 metaG | ecosystem: Host-associated > Plants > Roots > Rhizosphere > Soil | place: USA: Michigan... | reverse complement strand
TTTGAAGTCACGCCTGCGGATCCCGCGACAATGCTGGCCGTTGCGGGAGTTCTGTTGCTGGTCGCGTTGATCGCCGGCTTCGCGCCGACGCGGCGAGCTGTACGCGTCGACCCGATGACGGCGTTCAGGAGTGAGTAGCGGCGGCGAAAGTGATCGTTGCGTCGAACACCTGCCCCGTAGTCTCCATCTCGGCAACGAAGAAAAGAATCCGGGGAGGCCCGGGCGTAGGCAGCACAGGCTCTTTTGCGCCGACGCTCGCGCAAGCGCTCCTTCACCCACGGTTTCGTCAAGGAACGTGACGGAGTAGCAAGGACAGGGGACCGTTGGGGACCGTTGACGCGCATGCTTCAGACCATTGCGACGCTTTTTCACCAGGTTTTGAGACCCGCTCTTAGCTGGCTGGACGTCCACCATTCAGGAAGCACGGAGCCGCCGTCGCGAGGGATGCGGCGGCGCCTCGCCTAGACGCCGCGTGTCGACTCGATGCGGCGCGCAAAGAGAAAGACGGGAATGGCGCCGAGTTGGACGGCCATCGAGAATGCGATGACGGACGCCACGGAGACGCGATAGAGCAAGCCGGTGGCGATGCTCCCAATCAGCCATCCGCCACCGTAGCCCGTGTAGAAGATGCCGAACGCGAAATTGCGCCGTCCTTCGGGCAGTCGGTCCGCAACAACCGCCTTGAAGAGTGTGTCCTGCGTTGCGTACCCGACGCCCCAAAGCAGCATCCCGATGAGCGCCGCGCCGAAGCCGCCGAGAAAGACGAATGGCGAGAAGAGTGCGCTGACGAACACGGCCCCCACGACCGTGGTGATTCCGGCGCGATCGTACAGCCGGCCGAGCGCCAAATTCGCCAACACACCAAAGCCGGTCGAGATACCGAGGAAAGCCGGAATCCACTGCTCGCTCACGGTGTGATGAGTCGCGAGATGGACGGAGATGAACTCGAAGCTCATCAAGCCGGCGCCGAAGCAGGCGGCACCCACCATGTAGAGCCAGAACGCTGACGTGAATCGTTCGGCTTTGGCGGTTCGTTCGCCTTCGTCCAGCTTCGATGGCACGGGGAAAATGACTCGCGCCGCGATGAGTGCAATGAGCGCGAGCGACGCCGATAACAGGAGCAAACCGTAGCTCGCCCGATAGCTGACATGCCGATAGAGAGCGAATGCAACGAGCAGCGGCCCGATCGTCGCGCCAGTTTCATCGAGCGCGGTGTTCAACGCATACACCCAACCCGTGCCGAGCTGTCCCGTGGAATACGAGAGCATTGCCTCGACGGTCGGTTTGCGAATCGCACGGCCAATCCGTTCGGCGAGAATTAGCGCGCCGGCAACCTTCCAATTCCCGGCGAGCGCCATCGCCGGAACGGCGAAGAGATTGATCGCGAACCCGATGAATGTGACAGGCCAATATTTGCCCGTCTTGTCGGCCGTCCAGCCGGCGACGGACCGTAGGGCATACCCGAGAAACTCTCCGGCGCCCGCAGTGATGCTGATTGCGGCGGCGCTCGCGCCCAGCGAACCGAGAAACTGGCCGTTGATTGCCGCTCCGCCCTCGTAGGTCGTATCACCGAACAGATTCACGATGCCCATCGTGAGCACGAAAGCGAACGCAGCGGACGCGCCGGCTCGTGCCGCGTGTGTCCGTCTTCTTGCCGTTGCACCGCGTGCTCGTGTGGACATGCGCGCTACATGTCGCCCTTGAACTTGCGCGCTCCGTTCGTGTGCTCCAAGGCTGCCGCGACGCCTCGGGCGAGCGTCGCCGCGTCCGCGACACCGTACCAGTGCATCCAGTACATGTGCGGCGTCTCCGCGACCATGTGATTGTGAATCGCGGTGACGTGAAGACCGTGTTCATCGAGCGACCGTGCGACAGCATCGATCTCACTGGCCAGCACGAAAAGCTCTCCGCCGCACGCCACTCGCCCATTCCCGAGCTGCTGAAAGACGACCTCGGATGCCGGCTTGAGTGGCGTCCCTGACTTCTCGAAGGCGGCTTTCAGCTTGGCCGCCACGGATTCCGCGGGCCCGCGCGCCATGACGTGGACGTACACGATGCGCGGCGCTTCACCGATGAGATGATTGTGGACAGCCGGCGTGGAAATGCCTTGGCGTCGTAGCTCGTGAACTCGAATGGCGACTCGAGCGCATCAACCCCGATGCGAACAGCGAGGTCCGAGCGCGGTAGGTTGATGCGGAAATAGCCGTCGTGGGACTCGCCGTCGTGTCCGAAGACGCGACGAATCGCGGTCCATCGCGGATCGACCGCCGGTGACTTGGTCTTGGCCTGCGCGCAGAGCGTCTGAGCATAAATGGCGAGCGCGAGTACCGAAGTGCTGACGAAGACGATGCGGTGATATGTCACGAGCAGCGTGATGGAAGAGCGAGTCGGATCAGACCGGCACGAAGGTTGGCGCGGACGTAAGTAATTCCAAAGTGTGTATGACGACGGTGGCCCTTCGTGCTCGCCATCGCCACTGCGCCGGTGACCACGCATATCAAACCCGCGACGATGTGGAGCGCAAGGATGGCGAGAAACAAAGGATCGCTGGACGGGATGACAAGTCCAAGCACCACCGTCGAATCAGCGATCATCGTCCCGTCCGCCTCGCGGGCGGCGTGCATCGCCGCGCACGATGTGACGCGCGCCCGTGACGGTTAGTCGGCTGACTGGAACAATTCGATCGGATTGCCAGATGGATCGTCCAGCAAGATCTCCGATCCGCCGGGCCCCTTCGCGATGTCGTTGCGAAATCGCAATCCCGCTTGGCGCAAGCGATCGACCTCGTGCGCGAGGTCGTCCACGTTGAGGATGATGCGATTCCACCCGCCCGGTTCGGCCGTGCGCCCATCGCGCATCGGTTTGGCGGCTCCTCCGGGTCCGAACGGTGTACTCAAGACCAATTCGAGATTGCCGCGTGAGAGCATCGCAAAATTGGGCGTCGCGCCTGGTTTTACGTTGAATTCGAGATGGTGCGTGTAGAACGAGACGGCCGGCTCGATGGCGTTGACCATGTATCGCACTCGAACTTTATCTACGTCTGTGTGACGCGCCGATGTGTCAGCCACGGGTCGGTCCTCCGGAGGTGTGATGCAGTTCCACTCGTTGAAGCATCGCGCCTATCTACCGAGCGGCTTGATTCACCAGCTCGCTCATGTCGACCAAGCGGGCTCCGTGAAATGGTGCAATCGTGTGAACATCGAGCCCGAGGCGTTTGATGTTCGCGAGCAGTGCGGCGGCATATGGAATCTTTGGCGCGATCAACGGCGTTTGGGGCGTCGCCGGCGGTGTGTAAGCGTCAGCTTCCGCGAGAATTCTCTCCGTTGGCAGATACACCAGGAGCATGTCGTCCGTGTGGTCGAAGTTCGTCATCGTATGCAGCGCGACAGTCCGCGTACCGTCGCTAATCGTATGGTTCGCGTTCATCGTCTCGAGCTTCAGCGGCTTCCTGGATCGTGACAGTCGGTCGGGGTCGATCGTGAAGGGCGCGTTCGCAGCTCGCTCGAGGAGCGCTCGGTTCGTTTCGTGGGTGATGATCGTCGCACCCTCGTCGATCGCCGTTCGAATGCCGCCCATGTGGTCCCAGTGGTGGTGCATCGCCACGACGTAGCGGATTGGCTTTCCAGGAATCAGCTCCTTTGCCTTCGCAATCACCGCCGCCGCCCGGGGCTCGCCATTCGGCGTGTCGACGAGCACGATATAACTGCTCATCTCGACGGCCAGGCTGTGATGCGTTCCTCCGGTCAGCCAGTAGACGCCGTCGGCGACCTGCTGAGATTTGACCGTGATCGCCGGCGATGGCGCGTTGCGAATGCTGTCCGGCACCAGGATGTCGGCTGCTGGATTCGCCGTGACCGATGCGACGGTCAGGTCGAGTGACGGAAAGCCATCTTCCGATTGCACGATGTGGCTGGGGAATCGCACGCCGCCGAAATCGCGATAACCGCTGTAGTCCGTTTCGACGAGCATGTCGCCCACGATCGATTGTTCGATCCAGGTGCGAACGCGCGCGACGTCGTCATGTTGGTCGACGAGACCAGTCACCTTGTACTTCCCCTCGAGCATGAAAGAGACCTCGGTCCCGTCCCTCACCTTGCGTCTCGTCGCGTCGTGTGCCAACGCGGCCCTCACAAAACCCTGAGGCGTCGCCCACACCATCAGCATGCACTCGGCGCGACTCCCCGGGCTTGGTGCAGAAACCGGTGCCGTTCCGCCCGCTTCGGGCGGCGTGCAGGGCGCGGTTGGAAACGACCCGGCTTCTGGATCCGGTGGGATCGGTTCGTCCCACACATAGGCGCCGCTGATCGTTTCGACCTCGTGCTGTTCTCCGGTGAACGGCACACCACCACCGCGCGGCATGCGTGTCCCCATCTCGCGCACGAGATCCTGACGCATGCTTGCCGTCTCGTAGTTGATGAGGGCCGAATACCGGACGAGCGTGATTTTGGGCCACGCCACCTGAGGGGCAAAGTCTTGGCCGACCGCGAACTGGGCGCCCGACCCCGCGAACTGCAGCGTCTGGGTGGCTCGTACGCCGAGACGGATCGCGGCCGCTTGAAGGGAATCGCGTTCGGGCGCCAGCGTCCGAGACACAAAGGCTACGATGCCGATTGCAATGACACTGAAAAACGGACGCATCGAGCTCCTTGCGAGCGCAGTCGGGCTGAAGTCGTGGGGCCCGGAGTAACGGAGCCCCGCCCTCTGCATGGCCGATGCCGCGATGCAGAACGACCTTCAGCTTGGCAGGCGGCACAATGGTCTCAAAGACCTCGTCGTGGACTCCGAGGAAATCCGCGCGGTGAGGAAAGGCTCGATGTACTTAGGCGTTTTGAGTGGCCCCCCGCTTCGAATTCGCAGGGGGCCACTCGCATGTCATCGCGAATCGGTTGCCCTCCATGTCTTTGCGCGCGTGCGAGTTGGGCGGCGAGCGCTACTCGATAACCGACTGGGCGGAAATCCGGCGAAGGCGATTCCGCTCGTCACGCGCGCCGATCCAACGGCGACGCATGGCGCGCTCACCGAAGGCTATCTCACGGCGACGATGGTGAACTGCATTCCGCTCGGGAACGCGCTCGTTAGCGAGGATCTCCACACCGAAGGCGTCAGTGCGATGCCGAAGGGATACTTGGTCGACAGGCTCGTGACTGCCCCGGGATATTTCCGCACGATGAGCATCCGACTCTTCGCCGGCCGTGACTTCGACAGTCGCGACAATCGGTCGTCGCGCCCGGTGACAATCGTCGCGCGATGGGCGGCGCAGGTCAGGCTGCGCGTTGGTCGGGGTGCGCGAGGGCCACCGATCCGGTGCGCGCGCTCCACGCCAGCAATGGTGCCACCAATGCGAATTGAACGATGGTGAACATGGTCTCGATGAGCATGAAACCGCCGACGGACGTCATCGGATGCTTCGCCGCCACGGCGAGCGTGGTGAAGGACCACGACAGCATTGCCGCGAGCGCGGCGAAACGCATTCCGCTCGCGAGCCGCCACGGTTGGTCGACGACGCGCGGATAGGCCGCCGCGAAAATCACTCCCTGGACCAGCATCGAGAGGAAGCCAAGCGGAATGATCACGTCGGGCCGATAGATGCCGAGCTCGTGATAGTAGTTTGTGAATAGTTGCAGGTGCCATACGTAGCCAAGGATGAACGTGGGCACGAGATAGGCGAGCAGCGCGAGGGTGAAGGAACGGCGCATGGGTCGGCTCGAGGTTGAGGGCGCACAGCTGAGCGCGGAAGATGTCTTACTCACTTGCAAAACGCAAGTGAATTATGTTTCGCACATGCGCAAGTCCGCCAAGAGACCGGCCTCGTCAACCGACCGGCGTTCGGGGTGTCCCATCAGCCTATCGCTGGACATCTTCGGCGACCGCTGGTCGCTCCTGATCGTGCGTGACCTGATGTTCAAGGGAAGGAAGCGGTTTGCCGACTTCGCCGCCGCGGAGGAGCACATCGCGTCGAACGTGCTCACCGACCGGCTCGGGCGGCTCGAGTGTGCCGGCATCGTCACACGCACACCCGATCCCGCGGACGCACGCAAGATCGTCTATCGACTGACGCGGAAGGGAATGGAGCTCGCTCCGATGCTGATCGAAATGGTGCTCTGGGCGGCGCGATACGCAGAGACGGATGCACCGCGCGCGCAAGTGCGCGCGATGACCGCCGATCGCGACGTCTTCCTCGCCGCGCTATGGAAGACGTGGGAAGCGGAAGCGAAGTCTTGTGAGACGATCGACGCACGGGAAGACGGCTCGAGGTCGAAGCCGGGACAAGGGAGAAATAGTCCGTGAGTAAACCCCCGCTTCGGCGCCGTCAGCTCGTCCTCGTCATCGGTGCCGCGTTGATTGTCGCCGCGATCGTTCTTCGCTGGATGGCGACTCGGTCAAGGTAGCGTGGACGTAGCAGTCGCCTCAGTCCTCTCTGGCTCAGCGCCTTCAGAACGCCCGTCCAATGCTTTAATGTCGATGCTGCCGGTGGATCGCGCTTTCAGAAGCCCCGTCCATCGTCGACGCGTTGCGATTTCTAGATTGTGAATGGCACCTCGTGCCGTGAGTCGTGGCTGATGTTATGGTTGTGAGCGCAGGCATCAACCGAGTTGCCCAGGCGAGCGCACGCCCTCTTCCTCGTCCCGCATCACCGGACGGCGATGCGCTCGACGCGAGGTTCCGCGATGCGCCGATAATCCGCCGACGACATTCCGACCGACCGGTCGAGTCGCGCCGCGTTGAAGAAGATCTCCGGGTGCTCGAAGACGCCAGGATCCACGATCAGATTCAGCTCCGCGTCGAACGCGAACGGCAAGACCGTACCGACGACCGATTTCGATAATCGTTCGGCATCATCCGGCGTCGCGAAACCGGCGTACGTGCCGCCGAATAAGCCCTTGATCGCCCCGACGTCGATCCGCGCATTGCCGGGCACGACGGCGAGCACGAACCGTTTCATCCTCTTGCCGATCTTGACCATCACGATCATGCACTTCGCGGCCGCGGCAGTCGTGTGCCCGCGCATCGGGCTCACGAGGTCCGTCCGGCCCTCGGGAGGATGATCGATCAGCCGGAATTCTGCGCCGTGGCGCTGGAGCAACTCGATGAGACGATCGTAGGTGGTGGGTTCGGTCATTGCGGCGTCAAGTCGATGTTGGTGTGCTCCATCGCGGCGGCCCCCGAACGCCAGCGCATTGCCACGGCGACTGAAGGCGATCGCCGCGACATAGATCAGCGCCTGAAACGAATGCGGGCGACGGAGCTCCGGGACTGCCGCCCGAGGGGACTTGTCATGCGGTCATGATAACACTCAGGGCGAACCGCAGGCTAGAGTGAGGATGCCGCGAGGATGACAAGGGGGGCAGTTGCATAGAGTAGGCGGTCTACATAGACTAAGTAGGCTATCTACATGATAGCGAGCCGATGCCGAGCATTCACAGGAAATGCGACCAATCGTTTATCTCGAGTTCGGGATGTAGAGCTTTCTCGCGCGGCCGTTCGTTCGGCGATTGACGACCTCGTAGCTGACGATGCGACGCGAGGCCTGGTCGATCCCATAGGTGGCAATGATGGCCGGATCGGCAAACCGAACCGTCCAACGTCCGTTCGGCGCGCCCGTCACGGCAACGCTGTCGTACTCGATCGCATCGTCGCCCTCGGAATAGAGCGGAAGAATGGCAGTATAGCCCGGACGGTATGGGAGCGATCGCAGCAACAGCTCCACCTCGGCGAAGCCGAACACTTGTGTTGGATACGATCGCTCGAAGGACTGGGCGGAATCCCTGAGCGTGGTGGTCTGGTGCACCGTTCCGCCTTGGTAGTCGAAGCGCTTCTCCAGGCGCCGCTGCGGATAGGCCATGTGTTCGCGAATAGGTCGGAGATCGGCGCGGCGCACGACCAGAGTATCATAATAATCTCCGCCCGCGTAATGCCCCGTGCTGACGCGCGTCAACGTCGCGGCGGCACCGAGGCCTTGGATGATCTCGTCGATGCGCGTGACGACCGACTCGCGCTCCGTCGTATCGCCCGGAGCGGCGCGCGACAGGGTACGCTCGGTATGGGTGTCGTTGCTGAGCTGGTTCGTGATCAGCAGCCGCGCTCCGGCATCGATGGTTGGGTAGACGGCCGCTGGGCCTGCCGTTCGGCAACTCGTGAGCGCGAGAATGACGGACGTGGCGAGTACTAGGGCGCGCGACATGGGGATCTCGTGAGCGAGGATCACTCACCATAGGGATCCCGGATGCCACCGTCCAGAAGTGTGGTCACAACATTCCGTTCGCCTTCCGTAAACAATGTGTAGCGTGAAGCCGCGCGCACTATCGCGACTAGGGCCTCGCGTTCGCTCGTTGTTGTCGCCGCTGCGAACCCGACCATCAGCAACGAATGAATTAGCAGGCGTTGTGACGCGATAAGGTTCGCGACCCGCATAACACGCGACGCGAGTGCGCAGCAAGCGGCTACGGAATCTGTGGGGCGGGCGGCATCGGACACGTGCCGGCGTCCACGGACATTTCATGTCCGTGGACCCGGAGTCTTGCATGAAGTAGGGTGTCTACGTATCGTACGTAGACACCCTACACGAGAGCACCAACGTGGTCCGACGCTCGCCCCCCACTTCACGCATCGAGCTGCTGCAGGGTACGCTCGATCTGATCATCCTTCAAACGCTTCGCTGGGGCCCGGCGCACGGGTTCGGGATCATGAAGATGATTCAGAGCCAGTCGTCCAACACGCTACAGGTTGAAACTGGTTCGCTCTACCCAGCGCTGCAGCGGCTGTTGCGCCAGCGGGTCATCGCCGCCGAGTGGTCAGTGTCGGCGAGCAATCGGCGTATACGCATCTATCGACTGACGGCGAAGGGACGGGAACGCCTCGCCGCCGAGCGGTCGCAGTGGAAGCGGTTGACCGAGGTGATGGCGGCATTGATGCAGCGGCCGGCCAGCGACGAACCATGAGGATCGGCGGCTGGCTGGCGTGGCGCCGCGCCCGAGAGACGGACGACCTCAATGAGGAGCTGGGTGCGCACCTCGATATGGCGATGGCGGAGCGCATTGCGCGCGGCGAATCGCCGCACGACGCAAAGCTGAACGCCCGCCGCGACTTCGGGAACCCCGGACTTGCGCAGGAGCTGGCGCGCGATCAGTGGAGCGTCGTAGGACGCTGGATCGAGCAGGCGTCACAGGACGCGCGATTTGCTGCCCGAACATTCTGTCGTGCGCCGGCGTTCACCGCGATTACCATCGCGACGATCGCCCTCGGCATCGGAGCATCGGCCTCGATTTTCAGCGTCGTGAACTCTGTGCTCCTGCGTCCCCTGCCGTATCCGCATGCCGAACAACTCGTGCGCCTCGAGGATGATTACCTCGCGACAGGTGCGCGAGACGTCGGTATGTCGACGCCGGAGTGGCGGGATCTCCAACGGTCCGGCGCTTTCTCGGCCATCTCGCCGACGTGGTTCGACAACAATAACCTTACGGGACAGGCGCACCCGGAACGGGTCGGCCTGCTCATCGTCGCGCCGAATTACTTCTCGCTGCTCGGAGTGCAGCCGCAGCTCGGATCGGTGTTCGACAGGAACGACCCAACTCCTGGTTTCAATGGCCAAGTCGTCATCAGCGACGGCCTCTGGAAGCGCGCCTTCGGTTCGGATTCGACGGTTCTCGGCCGCGTGGTACAGCTGGATTCGGATTCATATCGCATCGTCGGAGTGATGCCGCCGGGGTTTCAAGCACCGGAACGGGCAAGCGGCGCGCGCGGCACGGAGGTGTGGCCCGCGATGGGCTTCGCCGGTAATCCGATCACGACCTGGGCACAACGCAGCCCGCTGTTTCCGGGAGCGATCGCCCGCGTGCGCGATGGACTCTCGATTGCGGATGCACAGCGCCGGGTCGATGCGCTCGTTGAGACGCTGCGCCATCAATACCCTGCGGATTATCCGGCGACAATCGACTGGCGCGTCCGGCTCGTGCCGCTGCGCGATTATATCCTCGGCGATGTTCGTCAGCCGCTCCTCTTTCTCTTTGGCGCCGTCGGGCTCGTCCTGCTGATCGCATGCACCAGTGTGGCGAATCTACTACTGATACGCGCCACGGCGCGCAGCCGCGAGCTGGCCGTGCGGCAGGCGATGGGGAGCGGGCCGTCGCGTCTCATGCGGCAGCTGCTTACCGAGAGCGTGCTCCTCTCGCTCGTGGGCGGAGCACTCGGTGTCGCCATCGCATACGCTGCACGAGGATCAATCCTGCATTGGGTACCGGACTCGGTTGCTCAGCTCAACGCGGTCACGATGGACTGGCGTGTGGTGCTCGTCGCGTTCGGGCTGTCGCTCGTCGCCGGAGTTCTGTTCGGCCTCGCCCCGATGGCGCAGGTGCGGCGGCTCGATCTGACCAACGTGCTGAAACAGGAGGGACGCGCCACGACGGGCAGCGGCGATCAGCAACGGACCAGGCGCGCTCTCGTCGTGGCGGAGTTTGCGGTGTCGCTGACGCTGATGGTTGCGGCGGCGCTCCTCGTCCGGAGCTTTCGCGAGTTGCTCAACGCGCCGCTCGGATTCGACCCGCACGGCGTGACGGTCGTGCGAACGCGGCTCCCGTATCCGAATGATTCGACGGAAGATCTCTATCCGAACGCGGGAGCCGAGGCTCCGCTGCTGCGAGAGATCATTCGGCGCGGTTCGGCACTCGGTGGTGTGCGCGAGGTTGCGGTCGGAAGCGGCGCCGCGGTACCGCTCGACCATCCGGAACAGGATCAAGCGGTGCTGCGCCTCGTGCTCGACCGGCGTGCGTCCGCCAACAATGGCGATAACACGCCGGTGTGGACGACGGCGTCGGAGGTCACGCCGGAGTACTTCCATCTATTGCGTATTCCACTCGTTCGCGGGCGATTGTTCACCAGCTTCGACACCGATTCGTCACCACTGGTCGCTGTCGTGAATGAATCGATGGCGCGCCAATATTGGCCGCATGTCGATGCGATCGGACAGCGTGTAAAGACGTCGCCGCGCGCCACCCAGTGGACGACCATCATCGGCATCGTGGGCGATACGCGAAGCGACTCGGTCACCGCTCCGCGACATCCGCAGATCTACGCGAGTCTCTACCAGCGGCAGGGAAAGCATCTCGCCATCTTCGTTCGCGGTCAGGTGGAGAGCGGCGCGATCGAGCGGAATCTCCGAGAGCAGGTGCAGGCGATCAATGCGGCGCTCCCAGTGTTCGGCGCCCGGAGTCTGGACGAAACGGTCACCGCGTCGCTGTCGCCGCGCCGGTTTGCGATGATGATGATCGCGGCGTTCGCGGCAGTGGCGCTCGGACTCGCGAGCCTTGGTATCTACGGTGTCGTGTCATTCATGGTCACCGAGCGTGGCCAGGAGATCGGCGTGCGAGTCGCACTTGGGGCACAGCGGAGCGACGTGCTGCGGCTCGTGATGCGTCAGGGCGTCGAAGTCGCACTGATCGGAGCAGGCGTTGGACTCGTCGGCGCGCTCGCTGCCGCACGCGTGATGGCCGGCATTCTATACGGCGTGCGCGCGTGGGACCCGTGGACGTTCACTGC
>Ga0157369_10008843_pt1 | contig 11533 bp, 8 predicted proteins | sample C25metaG_FD_113461 | JGI IMG/M metagenome (GOLD analysis project Ga0157369, IMG submission 113461) | Corn rhizosphere microbial communities from Kellogg Biological Station, Michigan, USA - C2-5 metaG | ecosystem: Host-associated > Plants > Roots > Rhizosphere > Soil | place: USA: Michigan... | reverse complement strand
TGGTCAGGGTGAAGTCGCTCTGCTTCGTACCGTCGATGTACAGCGACAGCGGCGCGGTGTAGACGGATCCGCCCCCGCTGTCCGGGATGCTGTACCGCAAGACGATCGAGTTGGTGGCGACCGGAGTGGTGAACTCGACGTACTTCCCGGTGCCCTGCAGGGTCACCGCCTTGCGGTAGGAAGCCTCGGCCGGCAGCGTGTTGTAGACCGCGCTCGGGCCGATGATGGTGCCGTTGGTGGCGGAGTTCTCGGCCTGCACCTCGACGTAGGGCAGGGTCGCGCCGACGCCGCCGGTGGCGGCCGCGAAGGCGGGGCCGGCCGCGACGAGGGCGACGGCGCCGCCCGCGGCGAGCGCGGCGGCGAGGACGAGGACGCCGGTACGGCGGCCGCGTCTGGGGATGTGGACGGACATCTGGGCTCACTTTCGACAAAGCTGCGCGGACGGTGGCAGGCCTGACATCGGAGCGGTCGATGTACCTGGCACCGTAACGTCACGGATATCGATGCGCAATAAGTTGTTACGATGTCGGCATGAAGTTTGCAGATCAGTGCAAGACCGTGAGTATCGAAGAGCGTCACGCTCCGCCGCGCCGCCCGGGCGGAGCGTGGTTGTGTGGTACAACAAACCGTGAGTCTTCTGGGCACCCTGCTGCGCAATCGCCGCCCCACCGAACGCAACTACGCGTGGAACCAGCCGAACCTCGCCGCCCCGGACACGCTCACGGTCACCAGCCGTGACTTCATCGACGGGGGAACCCTCCCGCGTCGCCACGCCGGTACCCGCGCCGGCGGCGAGAACCTCTCCCCGCACCTGGCGTGGGGCGAGCCGCCCGCCGGTACCGCCGAACTCCTGCTCCTGATCGAGGACCTCGACGCCCCGCTGGGCGCCAACCCGGCCGTGCACTGCCTCGCGATCCTCGACGAGGCCGGCCTCGAGACGCCGCACGAACTGCCGCCCGGCGCGCTCGCCAGGAAGAACCCCGGCCAGGGCGTCACCCTGCTGCGCTCACTCATCAGCCGCGGGTACTTCGGACCGGAACCCATCAAGGGCCACGGGCCGCACCGGTACGTCTTCCAGGTCTACGCGCTCGGCCGCGGCCTGCTGGACCGTGCGGACCGCGACGCGGTCGTCAGGTCCCGGCCGCGCGCCCTGCTCGCCTCCGTCGAGCCGCCGGTACTCGCGCGCGGCCGCATCACCGGCGTCTACGAGCGCTGACCGTCGCTCGCGGCCCGGTGCCGCTGGAAGGGGATCTCGAAGACCTTCGCGAACAGCCACGCGGCCAGTACCGCCACCGGTACCGCGAGGGCCACGGTGACCCCGAACGAGGGCAGGCCGGGCCCGACCAGCCGCGGCGTGACCAGGCCGATGACCGTCACCACGATCGGCAGGTGGATCAGGTACAGGCTGTACGAGAACGTGCCCAGGCCGCGTACCGGCCGGGTGGCCAGCAGCCACACCAGCGGAGCCGGGCGCCCGGTGGCCACGGCGGCCAGCAGCGCGGCGATCGCGGGCGCGATCGCGAGGTCGACCCAGAAGTAGTGGTGCACCGTCCACACCGTGCCGAAAAGGCCCGACACCACCGCGACCGGCGCGGCGGCGACCGCCGCCAGCCAGTGCCACGGCAGGTTGCGCACGCGCTGGGCCGCGACAACCACGCCGGCGCCGAGCAGACCCGTGGCGAACAGCGGCGCGAACTGCGGGGTGAGCCACGTGAGTCTGTCCACAGTGGACACGTTCGGATGGCTTACTCCGAACGCCAGGACCGGTACCGCGACGACCGACAGCATGGCGACCGCGCCGGCCCGCCTGCGTACCAGCAACAGCAACGGCAGCAGCACGTAGAGCTCCGCCTCGACCGCGATCGACCAGAAGGCGCCGTTGGGTACCGGTACCGCGACGAAGTCCTGCAGCAGCAGCCCGTACACGCCTACCGTCGCGGCGTCCGGTGGACCGTTGTGCGGCTGCGGAACGACCGCCCACGCGATGACGAGGCTGAACGCCAGCGCCGCCCAGTACGCGGGCAGGATCCGCCGGGCACGCCGCCGCGCGTACCCGGCCACTCCCCCGAGCCGCCAACCGCGGCGGGCCGGTGCGATGCCCAGCGAGAAGCCGGACAGCACGATGAACAGGACCACCCCGAGGTGCCCGTACAGCAGCCAGCCCAGCCAGAGCGGGCCGGTGTCCACCGGGTACCCGTGGAAGGTGAACAGCCAGCAGTGGTGGACCAGGACGTAGAGCGCCGCCAGCCCCCGCAACCCGTCCAGCCCGGCCACCCGGCCGGCGCCCGCATCCCCGGCCTGCCCCGTGGTTTCGGCCGGCCCAGCGGTTTCGGCCGACCCCGCGGTTTCGGCCGGCCCTGTGGGCGCGGACGGATGCACGGGTCAGTCGCCGGGCGTCCAGACCATGAGCCCGAGGCACATCTCGTCGCTCGTACCGTCGCCCCACACCACGTAGCGCGGCGGCGTGTTCTTCAGCGCGGGCAACAGCTTGCGCAGCCCGGCGTCGTGCGTACAGGTGACCCGCACGACGTCGCCCGCGTGCACCGCGACCGGCGTGGACAACGGCCGTACCGACTGGTTGTCGAAGTCGTAGTTGGGCACGTCGAGCAGCGTCTGCGCGTGGGGCGTGCCCGGGTTGAGCTCCACCTTGATCGAGCGTCCGAGCAGGTGCATGTGCCCGGCCATGGCGTACACCGTGCCGGACTGGCGAACCGCGTGGTCACAGGACTGGGTCGGGCCGGGGGTGACCGTCCCGTTGTCGCACATCTCGACGAGCGCGTTCTCGGTGGCGCCGACGTCGCCGAAGCGGCGGCGGACGTCCGCGACGGCCGTCTTGCGGTCGCACAGCGGGCCGGACTCGCCGGCCGCGCAGGGCAGCTCGACCGGGGCGGGCAGCGTCATGGTCTCCAGTGACTTCATGCCGCCCACGCCGCTGGCCAGCCGCAGCCGGATGGCGGACTGGTCCGAGCCGCCCGCCTTCCCGCCGGTGGCCAGCAGGTTGTAGTGGACCTGCATGACGAGCAGGCTGCCGGCCGGCATCGGGTACCCGAGTCCGGGCGACAGGAGCGTCTCGTTCATGCCCGGCGCCCACGCCGCGACCCAGGAGTCGCCGCCGCCCACGCCCGCGTCGCCGAAGCAGGTCCAGCCCTCGCCGGGGTCGGCCGCGTCCGCCGCCCTGGCCCGGGACGCGGACTGGGGCGGGATCCGGAAGAAGATGGCGTGGTGCACGATGGCCGAGTTCTGCGGCAGGAACTGGCTTCCCGTCAGGTACGCCGTCCCGGTGAGTCCCGGGTCGACCAGGAAGCAGCGGTACTCGTCGGTGCCGCCGTTCGGCGCGACCGGCGTGTACGGCTGGGGCATGGTGATGGTCTGGAAGCGCTCGCCCGCCCGCAGCGGCGGGGCCGGCGGAGCCGAGTACGGCGACGCGGCGACGCCGTGTCCGGCGTGGTCGCCCGCGTCGGTCGCGCTCGCCGAGCCGCCCGCCAGCGCGGCACCCGCGTCCGCCCGGCCGCCGCTGTTGGCGCGGTCCGGCACGTAGATCACCACGACGATGGCCACCGCGAGGATCGCCGCCGCGGCGACCACCAGCAGGCTGAGCAGCCGTCGCCGCCTCACGAACACACCTGGTTCAGGAAGACTCCCGCCTTGGCTCACCCTGGAAGGGTGCCCCGGATCCGGCCGGATCGACAACTCGCGCCGCGTCCCGGTATTGACGGTCGTACGCGGAGACCATCGACAGGGAGCTCGCCTGCCAGCCCAGCGAGGCCAGGGAGCGCTTCACGCAGGCCACCCAGCCGCGCGGCACGCCGGCGCCGTCCCGGTCGTAGAACAGCGGCACGACGGTGCGCTCGAACAGCTCGAAGGCGCGCGGGGCGAGCGAGCGCGCCGGTACCCCGTAGGAGCGGTCCCCGATGAACCAGCCGTTGTGGCCGTCCACCACCAGCTCGTCGGCGCCACCGTCAGCGGTGCTGACGATCCGGCCACCGGCGTAGACGGACTTCATGAAGCTGGTACCCGAGGCCTCCTCGCCGCGCCGCGGATGATTGAGCCACACGTCGGCACCGGCCAGTAGCCAGCCCGCCATCACCATGTCGTACCCGGGCAGGTACACCACCCGCGAGCGCACCTCGGTACCGAGCGAGAACTCGACGATGCGCCGGATGCGCTCCTTGCCGCCCTGGTCCTTCGGGTGGGCCAGCCCGGCGAAGACCACGCAGACCGGCCGGTCGGCGCTTCCGGTCAACGCCCGCAGCCGGTCGGGCAGCGACACGAGCAGGTCGGTCTCCTTGTATTCGGCGGCCCGCCGGGCCACCACCACGGTCAAGGCGCCGGGGTCGAGCACCTGCCCGGCCCAGCCGAGGTCGTCGGCCCAGCCCTGGGCGGCGAGCGCGACCGGCAGGTACGCCCGGACGTAGTCCACGAACCCGGCGCGCATGTCCTGCCTGGCCCGCCACAGCTGCTCGTCCGGAATGTCCCAGACCCGCTCCCAGCGCTCCGGTCCGGCGTACGCCCAGCCCTCGCCGAGGTACCGGTCGAACAGCTCGGCCATCAGCGGCGGGGCCCAGCTGGCCGGGTGCACCCCGTTGGTGACCGCCTCCACCGGCGCCGCCCGCCCGGGCCACAGCCGGCCCAGCACCCGCTGCTCGGTCACCTCGCGGTGCAGCCGGGAGACCGCGTCCACCCGGCCGGACAGGTTGGCGCACAGCACCGCCATGTTGAACGGCTCGTGCGGCTGCTGGTCGGGGAAGTGCCCGAGCGCCATCAGCCGGTCCGGCGACACGCCGCAGTCGGCCGCCCAGCCGGTGAAGTACTTCTCCACGAGGCCGCGGTCGAACAGGTCGAAACCGGCCGGTACCGCCGTGTGCGTGGTGAACACCGTCCCCGCCCGTACCGCCTCGACCGCCGCGTCGAAGGTGTGGCCGGAGCCGATCAGGTGGCGGATCCGTTCCAGGCCGAGGAATCCGGCGTGCCCCTCGTTGGCGTGGTAGACGGCGGGCCGCACCCCGAGCGCGGCCAGCGCGCACACCCCGCCCACGCCGAGGACGACCTCCTGGCGCAGCCGGTGCTCGGCGTCGCCGCCGTAGAGCTTGTCGGTGATCCCGTCGGCCTCCAGCAGGTACAGGTCCAGCCGGCCGACCCGGGCCCGCCACACCCGCACGTCGACCGGCTCGCCGGCCAGGTCGACCGTGACGTCACCGTCCGGGCAGCGCTCCAGGCCGGCGTCGGCCGGATCGGCCGGTACCCAGTCCTCGTTCTGCCAGCCGTAGCTGAGCCGTTGCCGCAGCCACCACTGGTACCGCAGGCCCACGGCGACCATCGGTACCCGCAGGTCGCTCGCGGTCTTCACGATGTCGCCGGCCAGCATGCCCAGCCCGCCGGCGTAGCTGCGCAGGGCCGGCGCCACGCCGTACTCCATGCAGAAGTAGGCGACCGACGGCGGCGGCACCGGGTCGGCGAGGTAGTCCGCGAGGCCCGCGCGGGCCCGGGTGAGCCGGTCGCGGAAGTCCACGTCGGCGTCCAGTTCGGCGAGGCGCTGCGGCGTCATCGTGCGCACCAGCTCGGCCGGTACCCGCCGGGTCTGCCAGGCCTGCGGGTCGATCGCCCGGAAGACGTCCTGGCTGGGCCGGTCCCAGGCCCACCGGAGGTTGGCCGCCAGTTCCCGCAGGGCGGTGGCTACATCCTGGTTCGCTAGATCCTGGATCATTCACCCATCATGTCCCGCGGCGCCGAGTTGTCGCGCCGGATCCCCATCGGGTACGCTTCCGCGCGTGACGCTCAGCTATCGATGGTTTGCCTGGCCGGCCTCGGGGTCCGGCGACGCAGCCACGTTCTGACGTCATCGCCTGAGAGCCGGCACGAGGCAGGGACACGCTCCCTGCCTTTTTCGTGTACTACGAGCAGCCGGCTCGGGCCCGCGGAAGGCGGCGGTGCCGGCGGAGAGGACTTCCCGTGGTTTCGCTGACCGCCAACCCGGTCCGTGACCAACGCATCGAACAGGTCGTGCCGCTGGTGACGCCGGCGCTGCTGCACCACGAGCTGCCGCTGGACGACGAGCTCGGCCGCCGCGTGCTCGCCGGCCGGGCGGCGACCGCCCGGGTACTGGACGGGGACGACGACCGGCTGCTGGTCGTGGTCGGGCCGTGCTCGGTGCACGACCCGGACGCCGCGCTGGACTACGCCGACAAGCTCGCCGCCCTCGCCGAGGAGGTACGCGAGGACCTGCTCGTCGTGATGCGGGTGTACTTCGAGAAGCCGCGCTCGACCGTGGGCTGGAAGGGGCTCATCAACGACCCGGGGCTGGACGGCTCGGGCGACGTCAACCGGGGACTGCGGGTGGCCCGCTCGCTGCTGCTGCGGGTACTGGCCAAGGGGTTGCCGGTGGGCTGCGAGTTCCTCGACCCGATCATCCCGCAGTACCTGGCGGACACGGTGGCGTGGGGCGCGATCGGCGCCCGTACCGTCGAGAGCCAGGTGCACCGGCAGCTCGCCTCCGGACTGTCGATGCCGGTGGGCATGAAGAACCGGCCGGACGGCAGCATCGGTACCGCGGTGGACGCGGTGCGCGCCGCGGCGGTACCCCACGTGTTCACCGGTATCGATCTGTCCGGTACCCCGGCGATCCTGCGTACCCGCGGCAACGCCGACTGCCACGTCGTGCTGCGCGGCGGGAACGACGGACCCAACTACCACGCCGACGCGGTCGCGCGGGCGCTGCGGCTGCTCGGCGCGGCCGGCCTACCCGAGCGGGTGGTGATCGACGCGAGCCATGGCAACAGCGGCAAGGACCACGCCCGGCAACCGTTGGTGGCGCGGGACATCGCCGACCAACTGGCCTCGGGCCAGCGTGGCATCCGCGGCGTGATGCTGGAGTCGTTCCTCGTCGCCGGACGCCAGGACCTGGACCCGACCCGGCCGCTGACCTACGGCCAGTCCGTGACGGACGCCTGCATGGACTGGGAAACCACCGTGGAGACGCTGCGGCACCTGGCCTCGGCCACCCGGGAGCGCCGCTGAGTTCCTGCCATGCCCGCCCGATGCGGATCGGTGACCTGCCGCCGCACCGGGCGGGCTCGGGGCCCCCACGGCCAACCACCAATGCTCTTGGCCGGTCAAGTCTCTGCCCGTCCGGTACTCCGCAGTGGCCATTCACAGGCCACAAATGCACCAGCCGCAGTCATTGAACGCGCTGGCTAGCATGGCGGAAACCGACAACAGGAAACGCGGCGATGACCATGGACCGGCGGCTCATAGTCTTCGGTACGGAGTTGCGTCGGCGGCGCATGCAGTCGGGGCTCTCCCTGGCCGATCTGTCGCGGCTGGTGCATTACAGCAAGAGTCATCTGAGCAAGGTGGAGAACGGTCTCAAGCCACCGAGCATCGACCTGGCCCGACGCTGTGACGCCGCGATCGGCTGCGACGGTGCCCTCGCCGGGCTCGCGCCGCGGCCGGTCGTCGACGTCGACATCCAGCCCGACACCGACGTGGGCGAGGTATGGGTGTTGACTCTGGGCGCCGAGGGCGACAGCGGGTTCCGCAGCGTGTCCCGCCGGGAGCTGATCACCAGCGGGGTCGCCGGGGTCGCCGCCTGGGCGGGGCTGCCGCACCCCCTGTCGGGTCCGGACCCGACCGCCGCGGGAAAGCTCGCCGCGTTCCGGGCCATCTTCGACGAACTGCGCGCCCTCGGCCAGCAGGTCGCCCCGGCCGCGTTGATGCCGGCGCTGGTCGGCCAGACCCACGCGCTGCGGGCGCTGGCCGGCGCGGCGGCGGCCAACGAACGGCCCGCGCTGCTGCTGCTCGCGGCGAGGTACGCGGAGTACACGGGGTGGATGGCCCAGGAGGCCGGCGACGACAGCGGAGCGGCCTGGTGGACCGGGCGCGCGGTCGACCTCGCCGAGGCCGGCGGGGACCCGGAGATGGCGGCCTACGCGCTGGTGCGCCGCGCCCTCATCAGCCTGTACCAGCAGGACGCGGTGCAGACCGTGGAGCTGGCCCGGCAGGCCCGGTCCACCGCGACCAACCCGCGCATCCGCAGCCTCGCCTCGCTGCGGGAGGCGCAGGGGCACGCGCTCGCGGGCGACTATGACGCGTGTTTCCGGGCGCTGGAGCGGGCCGGCGGCACGGTACCGGGCGACGCGGCACCGAGCGCCCCGGTCATCGGTACCTCGCAGGTGCCCGACCCGGTCGCCACGGCCACCGGCTGGTGCCTGCTCGACCTCGGCCGGCCGGTACCGGCGGCCGAGATCCTGCGCCGAGAGCTGGACCGGATCCCGCCGACCGCGCTGCGCGCCCGGGCCCGGTACGGCGCCCGGCTGGCCCTGGCGCTGGCCGCCGCCGGCGAGCCCGAGGAGGCCTGCCGGCAGGCGGGACCGGTGCTGGAGGCGTGCGAGCGCATCGACTCGGCGACGGTACGGGCCGAGTTGCGCCACCTCAACCGGGCTTTGGGCCGGTGGCATGCGGTGCCCCTCGTACGCGACACCCGGCTGCGCCTGGCACGCACGCTGCACCGTTGAGCCGACACCGTTGAGCCGAACCAACGGCCCTGTTGCCTGTTGCCTGCGCGTCGGGGTGGGGGGCAACACCTGTCCACCAGGCCCCCGATCGGAAACCGTTGAAGCATAACGGTTCCGATCGTTGAGGGGAGGATTCCGATGGAGTCACACGCGATCATCCTGGCGCTGGTGAACTGGCTGTCCCGCCTGTTCGGCTGACGGATGGACGGTACGAGCCGGGATTAGCTGGTTCCCGGCTCGTACCCCGTTCACGACACGTTGTCGGGTATCAATCTCCTTGAATCACTGGCGCCGCGCCGTCGGCTACTCTGACGTGTTCGAGGGGGAGGCATGCCGGACACGAAAACAGATCTGGTCGAGGAATTCGTACGGCTGCGCCATGGCTGGGGCCTGGAGGCGGTCAGTCTCCACGACCGGATCGGACCGCAGTTGGCCGAGTTGGCGGAGATCTCCCCCGAGGACTCCGACCGCAACATCCGCCGCAAGATATCGACCTTCGTCAAACGGATCTCCGAGGAGCTGCCGGACGAGGACCGGCTGGCGATCGCCGTCGCCCTCGGCTCGGAGCCGGGCCTGCAGCACTCCCGGCTCAACCAGCGCATGCAGATCCTCGCCGAGCGGCTGCACTGCGCCGAGCGCACCGCCCGCCGGCGGGTCGACCGGGCCACCGAACGGCTCGCGGAGGCGGCTCTCGCGCTGGCGCAGGAGGGCGGAACCGACGTCGACGACCCGGACAAGGGTTGGTTCGTGCGGCGGTTCGACGCGCTGCTGAGGCTGGACACGCCGACGCCGGAGCTCATCGACGAACGCGAGATCATCGCGACCCGCGACAACCTCAAGAAGATCGCCGCGCGGTTCACCCTTCCGCAGCGCCTGGACGGCGCGCCGGGCCAGGACATGCAGGCCGACATGCAGTTCGGCGCGCTGATCGAAGCCCAGGAGCGGCAGGGCGAGGCACACTTCCGGTACCTGCTGGACCTGCCGCGGGTGCTGCGCCGCGGCGAGCGGCACACCTACCGGATGGTCTTCCGGGTACCGGACGGGCACCCGATCCGCGACCACTACGCGTTCGTACCGCTGGTGCGGTGCGAGTCGTTCGGGCTACGGGTGCGGTTCGACCCGCAGCGCCCGCCACGCGTGGCCTGGCGGCTGGAGCACCTCGCGCCGCGCAACCTCGACGACCGCGCGACGCCGGGGCCGCCGCTGGAGCTGGACGACGCCTTCGAGGTGGCGCTGGAGTTCGACCGGCCGGAGCTCGGCTTCGGTTACGGCATCGGCTGGCTGCCGGCCGAGTCGCCGCCGGTGGAGTCGCCGGACTGATCCGGCACGCACACCTCGATCGCCCGCGGCACGAGGCGCACCTTCAGCCGGGACACCGGATCGCGGTCACCACCGTCGAGCTCGTACGTCGTGGGCGAGCCGAACCGCACGTCCACCTTGCGCGCCCGCGTGGTACGCACGAACGGGGACCGCTCGGAGCGCCCCGTGGCGACCTGGCCCAGCGTCCGCGCCCACTGCACCGCTCCCTGCGCGGTGGCCACGCCCACATCGAGCCAGCCGTCGTCCGGCCGCGCGTCGTCGAACAACCGCAGCCCGCCGGTCGCGGTACCGACGTTGCCGAACAGCACGCAGCTCGCGTCGCCTGTGAACCAGGTGTCGCCGTCGACCCGGATGCGTACCCGCCGGGCCGAGTCCCCGACGTGGCGCACCGCGGTCCACACGTACGCGAGACTCCCGAGCCGGTCCTTCAGTCCACGGCCGGCGTCGCGCATCATCGCGCCGTCGAACCCCGCCCCGGCCATGACGGCGAAGTGTTCGCCGTTGACGCGGCCGAGATCCAGGGTGCGCCGGGCGCCGTGCAGCCCGATGCGCACCGCCGCCGCGAGGTCGCGCGGGATGCCAAGGTTCGTGGCGAGCAGGTTGGCGGTACCGGCGGGCAGGATCGCCACCGCGACTCCCGACCCGGCCAGCGCGTCGAGGGTCCGCTGCACCATGCCGTCGCCGCCCCAGACGAAGACCAGGCGGGCGCCCTGCCGCATCGCCTTGCGCGCCTTCTTCGGCGCCTTTCGGCTCTTGTCCACCTCGTACCAGACGGGATCCGGGTGGCCCGCGTCGGCCAGCGCCGCGCGCAGTTCCCCGAGCCCGCCGCCGAGCGACTTCTCCCGGTGGGCGACGACGGCGACGGTACCGGTGCGGGTACGGGTGGCGGCGACCATGACGGTCCGTACCCGAAGCCGCCGACCCCCAATCCCGGCCGTCAACCGATCGGGTACTCCTCGGGCGGGCCCAGCTCACCCGCACCGGATTCTTGGGCTCCTCTCAGGCTCCTGCGGCTAGTTTCCCTACTCGACGTAGGTGAACGGGAAGCCAGCCGCAGGAAGGAATCGGCGCGATGATCGAGGCTGTCGGCCTCACCAAACGGTTCGGGGACAGGCTGGCCGTCGACCGGCTGTCGTTCACCGTCCAGCCCGGTCAGGTCACCGGGTTCCTCGGCCCGAACGGGGCCGGCAAGTCCACCACGATGCGGATGATCCTGGGCCTGGACCGGCCCACCGCCGGTACGGTCACCATCGACGGCCGGCCGTTCGCGCAGCTGAAGCGCCCGATGCGCGAGGTCGGCGCGCTGCTGGACGCGAAGGCGATCCACGGCGGGCGCAGCGCCTACAACCACCTGTTGTGCCTCGCGCAGACCAACAACCTGCCCAGGCGCCGGGTCGGCGAGGTGCTGGAAATGGTCGGCCTGACCCAGGTGGCCCGCAAGCGCGCCAAGGGGTTCTCCCTCGGCATGGGGCAGCGGCTGGGCATCGCCGCGGCGCTGCTGGGCGACCCGCGGATCCTGATGTTCGACGAGCCGGTCAACGGGCTGGACCCCGAGGGCATCTATTGGATCCGGACCTTCATGAAGAACCTTGCGGCGCAGGGCCGGACGGTTCTGGTGTCGTCGCACCTGTTGTCGGAGATGGCGCTGACGGCCGACCACCTCATCGTGATCGGGCGGGGCAGATTGATCGCCGATGCGTCCA
>Ga0157369_10008840_pt1 | contig 11537 bp, 12 predicted proteins | sample C25metaG_FD_113461 | JGI IMG/M metagenome (GOLD analysis project Ga0157369, IMG submission 113461) | Corn rhizosphere microbial communities from Kellogg Biological Station, Michigan, USA - C2-5 metaG | ecosystem: Host-associated > Plants > Roots > Rhizosphere > Soil | place: USA: Michigan... | reverse complement strand
CGCCGATGTGATCCTGCCGGGCGCGTCCGTAACGGCACAGGCCTTGCTGCATTCCAGTGGAACGCAAACGAGGACAAATAACATGCCGCAATACGCTGCCGCTCCCGTGCTTCCCTTGCCGATGCATGCTCACCGCCCTGAGCCGATCGAGCCGCCATCAGCTCCTCCGATTGCGCCACCGAGTCCCGGCGAGCCCGACACCATTCCTGTTCCGAGTCCTGATCCGGGGCCGCAACCGATCGAGCCCATCGAACCGGTCGCCCCGCCGATTGGCGATCCTCCGCCGCAGCCCACGCAAACGCCACAAGCCAGTCAGGGTCGGCCGTCGCCGTCGCTACGCATGCAACTCTGACGCGTTCCATGCGTTGCGCCACAGTCCGACGTCGAGAATTTATGTACTTGTTACAAAGCCGGCGCATCTTTTACCGGCAAATTACCTTGGCGGCCCCTAGACTGTATTGATGCCGCAAAACTGGCGGCAGGCTTCCCCTTGGAGGCGTGGATCATGAGACATCCAGCACTGCGACGTTCAGCGCGTCATTCGAAGCGCGATTCCCGGCCGGGCGGCAGCAAGGACAGCGCAACGGCGTCGCCCGATCCGGCGGGACAGAACCGCGTCGCGCCCGATGCGCCGCCAGACGGCGAGCACAACCAGGGCGGCGTGCGGCCAGAAGGGCTTGAATACCAGCGTGACCTGGGCTCGGAACAGGACGCCTGAGCCGGTTCGACGGCCGGTAAGAAGCATTCCGGTTTCGTCAGATAAAACAGAAGAAATTTCTTCGTGGCGGAGCGGCGCCGCGCGTTCTTGCTCGCTTGTCACATTTGCATACATTTTTATTTCCAACATCTCTAAAAACGGCACGCGACTTGCATGCACCTTTTTGGCACATATCCGTATGCAACGAAACAACTGAACTAGGTGGAGCACCAATGAGCAGACTGATCGTGGTATCGAATCGTGTCGCGCCGACGCAGGAAGGCCGTCCCGCAGCGGGTGGCCTCGCTATCGGCGTGCTGGACGCGTTGAAGGAAACCGGCGGGGTCTGGTTCGGCTGGAGCGGCGAGACGGTGAGTGAGCCGAGCGCTCCGGTGATCGAGAAACAAGGCAACGTGACGTACGCGACGGTGGGTCTTACCAAGCGCGACTACGACCAGTACTACCGTGGTTTTTCCAATGCGACGCTGTGGCCGACGTTCCACTATCGCAATGACCTGTCGCGCTACGACCGGCAGGAATACGCGGGCTATCAGCGTGTGAACGCGACGCTCGCGAAGCAACTCAAGGAGTTGCTCAAACCCGATGACATCATCTGGGTTCACGACTATCACCTGCTGCCGTTCGCGCGTTGTCTGCGTGAACTGGGCGTGAAGAATCCGATCGGCTTCTTCCTGCATATTCCGTTTCCGGTGCCGGAAGTATTGCGGACCATTCCGCCGCACGAAGAACTGGTCAAGGCCATGTGCAGCTATGACGTGATCGGCTTCCAGACAGAGGCGGATCGTCAGTCGTTCGTCGACTTCATCGAGCGCGGCCAGCACGGCACCTCGAGCGAGGACGGCATGGTGCACGCGTACAACCGCTTCCTCAAAGTGGGCGCGTATCCGATCGGAATCTATCCGGACGCGATTGCCAAGGCCGCCGAACAGTTCACCGACCGTAAGCCGGTGCGCAGCCTGCGCGACGGCATGCGCGGGCGCAAGCTGATCATGAGCGTGGACCGTCTCGACTATTCGAAAGGTCTGGTGGAACGCTTCCAGGCCTTCGAGCGGCTGCTGCTGAACGCGCCGGGTTGGCACGGTCGCGTGTCGCTGGTGCAGATCGCGCCGCCGACGCGCGCGGACGTGACGACTTACCAGCGGATTCGGCAAACGCTCGAGGGCGAAGCCGGCCGCATCAACGGCCGGTTCGCGCAGCTCGACTGGACCCCGATTCAGTATCTGAATCGCAAATACGAGCGCAATCTGTTGATGGCGCTATTCCGCCAATCTCAGGTCGGCTACGTGACGCCGCTGCGCGACGGCATGAATCTCGTCGCGAAGGAATATGTCGCCTCGCAGGATCCGGCCGATCCGGGCGTGTTGGTGCTGTCGCAATTCGCCGGCGCCGCCGAGCAGCTGCCGGGTGCGCTGGTCGTCAATCCGTTCGATCTGTCGCAGATGGCCGAAGCGCTGGAGCGCGCATTGTCGATGCCGCTCGCCGAGCGACAGGCGCGCCATGCCGACATGATGGCGCCGATGCGCGAGAACAATCTGTCCGTCTGGCGCGATACGTTCCTCGCCGATCTGCGCAACGTCGCGACGGCCTCTTCGGTGGCGGCTAAAGCGGTAAAGCTCGCTGACGTGACCGCGTCGTCGTAGCCGGATTAGCGGCCGCGCGGCTTGCGGTTGCGCCGCGCGTGCTGGTCACGTCGTTGAAGCTATGTGGATGGTTCTGGATGAGAAGAAGGGCGCGAATCGCGTGATGCGAAACGCGCCCTTTTTGCACGGCTGCGTCCGAACGACTCCGGTCAAGCGTTCAGGCCGCTTGCGCGATGCCCCGGCTGCACCACGCGCATCGTGCTGATCACGGCGGCGAGTGCCGAGAAGCACGCGGCGACATAGAGCGTGATGGTCGGCCCGTGCTGCGGCGCAACGCCGAAGATCAGCGCGACCAGCGCCGCGCCGAGCGTCTGCCCGGTCAGGCGCGCGGTGCCCAGCATGCCGCTCGCACCGCCGCTGCGCTCGCGCGGCGCGGAGGACAGCATGGTGCGATTGTTCGGCGACTGGAAGATGCCGAAGCCCGCGCCGCACAGCGCCATGCGCCACGCGATCTGCATGGCGTCGGGATGCGCGCCGAGCGTGGCGAGCAATATCAGCCCCGCCGTCATGGCGGCCAGTCCGACGCCGCCCAGCCATCCCGACGACACCTTGTCCGACAGAAAGCCCGCAATCGGCGCCGCGATGATGATCACGGCCGGCCAGGGTGTCATGAGCAGCCCGGTTTCCACCTGCGACAATCCCAGCGTTTCCTGCAACAGAAAGGGCAGTGACACGAAGGCGAGCATCTGCGCGCAGAACGAACAGACCGAGGTGCCGATCGAAAGCGCAAAGATGGGAATCCTGAGCAAATCGACCGGCAGCAGCGGCGCCGGCTGTGTCAACTGACGGCGCACGAAGAAATAGCCAATCACCACGGCCGCAATCACCTCGATCGCGGCGTAGCCGAAGCGCTCGCCGTGGCCGAGTCCGTCGACGGCAAAAATCAGCAGGCCGAATACGAACGCGTTCATCACCGCGCTCAGGTAGTCGTAGGGGGATTCGTGACCGCGGTTCATCGGCAGCGCCTTCAGGCCGCCGACAATGGCCGCGATGCCGATTGGCACGTTGATCGCGAACAGCCACGGCCACGAGGCGACGGCGAGCACGCCGGAAGCGACGGTCGGCCCGACCGCCGCCGACACCGCGACCACCATCGCGTTGATCGAGACGCCACGCCCCAGCTGACCGGGCGGATAGATCATGCGCACCAGCGCCGTGTTCACGCTCATGATGCCCGCTGCGCCGAAGCCTTGAATCACGCGAGCGAGCGCGAGCGTCGGCAGCGAAGTCGACATCGCGCAACCGAGCGAGGCCACCGTGAACAGGATCAGCCCGCCGAGGTAGATGCGCCGGTAGCCGATGCGATCGCCGAGCGAGGCAAGCGGCAGCAGCGAGATGGTGATCGCGAGCTGATAGGCGTTGACGACCCAGATCGAACCCGCGGCGCTGGCGTGCAGGTTGCGCGCGATAGTCGGCAGCGCCACGTTGGCGATCGCGCTGTCGAGCACCGCCAGCGTGAGGGCGAGCGCAATGACCAGCATTGCCCAGTAGCGCTGCGGAACCGGCAGGCCTTGTTCGGTGTTGTCCGATAACGCGGTGTCGGGGGCGAGTGTGGCGGCCGCTTCGGGAGGAAGGGCGCCGTCCTTGCGCGATGGTTGTGCGTGCATCGATTGTTCGAGTTGTAGGGGGAGGCTCACCGGTCACGCGACGAGTCACGCGCGTTGCTCGCCGCCAGCGAAAGAGCCGGCCGTCGCAACGACGATGCCGGCGCGCCGGCATCGCGTCTCGCGCATTATTTGAGTTCGTACAGGCCGGTATGAGTGGTCGAGTCGAGTTCGTTCAGATGCGTCATGAAACGCGCCACTGCGTTGGTGGTGTCCGCGTTGATCGGCAGATGCGGCACCCGCAGCGCGTGCAGACGGAAGATGTAGCGGTGCGCCTTGTCGCCACGCGGCGGCGCGGCGCCGCCGAAGCCGACCGTGCCGTAATCGTTGCGCACCTGCAGCGCGCCTTGCGGCAGCAACGAGCCGTCCGCCTTGCCGGCATTGCGCGGCAGCGAGCGGGCGTCGGCCGGAATGTTCACCACGACCCAGTGCCAGAAGCCGCTGCCGGTCGGCGCGTCGGGATCGTGAACGGTGAGGGCGAAACTTTGGGTGTCGGGCGGCGGCGCTTCCCACTGCAATGCCGGCGAGATGTTTTCGCCGTCTACGCCGAACGCCTTGTCGTGATATTCGTGGGCTTTCGGCATGAAGCCGTTGGTGGGAAATTCGTCGGACCAGAGACGGAATTCTGCCATGATGTGCCTCCCTTCTTGAGTGGTTCTGGGATGGTCGGGGCGAGTGGTTGTGGAACCGCTTTGCAGCGCCGCGCGCCACGCATAAGTGCCCCGAGTTAGCCAATCGAGTGTATCACCAGCGGGCTTCGCGCTCGCGCGAGCAGGAAGGTCTACAAGCGGCTTTCAGCCGCGTTCCTCGAAGCTCGGCGCGTCGCTCTTCAGCCAGTCGACGAGCCGCTGCAAGACCCCTTCGATATCGCGATTCGCGCCACGCAAAGCGCATTCCCACACCACGGCGACGCGCCAGCCGCTCGCGAGGAGCGCCGCGCGAACCTTGTCGTCGTTGCTGCGATTGCGGCCGATCTTGTCGCGCCAGAACTCCGGCCGCGTTTGCGGCCATTTGAAAAGACGACAGTCGTGGCCGTGCCAGAAACAGCCATGCACCAGCACGACAGCGCGGTAGCGCGGCAACACGATATCCGGGCGTCCCGGCAGGTCGCGCGCGTCAAGACGGAAGCGGAAACCCTGGCGATGCAGCAGGCTGCGGATCAGAATTTCGGGCTTGGTATTGCGCCCGCGGATGCCGGACATCATCCGGCTGCGCGTCGCGCTATCGACGATATCCACCATGTTCTAGCGCCTGCCCAATGCGTCGACAAGCCGCCCACGCACACCTATTGATCGCTCACGCGTACAGCGAAAGAGTTTGCTTCGAGCCATGGCGCGTCTCCTCGGCGAGCAGGGATTGCACATGCGGCAGCATGATGCGCGCCACTTCGCGCATGACCGGCATCACGACGCTGTTGCCGAACTGGCGGTAGGCCTGCGTGTCGCTCACCGGGATTCTGAAGGTATCGGGAAAGCCCATCAGCCGCGCGCATTCGCGTGGCGTGAGGCGACGGGGCCGCAGCGCCTCTCCCTGATAGACGAGGATTTCCGAACCGTCCTTGTGATAGCGCGCCGACAGCGTGCGCGTCACGCTGTTCGGATAAGCCATGCCGAAGCCGAAGCCGTTGCCCGCCGCGCGGTGTTTCTCCGCGTAGTTCTGCAGATAGGTCCAGAGGTTCGGCGTGAGCGTGTACTTGGGTTGCACGCGCCGGCTCGCGTGATCGAAGAAACGGTCGTGGTCCCACGGCAGCACCGGCTCGCTGCCGTCTGTGCGATGCAGGATCGAGCCAAGGCGCGGGCCGTTGTCCGGCAACTGCAGATCGTCCCACGAGAACGAGGTTTTGCCGCGAAACCCGACAATGATGATCCGCTCCCTGTGCTGCGGCGTGAAATGCTGGCCGTCCACCACGCGATAGTGCACTTCGTAACCCAACTCGTCGCGCAAGGTCTGCAGGATCACGTCGAAGGTGCGGCCCTTGTCGTGCGACAGCAGGTTCTTCACGTTTTCCAGCAGGAATGCGGCGGGGCGCTTTGCCGCGATAATCCGCGCAACGTCGAAAAACAGCGTGCCCTGCGTGGTGCACTCGAAACCATGCGGCCGGCCGAGCGCGTTCTTCTTGCTCACGCCGGCGATCGAAAACGGCTGGCATGGGAAGCCGCCGAGCAGCACGTCGTGGCTCGGCACTTCTTCAGCCGGAAACGAGACGATATCGCCGATCAGCGCGTGCTCGCCGCCGCTCGGGTAATTCTCGCGATACGTCTTGGTCGAAAAGTCGTTCCACTCGCTGGTAAAGACGCAGTCGCCGCCATGCGCCTCGAAGCCCATGCGAATCCCGCCGATGCCGGCGAACAGGTCGATAAAGCGGAATTGGGCGCTGTCGCCCGCGCTGCGCCTGGCTCGCGCCCGGTTTTGCAGCAGATCGCGCAAGGCGGGTTCCAGCATCGCCGGGCAGGGTGTTTCGCCTTTTTCCCAGCGACGCACCGTCTTGATGTCCTTGCCGACATGCGCGGCGATTTCGCGTTGAGTGAAGCGGGCGCGCGCTTGCTGGAGCAATGCGAGCGGTGCGGCGAGGGTCACGGGCGTCCTTGCTGGGAATTTTTGCGGACATTATGACCTAAGGTCGTCCCATTTCCCTATTTTTTGCGTCGCTTGGGCAGAAAATTTCCAGCGTCGGCACGCGTTGTCCACGGGAGGTCCGCGCCGAAATGCGGCTGTCACAGTTGCGCGTGTAAGCTTCCAGCGTGACGCAAAATCCCTGCGTTGCGACGTGTTGAGGCCGCGACATGGTTCGCGGCCGTTTTTTTAAGTCGTGAGCAATGGGGATATGGCCGGCCCGGAAGAGTCGGCGGCTCAGGCCCGCAGCGCCTCAGGCAGTGTGGTGGGCGCTGGCCGGATAGGGTGGCGGAAAGAGGGCGGCGGAGGCCGGGGCCAGTGCGTCCCATGCCAGTTGAGGTTCGGCCTGGAACTGGTCGAGCTGAAGCAGAAGGCTGTCGACCGCGCACAGTTGTGCATGTGACAGATTGCCGGCGTCGAGCAACTGGTAGAGGCGCTTGCGCCAATACGCGGCCGACAGGATCGGCCCGCCCAGATCGCCGTGTAAAGACGGCCGCATCACACGCGCAATGTGCGCAATGTCCCGATCGATCAGTGCAGCTTGGGACGACCCCGAAAGCGTAATCAGTGTTCGGTCCATGGCTCCTCCATGGCACCCTTTACGGCAGGCTGCGCCGGAACTTTAGGGCTATTTGAAAATATTTTTTTGCAGCGCTCCTTGGGGCAGATCGGCGACGTGCGGCCTCGGGCACACCCGTTGCTGAATACGGATACTGGCGTAATCTCGCGCCGGCATTCCAAATAGTGGAGCCGAATATGAACAAGGACCAGGTGAAGGGTGTGGCCGAGCAGGTCAAGGGCAAGGTCAATGAAGCAGTCGGCAAGGCCACGGACAATCCGGGCAAGGAATTGAAGGGCGACCTGCAACAAGGCGCGGGCAAGGTGCAGAAGGCCTATGGCGACGCTAAGGAAGACGCCAAGGACAATGCGAAGCGCAATGCGCCGTAATCGGCTGCGACCAGATTGACGGAAAAGGCGCTTCGGCGCCTTTTTCCGTTTCTGAGCGGTGCCTTCGACCTTGCGTGCCTTGCCTTCGACAGTGGGCTATCGTGCCGATGGCGATTTTCGCCTGGGAGTAACCCGGGGTCGGCACGCGAAGCATTCCGCACGCGGAGCGTCACCTTTAGACTTGGCGCATCCAACACGGAGACGGCGCCCATGACACCCGAGAAAATTCTTTCGATGTTCGAACGGCAATACCTGGAGGGCAAAACGCCCGTCGATCTGGAGCAGACCTGCGCGAGTTTTGCAAGTTGGCTGGCCGTGGCGTGGGAGTTGCTCGACGCAGAGCAGAAGACGCTGCTCCTGACGATCGGCGCAACTCTCTGGCGGGAAGGTTATAACTTGCGCGCCGGCACGGCGACCAAGGATTTGTGGTGAGTCGCGGCCGGCGAGCGTTGCTGCGTTCGCAGTGCGATGCTCGCAATACGTCGACGCACGAGCGCGCCGTGCCGGGATTGCCTCTGAGCCGCGCGCCGACGCGTTGTGCCAAGTCGGTTTATATTTGGCGATCCCGCGTTGGTATTTTGGGCGCCGGTCCTCCGGCCGGCGCCGAAGCCCGATGCCTCATGCCCCTATCAGGCCGCAACACTCGCACAAGGGTTACATCGTCACATGACCGATCTATCTGCTTTTCCGATCACGAATAAATGGCTTGCTGAGCATCCGGACCGGATTCAGCTCTACTCGCTGCCTACGCCCAATGGCGTGAAGGTGTCGATCATGCTCGAAGAGACGGGTTTGCCGTATGAACCGCATCTCGTGCGCTTCGATACGAACGATCAGATGACGCCGGAGTTTCTGTCACTCAATCCGAACAACAAGATTCCGGCGATCATCGATCCGAATGGGCCGGACGGCAAACCGCTGCCGCTGTTCGAATCCGGCGCGATCCTGATCTATCTCGCGGACAAGAGCGGCAAGTTCATTCCGCAGGACGCCGCCGGCCGCTATGAAGCGCTTCAGTGGGTGATGTTCCAGATGGGCGGAATCGGGCCGATGTTCGGTCAGGTGGGTTTCTTCCACAAGTTCGCCGGCAAGGAGTATGAAGACAAGCGTCCGCGCGATCGTTACATCGGCGAAGCGAAAAGGCTGCTCGGCGTGCTGGATCGGCAACTCGAAGGACGCGACTGGATTCTCGGCGATATGTACTCGATCGCCGATATCGCCACCTTTCCGTGGGTGCGCAATCTGATTGGCTTCTATGAGGCGGGTGAGCTCGTCGGCATTCAGGATTTCCCGAACGTGACACGCGTGCTGGCGGCATTCGTCGCGCGACCGGCTGTCGCGAGGGGTCTGGAGATTCCGAAGCGGCCCGCGTAGGCGAGTCGTGAGGCCGGGCGGGGAGTTGGCGTCCGGCCGTGGTTTGATGATGTCACCTCGCGAGTTGCGTTAGGTCTCAGTACCCATTGGTCTGCTTCGAGACCGGCGGTAGTGGGCAGCAACTCGCGCTGCGCGAGTTGCCCGGCTGCTCCGTCAGGGTAAAGCGCCGGGTGTTATGGTTGAGCAGGGATCATTAGGATTCCAAATATAAAATTCCCTTGCTGAACCATATGCCGCTTATTCCGTGGTCAATAAGAGTACGTCGGCCGTACTCATCACCGACCCAAAGGTGCCAGGTATGTCGGCGTGAAACTCGACTTGCCGGCTATCGGCGGTGAGCCCGTGAAATATTCGTTCTGGAAGTCGATCAACAGCAACGCCGTGTGGCTGGCGATGAGCGAGGCCGGGGCCCAGGCATGCGGGATGCTGCGCAGTGTTCGGTTGGACATGCTGTTCTCTTTGATGGCGGTCGGAAAGGAACCGGGTCTAGGGTAGGGGACACATCACAACAACGCCGCGGGCAGGTCTAAGTCTGAGCGTGATTTGCACAGATCGCAGGTCGTTTTCTCTTCTTGAAGGTACTCGCTGACTAGCTGAATCGTTACAGCCTCAGCCTTACCAAATAGCTCAAGAAATCATTGATTGTCGCTATCCGCGTAGCGCGATAGTTCGCCGCACACTCCGGAATAGGTCATGGATCAACCGCAGCATCTTCGGATTGCCGGGCTCGACGGGCTGCGCGCACTGTCCGTTATAGCGGTCTTTCTTGCGCATACCGGCCTTGCGGGTGTGGTGGGAGGCGGATATGTCGGCGTCGATGTATTTTTCGTTTTGAGCGGCTACCTCATCACAGGCTTGCTCGTAGCGGAGCATTCACGCACCGGGCGGATCGATTTGCCGGCGTTTTATTGGCGGCGCGCCCGGCGCCTTTATCCCGCTTTGTGTCTGATGCTTGTCGGCGTCACACTCTATTGTCTGATATTTCCCGCTGCCTTCAGGGTTGGGTGGGAAGTCTTACCGGCATTCTTCTACGTGATGAATTGGGTTCGTGCGCTCGGGATCTACGACGCTCATCTCACCGGACATGCATGGACATTGGCAGTAGAGGAGCAGTTTTACCTGGTTTGGCCGCTGATTCTGCTGGTTGTGTTGAAATTCTGGCCACGTCGCGCCTTGATCACGTTTGCCCTTCTGACCGTTGCGGTGATCTTTTGGCGCTCGTATCTCATCTCGCTTGATCTTTCCATGGCCCGCATTTATTGCGGCTTTGATACTCATTCCGACGGGCTTCTGATCGGCGCTTTGCTGGCAGTGATGCCTCGCCGATGGGCAGTCAGGGCCGGGAAGTTGTGGCCGGTTGCTGCTGTGTATCTGTCTTTCGTATTGCTCAGCGAAACCGGCATTGAGTTTTCGTTGCGAGCGGTGGGATATCCGCTGACGCCATTGGCCGCGGCATTCATCGTCGCGAAGGTCGTCACGCAACAGCGCTCCGCTCTGGTGCGTGCGCTCAGCATTGCCCCGCTAGCGGGGTTCGGTCGTGTTTCGTACGGCTTTTACCTCTGGCATTACGTTGTGCTGCAGTCGATGCTCTACGGTGGGCACGAAACCATGGGCGCATTTTTCGGCGGATTTTTTCATCCGAGAATCGCCATGGTGACGATCACATTCGGTGTGTCAATCGCACTGACCCTTTTCTCGTGGTTTGTCATCGAAAAGCCGGCCATGCGATTGCGTTCTCCTTGGAGGCGCAACGTGGCGATGGCTTGAGCCGATGGCACGGACGCGAGCTTCACGCTCATGAGCGTACGAGCCTCGCCAAATGGGCGGCATTTACCGCGTATTCGGCTACGGATAGTCGAGCGATTACCCTTCAATTGTTTAGTTTTTGTGTAAGCCAGTAGAGATTGTTTTATTCGCCGGTTGGGCAAGGCATGGTAAGTTGCGTGATGGTCGGCCCATTGCAGAGAGGTGGTTCATGAATCTGGTTACGACGCTTCGCCGCGGGCACCTTCTGAAACACATCGATCTGTCGGGCGTCGGCCTGGAGATTGGGCCGTATGACCAGCCGACCGTCTTCAAGTCGGAAGCGGACGTTCGGTATCTGGACTGGAAAGATAAAGAGCAACTGGTGCAGGAGTGTACGCATCCTGACATGATCGTCGACATACCCGATATCGATTATGTGGTTCATTCGAATCGGTACTGCGACTATATCGCCGATAAGTTCGACTACATTATCGCGAATCATGTGATGGAGCATGCGCCGAACATGATTCAATGGCTGTCCGATCTGTGCGACATGATGCAGCCGGGCGGCGTTCTGTTTCTCGCGCTGCCGGACAAGAAGTTCAGTTTCGACAAGTACCGCCAGGATACGGCGCTGAGCCATTTTGTGGCCGAGTATCTGGCGGGCGTCGAAGACATTCCGCGCGAACATCAAATCGAATGTGAAATCTACTACGACGAAGCATTCGTCAACAAGCCGATGCATGTGGCGGATAAGCTGGATATGAACCGCATCAAGGAGAAGCTGAAGGCGCCGCCGCATGTCGGCATTCACAGCCATGTTTTCGAAAGCGGCACGATCGTATCCAAGGTTTTGAAGCCTATCCTCATGATGGGTTTCGTGGCATTCAATCT
>Ga0157369_10008839_pt1 | contig 11537 bp, 8 predicted proteins | sample C25metaG_FD_113461 | JGI IMG/M metagenome (GOLD analysis project Ga0157369, IMG submission 113461) | Corn rhizosphere microbial communities from Kellogg Biological Station, Michigan, USA - C2-5 metaG | ecosystem: Host-associated > Plants > Roots > Rhizosphere > Soil | place: USA: Michigan... | reverse complement strand
TGCAAGGTAAGGATGCTAGCCGCCGGCACGCCGTCCTTCGACACCAGGTGCACCCGCATGCTCTCGCCCAGCAACGAGGCGATGTTGCGGAACCATGCCGCCGGTTGCGGTGGCAGCTTGTGCCGTCGCCGCGTTAGAAAAAGAAGATGGCGGAATTTTTCAAGAAGCTCTTCTGAGCGGCCCACTTCGTACGTAAGACCCTCGCGTTCCGCACGCTTGATCTTGCGCCGGATACAGCTGTCGTGCATCTGTTTGAACAGAACCGGCAACTGCGGACGTAGATCGATCGTCTGGAAGCTGAAGCGTTCACTGATTCCGAAGCCCGCATCGATAAGACCCGTAATATCGTGAGTCCGCAGCCGCAATTCCACGTAACGAAAGCCGGCTCTCTCCTGCTGTTTGCGGACATAGGAGAGAATCGCATCCAGCCCCGCTCCCTTCGCCAGCGGCTGACAATGGTCGGAGAAAGGCAAGGACACCAACCGTCGGCCAGTCAGCCGGCTCTCAATCCTGCAGAAGACTAACGCCTCTTCCAGTTGCGCGCCGTGCATCGTCGCGTAGACGACGGGGCGAAAACCATAACTCGTCCGCAGCGCCTCAAGCCAGGCGCGCGTGTGGAATATCGAGGAGTTGGGATGCAGCGCAACCAATTCGTCCCATCGCGTATCAGCCAGAGGATCGATCTCGTGCACAACTGCCGCCGGGTTTTTGGTATCGCCTGGCTCGGCTGCACAACCAATGTTGCTCACGGCGTGGTCAAGGGGTTCTGTGCTCGATGCGTATGTCATATTCGTCCTTCAGATTCCTTGCTGCCGACCTTCAGTGCTGAGTGTTGAACCGGCTGATGGATCAAACCTAAGAGTCTGCCGATCTGTTCTTTCCGAAGAAAGCGCACCATCTCGGGGTTGATAGCGGGTGGTTTCCGGGTTACATGCGAAGAAAGAAAGCCGCCCATGCGCAAGAGCGATCCGAGCAGGAATGGTTTCTCCAGAACACGCCGCGCACACTTAGCGATCTCGAAGACGGGATGGCTGCCGACCGACTGGTCCATCTTGCCCTCACGAAACCTGTGTTGAAACAGCGGGCTCGCGCCGCCGGTCGGACGGTAATGCAAGAGCTTCTGCTCCGGGAAGGCAGCTACGCGCCAGCCGAACTTGCGCGCCCGGATCTCCGCGTACCAATCTTCGCCCCCAAACTCCAGTGCTACCCATCCACCAATCTGCTCATAACATGTGCGACGAACCACTTGACCGGCATGCGCCACAGACCTGAGAGTGTTGGAGATCCGGGGCCGGAAGACTCCTTTGCGCGGCTCATAGACAACGCCACCCGCGATGCCCAGACTTGGATCCTCCTGAAAGTGCCCGATCAGAGAGATGAAATAATCGGGTTCGAACGAGACATCGCCATCAAGATTCGCGATGAAATCATAGTCGCAGTCCGCTAGCTGCCCAATCGCCTCGCAGAGAGCGGAAATCTTTGAGGCGGAGCCACGATTCAGGCTGTGGTCCCGACGAAGAAACCGGATGAAATCATGCTTGGCAGCGTAGGAGGCGGCAATGGAGTCAGTGCGATCTGTGGAACGATCGCTCACAATTACCCACCGGACCGGCCGTACGGTTTGAGCCAGCACCGATTGAATCGTTCGCTCGAGAAATGCCTCCTCGTTGTGAGCTGCCGTTACAATCGCATATTGCGAGCCTGAAATTTTGCTGCTCTGCATCACATCGCCCCCATTGTGATCCCCGATCGATCCACCAGAACTATCTCGTCCGACAAGCGCTAAGTGCCCACGTGAACGAGTTCCGGCATTGCCCGGTGCTCGCTCGCATGCAACTCTCTTTGACTTCGCTTTCGGCTCTCTTCAAGCGCCCGCTCGCGCAGGAGCATCCGGCGATGGCTGACCGCAAGCGAAATCAGAATCCACGACATATATCCCTGTTGCCCCCAGCTGTACGCCGCGACACTCAGCATCAGAAAATAAAAACCCGCAAGGCAAATAAAGAAAACCCCGCTCATGGCGCCTTGGCTGCCGCGAAACATCCAGCGCGTGCGCAAAGCATAGAGAGCGGCCGAAAACAGTAGTGCGCCGATCAGAATGAGGCCTACATATCCTGTCTCATAGAGAAAGAGCGACCAATTGTCATCACACGTGTACCAGAGCCGAGTCTGATCGAGAAAAGTGATCTGAAGCCCCAATTGGCGGAATGTCCCGAGCCCATATCCAAGCAGTGCCCGTGTTGGGCTCGCGACGACGGCCTCCCGAATGGCCACGCTGAGCGCATGCCGATAGAGATAGGAAGTGCCGACCGGCTGCGTGGGATCCGTCGTTGCCTGGTACAGAGCATTGATCGTGTCCAGGATGCCTGGCCGCGATAGCACCGCTATTCCGCTTAACATCGCCAAAATGATGAGATAGCGTCGGACGCGCTTCTTCACCATGAAGAACAACATCAGAGAGCACATCGCAGTCGCCAGCCACGGGCCGCGGCTCTCTGTCTTATATATGGCCCAGAACATCAGAATTAAGGAGACCCAAAGAAAGGATCGCTGCCGCCCTTTCGGCCAGATGCTGATCAGGTACAAGGCGAGCGGGATGCTCATGGCTAACGCATCGCCGAAGAGAATCGGATGCGGGAAGGTGGAGCGGACACGGATTCCTCGTCCCAGTTCCGAGTAAAGAGGGTCCAGTCCGCCGTTGTATGTGATCCAGTTTTGCGATGGAAAGATGCGTAGAACACTCCAGTGCGCGTAGGGTTCGAAGAGGCCCAGAACGCAGCAGATGGCGATTGCCATCATCATTGCGTAAAGCATCTTGTGGATCGTAGCTACGCTCGAGATGATCCGCACCAGCAGGTAGTACATCAGGTAAAACTCCAGCACCTGGGCCAGGAGTTGCTTGAAGCTCGTGGTAACCGCTAAGGAATACATGCACGAGAGCACCGCCCACGCGATGTGCACAAACATCATTCCTCTGAATGGAATAGGCTCGCGATTGAGGCGCTTCCGCTTCTTCCAATAGAGACACAGCAGCGTCAGCAGTGACACCCGCATGGTGTTCACATCAAACAGACCGGGAATCACCACCTTGGCCTCAAGTGGCATCAGGACCAGGAAGAAGCAGAACCAGGGAAGAGCATCCTCCAGGCGTCTCCGGCTAGTCTTCACCAGCGTTCCAATCACCATGAGTTGCAGAAATACAGTCAGCAGCATCTGCATCGCCCCCGGCGGCCGTAATGTCTCTTCAAATTCATTTCCGAACCGATGAGTCCTTCGCTGCTCCCACAAGCATGTCTACTCGTTCGAGATACTCGCCCTTGCGTGCATCCCAGGTGTTCGCGTCTGCGTACCGTTTGGCTCGCGCAGCCATGGCCGTCCGTCGGGCGGGATCATTCTTGAGCCTCAGCATCTGCGTCGCCAGTTCATCGGCGTCGTCGTTGCTGTAGTACTGAATGATCGAGTCGTCGTAGTAGTACTGATGGATCGCAGTGCGGGAGGCGATCACCGGCACACCGAGGCACATGAACTCAAGAATTTTGGTGCTCAGCGCCTCGTTGCCAAATGTAGAGGTCGAACGCTTTGGCTCAATCGCAAGATCCGTCATTGCCATCACTTCCGCTACGTCGCGGCTCGGCAGCATGTCGTGGAAGATGATTCGGTCCTCCAGCCGCAGGTTCTTCACCAGTTCCATCAGCGATGGCTTGGCAGCCCCTTCCCCATAGATATGGAACTCTGCATCCACCATCTGATCCGCCACCTTCGCAAACGCAGCAATCGCAACGTCCAGTCCCTGGTGCCAGTTCAGCGATCCGGGATAGGTCATCAGAAATTTGTCCGCCGGTTTCGTCCTCTGCCCCACGCTGCCGCGGAAGATCGAGAGATCCGGTCGATTGCGCACCACGCTGCACTTTTCCGGTCTTGAGGAACGTGCCGCCAGACGCTCACACCAGAGATCGTTGGCGACGATGATGTGTGTCGCAAAGGCCGCTGACACCCGCTCCATCCACGTCAGCAGACGGAAGGCACGCGAGGTCCCCTGGATCCGGAATTTGCTCGCGAAAAGCTCCGGCAGCGGATCGTGAATATCCAGAATGATCGGCACCCGCTTCCACTTCGGATACGCTGCGGCGAAGACCAGGGTGTCGGGAACGTTATGCACGTGGATCAGGTCATAGCCGTGCTCCCGCTCAAGGCGACGCAGACGCCGGGCCGCGGCCAGCGTGAAACGAAGGATGCGCGATGCGTAGGCAAAGACTCCCTTTTCATTTACCGTGCGCGACTGGATCCGATGCACATGCACTCCGCCGAGCACCTCATATTCCGGCAGCCAGCCGCGGCGCAAAGCGATCACATCGACATGGTCGCCGCGCTCGACCAGCGCATCGGCGTACTGCATGACGCGCGTGTCATTCTCATAGAAGGCATACACCACCATGCAGATGCGACGGCCGCTCTGCCGTCCGCCAGCCGGAGGCGGAATAGAAACAACTCTCTTTTCCGAAGCCTTCGCTGTTTCATGCACTGTGAAACTCATACATGACACTCCTTTCGCGTACGACTTGCGTCGGCTGCGCTCCACCTGCGGAAGTGCAGAAGCATTCGATCGAATCAAGCTTTCGTCTCACTGCTTCACCCTTCGTTCGCGGAATGCAGTCCATCCAACGCACCACGCCAGAATGTTCACCCACTTGGTCCATGCCCCACGCAGGAATCGCGCCCCGCGCGGATCGAGCGCCACCGGCGAAGCCAGTGCCAGCACGGAAAGTCGAAGCATGCATATCAAAGCCATAAACGCCCGCGAAACCCAGGCATATCCTCGACCACGATGAAGGGTGAAGAAGCGCATTAAGGACTCTCGCGTCGCAATACTGCTGAAGTTCGATTCCTCTCTCTGCGAGCTGCTGGCGCCTCCATGGTGCACGATGATGGCTTCCGGGACGTAGAGAATGACATGGCCAGCCTTTGCCACCTTGGCGCAAAGGTCCATGTCCTCTGCGTACATGAAATAGTCAGACGAGAATCCCGCCACCTCATCCACTACCTCGCGCCGCGCCATCATGCACGCTCCCGAGATTGCTTCAACGGCACAGGGCGTTTTCGCGCCACTATACAGAGCCCGCATTCCCCATATGCCCCACATAGGAAATGCCTTCCGAAGCCATTCGAGATTCAGCGTCTGGTTCAGGATGTTCGGAATCGCCGTCACACAGGTCGTCTGTAATGTTCCGTCGGTATTCAACAGCCGGGCGCCCACCATGCCTGCGTCTGGATGCGCATCGAGCGCAGCCGCAAGGGTTTCAATCGCGCCGGCTCGGACCTCAGTGTCTGGATTGAGAAAGAGTATGTAGCGCCCGCGGGACTTGGCCGCTGCCAGATTGTTGGCCCGCGCAAAGCCCAAATTCGCTGTGCTCTCGATATATCGAACCTGCGGAAACTCTTCTTCGAGCATCGTTCCGCAGCCGTCTTCTGAGTCGTTGTCCACCACCAGCACTTCATAGGAGTCGCGGTGGCGCTCCTCTGCAAGACTTCGAAGACATGCCCGTACATAGTCCTTCGATCGCCAGTTGACGAGAATGATCGATACTTCGGGAGAGCGTTCCGTTGAATCTGCAGCCGCAATGCCTTCCGCAGAGGCAACGTGGCCGCACGTATCGACCGCCCTCAAAGTCTCGTCACCGACAGCGATCACGTTCATCGCTGCTCCTCGCTCGCTGCCTCGGGGTTGACGGCAGGTAGAAACTTTCGCAGCATGGGCGGCAGGTGCTCACGCGGCACCAGATGAAGAAGTACGTGAACCGAGTAAGTGGCACTCGCCAGCGTCGCGACCGAACCCAATGCGACAGCCTGCTTGAACGACAGAAAATACGGCCCGGCAAAAACCGCAGCCGTCGCCGCAAAGAAGATGAGGCAACGCCTTATATTCTCCCCCGACCATCGGAAACCAGAGAGCCGGCGGATGACGCCGTAGATCAGCACGCCGTGAAAGATGTAGGAGCCGAAAAACGCGATCCCCGCGCCTTTCAATCCGAAAGCACCCACGGAGACCCACGCCAGCACGAGGCTGACAATGGCCCAGGCCGCCTCGCACCAGAAGAACAATGCCTGCCTCGCTTTGGCGACGATGATGTAACCCATCGGCCAGGTCACGACCTGCAGCAAGGTTCCGAGACAAATCCAGCGCAGAATCTCCACCGCTGGAAGAAATCGCGAGCTATAAAAGAGAGCAATCGCAAGCGGCGCGCAGGTGAGCGTCGCCAGAACGCCCGGCCCCGCCAGTAGCAGCCCTATCTCAACCTGCTCGTTGACCAGCCTGTTCGCGACTTCGCGGTCCCGGATGCACGCCGTTAGCCGCGGATAAAAGTCGGCCCCCATGGCCTGAAGAATGAATGCCACGTAGAGACCACCCAGCGTCCACGCCGACTGGTACAGGCCGGTGGCCTCCATGCCCACCTTACGCAGCACGGTGATCCGCACTACGTAAGCGACTCCCATGGTCATCAGGCCGCTGGACATGAACGCGAATCCCAGTTTGAGTAAGGCGGCAGATTCCCGCCACACTTCGGCACTCGATACTGTCACGGACTCGACCGGTATCCGGTGGCTGTACCACCAGGACGCGCCAAGCGTCGTCGCCGCAACTGCAATCAGCGCCGGGATGATGCCGCGCTCGCGCAGGAAATACACCAGCGGAATGCTCAGCAGCGTTCCCCCCAGGGCACTCGCCACGCTGACCTTCGCCAGTTCTGCGATCCGCCGTAACCCCTGGATACGAGCAGACTGCCCACCGGAGATGGACATCAGGAGCACGACACCGGCGAGACCTGCGACCGCAGCCGAATGGACGCTGTTCCCGAAGGTGATCACCGCCACTGGCCGTGCGAGTACGACCATCAGCAGTGCGCCCAGGACGCCAAGTACGAAGGAAACCCGACGGAGCACATGAGACGTCTCGGCAATGCGGCGTTTGTTATCGCTGCCGGCAGCCTCGGCGATCTGACGCACACCGCTGCTGTTCACTCCCATCCCCGCCAGATTCTGAGCCAGCGTGGCGATGGAATTGTAGACGCCGAACAGTCCGAATCCAGCCGGTCCGAGCAGCAACGCCAGCACCTTGGTCCGGACCATTCCAATCGCCACATTCAGTAGCGAAGAACCGCCCACCAGGACAGACGACTTGAGGATCTGCCCATAACTTTTCTGCGAGCTTCGCGCAGCCGATTCAACCGCCGCGGCGGTAGAAATAATATCTGCAGCCGCGACTGTTTCCGCAACCTCGCGAGCGGGGGCGGAGATTTCGATCAGATCGGACGGCTCTTCCTCAAGTGTCTGCATGGCTCTCTCGACGCGCTGGGTGGAAAGCGAAATCAACAGGCACCGCGGCCGGAAAGGACCGCCGCAGGAGTCAGCAAAAGTATCTTGAGGTCCACCCAGAACGACCGGGATCCCGCATAGCGCAGATCGATGCGAACCATCTCTTCAAAGGTGGTGCGCGACCGTCCCTCCACCTGCCACAAACCGGTGATGCCCGGCTTCATCTCGAGCACACGACGCCGGTGCCAGACCTGGTATCGCTCGTACTCATAAGGCAGCGGAGGACGCGGGCCCACCAGGGACATATCGTTGCGAAGGACATTGAAGAACTGCGGCAGTTCATCCAGGCTGCTCTTACGCAGAAACCGACCCAGCGGGGTCACCCTCGGATCGTTCTTAAGCTTAAAGGTCGCGCTTCCCTGCCCGGCATCGCGGCTGCCAGCGATCAGCCTGGCTACATACTCCTGATGGATCCGGGGATCGTTGTTGACGTACATCGTGCGGAACTTGAAGAAGTTGAAGTGCTGGCCATATTGTCCAAGCCGCTTCTGCCGAAAGAAAACCGGGCCTGGCGAGCTCACCTTCACCAGGAGCGCGATCACCAGAAACAGCGGAAGGAACAGCAGAATCGCGAACACGCTGCCGAACACATCGACCGCCCGTTTCAATGCCAGGCTGCGGCGGTGGTTCTGACTTCTTGACAGATCGGGATAGAGCACGGCGTCCGGTTTCCCCGAATCCCCGCCGCCATCCGACACGCTGTCCGGATACACGCGGAAGGTCAACTTGAGCTGTGAAAAGCTCTCCGGGCTTAGGGCTTCCTCGATCGCGTCGGTAATCTTGCGTGCAATGACGTCCAGGTCTCTTGTATCGGCATAACCGATCTCCGTCATCAGCACCCCGAGCTTTTTTCCTCGCTCATACCAGCCCAGCACGTCCGTCTCGCGGGTACGGCAGGAGACGCTCGACGCTATCCTTTGGAAGACCTCCATGCGCATTGCTCGGCTCACTTCCGAGCCGTCGATCAACACCAGCATGAAGGGCTTGCCAGAGCGCTCGGTGCGCCGCCGTTCCAGACGGAGCATCTCCAAAAACAGAGCGTCCTGGAGAGCCGAAAACATGAGAGCCCCCCCATGGGCGGCAACCTCGGTCGCGCTCTCCGAAATCGGGGTCGGCTTTGTCGTTGCCATGCACGTACTCCTCGAAAATTGTTCGGGAGACCACTCCCGGTGAATCCAACGCCCGGCGGCGTCCCTGCCGGCAGATTCAGCACTCCTAAAAACGGCTCGGACATCGAGACTTCTGCAATCCCGTCCAACTGCAATCAAGGGGCCAACTGGCGGGCAAGTCTTCGTTTCGCGCTCTCGAAGAAGCTGCGGCCCTACGCTCTGCTGAAACCAGCTTCGGCGATACAAAGCGATCGATTTGTATAGCTCTAGTAACCGGGGATTGCATCATCTGTAACGAAACGATGCCGCTGCTCCCGCTGGGCGACCGTTTCGGGAATCTGCGGCCGGAGAACGAACGAGAAAGCCAAGCCATCCTGGGATGGCCTGAACTGATGTATGCAAAGCTTTGCGTACCAGATACAGATAGGTTCATACGGCGAACCGCGGAATGGGCTTGCTTGCTACGGCAGAACCTGGTACCGCCCCACCATGCCGCCGGCGTAATGATCGTTGACGTGGCAATGAAAGAGCCAGATTCCCTCCGCATCGGGCACCATGTCGGCCGACGCCATGCCCATCGGCAGAAGGCCCACCGTGTCGGTCCGCATGCTGTTCCAGGTCACGGTGTTGCCGTGCCAGTGGGCCATGTGGACGTCTTCTTCATTGCTGTTCGACATCAGGTACCAGCGCACGTGCTCTCCTCTGCGCATGGTCAACAGCGGAATATTTCCTTCTATGTAACCGTTGATGGAATACATCAGGTTCTGCTCGCGCAGCAGCGGATTCAGCGCCTTCAGTCGCAGCTCTCGTCCTTGCTTGCCCGCATTGCCTTCGAAGAACCAGCTATCCGTCTCATCGAAAATCGAATAGTCGGTAACAAACTCGCGATCGATATCCTTGGGCGAGCCGTCTGGGCGCGCTTCGCCTCTTCGCGTCACAATGATGGGTCCGACGAGGCCGGTGTTCATGTCCGTCGACTCGACGAAATGCGAGTGGTACATCCAAAGCACCGAACTCACATCCATCGCCGCCGGACCGCTGCGCTCCGGAACACTCCAGATGTACGTAAATGTGCCACCCGGAGGTACTCGGTCATCCGCCTTCACCGAGCCCGCAGTCCCGTCGTTATAGAGAGCGCCCTCAGCATCCTTCGTATACGCGAGCCCGTGCGGATGCATGGTCACGCTGAGGTGGGTATTGTTGCGGAAGACGACCCGGATCGAGTCCCCAACCTCCGCCCGGATCAATGGACCCAGGATGCCCAAGTGCTCCCACTGCTGCGGGCGCGGCTTCAGCTTCTGAAAAGTGGCATCCGTATACTCCTGGTAGATCGCCTTGTGATAGATGACGTGCCGGGATCCCTTGCCTGTATCGTCCTCCGCAGTCTCCACGTGAGGAATGCCGGCGATGTTGCGGCCCTGCGGCGTATAGTCCCAATTCACCTCATTGGCAGCAATGTAGTACGTACGCACCACACCGGCCTTCGCCGAAGAGTTCCCGGCGGACGGAGCCGCAGCCGCGTGAAGCTCGGCGGAACGGGCTGCGCCAGATCCGTGGAGCAGCAACACCGCGATCGCGGCCAACACCGTGGTTAGTCGTCTCATCTCTTTTCTGGTTGTCTCTGGCTTTCTCTGGAACTCTCTGGGCAAAGGCACGCCGCCGTGATCCTACCCTGACCGGTCGACCGATTTCGATACCTCTGCCGGGTCATACTCCGGCGGTCTGCTATCGGTAGTGCTTGCCGTAACTGCCGTAATACGCGCTGCCCAGCACCGGCGTGTCATTCAACACTACGCCCCAGAGCTTTCTGCCCAGAATCTCCAGGAGCGGCGGCAGGAAGCTCTTCTGGCTCTTACCCGATCGGACCACCATCAGAGCACCGTCCGCCTGCGGGAGAACGTCTGAAACATCGGACATCGGTACTGCGGGAGAAAGATCCAGAATCACCCAGCGATAACTGCTCCGCAGCACGGAAAGCAAAGGCTGAAGTAGTGCAGTCGCGTAGAGATGCGACGGTTCTTCTATCCGCTCCCGGATTCCGAGCACATGAAAGGGGCGGTCGCCGATCTGGAACAGCGCCTGTGACAGGCTCTTCTTCCCTGTCAGCACCTCCTCCACTCCCCCGTCATCCATGGAAAGCTCGAGCGTGCGGGTGACCCCCGGGGCGCGAAAGTCGAGATCGACCAGACAGGTCGAAAAGCCCCCCTGCGCTAGAGACCACGCAAGGTTGATCGAAGTGAGGGTTTTCCCGTCTCCCGGAGCCGGGCTGGTTACCAGCAGCACACCGCCACGCGGTTCAAGTGCATTGAGACGCCCGCGCAGCATCTTGTATTGTTCGACCGCCAGACCCGCCGGATCCATGACAAAGGGCACCCGGAGATCTGCATGCGCCTCGAGCTTGATCGTGCGCGAAGGTGCAACGGCGGGAGGAACGATAAGAGGCGCAGCCAGCGGAGCAGAAGACCGCGACAGAACCTCCTCGTCATCGGCGATCACCATTTTTGAGCGAACAATCATAGAGTTGGCCTGACCTTATGGAGAAAGAGAAACACCGCAACACAAATAGCGGCGGAGAGCGCCAGCGTGCGAACCAGCGCGATGCGCTTCTGCCGGCGTTCGGCCTTGCTGACAATCGGCGGAATCGTGCCCAACACCGGCACATTCTCTGGAAGCAGCGCCCGAAGCTGTGCTTCCGAATCGATCCTGCCCAGCAGCATATGCACTCCCAGAATTCCCGCCACGGTCAGCAGTAGTGAACCCACAACCGCGGCGAGCATCAGCGGCACCCTTCTGGGGCGAATCGGCTTCTCCGGCGTCTTGGCCTCGTCCAGGACAATGAAGCGCTCGGCCTGCTGTCTGCGCTCGAGGTCCTGCGACATGCCGGCGGACATCCTCTTGTCCAGCAGCGACTGGTAGTTCTGACGCGAGGTCTCATAATTGCGAGTCAGTTCGGTGAGCTGCGTCTCAAGCACCGGCACCGAATCTACCTTCGACTGATACGAAGATATCTCCTGTTGGATGGCCGCCTGCTCGCTGCGACGCCGGTCAAGCTCCCGC
>Ga0157369_10008837_pt1 | contig 11538 bp, 12 predicted proteins | sample C25metaG_FD_113461 | JGI IMG/M metagenome (GOLD analysis project Ga0157369, IMG submission 113461) | Corn rhizosphere microbial communities from Kellogg Biological Station, Michigan, USA - C2-5 metaG | ecosystem: Host-associated > Plants > Roots > Rhizosphere > Soil | place: USA: Michigan... | reverse complement strand
TTCTTCACACACGGCACTGCTGTTCGAAGCGTTCCGCGCGAGCCTGCATCTCACGCCATTGACGCCGCCTTTCGTATTCCTGCTGGAGCTGGCGCGCAGCAACGGCGCGGCTGATCGTTTCATCAATCTGCTCGCCATCGAGCGTGCGATGCTCGACCAGTGCAGCAGCCAGCGCATCGACGACATCGGCATGCCGACCCAAGATCGCGCGAGCTTCCGCTGCGCAAGCCTCGATGAACAGACGCTGGGCCTCGGGGCTGGAATAAATCAATGCCACAAGAGCCTTCTCTTGTTTCCTGTCATCGGTGGCGGCCCAAGCATCGCCGAACTGCATCCGCTCGGCCTCGGACCCCGCGCAGAGTTCTACGACACGATTATGCACGTGCGCGTAGATCAGGGTCGTGTCGTCGTCGCGCGTGTCGCCATCGCCCGGCATCAGCGAGCTGATTTGCTCGATCACCGTGCTGCTGCCCTCGCTGGAGAAGGCGGCTTTGTGGTCCGTCCCCCAGCACAAGCCGCCGTAACCGAGATCAGTGTTCTCGACGATCGTCGCGCCGCCGAACGCGGCACCGAGGGCACGACCAACCGTCAGGTGAGCTGACTCATGGTAGGCGATGCGAACGTCACGGGAGATGACGGTCTCAGTCTCGGCGGTCGCGCTGTTCATCGTGAACCACTCGCTCTAGCTGTTGAACATGCCGTTGAGACGGACGTTACCGACCGACGACGGGTTCGCCGCCGCAGCCGTCGCGACGCCGATCAGCTTGTTGCTGGTGGCGGTGGCCGTCACATACTTGTTGGTGTCGTCCCAATACAGCAGCTCGCCGACCGTCCATGCCTCGGTGGAATGCTTCGTCAGGGTGTAGACGCCTTTCAGCCAGAGCGTGACAGCGGCACCGCTGGCCGCAGCATAGGCCGACACGCCGAACAGCGAGCCGACCAGACAACCGGCGCCAGAAGCGACGGTGTAGGGCGCGGTCACGTCGATCGCGCGCCCTTCGGAAACTTGGTTCTTCATATTCCTGTTTCTCCTACGTGAGATGTATCAACTGATCAGAGCTTCGGCGCGGTTCGCCGAGGAACACACGAACCGCGCCGCGCTCGACACCGACGAACCGCTGTGCCCCGTGTAAAAGGAGGAAAACCACGGAGCGCCGAAGTCATCGGGGAAACGTTATTCATCACGCGCCATCCGGCGCAGCATGCGGGTGCGAGCCGCCATTCGATGTCGGGCGCCCATGCGCGCGCGGATGTCGGCAAGCTCATCGGTCCGCGTGGCGAGCATGCGGATCATGCTCGCGCCGTCAGCCGGGACGCCGACCAGCGAGGCTTCGAACAGTTGCCATCGCGTCGCGGTGAAGGTGAGATTGTCGCTCCAACGAACGTCAGCTTCATCGACGACATCACCATCGGCTCCGGTGATCTGCCATTGATCGACGCGATAACCGGCGGAGATGCCGACCAGCTCGCCGCGTGCGGTCATGCCTTCGGCTTTCATGCCCTGCGGCGTCTGCGCAAACACGAACTTGCCGACCAGAGCACCACGATCGAACCAAGCATTAGTCAGCCGACCGAGCACCTGATCGATGCCAGCCTGACTGTGGTGGTCGAGCAGCGGAATGCCGCCCTCCTGCAGGCGGGAGAGATCGACCGCCTGCGGCGAGATGCGCAACACTTCGACGCCGTAGGGACGCTGGACGGCCGCGCCGGTGCTGATCACGGCTTCGAAGCTGTGCTGGGCCTTGTTGTAGCTCCGGGGTCCAGCGGACTCCGTGCCGGTGTCGGCGAGACGATGGAGGAGTTTGTCAGGGCGCGGCAACATCAGCCTGCCCTCATGGCCGGGATGCTGATCTTACGTTCGGGGATACCACGGTCGAAGGGAGTGATCCGCGCCGAGGCAACGGGATCGAAACTCGCGTGCCGCGCGCCGGACCAGCCCTCCAGAGCATCGAGGTCGAGCAAGTCCACCGCGTTCGGGTTCACGTGCTGCCCACCGCGCGCACCACGGAGCTGCTTGCGGCGGTCATCGTCGAGCCGGGTGACGGCGCCGTGGCGCAGGGCCATCTCGGCAGTTGCGAGCGGCAAATCGGCATCTTCGTACTGCTGGCCGTATTGCTGACGACCGGCAGCATCCTTCCATTTGATCTGGCGGAGCGCGAACACGCGGCGGATTTCCGGGGCGGGTTCGGGCACCACGACAGGTGCCGGGACTTCCTTGGCGGGCGGCATCGGCATGGTGCCATCCGCGATGGCGCGGACATTCGCGCGCAACTCCTGCAACGCGAAGGCGCCTGCGACTTCGACCTGCGAAGCGGCGTTACTGATGAAGGCGCTCATCTGCGAACTTTCGAAGTGATGATGCAGTTCATCGAGGGCCTTCGTGAAGGCGCGAGCGGCATCGAGGTAGCTCGGCAAGGTTCGCTCGACCGCGTCGAGATCGCGCTCCAGCTTCTCGCTGGCGGCCTTGCGCTCGACGGCGGCACGCTCGGCGGCCTGCCGCTGTTCGGCGTCAGCAACCTTGACCTGCTGCGCGGCCAGCGCCTTGGCGAAGTTGTCGCGCGTCAAGGCGCAGGCAGCAACGGCCACCTCCAGCTTGGCGCGGACCTTGTCGTCATCAAGATCGGCTTCCAACAGATGCCGCTGGAGCTTCGTCTCAGCGTCAACGAAGGCCGCTTCCGCAGCCGCGTGACGGCTATGCAACGTCTCGGCGCGGGCGCGCAGAGCCGCAAGTTCGGCGTCGAGTTTTTCCATGGGTGATTTTCGGAGAAATGAGATTGCCATGCCAACCACCCTAAGTGATTTGCACCAGCTTGGGTGTGGAGCGCGCCACAATCGGTGTGGTGTGCTCCACATTTTGGCGAACGTGCCGAGCGCGAACGGTCGCGCGGTGCGACGCACGACGCCGGGATCGGCTTCTTCGGCGTCGCGGAAGTCGCGCGCTTCATGAATTTGCTTCCGAGAAAGCCCGATCTCGGCGGCAGTCGGCTTCTTAGCGTTAAGCTTAGAAACGCTAGGCAAGTTGTCGCCATTCCTCGCGACTTCACCGCGCTCCTGCGCCGCATCATATTCATCGGCCAGCCGACGCTTGGCCGCTGCCTCGATGACCAGCGCGTCGGCCTGCGAGCGCATGACGGCGGCGATCAGGTCGTCGTGGGATAGGAAAGAGGGGATTTCGCCGTCATTCCCGTCACGCTGTCACGGGGGCGGCGAAGGCCATTGCGTCGGGGGCAGGGCGAGCAGCGCACGATCCGTGCGCTGCTCGGGTGCCGCCCGATGAGCCGCCGCGAGATGACCAGCATCATCGATCTGATGATGCGCAAATGGGGACCGCTGGTCAGCGAGGCGGCGCTGGCGTTCGAGGCGCTACGGCATGTGCTCCAGCGACTTGAGCGACTGCTGCTGCCGGTACTGCTCCAGGCGAACCTCGGCAGCTTGGCGGGCGCGCTCGCCACGCCGCGCCTCAATCTGGCGCAGGAGTTCAGGCATGTCCACTAACCAGAGCCCGCCGACCATGTAACCCAGCGGCGTGTCGGTGTACTCAGCGGCCAAGCACCATCTCCTGATCGTCTCGGGATCGGCGCCTGCGATCTCGGCGGCCTGCGACGCAGGCAGCACCTCACAATCACGGAATGCCGCGATCCAGTTGCGCTCGCGCGGGCGCTGGCGCAGATCGGCGGCGATCTGCTCCAGCAGGATGGCGTGGTCGGTGTCGGTCATGACGCCTCACTCGTCATCGTCGTCATCGGCGCCGGGCATGGCCTCAAGCATCCTGATGAAGAAGTCGGCCCCATCGCCATTACGCGGCCACTCGGCCGCCTTGGAGACTTCTTAACCCTCGGTAGGCCGGGACGGGAGAAGGACCCTCTCAAGTTGCATAAGCGAGTTCCTCCGCTTCATTTCGAGGCGATGATGCTGGCGACCAACGCCCAAAGGCGGCGCCATTAAGCGCCGAGTGCGACGACACGGCACCGGCCGGAGCGTAGACAGATGAGAGGCGCGGCGCTTCAATCCGGTTGCTGGTCAAAGGGCTGCTGGCGATCCGGCGAGAATGCGGGCAGCAACCCTAAAAAGTCCAAAGGGAGGACAATGAAATGCGTCGATCACTGACGTTGGGCGCTGGCGTTGCGCTCACTCTCACAGCTTCCGCCTACATTGCATTTGCCGAAGATGCACCGAAGGGCAACGTAGGATACACGACCACGAAGACCGTCGTTATCGACCTCGGCAAGGAAATTCCAAGCATGGCAGGGTGGCAATTGCGTTTGCGTGTTTTGAACATCGCACCGGGCGGGCACATCGGGCTCCACAGCCACAAGGATCGTCCGGCAGTCGTCTATTTCCATCAAGGGACCGACGTAGTCACAAACGAAGACGGCAATTCGAAAACATTCCACCCCGGCGACACGACGGCTGAAGGTGTCAACACGGTGCATTGGCACAAAAACACTGGCGACGACGCTGTGGTGATCTATACCGCCGACGTGGTCAAAACACCGGCGCAGTAACCTCTGCAAAGCCCGCAAGCCTTTTTAGCGGCCGATCCGGTGTGAACTCGTTCTCGATGTGGCCTGCGGCGCCGTATGATCCGTGGAAATGCTAGGCCGCCGATCGACGGCGCGGCGCTCGCGACCATCCTCGCGATGGTCACCATCCCAGTGACCGCCGGCCGCGAGGGTTCGCCGCTCCCTGAAGCGGCCTGCGGCCTTGATCCAGATCAACGGATACGTCAGTGATCCGGCAGCACGCTGCTGCCATGGCGCGGTACGACTGGATAAACATTCTGGGGTTGATCACACTGGCCCTGACGGCCATCATCGTGTCCATCGTCCTGTTCACGCTGTAGGCCATCTCGACGGCGTCGTGCTTGCGACCATCCTGCGGAGGGTGCCGTCTCTGCTACCCGCCTGTCGGGAGGGTTCCACTCCGCCGACCCGCCTGCCGTGCTGCGATCGGCGGCGGACTAAATTACTTGCTGCGCCGCTTTAAAATTGGAGTAGGCTCCAATTGCGGGGGTGCTCGTTCGGCGGGCGCTATATGGGCAAAGACATCTGGTTTAGTGCAGGCGTGATTGGGCTCGGCGTAGCGCCAGTGTTGTTAGCGCTGTTTTTGATCATCCATGGATAAGGTCGCCTCAGTTGGCGCCGGGCTCGCGTGCCCCATCCTCATGACCGCTTGCCGGGATCTTGACCGTGCCTCTACCCACCTGCCCGGAGGTCGTCCCGAGCGCGCCCGCAGGCGAAGGCGCAGGTGAACCCCCGTCCGCAACTCCCCCGCTTCCCCGTCCAGCCAAAGCACTTTCGTGAAACTCCCTTCGGGAAGTATCAGAAATTAATGGGCAGGTTAGGAAGCGGGTGTAAGGTGTTCCCTGCCAAGGCGTGCTCTTGGCGCGGGGGTAACGATGCCGATCAAGCGCTTGCTGAAGGACAGCAAGCTGAAGCCGGAAGAGATCGCCAGATTGAACAAGGCGTATGCCTTCACGCTGCGCTCGCTCAGCCTAGTGGATCGCAACGACCCACTTACCGAGATCGTTGCGCGCAAGGTCATCGAGATCAGCGCGAGTGTTCACGATCCGGCTGAGATCGCGAAAATGGCGGTCAAGGGGCTGCGCATCTCGTAGAGCTGCCTCGGTTGAGATGGGATTTCGCGCTCATCGGGAACTTGCCGTGGCCGTCTAGAGTTGCCTTTTGGGTGACAGCCGCAGCCGTTCTTCGGCTTCGCCGCTGCAACAATTTGCTCGGGTAGCCATGGATTACGCTGACGAAGCAAAGCGGCACCGTCTTCAAGCCGGAGAGTTCCGTGCTAAGGCCGATCTCATGCGTGACGAGACCGCGCGCAATTCATACTTCAAGATCGCCGATGCATATGACGGGATGGCAGCCAACGAAGAGCGGATGGCGGCCGATCCTGTCTTGAGATCGAAGGCTGCGGAGTAAGGCTGCCTCAGACGGCAAACGCTGTGCGCCGTAGATCCTTGGAAATGCTAGGCCGCCGACCTCGGCGCCTAGCTCGCGGCCATCCTCAGAATGGTCACCATCCCGGTGACCGCCTGCCTTGATGGTGACCGTCGCGCGAGCCGCCTGCCGCGAGGGTCGCCGCTCCTGCCCTACGTATAAGCCCTGAATTTCGCCGTGATCTCTGTTGCCCTACAATCCGGGCATGACGCGCAACCTACTTTTCCGATGTCCTATGTCCGGCCTGACCGTGCAGTGTCGGCTTGAGGATGTGCGCGAGAACGAAGATGAAGACGATTATCACCAAGTCGATTGCCCGGCCTGCGGCTCATCGCATTTCGTCAACGAAAAGACCGGCAAAATTTTAGGCCGGAAGTGGTGCCACGGCGATATGGATTTGCGCAACGCTTAGGCCGCCGATCTGCGCGGCGCCGGGCTCGCGACCATCCTGCCGAGGGCGCCGTCTCCGAAACCCGCCTCCGTCGCTGCTCCGCTCGGTGGGATATGTGCTCGGCGCGATCGACGGCTTCACGCCGATGGTGACGCGGCCATGGTCGCCGTCGCGATGGTCGTGATCGCCGTCACGATCTGATCGCCGTACATCTGACCTTCAATGCATGCTGGAAGGCGCTGGCGAGCCCGTACAGACGGTTTCGCGGGCGGCCCGCTGTCGGTCATGGCTGCGGCGGTTGAGGTAGCAGCGCCCCGTCTGCCGGGCACTGAAGGAAGTGAAGGCACTGGTTTTCTATTGTATTACCCTTCAACTCCTTCTCTTCTTTTCTATCAACGCCGCAACCTAAAAAGGGAGAATGGAGAAGGTATACAATAGAATACCAGTGCCTTCACTTCCTTCACTGCCTCTGCTTTGCTGCCGAGGGCAGTGAAGGCACTGATTTTTTCAATTCGCTTCCTGTATTTTCCACGGCCGCAACCTCAGTCGAGCCGGGCCAGTCAGACGAAACCATCCCAGCAGCCGATCCAGTTCGCGCCATGCAGCTCGCTTTTTGGCTCGGCAAAAGTGTCGATCGTCCCCAACCCGGCCGATGACAGCTCAGAGGCGCGAGGTGAACAAGCGAACAACATCGTCCCAGCAGTCGATCCAACCCTCGGTCTGCAACTCGTCTTTTGCCTGCCAGAAATCCCGCTCGCGCTGCTCCTGTTGGAGCGCCGATGACAGCCCACCACGCTTACAGGCTATGCGCCACTCCTCTAACGACACCTGCGTCTGCGATTTCCCCTGATCGTTGATGCAGCGAACCAGCAGTTCGAGGGCACGGCGCGCGGTGCCGCTCAGCCGGGCTCTGGCCTCGGCCTTGGCACGCTCGTGCGCCTTGGCCTCTGCCTGATTTCGAGCCACGGTCCGCCTCCACTGCCGATCCTCGGCCTCGGCCTTGGCTTGCTCCTTGATCTTCGCCTCACGATCGGCCTTGGCCTTCGTCTCGCGCTCGACGTCGGCCTTCGCGCTCGCGTCAGCTTCGGCCTGCACCTGCTTGATCAGCTCTTGGGCCGCCTTGATCTGGTCATGGAGCGACAAGTCCTTCTGCGCGTAGACCGCCTGCTTGCTGCCCATGATTTTAAACAGGCCGCTCTTGTCACTGGAGTTGCGGACCGGGATGTATCCGGCCTGCGCCATCCGGTGCGGAATTGCGCGCCTGCTCTTGCGCTCAGGCAGCCAGCTCGCAAGGTCATACAGATGCTCCACCGTGAGGGCCTTGGCGGCGAGCTGGCTGATCGTCACCGCCTTCGGGCTGCCCATCAACTCCAACGCCTCGACCAGTTCGACTTCTTCCGGCGCAGCATTGGCGTTGGCGATGCTGAAGAAGGCTTCGGTCTTCTTCGGCTTCTCCTTGGCGTTGAAGCCTGACAGATCGAGCGTGGCGAGGTAGGCAGCGACATGACGGTCACCGCCGTTCTCGTACCAATGCCAGAGCTTGTCGAAGTAGCCATCCTCGAAGTCGCCCTGCGTGCAGTCGGCCCACGCGACGTAATGCCGACGATCGTCAGGCGGCAGGTAGATGCCGTTGGTCAGGTAGTTCGACGTGATGATGACGCCGTTGACGTTCGGGATGAAGTAGGCCGGGCGGTACTTCTCATTGATGCGATGCATGTCCGGCGGCGTCGCAGTGATGGTCTTCATCATCTCATAGAACGCGAAGCGGCTGACCTCGCCGAGGTCATGCGCCTCGCTGATGCGCAGGACCACCGATTGCAGGTGGCCGGTGAAGTCAGAGTTGGCCATGACCTGCGGGCTGACCTCGATAAAATTCCACGCACCGACCGCCCGCTTCAAGCCTTCAAGGACCGTGTCCTTGCCGATGCCGGGCGAGCCACCAAGGAACAGTGCGTGGTTGATCTTGCTCGCGGGGAATTGGACCTTGTACGCGCAATACCGGATGATGTGATCGGCATCGTTCGGGTAGAGCTTGCGGACGTGATCGATCCACGGCCCGACCTCCTTGGGATCGCCGAGAGCGATCGTCGGTGGCCGGTAGAGGTTGAGAACACTGGCCCCGGCGTGATCGAACCAGCCGCCCTGATCCACCAGCTTGTCCTTGATGATCATCGGCTCGCCCGGCGCCCACGTCACGGCCTCGATCGGATGGTTCTTATCGAGCCATTCGCTGGCAGGCATCCTTTTGGGCTTCTTGTTGCTGTCCAACACCGGACGGCCATCCGCATCGAGCAGCGGCACCGGCTTCAGCCGCGCGTTGACGCTTGCCGCTGGCCACGGCTTGCGCGTCGGCTTGTAGATGTAGCTGTGTGTCTCCATGTCGGCGACGAAATGGGCCAGCGTTACCGGCAACTCGTCGGTGAACTTCTTGATCGCCGACGCGATGATGCCGCTCAGGTACTTGTCGCCGGTATAGCGCTTGATGCTCTCGGCTCGTTCGGGGGTATCCTTCTTCGGCGCCTTGGCGATGGCGTCGCGAAAGATCTTTTTCAACTTCTTCTCATCGAGAAATTCGTAATAGACCCGGACGTAGGATGCAGCGGCCCGCGTCAACGGGTCATTGAACCCACACAGCCCGTCGCCGTCCCCCATGGTCGCCAAGATGGCCTCAAAGCCGTGAGCGTGATCCTGATCAGCCTGCGTGCCGTTGCCGGTGCCCGCGCTGGCCTTATCGCCTCCGCTATCGACCTTTGCTCCTGCGGCCTCATACTGTGCAAGGTCGTCGCGCAGATCGATGAAGTCACCAGAGGTCACCTCAGCGCGATGAGCCCGGCTCGTGTTCTCCGTTGTCCAGCCGTAGTAGTACGCTTGACTGAGTGTGAAGCTCTCGGTCGCTGCGAACTTGCCCGCACTCAACTTGGCTTTCATGAAGCCGTTGACCCGCGCAACCAGCGTGCCACGCATGGCAGGCGGCAACGGCTTGGAAGTCGGCGCGATGATGCGATAGCGCGGCGCCTTGGGCGTGTGCGACGGCGACGTATAGGCCAGCGCATGGATGCCCATCTCGCCGAGGGCCTTCAGCGCATCGTCGAACGCGATCTTCTCGTCGTCATAGTCAAGCTCAATGCCGGTGATTTCCAGAACGTTGCTATCATTCCTCAAGCTGTTGCCGTCGCTGCGATGCTTGCCGAACCTTGCCAGCTTCAGCCACGGGAGATCGCTCTTTTTCTTTCTCGACGCATCCAGCACGCGCTGACGCAATTCGGCCAGGGTCAACGTCTCGGTGGTGAGGCGGCTGGCTCCGTGGTCAGCGAAGTAGGTGATGTGGATTTTGTGCTCGGCAGGTTCATCAGCCGCCTGCTTGCGGTCCTCGCGATCCCGCGCATGACGCGCAGCGCGATCCTTGTTCCACCACTTCCAGAAGAAGGCGTGCGCTTCCTGCCAGCGCTCGTCATCGGGGTCCCAGTCCTCGATCGGCGCGGTCGTGATGATGCCGTCAGGCTGTTTGGCATAGGCCGCATACGCCGCAAACGGGCAGTCGGGATCGTTGTTGAGGATATTCGCGGCGTCGGCTTGCGCGCCTGCCGCTGGCGTCGTATTGGTCATGTTCATTGACTGCTCCTTGACGAGGGGTCAGCCTTGGCCGGTAACGCCCCTCGTCCTTCCCTAGATCATTGTGTGTTTTAGGCAGCGGCGCCGTGCGGATCGCGCTGGCGCAATCCCAATTCCATGAGCCTGCGAAAAGCCTCGGGGCGGGTCGGAAGATCGTTCTGACCACGGCGCCAATCATCGAGCCGGGCGAGCGTGTCGGGCGTCAGGCGCACGGTCACGGGCTCGGTCTGGAACGCGAGCGCAGGGCGGCCCGGCTTGCGGCGGACGTTTTCGGAAGATGCTGGAATGGACATGGTCACCTCTTGCGTGGAATGCGGGTGACTGTCCTGAATAGGCATACTCGCCCTCTTGTCTACAAGTAATTTCTGTTCAGCAGAACTGACAGTTTACACTGTAAAGATAGAGAAATGCCCGCGCGGCAGGAGTTACTTGATTTTTTGCAGTTTGGAAGCGCGGGACATAGGGCGGCGGCCGGGGGCGAGTTATCAACATGGAACCAACCGAGCCATATGGCTCAGTTGGCTCCGCGAGCCATGTTAGATCGCCGCCGTCGCTGTCATATCTGTCACTCGACCGCGCGTGCCATGGTTCGTTCCACCCATCGCGATCAGTCTCGCCCGCTCACCAGCGCGACGCGAAGCAATCTCGCGCTTCCTGAAGGCGCCGACCTCGACGATGCCGCCCGGCATCTCGGTGTAGGGCTGCATCACGTTGTTGTACTCAGTCGTGTTCGCCACCGGCATGAACGGGTCCGACAAGTCGATGCCGCGCTCCTCGGCGCCGACGCGGACGCGGCTGATCGCGCGGCTCACGTTGACACTCACGATCCTCTCGACGGTGTAGTCGGCTACGTCAGCCGCGTCGGCACGATCGCGTGCGATGTAGGTCGCAAGATGTCCGCGACCTACACTCTCGCGATCATCGCGCACGACATGGGCGATGGTGAGCATCACGTCGGTGGCAGGCGAGCCGTTCAACGCTTTGGAAACGCCGGACTTCTCTTCAGTTGAAAAATTTTTTACAACTGCATCCTTGCGTGCGGCGGCCAGCGTGGTGCTGGTGTCGGCCTCGGCCTCCGCGACGGCGCGCAACAGAACGTCGCTGAACATGATCGTGAGCCGCGCGGCCAGCTTGGCGCCGTAGACCTCGGCGAAGTCCCTCGTCAGCAACACAGACAACGCAATCGGCCGGGACGTAACGCCGCCGCGCTGATGCATCGCTAGAGCCGAATGCGAATGCGAGTTGACCGCGACGGCGTTGGCTCTTGAGTTGTTCGACGCCGATGTCGGTAATGGCGGTCAGTTCGTTGAGGGTCAGGCGCTGCATGTGTTTCTTCCTTCTGGTCGCAAGGGTTCGTTGCCCAGCACGATGGTGGCGGGTGTGGTGTCGATGGTGGTGGTGATGATGGCGGCGTCGGCCGTCGCTTCGGGTTAGAGTTTCGATACCTGAAACTCTGCGTGCTCATGCCAAAAGCCGGTGGCGACGCGAACAGCTTCCGGCAGACCCGGCAAGTGGTTGAAGCAAATGCTTCAACTGAAGCGTAAGAAAAAAGCCGCCCCGAATGGGAGCGGCTGATTGCGGACG
>Ga0157369_10008831_pt1 | contig 11544 bp, 11 predicted proteins | sample C25metaG_FD_113461 | JGI IMG/M metagenome (GOLD analysis project Ga0157369, IMG submission 113461) | Corn rhizosphere microbial communities from Kellogg Biological Station, Michigan, USA - C2-5 metaG | ecosystem: Host-associated > Plants > Roots > Rhizosphere > Soil | place: USA: Michigan... | reverse complement strand
GTTGTCCATCGAGGGCAGATCGTCGTGGATCAACGAATAAGTGTGAATGAATTCCAGCGAACATGCCACCGGCATGAGGCCAGGAGCCGTCGCCCCGATCGCTTCCCCCGCGGCAATCGCCAAGATCGGTCTGATTCGCTTCCCCCCTGCGAGCAGGCTGTAGCGCATGCTTTCGTGCAAGGTCGTCGGTGGGGTGACGGAGGGCGGCGCGACGAGGTCGAGAAATCGATCGACTTCGATCCGTTTTCGTTCGAGATACTCCGCGATATTCATGTAGTCTGTTTTCCTGAGGACTCCTCAATCCGCGCGGAGAGTAACAAACGAGGGGAGGGGAGTCAAACGGGGGTGGGAGAAGGAGCTCATGGTCTCCTGTACTCGCGCACCGCGCACGCAGGACTGATTGAAGTTTATATCAGGGTCGGTGCTCGGTGCATACACGCAATGAGGAGACCATCGAGCCCCCTCTCCTGAAAAGGGGTAAGCAAGGGCGAAGAGCGCATCCCGCATCTACCGGAGAACGGCTCTGACATTCGACTGGTTCGGGAGTTGTTGAGGCATCGCGACCCCAAGACGATGATGATTTTCGCGTATGTACCTCACCGAGGGGCGGCGAGTGTTCGCATCCCGGTGAACGGGATGTGAATACATTCAAGGTCGGGCGTTATGCCGATCCGCATAAGAGACCATAGTAAGTGGTTCCTGGGCTCAACTTGTTGGGATAAAAACGATTTTGGCATGCTATCCAGCCGAGGCAGTGGAGTGTTCTACGGACAGAAAATCTCGGATCCGGGTCTTATACCGATCTGAATAATCATTGTTAGCCAGACAACACGACGCATGCTGGAAGAAGCTCTCATTGACGCATTTGCCTGCCGCTACGAGCCACCCTACTGGATCATCGAGGATTTGCTCGAAGCTGGGCCTGGTCCAGTGCGCACAGCCCTACGAGGGGCCATCGAGGCCGTATCATCGGTTGCCATTGTTGGGATGGCCAGAGATGCTCGTGCTGAGTCCAAACAGATGTTTCGTAATGGCGATCCAGAGCTTCAGACTAGGCTCTACTTAGTGGCTCGTGATGTCGCCATTGCTGTCCCACGAAGACGCATCGCTAAGATTACGAGGCGCACTCCAAACGGTCATGCCGCACCCTACGATCATCCTTCGCTTGCTCATGTTGAAGTCGATCGCGATGGACTTGTGCCTCTCAATTCCTTCGCACTCGATGGTGATGCTCTCTCCATCAATGGGTATGAGTTCCTGATGCTCCCGGCCGTGCCGTGGGCAAATGCCAACCACTGGCTGCTTCAGCAGCTGGGTCGGCATGCACTGGTCGATGCGGTGAGTGTTCGCCTCAATCCGCTGCTCCACGGCCCCACAGGCGCTCTCTCTGGTCACTTCTACAGAATGGACGTTTATGGGAGGCCCCTCGACTGGGACAGAATACGAAATCTGCAATCGCCCGATCATGGTCGCTGGTTGCCCGGCAATCTGAGTCGGTCGTCGCTTTTTACTGATTATGCGTGGGTGCCTCATGACGACGAAGTCGACTTTATCTGCGAAGAACTTCCTCCTCGGGATGAAGTTGAGGAGCGTGGCTCACGCTATCTACATGCCGTCTACGACAGGCGCCACCACAGGATTACGCATCTTGACGGCGCCGTACGAGTGTACAACGCCGATGAGTTGACTAGCAGAGAGGCATCGCATGTTCGGAACGCTGGCAAAGTTGGGACGCGTGTGAAGGTGTTCCGCTCCGATCATCAGATTGATCCTGATGTGCTTGGGGATCTCGCACAGTCGTACTTCGTCTGGAACTACGACGTCGCTCGATATTTTGGCGCACCAGTCGGAGCGGAATGGTGAAAGACAACTGGCTAATATCGGCTTGCACCGATGGCGATGTGAGCCTGAGCTGACGCGACTGAAGCCGAACGTGAAAACATCAAGAAGTGGGGTATATCTTGTTCTTGCATTCAGTTGAGCGAGGCTAGACCCTGTGCCGATGAGGCTTTCCATCCGGATGTGAAGTGTTCGATGAAGGCCTCGGATCATTGCTAAAGGCTGGCTTTGCTTTTTCGTAAGAATTTCAGAAGCTCTCCCCCGTCCACCGGACGAATGGTTTCCAAGCCCTTGCGGATCAAACTGAGTTGATCCATTTAGGTAGCCTCCCTTCGCTTGTTTTTCCGTCGATCGTCCCGCTATACTTCCTCCCTCTATGAGTATTCGAAAAGGCGGCGGCGAGTGGGAGCCGATGACGCTTCCAGTTCAACCGCGTCTCTGCAGAGTTTGCCAAGAAGACCTCTATCGGGACAAGACGATGCTCCGGGGAGGCTGGTCTCGTTGCACGGTGTGTGATGAGTTCGTCCATTACAGTTGTCTTGCCAGCGGGAAGGTCTCCTTTCTGAAAGCGCGACCGCGGGTATGCAAAACTTGCCGTTTGGTTCAGGAGGGGGTCGTCGCTCCTTCTCCAAAGAAGGATGGAGCTCCTGTGGCAGCCATACCTTGATTTCCGGTGCTTCACCCTACCCTGCGCTCAGGCATCCGGAGTGACATAGCATTCTTCAGAAGTCTCGGACATTTCCCAGGAGCCCGCAGGCTGGTCAAAAAGGCCGCCCAGCAAGGCTCACGGCGTTACGAATAAGTAGAACGCACATTTGTGCGCGCCGGCGTGATGGGTGAGTCGGCAGTATCTTAAAGGGGAAGCCTACTCGGGCCTTTCGGCCTGCTAGACGATCATGGCACAGGTCATCCGTAGCGGGGCGTTTCTGCAACAGTGCTGGTCGGTTCATCCTCTGTGTGTGACCGTAAGGCGAATGACGGACGAGCGCGCGGTGGTGCTTTCTTGTAGTTCATGCAAGTCGGCCCATTATCTAACGGTTGCCGCGGTTAGTTCGAAAGAAACCTTGGCGCCGCGAAGGGCGGAAGAAAACGAACTGAAGGATGAACAGCACGGTGAGGCGCTCCTTAAAGCTTGCGTCTCGACACATTCTCCCTCTCTAACGCTCCGTGAGATGGATGTGTTCCAGGATCTCGTGCGGTTGCGCTGTGCCGACTGCCGACGACAGTACGAACTGACTGTCTCGGCGTTTGAAACCCGTCACAAGTAGCCCAGAGCCAATGCCTCATCCCCTTGCGTTTACCGATGAAGAATCCACACTTCTAGGCGACGGGCAGTTCTTCCGGAAAAAGGCTGCGATCACGACAAAAATACGAACCATGCTTGAGGCGACGCATGGCGCATTGCAGCATGAGCTTGTAGGTCTGTCGCTCGTCGTGCCTCCCGATTTCGATCCCAACCTCCATCAGCTGGTCAAAGGTGAGCATCTGGAGGATTTCCCCTATCAATATCTTGATTGCCCCAAACACTTCTTCGGCGCGAACAAGTTCACGTTTCGTACGCTGTTCTGGTGGGGACATCATGTGGCCTGTGCGTTATTGCTGGAAGGTTCGGAAATCGGACGATACAAGCGCCAGCTTCTTGGCCGGTTTCACCAGCTCGCAGGGAGAGACCTAGAACTTTCTTTGGCGCCGTCGCTATGGGAGTGGAGAGGAGGGGAGGGCTATACGTTGCCGATCACCCATGACCGCAAGGCTCAGATCGCTGCCGTGGTGGCTGAACGATCATTCCTAAAGGTCGTTCGCTGTGTGCCCTTAGGAGACCCGCGAGTGAGGGAAGGACAGTTGGCCCAGATCGCATGCGAAACCTTTCGATTGCTGCGTCCGCTCATCACCCCCTAATTTGTTTATCCTAATTGTCTCCGACACCAAACTTGGGTAGACTGGGCCGCCACTCTTTTTGAACCTTGACCGGGGAGGAGCCTGTGAAGCAATCGTCATTACGAGTTCTGGGCTGTGCCATCATGATGGCGACCGTGCTGGCCGGCTGTAGGGGAACGGGAGAAATGCGCTATCTGGATTTGCGTGAGAAGCCTCCGATGGTGCAAGTGACCGACATCGAGCCGGTCAAGATCGCCATCGAACCGTTTGAGGATCGACGGACGGACAAGAACCGTGTGGGGACGCGTACGCATCTCTGGGGAGGGACCACGCATTTCGATGTGTCGGGAGATCGGCTTGCGGGCTTGATCACTCAACGACTCGCCGATCGATTAAGAACTCGTGGGTGGCGGGATAAGGTATGGAACGTGCGTGTGGCCTCGCCCGGATCTGCCGCGGATGCCGATATTATCATCAGCGGACAGGTGCAAGACTTTTCCGCCACTGCGAAGAGTCGCGTCTTTTCCACGGTGATCGACACCAGCAGCCGGTTTACCATCCAGGCCAGGAACCTCGTCGACCGGAGCACGACCATTCGCACCATTGAAGGGGGGCGAAGTCGAACCGTGTTTTGGTTCAATCAGGATGATGTGCGGGACCAATTGGCGGCGACCTTGAAAGACGGACTTGATCGGCTGATCGTCGACACGACGATTGACAATAAGGCGTTACGCCCGTCACGGCGTCTCCTGCAAGAGTGAACCGTTGGAACCAGTGGAGAGAGGCATTAATTTTCTGAGTGCTGACGGCGACCTCAATCTGTTTTTAAGGATTCCTCACGGTGCGTGAGCGGCGGTGGGAAACGACGGTACCCTTGAGTTTCGGTCAGGCGCTTGCCGTGGCGGACCGGCTTGCCGCACTCGGGTTAAAGCCCGTCTCCCCTGCCAGCGACGTGATTTGCTATGTGGAAGAATGGACGGTTGGGTCGCTCGATGACTTCGATCAGCTCGACCCCTGGGCCACGGAAGACGTCACGCTCGTCCATGTACGAGAACGATGGCGGGGCGATTTCTTTCTTCTATCCGGAGCCTATCATACGGTGTATCAGCGTCATCAAGATCTCGGCACATATTGCTCCATCAGCCATCCCTGGCGCATTCGAGAAATACTGCAGCTCCATGATCAACGCGCCATGTTCTGGATTGGATTTCGGCATGCCCATTCGTTCATCCGGGTTCGTCTTCAGACTCAGGTGGTCATCACGCCCGGGGAAACGCGTGGCGATGCCGATCGAACACGTTGGTTGGATGAGAGGCGAGCAGCTTTCCTCGAAGCGATTACCGTTTTGGACTTGCCGGTCGAGACTCATGTGGAGAAACATGCGGTAATTCTCCGGTCTTCCGATGCCTCCGTTCCGTTCTTTTGCTCATGGCCCGATGCGTTCGGCCCTTGCCAGTTCGAGTACAACACGTCCGATGCATTTGAATTCCTCGTACCGGCCAGCAAGCTTGCGGAGACCTTCCATCCGGAACCGGCCGGCGTTCGAGCCTATCTTACGGGGTTTTCAGAAACAGCCTTGGCAGAATTCCAAGCGGTTGAGCCGGGAGCGCGGCTTGCCTATCGCTGCTCCGTCCACTGCCCGCTGGATGATTTGCCTGAGGTGCAGAATGCGATTCAACCGCACGGTCTCCTGTACGCTACGCTCTGCGAATTTCAGACGCAGGCGGTGTTGCCTGACGCCGAAGATGCCTCGGCGATCATCGGCATCGTCGGAATCAACGGGCAGTTCAAGATCGAAACGCGCCTCAATCACGCTCCGCTCCACGAAGAGGCAATGGCGCCATGGTTGGAGCGGCTGATCGGTCACGCCGTCGCGTATGCCCCGTTACCGGCGTTCGTCTAACAGGATGCCGAAAAAGGCCACCAACTTCGTTCTCGCCCCGAACAAATCCTCAACATACTCCAGAGAGTATGCCTCCGGTATTTTTCTCGTCTGCGGCCTCGTTGGGCGGCCTTGTTGAGCCCCCTGAGAACCCCTCCCAGACGTGGTGTGAGGGCGCCGCACGATTCAGTATTTCATTGAACAATCGAACGGCATCTCGCACAGTAGTGACATGAGCCTGCTCACAAAAATCCAGTCTGCGCTCGCGAAACCGTTCATGCCGGCTGTCTTCTTTCTCTCGGGAGTCGCGTATGACACCGTGACCCTCGCGCGGATCGATCGGCTGCAAGATAACCTGGTTCTGATGCTGTATCTTGCCCTCCTCGGTACCTTGATCATCTTGACAGGCCGATTGGGGATCGAGCCTCCACCTGATCGCGAGCAGCTGGCATCGCTTCCCCCATTCACTCGCTGGGTATTGGCGAGCCGTCCCTACTTCCCTATGGCGAGTCAGTTCTTACTCGGTGGTCTCTTCAGCGCCTATACGATTTTTTATTCACGGAGCGCTTCGTTCACCGGCACGGCGGTTTTCTTTAGCCTGCTTATCGCGCTCTTGGTGACCAATGAGTTTTTACGAGACCGCTTGTCGAATCTTCGCCTGTTGGTCAGTCTATACGGGGTGGTGACGTTCGCCTTTCTCACGTTCTTTTTGCCCGTGATGACGGGCTACATGAACGCCGTGGTCTTCTTGGTGGGAGCAGGTGTCAGCGTGGCGGTGACCTTGCGGGTCGTGCACCTCATCTATCGCGATAATCCAGACCGATCAAGGCATGAAGCGACTAAAGTGACTGTTCCGACGGTGGCATGCGTCGCTCTCTTGGTGGGGTTCTACTTTATGAATTGGATCCCGCCGGTTCCGCTGTCGCTGAAGTTCGGCGGGATGTATCATGAGATCAAGCGAACCGGCGACCAGTTTGAGCTTTCCTTTGAGCGGCAGTGGTATCAGGTCTGGAAACGTGCAGATACGACTTATCCCTCGAACCAGCCGATCTATTGCTTCACCGCCGTCTTTGCGCCGGTCGATCTCAACACGACAATTTATCATCATTGGTACTTCCGTCCGAACAACGAGAGGCCGTTCGTCCATGCGGATAGAATTCCCATCAAGATCTCGGGTGGCCGCGAGGGCGGCTATCGAGCCTATAGCTTCAAGCAACGCCTTGATCCAGGCGATTGGCGGGTCGATGTCGAATCCCAAGACGGACGAATTATCGGGAGAGTCTCAGTGCAGGTGGAGGGATCAGGTGAGACAGTACCGACGCTGGCGAGTATTTTCTATTGACCATCAGAGTATGAGCGACTCAGTGGCCTCCCATTGCTTAACGAGGGAAGGAAAGGGATGAGAGAGCAGGAAAGGTACCCGTGTTGTCTTTAACATATGACTGTTCCTCAATAGGAGGCAAAGCGCCACTCGCAAACGTATGGTGCAGGTGCGAACCTCCATTGGCGGAAAGCTTTAGGCATTTCTGTAATTGCTTCGGCATGATCCATCCTCTTGTTATGATGCGGAATAGGAGGATTGGTCATGGGTTTCAAGCGTAAGCACGCGCGGGTGGATGTCGGCTGTGTCGGTCGGTTGCAGCGCGGCTCGCTCTCGGCGCCGTGCAAAGTGCTTGATGTGAGCGAGTCCGGGGTCCGTCTAGAAAGCCGTCTGTTCGTTAAGAGCGGTGATGTGCTCCAACTCGGAATAGAGCTCGAGGGTGGAAGGTCCCTGATCTGCGAGTTGAAAGTCATTCACGTACGTACCCCTAAATTGGGTGCAAAAATAGTTTCAATCAGTCCTGATGATCGAGAACGATTAACCCATATTCTCGACGATCATGTTCAGAGCAGTTTCTCACGTGGCTAGACCTTGCCAGCAACCGTACTACAGACCACCCTCGGTCGCAGTCCTTATATCTAAACATAGCCCTTTCCGATCCTGTGTGGGCGATGCCAGCGCCGACTCAACGTAGCCGTCACAAGTCCCTAATAAGGTTGGAGGGTCGGGCCCAAGCTGTGGAGGGCCGCTCTTCAACGCGGACTGTTTACGGTAGAGTGATGGCAATAGGTAATCGGAACAGGAGATGAGGCGGTAATGGAAACCTTTCAGGCTACGGTGAGTCGGATCAGGGACTTGACGCATGACGTTCGAGAGCTGGAGCTCACGCTCCGTGGACCTATGGAAATAGCTTTCAAGGCCGGTCAGTTCATCTCGTTTGACGTGCCTAACGAAGGCCATCCATATTTGATCACACGCCCCTATTCCATTGCCTCGCCTCCCTCCATCTCGGATCGGGTGCTGCTGCTCTTTAATTTGGTTCCGCGAGGGCCAGGGTCGACGTACCTCTTTAGCCTTCGCGAAGGCGATACCGTAAGTTTTAAGGGGCCGGCCGGATCGTTTTATTTACGAGAGGATCCGACCAAACGGATCTTATTGGTGGCGACGGGGACGGGAATTGCCCCGTTTCGGTCTATGCTCTTGACGCAGTTCGAACGGAGCAGCACTGAATCGGTAACGCTGGTTTGGGGTCTGAGGTATGAGCACGATCAGTATTACCAGGATGAGCTCCAAGCCTTGACGGAGCGTCACAGGCAGTTTTCGTTTGTGACCACACTGTCTCGGCCTGGGCCTTCCTGGACGGGACCCAAAGGACGAGTGAACGGTCTCGTCCAGGAACAGGTCACATCAGTTCGCGATTTAGCAGTCTATCTCTGCGGCAACAATGACATGATCAAGGAAGTAACGGCAACCATCCAGGCCAAGGGGCTATGCCCGATCTATAGAGAAAAATATTATTAGCCCTGTAATTTTCGGGCCCCCGTGGAGGGTTATCGGGCTGGGGTCTGAAGCTTCAGCCCCAGCCGGGTGGTGTGCTGAAAGATGCATTTGGGACAGGTGTAATGGATGAACTGGTTGCCGCCCACCAGCCGCTTCCTCATGAGAACTTTGCACCAAGTGCAAAGACGATCGGGTAACTCGGTCCTGGGCATGTTAGGAGCGGATGACATGAGGCATATTGTTCCCGAGCTCCATGACCTTGTCAACCAATTGATGACGGCGCGGCCATTCTCAAAGCTAAAATATTCCTTACGGCTCTTATTCGCAACAAGAGAATTTATGGTATAGTTCACGCGTGATGGTTCCTGTCAACACAACCTTTTACAGAAAGGGATCAACCCCCTATGAGTATCTCGGCCAGTTCCGAGTCCGCGATCTTACCATCCAACGCCCCTGCGGCTGCTGTCCTTCCTGTGCAAGACATGGTGGGAAGCGGCAAGGCATGGGGACTCTGCACCGCTGTTGATCTCCACGATTGCAACCCCGCTCTTATACGTGATGCGAATTATATCAAGCGCTATGTGGTTGAGCTCTGTGAGCTCATCGGCATGAAGCGCTATGGTGAATGCCAGGTCGTCAATTTCGGCGAAGGCCGTGTTGCCGGTTACTCGATGGTGCAGCTGATTTCAACCTCATTGATCAGCGGCCATTTTGCCAATGAAACCAATCACGCTTACCTCGACATTTTCAGCTGCAAGGGGTATGATCACGCGGTCGTCGAGTCGTTTTCAAAGGAGTTCTTCGGCGCCCGTCGTAGTGTTGCGACCGCCACACTCCGGTACTAGAATTTTTTGTTCACAGTGACCTGCTTCGGGGGCGTTAGGTGAGTAGAGCGCCCCCGAATGCTTTAACCATCCAATGCCAATAGGTATCGTCTAGAGATGAAAACCACGACTGTTAAAGAAGTGTTCGACTCACTCCCATCAAAACTGGATAAAGATGCAGCTGAAGATCTTGATGCCGTGTACCAGTTCGACCTTCGAGGCAACCAAGGCGGCCAGTACCATCTCCTGGTGCAAAACGGCACCTGCGTTGTGAAGGATGGAACCCATGCCGATCCGCATGTGATCTTATCGATGACCGGAGAAGACTGTATCGGGATCCTTAATGGTCAAGTCAGCGGGATGACGATGGCGATATCGGGGCGGCTGCAAGTCACCGGGGATATCGGGTTGGCCATGCAGCTGAAATCCCTGTTTCCGAACATTGTTGAGAGGTAACGTTAACGGGCACTACTCCACGGTCGGGAACGCCACCACCGAACTTGGTTCTCTCACATTTCCACGTCAAGTCTTCTCGGGAACCGTTCTTCTAAAATTACGTACATCGTTGGGACGAGAAATAACGTGAGGAGGGTGGAGACGCTCAACCCTCCGACGACCGCTCGTGCCAGGGGAGCATTGGTTTCGCCGCCTGTTCCAAGGCCGATCGCCATGGGAAGAAGGCCGAAGACCGTGGCCAGTGAAGTCATCAGAATAGGACGCAGTCTAGTGCGCCCGGCGGTCACGACTGCCTGGCGAAGGGATTCGCCTCTGCGCCGCAGCACATTGGTATAATCGACCAGCAGGACTCCGTTTGAGACGACAATCCCAAACATCATGATAATGCCCATCATCGATGTGGCGGACAGCGCCGTATTCGTCAGAAACAGTATCAAAATGACCCCCGGAAAGCCCATCGGCACTGAAAACATGATGATGAAAGGGTCGATGAGCGACTTAAATTGTGCGGCCATGACCATGTAGACCAATACGAGCGCGAGGATGATCGCAAACTGCAATCCTTGGAAGGTTTCACGCTGCTGCTGAATCTGCCCTGCCAACTTGATGCTGAAGCCTGCCGGCAACTGGAGAGTGGCTAATGCGGACTCAAGGTCTTCGGCGATATCGCCGAGGGGCCGGGTGGTTGGATTGGCCGTAATGTGGACCACGCGCTGAAAATACTTCCGATCAACTTTGACGGGTCCCGCATTTAACTTGAGGGAAGCCACGTTTTTCAGTAAGACAGGTTCGCCGGCTTTGGTGGTGAGGAGAATATTCTCCAAATCGTTGAGATTCTTTCGGTGCTCCTCCGCGAGCCAGGCGCTGATGAAGTATTCATTGCCGCTTTCCGGATCTGTATAGATAATGGGATCGGTTTGGCCGTTTCCGTTCAGAGAAAACAGGACAGCGTTGGCCACATCGGTCTCGCTGATGCCGAGCAGAGCCGCCTTCTCTCGATCGACTGTGACATTGATCTCTGGATAGTTTTCTTCCCGACTCGGTTCAATATCCGCCAGGCCGGGAGTTTGTTCCATAATTTCCTTGACACGGGCGATGACATCTCTGGCTTTGTCGAAGTCATAGCCATAAATTTCCACATCAACGGCCTTTTGAGAGCCGAAGCTCGTCACGCGTTTGACGAGACCGCCGGGATCGAAATACATCGAGACGCCCGGAAACAGTTTGAGAATCTTAGGGCGCACATCGTTCATGATCTCCACTTGAGTTCTGTTTCGCTTGTCCGGTGAGGTCAAGTACACTTGGATTGAAGACGTATGGGGTCCTGTGTTGGGATTGAAGAGGGACGAGCGACCTTGAGACAGGATACCCGTACTGGAGACGATCGTCTCCAATTCAGTCGCGGGAATATTGGCTCGGAGCACCCGTTCGACTTCTGAGACCTGCTGTTCGGTCTTTTCGACCCGTTGACCGACCGGAGCCCGAAGGACGATGCGAAACTGGCTCTCATCGGAAACCGGCAGGAATTCCGTCCCGATCAGCGGAACCAAAGTGAGCGATCCGACAAAGAGCAGCAGCACCAAGGCGATAAAGATCCGTCGATGTCCCAGAACCCACCGTAAAGAGTCTTCATAACTTCTGTCGAGAGATTCGTAGCGGCGACGGCTCCACTCCATGAATTTGGTAAACCAATCCGGCATTGCCCGCCGAACTTCTTCATCAGGTTTGAGGAATTTGTAGCAGAGCGCCGGCGTCACCGTGCGAGAGACTAAGAAAGAAGTGAAGAGCGCAATTGCGATCGTAACAGTCAACGGTATCAGCAACAGACGCGCGACGCCGACGAC
>Ga0157369_10008829_pt1 | contig 11547 bp, 14 predicted proteins | sample C25metaG_FD_113461 | JGI IMG/M metagenome (GOLD analysis project Ga0157369, IMG submission 113461) | Corn rhizosphere microbial communities from Kellogg Biological Station, Michigan, USA - C2-5 metaG | ecosystem: Host-associated > Plants > Roots > Rhizosphere > Soil | place: USA: Michigan... | reverse complement strand
TTCATCGGCTGGGAGGGGGTGCAGCGCATCTTCGATCCCCGCCCCGTCACCGCCGGCGCCTGGGCGACCGGGATCATGGTCGTCGCCATCGCCGTCACCGGCTGGCTGGTGTGGATGCAGACCCGGACGCTGAAGAAGACCGACTCTCTCGCCGTCGCCGGCGACCGCGCCCACTACACCGCCGACCTGGCCGCCAATGTCGTGGTGCTGATCGGGGTGATCTCGGGCGCCTTCCTGGGCGCGCCGGGGCTGGATGCGGCGGCAGGCATCGTCGTCGCCGTCTGGCTGTTCTGGGGCGCGACCGGCATGCTGAAGGCCGCCGCAGACCACCTGCTGGACCGCGCCGTGCCCGAGGCCGACCGCGCCGCCATCACCCAGGCCGTCCTGGCCGATCCCCAGGTCTTCGGCGTGCACCAGCTGCGCACCCGCATGGCCGGCCAGGTGATGATGATCCAGATGCACGTCGACCTGGATCCCCACCAGACCCTGGACGCCGCCCACGCCATCGTCGTCGCGGCCGAGAACCGGGTGCTGAGCCATTATCCCGCCGCCGACATCCTGATCCACGCCGACCCGCGCGGCCGCACCCGTCCGCCGGCGGACGTCCCCGCCGTCGCGACGCCCGCGCCAGAGTCTGAAGGGCCGGCGGTTCAGGCGCCCGAAGGCCCCGCGCCAAAGGGGCCGTGGTCCTGACCTTGCGTCCAATTTCAATGCAGTAAACGCGCATTAACGGGTCCGGGCGCATCAACCGCGAATGGCCGACCCTTGCGTTCTTTTCCACTTCGCCTTCCAGCCCGCCTCTCGCGCCGCGCGCCTGGCCCTGGGCGAGGCGCGGATCGAATGGACCGACACGCCGGTTCGTCCGTGGGAAGACGATTGCCCGGTCAATGACTTCAACCCGTCGGGCCTGCCGCCGGTGATCCAGACGATGGATCGCGGCCGGCCCCTGGTCCTGTGCGAACTGCCCGCCGTCCTGGGCTGGATCGAGGATCAGCAGAAGGGGCCGCTGCTGCTGCCCGCCGACCTCGCCGAACGGGCCGAGGCGCGCCGCCTGACCGGCTGGTTCGAGCGCCGCTTCATGGATGAGGTCGACGCCGTCCTGCTGCATGAGCGGATGGAGAAGCCCCTGCTCAAGCTCGGCCCGCCCGAGGCGCGCGCCCTGCGCGAGGGCCGCGACGCCCTGAAGTCCCATCTCGCCATGCTGGAGGACCTGGTCGCCGCCCGCGACTGGCTGGCCGGCCGCCGCCTGTCCCAAGCCGACCTGATCGCCGCCGCCCACTTGTCGGTGCTGGACTATTTCGGCGAGATCCAGTGGAAGACCTGGCCCGGTCTGAAGACCTGGTACTCCAAGCTCAAATCCCGCCCCTGCTTCCGCCCCCTGCTCGCCGACCGCTTCGTCGGCGTGCCGCCGTCGGCCTGGTATGCGGATCTGGATTTTTAAAGCGCCTCGGCGCCCAGCCGGGCGATCCACAACTTGGCGCGACTGACCAGCTCGTCCTTGCGCCGCAGGTCCGAGATGTCCTCCGGCAGGCGGTCCAGCTGTTCGAAGCGGAAATCCTCGGGCGCGTGCGCCGTCCACGCCGCCTGAAGCGACCGGTAGGGGCTGCCGCCGTGCCGCAGCGTAAACCACAGGCCGTTCTGTTCGGTGTCGATATGGCGGCTCTTGCCGACCCAGACCTGTCCTGTCGCGCTGCAGATCACGGCGAAGACTCCGGCGATGGTCGGCCGCTCCTTGTATTCCGCGATCTTCACCTTGCGACTTGCCGGCGTCATGGCCTTCTCCTATTTATCCGGGTATAAATATGGCATGTGATTTTATCCGGGTAAATAGATGATTGACGAGGATCGCGATCTGGTGCTGTTCGACGGCGCCAACCGCATCGCCAGAGGCTCCGAGGCCGTCGTGTCGTCCGCCTTTCGCGCCGCCCTCGCCGCCTCGTCCCAGGCGAGGCTGCGAGTGTTCGACCTCGAAACCGGCCGTCCGGTCGATCTGGACCTGCGCCCCAAGACATCCGATCCCGCCCCGGCGCCTCGACGGGGTCGGCCTCGCCTAGGCGTCGCCGCGCGCGAGGTCACCCTGTTGCCTCGTCACTGGAACTGGCTGGCGGCCCAACCGGGCGGCGCCTCGGCCGCCCTGCGCCGTCTGGTGGACCAGGCCCGCAGGACCGGCGCAGACGCCGATGCGCGCCGCCGTCGCACCGACGCCGCCTATGCATTCATGGTCGAGATGGCCGGCGACGCCCCCGACTTCGAAGAGGCCAGCCGCGCCCTGTTCGCCGCCGACCGCGACCGTCTGGCCGCCCTGATCGCCACGTGGCCTTCGGACATCCAGGCGCAGGTCCTCGAACTGTTCGACGGCGAATAGGCGCGCTCTTTCGCACCATTTTTCCCGTCATCCTAGGCCCTGTGCCTAGGATCCAGACTGCCGGTCTTCGACGGTGCGCAGCGGCCCCTCCCGCGTTTATGGTTCCTAGGCACAAGGCCTAGGATGACGAGCGAAAGAGAGACCCGCTCCGCCCCGAACGGCGCGCCAGAAATTGTGCTATCCCCCGCCCGTGTCCGACCGCCTGAAAACCTTCATCCGCCAGCGCGCGGTCGAGCTCGGCTTCGATGTCTGCCGGTTCGCCTCGGCGGCCGACGCCTGGCCGGCGGGCGAGCGGCTGCGTCATTTCGTGGACGAGGGCCGGCATGGCGACATGGAATGGATGGAGACGACGCTGGATCGCCGCCAGCATCCGACAGCCATGTGGGACGAGGCGAGAACCGCCATCGTCCTGGGCATGAACTACGGCCCCGAGGAGAACCCGCTGGATCAGCTGGCCGACCGTTCGGCCGGCTACATCTCGATCTATGCGCGCGGCGACGACTATCATGAGGTCATCAAGGGGCGGCTGAAACAGCTGGCCGGCCAGATCGCGGCCCGCAACGGCGCGGACATCAAGGTCTTCGTCGACACCGCCCCCCTGATGGAGAAGCCGCTGGCCCAGCGCGCCGGCCTGGGCTGGCAGGGCAAACACACCAATCTGCTCAGCCGCACCCACGGCAACTGGCTGTTTCTGGGAACCATCCTGACCGCCGCCGAGATCGAACCGGACGCCGCCGAGACCGAACACTGCGGTCGCTGCACCGCCTGTCTGGACGCCTGTCCGACGAACGCCTTCCCCGCCCCGTTCCAGCTCGACGCCCGGCGCTGCCTGTCCTACCTCACCATCGAGTTCGCCGGTCCGTGGCCGGTCGAGTTCCGCACGATGACCGGATCGCGCATCTATGGCTGCGACGACTGTCTGGCCGTCTGCCCGTGGAACAAGTTCGCGCAGGAAGCGCGCGAGATCCGGCTGGCGCCGCGCCCGGCCTTCGAAAGCCCGCGCCTGCACGATCTGCTGGCGCTGGACGACGCCGCCTTCCGCGCCCTGTTCACCAAGAGCCCGGTCAAGCGGATCGGCCGCGATCGCTTCCTCAGGAACGTGCTCTACGCCGTCGGCAATTCGGGCGACGCAAGCCTGATCGCCCCGACCCAGGCCCTGCTGGCCGATCCTTCGCCCCTGGTGCGCAGCGCCGCCGTCTGGGCGCTGTCGCGGCTGACGCCGGCCGACGCGTTCGCGGCTATGGCCGGCGCGACGGCCGAGACCGACCCCCAGGTCCTGGCCGAATGGCGACGGTCCGATACGGCTCAACCCGCATAGTCGCCGCGACGAACCGTGCGATTTCAAACGCCTGAAGACGACCAGCGACCGCTACCCTGCCGCCCTCGCGCGCTGGGCTATACTGCCGCCTGGTCTTTGACATTCGCCGCAGAACTGCAAACCGCTCGCAAAAATCTGCACGAAAGTGCACTAAAAATATTCACAGTGCACTTTTCCTCCCTTCCCCGCGTCGCCGGGAGGAGACGGCCGCGTCACCCCATCGCCGTGCCGACGCCCGCCCCGCCGCCCGGCACCTTGGCCACGTCCAGCAGTTTCAGCCGGAAGATCAGCACCGAATTCGCCGGGATCTTGGGGCTGCTCCGCTCGCCATAGCCCAGCTCGGGCGGGACATAGAGCAACCATTCGTCGCCGACGCGCATCTTCTGCAGCGCCTCGGTCCAGCCCTTGACCACCTCCTCGGGCGTGAACACCGCAGGCGCCCCGCGCGCGAAGGAGCTGTCGAACACGCTGTTGTCCACCAGCTTGCCCTCGTAATCGACCTTGACCAGGTCGTTGCGGTCCGGGCTGACGCCGCCGGCCGGTCCCGCCTGCACCACCTTGTATTGCAGGCCGCTGGGCAGGGTCTGGACGCCCTCTTCGTTGGCGTTCTTGGCCATGAAGGCGGCCGCCTCGGCCTTGCCCGCGTTCGGATCGACCGGCTCGGCCTGGCCGCAGCCCGCCAGCAGCAGCGCGCTCAGCAGCGCCGCCTTACCCCATCCGAAGTTCATAGCCGCGTTCCTTCAAGGCCTCGCCGATCTCGTCGGCGTGGGCGCTATCGCGCGTTTCGACCATGATGTCGAACTCGGCGCCCTTGGCCGGCACGTCCAACGCCAGACGGTTGTGGACCACGTCGATGATGTTGCCGCCCAGGCCGCCGATCACCGCCGCCATGGCCGACAACATGCCCGGCCGGTCGTCGCCCAGGATGCGATAGACGATCAATCTCCGTTCACGGACCATCTCGCGGTTCAAGACGACCGCCAGCATCCGCGCATCGATGTTTCCGCCGCACAGCTCCAGCCCGACCTTCATCCCCTTGAACCGGTCGGGATAGGCCAGCAGGGCCGCCAGACCGCCCGCGCCCGCGCCCTCTGACACCGTCTTCTCATAGGTGACATAGGTGGCGACCGCCCGTTCGAAGTCCGCCTCCTCGCAGACGAAGACCTCGTCCACCAGCGGGTCAGCCAGGGCGAAGGGGATGTCGCCCACGGCCTTGATGGCGATGCCTTCGGCGATGGTCTGGCCGGTGCAGACCGGCGGCAGGCCCGCCCGTTTGGCGGTGAAGGACGGATAGCGGGCGGCCTCGACCCCGAAGACCTTGATGTCCGGCTTCATCGCCTTGGCCGCGATGGCGCAGCCGGCGATCAGACCGCCGCCGCCGATGGGGATGATCAGGGCCTCGACCTCGGGCGCATCCTCCAGAAGCTCGATCGCGCAGACGCCCTGGCCCGCCACGATGCCTTCGTCGTCGAAGGCCGAGACGAAGACAAAGCCCTTTTCGGTCTCCAGCCGCTTGGCCGCCTCGGTCGAGCCGGTGAAGTCCAGCCCCTCGATCACCACCGTCGCCCCGTGCGAGCGGGTGCCGTTGATCTTGGCGAAGGGCGTACCCTCGGGCATCACGATCGTCACCGGCACCCCCAGCCGCCCGCCGTGATAGGCCAGGGCCTGGGCGTGGTTGCCGGCGCTGGCCGCCACCACCCCGCGCGTCATCTCCTCGGGGCTCAGCATCAGCAGCCGGTTCAGGGCGCCGCGCTCCTTGAAGCTGCCGGTGAATTGCAGATTGTCGAACTTGACCCAAACCTCGGCCCCGGTCAGCTGCGACAGCTTCCTTGAATAGCGGGTCGGGGTGCGGTCGACCGCGCCGGCGATCCGGGCTCGGGCGGCTTGGATATCGGCGAAGGTGACGGTCATGCGGAGCGTTTCCGAGCTGTCGCGCCTCGACGGCTGGGCGCGTTGTCGGGCCTGTTTCGCGCGTTGTCGCCCTCGGGTCCAGAGGCCGAATCTTGAACATGGAAGTCGCCCGGTCGGTCGTGCGATAGTCGGCTCCTGTCGCCCCCGCGACCGCAACGAACACCGGAGGAAGCCCCCAATGTCGATCCGCCCCCTCGCCGCGACCGGCCTCGCCCTGGCCCTGGGCGCCGCCGTCCTTTCCGCCTGTGCGCCCACGACCGGCGGCGGGCTGCCGTCCACCGGCCCCGCCGCCTTCAACGAGGCTGATTTCGGCTGGTCGCAGATGCCCGGCCGCAACAGCATTCAGGGCCAGATCGCCTTCGCCCAGGACGGCAAGGCCTTCTCTTGCGTCGGCTCGGCCGGCCTGACGCCGGACACCCCCTATACCCGCGCCCGCTTCCGCACCCTGTACGGCTCGACCCAGCGCGCGGCCGTGCCCGCCGCCGTCGTTCGCGCCCGCACCGTCGCCGACGCCAACGCCGACTACCGGAGCTATGTCCGCTCCGAGCGATGCGAGAACGGCCGCTTCCGCTTCGACGGCCTGCCCGACGGCGGCTGGTTCCTGATCGTGCCGGTCACCTCGGGCGATGCGCCCCTGGTGCTGATGCAGTCGGTGCAGACGCGCGGCGGCCGGGTCGTCTCCGTCACCCTGTGACCCGCATGCCCCTTCTCACGAAGATGCGACCCCGGTAACGCGGATCGCCATCTTCTGACCACGAGCGCCCCGGACTGATCGCTGCTTCTGTGCGAGAGTTCGGGGAGCTTTTTTTCTTGTCCCAACACAATATCATAGGATCCGAGGCCTTTACGCGAGGGCCGTCGGTCATCATCCGCAAATACAAGGCGGGCGGCATGCGGCGTCGCCGGTCCAAGACCATCGCCACTTTCGTCGCCGGCGCGGGCGCCATGCTGGTGGTGGGCGCCGTCGCCGTCGCCGCCGTCTATGGCCCCACTCTGGCGGGCGGCTGACATTGCGGGCTGGCCGTCAGGCCAGCCACACCATCATGCGCGTATCGGCCTCGGCCCGACGCGCCCGGCTCCACGCCCGGCGCGTCTCGCCGGTGTAGAGGAAGCCCGCCTTTTCCAGCACGCGGCCAGAGGCCGGATTGTCGGCGAAATGCCCGGCGACCAGCGCCCGGCGCTTCCACTTGCGGCTGGCCCAGACCAGGGCGGCGTCCAGCGCCTCGGTGGCGAAGCCCCGACCCCAGTATTCACGTCCGATCCAGTAGCCCGTCTCCGGCACGCGATCCTCGCCCTCGAACAGGCCGATGACGCCGACGGGCCCCACGTCCTCATGATCGATGACGAAGGTGTTGGCCCGCCTGGGATCCTGCGAGGCGACCTGCAGCACGAAGTCGTCGGCGTCGCGCATCTGGAACGGATGCGGCATCCGCTTGGTCATGCGCGCGATGTCCAGGTCGTTGGCCAGGGCGGCGATGCGCGGCGCATCCTGGGGCGCGGGCGCGCGCAGGATCAGGCGCCGGGTCTCGACGACGGGAGAGGTTTCGATGACGCACATGGGCGTTGCCTCGGATTGTCGACCGTCTCCTTGAAGGGCTCGGACGGTCTTCGAGGCGGGGAAACGCAAACGGGGAGCCTGGTGATCCAGACTCCCCGCGGATTATCATCCCTGGTCCGGATCGGCTGCTGGCAGGAGCAACGCGATCCGGGAAGGTCCAGACTGCGTTACTCGGCGGCCATCGCCTGAGCGGCGTCGTCATTGGCCGCGAGGATCGACACGTAACAACGGCCGCCACGTTTGGTGGTGAATTTCACAGCGCCGTTCGTCAGGGCGAACAGGGTGTGGTCGCGGCCCATGCCCATGTTCTCACCGGCGTGGAAGGTGGTGCCGCGTTGGCGCACGATGATGTTGCCGGCCAGCACGCGCTCGCCGCCATACTTCTTCACGCCAAGGCGCTTCGACTCGGAGTCGCGACCGTTACGCGACGAACCACCGGATTTCTTGTGAGCCATCTTGCCGCTCCGTACTTTCTTGAGGGTCCTACCGGCCTTTCGGCCTACTTGAGGACGTCTCTCTTAACTGGTCTGGCGCGGTGAGCGCCGGTGAATGTCTTAGGCTTCGTCGCCGGCGGCTTCAGCCTTGGGCGCGGCCTTCTTCTTGGCCGGGGCCTTTTTGGCGGGAGCCGAGCTCTCGACCACGACGCCCTTGACCTCGGCGCCGTCCACGTCGGTCACGACCGTCTCGGTCGAACCCAGCGAGGAGGTGGCGTCGCGAGCGGCCAGGTTACGGGCCCGCAGGTTGATCTCGGCCTTGGTGGTCAGATCGACCTTGCCGTCCCACTTGGCGGTCTCGCCGGCGCCTTCGATGCCGGTGATGCGCAGGACCGATTCCATCTGGCGATGGCCGTTCGTGCGGCGATAGCCCTGGCGACGGGTCTTCTTGAAGATCTTGATCTTCTCACCCTTGCGGGTCTCGACCAGGGTCGCGCCGACGAAGGCGCCGTCGATCAGGGGGGCGCCCAGGGTCACGCCCTTGTCGCCGCCCAGCATCAGGACGCTGTCGAACTTCAGCTCAGCGCCGGCGTCGCCGTCGAGCTTTTCGACGACGATGGTGTCGCCCGGTTGGACCCGGTACTGCTTGCCGCCGGTCTTGATCACCGCGTACATGTTGAAGCCTCAGCGCAAACGCAAAAAAAGATACGCCCCCGGAGAGGACCCCGGCGGCGAAGAGCGGCGACATATACGGAAGGGTGTCCGAGAGTCAACGGCGAACCCGGGGGAAATTCAGCCCCTGACGGATTATCCCCCTCTGTCGCCGACCCTGAAACTCAGTCCAGGGCGCAGATGTCGGGCAGGCCGCGCAGGGTTCCGGCGTGGTCCAGGCCGTAGCCGACCAGGAAGCGATTGGGCGCCTCCCAGCCGACGAAGTCCGGTTCAGGCGCACGGGGCGCGGGCCAGGGCTTCCTGGCGAAGACGCAGGTCAAGACTTCGGACGCGCCGGCGTCCCTGGCGATGCGCACGGCCTCGGCCAGCGACAGGCCGGTGTCGAACACGTCGTCCAGTATAAGGACGCGGCGTCCCGCGATCGGACGCTGGAACGGCGCATAGACGTCGATCCGGCCCCGGCTGGTCTGCTCGTCGCCATAGGAGGCCAGCCACAGGGCGTCGAAACGGACGTTGCGGCCGACGCGCGACAGGGCGCGGGTCAGGTCGGCGGCGAACCACAGGCCGCCGGTCAGCAGCACGGCCGCGACCGTGTCGTCGTCGATGACGGGCGCGATGCGCTGGGACAGGTCGGCGACGATGCGCGCCACCTCGGCCTCGGACAGAAGAACGGTCGGCGTCGGGGAGGGATCAGCCATGATGCGAGGCCGATACCGCCTCACCATGCCCCTTGTCCACCGCGCCCACGGGTCGCGCGTCGATCGGCGCGGCCGCGTTCGGCGCCTCGGCGCCGGGCGCCGTCGCCGAGCGCAGTCCTTGAGAGGTTTTGGCGGCGGGCTGCGCGGCGTTCGCGGGCGCTGGCGCGGGCGCGGCCTTCGCATCATGTCCGCCGTGTTCAGCTGGGGGTTTGGCAGGCGCAGGGCTGGCCGGCGCGAAGTCGACGCCGATCCCCGCCCCGTGGCCGCCCGGATCGGGGATCAGGGCGGCGAAGCCCTGGACCTTGCCCGGCAGGACCGGCGCCGCGTCGATCTTTACGATCTTGAACCCGACCTCGGCGCCGGCGGCGTCCAGCAGGGCCACGCGAATCGGCGGCGAGACGATCTCGACGTCACGCACATTGCGGATGGCGCCGGACACCACGACCATGCCGGGATGGTTCGGCGCGGCCTTGGCCGTCAGGGCTTCGAAGTCCAGCCCGACCGGATTGACCGGCGCGCCGAAGAATTCATAGGCCGAAGCCGCCCGGGGGAAGGCCTGAACGATCTCGACGCGGAACAGGAAGGCCGAAACGATCAGGCCGATGAAGACGCTTGCCAGACCCGCCCAGACCACGCCCTGGGTCGCGGCGCGACGCAGCTTCTTCTGGCGATCGGCGCGGGCGCGGAACGCCCGGGGCAACTCCGGCGCCGGCGTTTCGGCCAGGCTGGCGGCGGTCGGCGCGGGATCGGGTTCGGGCGGGGCTGCGGGCGCGGCTGCGGCGACCGCCGGCTCGGGCGTCAGGGTCAGTTCCAGCGGCTCGTCGGGCGTCGCGCGCCAGACTTCGCCGCACGATTGGCAGCGCACCTTGCGGCCTTCGGGGCCTATGGCTTCGTCACGAATGAAATAGCTGGTGGCGCAGGCGGGGCAGGTCAGTATCATGTGGCTGACTGCGAGGCTGTCGCCCCCTCCCGTAAGGCGCGACGCCGCGCCCTGTTCCTGAAACACATTCCATGCCGTCCTCGCCCGCCGATTCCGCCCCCGTGTCCGAAACCGCCCGCCTGTCGGGGGTGGGTTTCGGCTATGCAGGCGCGCCCGACGTGCTGACGGACGTTAACCTCATTCTGCCGCGTGGCTCTTTCCACTTCCTTACCGGGCCTTCCGGGGCCGGAAAGTCTTCGCTGCTGCGCCTGATGACGCTCGCGGATCGGCCCAGGACGGGCAGCATCCGCCTGTTCGGATCGGATGTCACGCGCATCGACCGTCGCGACATCCCGGCCTTTCGACGGCGGATGGGGGTGGTGTTCCAGGATTTTCGCCTGCTGGACCACCTGTCCGCCTTCGACAACGCCGCCCTGCCCTTGCGGCTGGCAGGCGGATCCGAGGCCGACTACGCCGCCGACGTGGAAGAGATGCTGAAATGGGTCGGCCTGGGCCGCCGGATGGACGCCCGTCCCCCGGCCCTGTCCGGCGGCGAGAAGCAGCGGCTGGCCATCGCCCGCGCCGTCATCACTCGCCCCGGCCTGATCGTGGCGGACGAACCGACGGGCAGCGTGGACGCCGTCATGGCCGACAAGCTGCTGCGGCTGTTCCAGTCGTTGAACAAGCTGGGGGCCACCGTCCTGATCGCCAGCCATGACGAGGCCCTGGCGCAGCGGTCGGGCGCGCGCGTCTTGAGGCTGGAGGCCGGACGGCTCAGCGAACGCTCGCGGGCCGCCGCATGATCAGACTGTCCGATTTCAGCCTGTCCAGCCGCAGGCCCGGCCTGCTGCCGCCCGCCGCGGCCGGCGAGCCGTGGCTGATGACCGTCATCGCCGTCCTGTGTTTCCTGGCCTGCCTCGCCGCCGTCGCCGCCTCCGCCGCCGACCGCGCCGCGCATGGCTGGGCCAGACAGCTGGGCGCGGAGGCCACGGTTCAGGTACGCCCCCGTGTCGGCGAGACCGGCGACACCGCCGCCGCTCGCGCGGCCGAGACCCTGTCGGGCGTCGATGGGGTGGAGGAGGCCGCCGCACTCAGCCGCAAGGCGGCCGAGGATCTGCTGCGCCCCTGGCTGGGCGACGCGGTCCTGCCCGACCTGCCGGTGCCGCATCTGGTGACGGTGCGGCTGAACGCCCAGGCGCCGGCCAGCGCCGTGACCCTGAGCCGCGCCCTGGCCGAGGCGGGACTGGATGCGACGGTGGACGACCACAGCCTGTGGCGCGGCGAGGTCGAGCGGTCCGCCGCCCTGATCACGGCCCTGGCCGGCGCCGCCTTCCTGGCCGTCGCCTTCGCCGCCGCCGCCGCCATCGCCTATGCGACCCGCGCCGGTCTGGCGGCCGGGCAGGGCGTGATCGAGACCCTGAGCCTGAACGGCGCGACCGACGGCGCCATCGCCTGGCTGTTTCAGCGGCGGTTCGGTCTGATGGCGGCGGGCGCGGGCGCGATCGGGGCCGGGCTGGCGGCGGTCCTTCTGATCCTCCTGCGGTTCATCGGCGGATCGGGCGGCCTGACGGCGGCCCTGCCGATCAGCTGGAGCGACCTGGCGTTGCTCTCGCCTTGCCCGCTGCTCGCGGCTACGGTTGCGGTTCTCGCGGCGAGATTCGCCGCCATGCGA
>Ga0157369_10008828_pt1 | contig 11547 bp, 10 predicted proteins | sample C25metaG_FD_113461 | JGI IMG/M metagenome (GOLD analysis project Ga0157369, IMG submission 113461) | Corn rhizosphere microbial communities from Kellogg Biological Station, Michigan, USA - C2-5 metaG | ecosystem: Host-associated > Plants > Roots > Rhizosphere > Soil | place: USA: Michigan... | reverse complement strand
CGTCCAACAACACTTCACTTCTTGCATCATCGCCATAATTTCTCTTGAGCGATTGAAGAAAATTACTATGGTCGTCTGAAATATTTACACCATCATCGCCAGAACCACCAATTTTCATTGAGCCAATGATACCAGTGCCGCTGGCATTCAGTTTGGTTACTATAATATCAAAACCGCCACCAGCCCCGGCTTTGGCTGTTGTAGGATAATTGCCCGAGTTGCTTCTTCCTGCGATTACTAAATTCCCCAACGGATCTTCAATAAGGCTATGGGGCTGATCGGAACCCGTTCCGCCTATGTAAGTCGCATAAATCCTGCGCTTACCATCCGGCGACAATTTAATAATTGCAATATCAAAATCGCCGCCGTAGGCCTTTTGATAAGCCCCGTTAGAAACAGGGAAGCCATTTCCAAATGCAATTCCGCCACCATAGAATGAACCATCCTTACCATAAGTAGCGGTGAAACCCCAGTTATCTGCAGTACTACCGGAATAGGTGAAAAAAATTAAAGTGGGATCAATAATGAGTGTTTTATCAGGGGAATAATTTTTTACTTTGAATCGTACCACATCTCCTTTAATTTCATACCGACAATCCAGCTCTGTTTTTTGATTATCGATAACCTGGTAAGTATAAGGCTTCAATTCTTTGTTTATGCCGAGTGATGTTACAATGTGTAATTCACGGTTTTTTACAGTTATCTTTTGAGGGCCTGAATATTTCATGGCGATGTCGCTTATTCTTGCACCGGGGTTTACTATGAAATCATATTTCAGATTGCCTGCAGCGTCTGTATAATACCGGAGATCAATGTTGGGGTATATATTTTTATAGGTGACTCCAAGATAAATCTTACAATCAGATGCCCACTTAGATGGATCATTTCCAATAAAATAATTATTAACAGAAGGAACTTCTTTATCAGGAATTATTACCGGAACCTGCGCATTTAAAAACTGAACAGAATACGAATCTGTGCGAATAGAATCTTTCTTTATTTGCCTGTTTACTGCTCCGGTGTAGTGCTCCTCATGCATACGGACTTTAATATTCTCTACATCTGCGGCATTATACTGAGCGACAGTAAATCCTTTATCTGTTAAAAAAAATGAACCGCTACCCGCGCTGCTCATGAATTTAACCTTCGGATCCCATTGTCCTTTATTTTCAATAAACTCTACCTGGGCCCACAAATTTTCAGTGGCAAAACAAATTGCCAAGACAAAACCAAGGAATTTTATATAAAAATGTATCCTTTTCAAAAAATAATTTTACAGGTCAAATAAATCAATGGAAATCAAATTTTCCCGAAAGCACTTATTAATTAAAGTTCATAAACAGTTATTATGAAACAAAAATAAATTTACGAAACTATCAGAAGAAGAAAAGGAAATTAATTTTCTGTATTTCAATTTAGTAGCTTATTAACATAACCATTTTTTTTAAATAAGTTACGAGATTTTGCTCCATGCAGTTTTCCCCTTTTCACTTTGCAAAAACTCCTTTAGGCACTGGTTTTCCGCCGATATTAAAGCCGGATCTTCTGCAATAATTTTTTCCGATGCCAGCCTGGCGGCTTCAAGTATTTTTCTGTCCTCAACAATATTGGCAAGCTTAAAATTGAGTAGGCCGCTTTGTCTTGTGCCTTCAATATCTCCCGGGCCGCGAAGGTCAAGATCCTTTTCTGCAATTTTAAATCCGTCATTGGTTTCACACATTATCCGCAAACGCTGTTTTGCATCCGCAGATAGTTTAACCTTTGTGCTCAGGATGCAATAACTTTTTTCATTCCCCCTGCCTACCCTCCCACGCAACTGGTGAAGTTGGGGCAACCCAAATTTCTCAGCGCTTTCTATCACCATCACGCTGGCATTCGGAACATTTACACCTACTTCAATTACGGTAGTTGAAACCATAATTTGTGTGTCGCCTTTTACAAACCGATCCATATTGGTTTGTTTTTGTGCCGGCTTCTGCTTGCCATGCACCATGCTGATATAATATTTAGGCTCAGGAAAATAAGCTTTCACTTCTTCATAGCCCTTCATCAAATTTTCGAAATCCAGTTTGGCAGATTCTTCTATCAATGGATAAATGATATAGGCCTGCCGCCCTTTTTCAATTTCTGAACGAATAAAATTCATCACCTGCGGCCGGGCATATTCCATCCGATGGACCGTTTGCACGGGGATTCTTCCGGGAGGCATTTCGTCCATAACACTATAATCCAAATCACCATAGGCTGTCAAAGCCAACGTACGCGGAATGGGCGTTGCAGTCATTACAAGTATATGAGGATTTATTTCATTCTTATCCCAAAGCTTAGCCCTTTGCGCCACGCCAAACCTGTGCTGCTCATCTACAATGGCAAGGCCCAGGTTTTTAAATTGAACCGTGTCTTCAATCAAGGCATGTGTCCCTGTTAATATCGTAATTTCGCCTTCGCTGGTTGCTTTGAGCGTTTCTCTTTTTTCTTTAGCAGTCGACGACCCGGTAAGAATTCCAACCTTTACTGGCATTTCCTTCACGAGGTTCTTTAAACTTTCAAAATGCTGGCGTGCCAATATTTCTGTAGGTGCCATAAAGCAACTCTGGTAGCCATTGTCGGCTGCCATCAACATCACCATCAAAGCCACCATGGTTTTGCCGCTGCCCACATCGCCCTGCAACAAGCGGTTCATTTGTTTGCCGCTGCCCACATCTTTACGGATTTCTTTTAACACTCTTTTCTGTGCGCCAGTCAATTCGAACGGTAAATGATTGGTATAAAAATCGTTGAAAAGGCTTCCCACTTTTGAAAACGGGTGCCCTTTTGAAAGCGTATTTCTTTTAAACCTCACCAGCCCCATTCTTAGTTGAGAAATGAAAAGCTCTTCAAATTTTAGCCGCTTCACCGCGTTTTCATAATCAGCAGCAGAGGCTGGAAAATGAATATTTTTAATAGCGTCAAAACGTTTTACCAGCCTGAATTTCTCAATCAATTCATTAGGAAGATTTTCGGGAATATCTTTTTCTGATAAAATCTGTAAAAGGCCAAATGTCAGCTTGCCCAACTGCCTTCCGCCAAGGGATTTTGCTTTCAGCTTTTCAGTTGCAGGATAAACAGGTTCGAGAAAACTTTTTGGGTTGCTGTTTACTTCGGTCACCTGTTCCATTTCGGGATGGGTAATCTGTGGCGTATTATTAAAAAATCCGGCTTTTCCGAAAGCGAAATAATAAACGCCAACATGCAGATTTTTTTGAATCCAGTTGATACCCTGGAACCACACAAGTTCAAGCTCGCCAGTACCATCATATAAAGTAGCCACTAATCTTCTTCCATGCCTTTCCCCCAAAATTTCTACAGAAGTAAGTTTGCCTTTTACCTGGATATAATCGCTTTCATAATTTATTTTAGAAACCGGCGTAATCTGAGTTTTGTCAATATGGCGAAAGGGAAAATAAAATAACAAATCCTTAAATGTAAAAACAGACGCTTCTTTTTTCAAAACATCTCCCTTCAAAGGGCCTACTCCCTTTAGGTATTCAATTGGATTTTTTAATATGGATGTTGAGTTTGAGATGACGCAGTCTTTTAAATTATAAGGCAAATCTCACAAATATAATCAGATGCTGTGAGAGTTTTTAATCAATGTGAAGCAGATGGTTGCACAATAAAAAGTAAAAAAAATAGTTATTTTATTTATGTGTTAAAGCGATTGTAAATCACGCCGGTATTGACAGCATGATGTTTCCTGCAAGCATATTCAATCGTAAATTTGCACAGCAATTGAAAAATTTAATCCATTTTTTAATCCAAATAAAGCTGATAAACACTGATCCTTGAAAACTCTCAGAATTTGGGCATTCGTGTTTTGTTGCTTATTTTTAAAACCCTGTAAAATTACCGAATGAAAAAAAAGACGAAGAACCTTGTTCTGCTTAGGGTACTCTTGCTGCTTCTTATTCCAATGATTTTTGCATTTGCAACATTAAAACCCGAGACAAAAATTTACCACACTACCATCACAAATGCTGTAAAAAGTGCAACTGATTTTGTAAGCAGTAAAATGATGATTTACGACAGTTTGCAATTGAACAATCTCGGATTGTCAAAGCGGGCTTTTGAAGAAGGAATAAAGGGCTACAATGTTTTGCGTTCACAAGGAAAACTGAATAATGAAAATGTAATTTCTATTGTGGACTTCAGCTTGCCGTCTTCACAAAAACGTCTTTTTGTAATCGACCTGGAAAATTTCAAATTGTTATTTAATACTTACATCGCACATGGAATGAATTCAGGAAAAGAATATGCGAAGCGGTTTTCAAACCGGCCGGAAAGCCACATGAGTAGCCTTGGATTTTATGTGACCCAACAAACTTATTACGGCGAACACGGGCTTTCATTAAAACTGGAAGGGGAAGAAAGGGGAATTAATGACAATGCCGCCAGCCGTGCCATAGTGATTCACCCGGCAGATTATGTAAGTGAAAAAACATTAAAATCACTTGGCTATCTGGGCAGAAGTTATGGTTGCCCCGCATTACCTGCAAAATTTGCTATGCCTATCATTTCTACTATTAAAGACGGTACCTGCTTTTTTGTTTATAGTGATAATGATAAATATTTTTCGAAATCGCAGTTACTCAATTTCAACTCATAAAATTTAACCCGCACTGAGCGGGTTTTTTTATATCTACGATTTATAGCAGCAGTAAAAAAATAAAAAAAGAAGGTTTTTGTTTTAGGCATCCAGCGTTTTCCTGCTCCAGTTTAATTAATTTTTCGCCGGTTTCAATTTTTCGAAATTTTTAAATTTATTTTACAACTAAAACTGGCCAATTAATGAACAAACCTAAGATCGCTTTTTTAACCGGCGGCTACTCCGGCGAAGCCGAAATTTCTTACAAGTCCGCAAAAACAATTGAAAAAAATATTGACCCCGCAAAATTCGAATATTACAAAATTGATATCACGCCCGATGGCTGGTTTTACGAAAACGACGGCAAAAAATCAGAGATAGATAAGAATGATTTTTCTATCATCTATCAAAATCAAAAGATACATTTTGATGCTGCATTGATAGGCATACATGGTACACCAGGCGAAGATGGAAAATTGCAGGGATACTTTGATTTATTGCAACTGCCCTATACCTCCTGCGATTGCGCCGTTTCAGGGCTTACGTTTAACAAACGATACACAGTGGCCGTAGCCGCATTCTCCGGCATCCGGGTGGCAAATTCAGTTTTGCTTTTTAAATCAAATTACCAGGGGCCGGATTCATTGGTAAAAAATTTAAAATTCCCCGTATTTGTAAAACCGAATAATGGCGGCTCCAGCATCGGCATGAGCAAAGTAAACTCGCCTTCTGAAGAGCTGGGCGCGGCTATTGAAAAGGCTTTCAAAGAAGATGACCAGGTGCTTGTAGAAGAATTTGTAAAAGGAAGGGAGCTAACAATCGGTGTCTTTAGTTCAAAAGGAAAAATAATAGCGCTGCCCATAACAGAAATAATTTCCAAAAAAGATTTTTTTGATTTTGAAGCGAAGTACCTTGGCGCAAGCCAGGAAATTACACCGGCGGCTATCAGTGCCGAAATTGCGGAGCACATAACAGAGCAGGCAACAAAAATTTATCAAATATTTAATTGCAGAGGGATAGTGAGAATCGATTTCATCTACAACGAAGAAGAAAAGCGCGCTTATATGCTGGAAATAAATACAGTACCGGGTCAGACAGATGCAAGCCTCGTTCCCCAACAAGTAAGAGCAATGGGCTGGACATTGATGGATTTTTATACTGCCCTGATCGAGGAATGTTTCCCTGCTTAAATGTATTAAATTGCAAACCTTATTTTTTCACTCATATATGTAATGTGTTTAGATTTATTGCAAAACAAAGTTTTTTAGTAAACCTGGCAGTGGCAGTGGTTTTGGTGTTTTTATTGGGATTGTTTTTTTTCCAGTCGCTCGGATGGCTTACTCATCATGGGGAATCATTACGTGTCCCATCAGTGCTCGGGAAAAACGTCGACAGCGCTGTTGAACTTTTGAAAGACCAGGGATTTGATGTTATCATAACAGATTCATTGTACAATGACATCATTCCTTTAAACACGGTAAAAAAACAATTGCCTGATCCGGGCGCAACCGTAAAAGTAAACCGGACTGTTTTCCTAAATGTGAATCCTGTTACGCTGCCGATGATTGAAATGCCTAATCTCGAAGGATTGAGTTATCGCTTTGCGGTGGACAAGCTACTCAAAAATCATTTGCAATTAGGCGATACCACCTACAAACCTAATTTCATGAAAGGCTCTGTTCTCGCGCAAAAATATAATGGCAAAGACATCGCATTTGGCGCTAAACTAAGATGGGGATCCAAAATTGACCTTGTAATCGGTGGCGGACTGGAAGCAGTTAAAATCCCGGTTCCCGACTTAACAGGAATGACGGTAGCCCAGGCGAAACAGTTGCTGACGGACAAAGGAATAATGCTGGCAGCAATTCTTTCGATAGAAACTATTTCAGATACTGCTAATGCTTACATCTTCCGCCAAAATCCTGAAGTAGATAATTTTGACAGTACATCTAATTATATTCAACCCGGACAAACGATGGATATCTGGATACAACCTGAACCTCCTGTAAGAGACACTTTAAAAGTTGTAAAACCCGATAGTTTACATATTATAAAACATTAAGGCTATGACTACAATTTCCCCCGAAGAAGTAAAAGAAAGATTGGATAAAGGCGAAAAACTTAACCTCGTAGACGTGAGGCAGCCGGAAGAAACCGCGGAATACAATATAGGCGGTATTGCGCTGCCCCTTGGCGATATACAAAATATGCAAACAGACGCTATTGATAATCTGAAAAATGAAGAAGTAATTTTTTATTGCCGCAGCGGCAACAGAAGTGGAATTGCAGCGATGATAATGGACCAGGCAGGATTTTCCAATACAAAAAACCTCTCCGGCGGCATGCTGGCCTGGCGTAACAAATTTGATGAGTAAAATAAAAAAAAGGCTTATTCATTGCTTCACTGCAATAGCCGGATTTTCATTTTACTTCTAAAAAAATTGAATGACGGTTCTTTTATTTTCACTCATAGTATTGGCTGGTTCATTCCTTGCAGGGCTTGTAGGCGCGCTCACGGGCCTTGGCGGTGGAGTAATTATTATCCCGATGCTCACGCTGCTTTTTGGAGTAGATATTCACTATGCAATCGGCGCTTCTCTCATTTCAGTTATTGCCACATCTTCCGGCGCAGCCGCAGCCTATGTAAAAGAAGGCATTTCAAACATCAGGATTGGAATGTTTTTGGAAATTGCGACTACGCTTGGCGCCGTAGGCGGAGCAATGATTGCCGTGTATGCACCAACTGATACCATTGCGGTTATCTTTGGATTTGTGCTGGTTTTTTCTGCTGTAATTTCCTTAAAAAAGAAAAACGAAAATTTAGTTCAATATAGCGGTGGAAAGCTGTCGCAAATTTTAAAACTCAACAGTTCTTACCCAACCGAACATGGCGAAATCAGTTATGCCGCACACAATGTTCCCGGCGGTTTTATCATGATGGCGATTGCCGGGTTAATCTCCGGGCTTCTCGGCATTGGCTCAGGCGCTCTCAAAGTGATCGCTATGGATCATTTTATGAAGCTGCCTTTCAAAGTGTCAACCACAACTAGCAATTTTATGATTGGCGTAACGGCAGCAGCAAGCGCCGGCATTTATATGCAAAGAGGTTATATTAATCCCGGGCTTTCAATGCCTGTAGTGCTCGGCGTAATCACGGGCGCATTTTTAGGATCGAAAATTTTAGTGAAGTCAAAAACCAAATGGCTCAGGGTGCTTTTTGCATGCATCATTACTTTCCTTGCCGTGCAAATGATTTATAATGGACTCACAGGTAAAATATGAAGAACGAAAGAAAAATATCGGATGTGGATATTGAATCTGTAATGGGCAGGCTTCTTATCACCGGCGTTATTATTTCAGGCGCGCTTATTCTTTTTGGCGGGGTTTATTATCTGCTTGAAAAAGGCCTTTCTATCCCGCATTATAAAACTTTTGTGGGCGAGCCATCTCATCTTCGTTCCGTTAAGCAAATTTTTAAAGGGGTCATTCATTTCGACAGTTTATCCATCATTCAACTGGGTCTTTTGTTATTAATCGCCACTCCCATTTCGCGGGTAATTTTTTCTGTTATCGGATTTTTCTTCGAAAAGGATTACCTGTATGTGGTTATTTCATTCATAGTTTTAATCATCATCGCCTACAGCATTTTTAGTGTGGCTACGGGTTAATGGGATAAAAAAATAATTACAAGCATGTTCAGCAGGTAGCATTGAAATAGCAGATATGTCGCTATTGGCAGGGCAATTATTTGAATAAAAGACTTACCTTTTATTTTGAAACAATAATTGAGTGAATTTAGATTTCTATCACTAAAATTGAAATATTTCTAATTAAAATTTCTAATTTATGGATTTACAGTACCTGCTGATTGTAGCGCTTATTGGAATAGCTGCCGGAGTCCTTAGCGGCTTGTTAGGCCTGGGCGGCGCTATTATCATAATACCTGCTCTTGTTTTTTTCCTGGGATATTCGCAGCAGACAGCACAGGGAACAGCGCTGATCATGATGGTGTTGCCTGTTGGTGTCCTAGCTGCCTATCAATATTATAAAGAAGGTTATGTTGAAATCAAAACGGCTTTGATAATGGCGGTATTCTTTTTCATTGGCGGCTATTTCGGGGCCAGGTTTGCAACAGAAATTCCACAAAGCCTGCTGAAAAAATTATTCGCCGTTATGTTGATTATTCTCGCCATCAAAATGTTATTTTTTGAAAAAGCAGTAAAGTAATAAGATGAACAACAAATGTTCCCAAACCATCGGATACATGTTCATAACTTTGCAACCAATAAAAAAGAAAAGTATATGGAAATAAGACAATTTGAGGATAAGAATTTAGCGCATTACTCCTACGCAATATTAAGCAAAGGAGAAATTGCCCTTATTGACCCGGCCAGGAACCCACAACCTTATTATGATTTTGCAGAAGAAAATAATGCAAAAATCACTACCATTATCGAAACTCATCCGCATGCAGATTTTGTAAGCAGCCATCTTGAAATTCATAAATCTACAGGAGCGCCCATATATGTAAGTGAGCTGCTCGGCGCAGAGTATCCACACCAAACTTTTGACAATGGAGAAATAATCCATGTTGGCCAGGTAACGCTAAAAGCTTTGAACATGCCCGGGCATTCGCCAGACAGCATCAGCATTGTGCTGGCAGATGAAGATGGAAAAGATTATGCAGTATTTTCCGGCGACACACTATTTATCGGCGATTGCGGAAGGCCGGACCTGAGAGAACAGGCAGGTAACATTACTATGAAAAGAAATGAACTTGCCGTTAAGATGTACCATTCACTGCGCGATAAATTTATTCCGCTTGCTGATGAAGTCTTACTATACCCGGCTCACGGGGCAGGCAGTTTATGTGGAAAGGGAATTAGCCAACAGAACTCAAGCAATATGGGCGCTGAAAAAATGAGCAATTGGTGCCTTCAGGATTTAACTGAAAATGAATTTGTGGAACACCTGTTAGCAGATCAGCCCTTTGTTCCAAAATATTTTCCCTATGAAGTGGCATTGAATAAAAAAGGCGCAGAAAATTTTGCAGAAAGCATTTCAAAAGTTGAAAAAATAAAAGCTGAAAAAATTGATCCCGTTTCGCTTGATGCCTCGCTGGCTATAATAGACAGCCGCTACGAGCAGGATTTTAAAAAAGGGCATTTAAAAAATGCTATCAATTTGATGGGCGATATCAGCTTTGAAACGTGGCTGGGCAGCCTGATTGCGCCGGGTGAAAAATTTTACCTGGTAGCAGAAAATGAAACTGTCTTGAATCAATTGATTGGACGAATAGCAAAGATTGGATATGAATCACAAATTAAATTGGGGATTGCCGGCGGAATCGGTGACATCATTACGCCAAACTTTGATAGTGCCGAGCTAAAAGGTAATGAAGATGCATTTACGATTGTGGATATCCGCAATCCGTCTGAAACGAAGGATAGAAATATTTTTGACAATTCGATTAATATTCCTTTATATGAATTAAGAGAACGCGCCAATGAAATACCGCTTAACAAACCTATCATTGTTCATTGCGAAAAAGGCTTCAGAAGCGCTGCCGGAAGCAGCATTATCAAATCGAAGGTAGATGGCAAAGCGCTTGTATATGATTTGGGCGATGCGGCACAGAATTTTATGAAATAAAATAATGATAACAACTGCAAATGCCAGGGATTTTTTATAAAAAAAATTTTTCCTGCATAACAGTAAAGCAATTTTTAACCGGAATTTTTATTTTGGTTATGAATAAAATGGCTCGTGGATTTTTAAGAATTTCCTCAGGAATAAAAAAGGATTATTTATCCTTTTACTGCAAAGGTGAACTTCAATAAAGGAGAATTAATTGCTAAAAAATCATGGCTAAAATTTTCGGAATATCCATCTAAAACCAAATGCAGTGGCGATTCCCAGCAATGCTGTTGAGATCCACAAGACCGAAAACCCAAAGTGTTCGGCCACAAAAGTTCCGATTAAAGGTGAAAAAACGAAGGCTGCTGAAAATGAAAGCGAGTTTACTCCCATATAAGAACCTTTTCTATCCGAAGAAGCTCGCTTGACTGTAACGGTAGCCATAAACGGCATTGCAAAAATTTCAGACAGGCTGATGATAAACATCGACAAAAATAAAACCGGAACTCCGCCTGGAATAAGCAGGATCAAAAATGAAAGCGCAACTAATAAAACGCCGAGAACAATTACGTTGGTAGAACGCATTCTCCTTTCTGCAACCTGCACGATAAGCATTTCAAAAACAAAAACAACAAGGCCGTTTGATGCCAGAAGAATCCCGATATTTCCTTCACTCAAATGATGCACCTTCCGGTAATACAGCGGTATGGTGCTCAGCAATTGAAAAAAACAAATGCTATATAAGCAACAAAAGAAACAAAAAAACAGGAATGGAACATCCTTCCACGGCGATATTCCATTTTTAATTTTCTTTCCCGCTTCATCATGATGGACGAGTTCCCTGTTTTTATTTACAGGAAGATTTTTAAAATAAAAATAAAAAACCAACCCTGCCAGCAAAGCCGTTATTCCATTTGCATAAAATATTAGTTTGAATGAAATAGCTGCCAATACGCCTCCCAGCGCAGGCCCAATGCTAAACCCCAGGTTAACCGCCATCCGGTTCAGCGAAAAAGAACGAGTAATATTTTCAGGCCGCGCATACACACTGATGGAAACTGAGTTAGCCGGGCGGAATGTTTCAGTGATGGTGCTCAATACGAAAACCCCGATTGATAAGCTCCACACTTCTTTCAACAAAGGCAGTAAAAAAAATACCGGCACTGACAAAAAAACGCTGGTTAGCTGCACTTTAAAATGACCGGCTTTATCCGTAAGCCAGCCTCCCAAAGTTGAGCCGCTCATGGCTCCCAGCCCATAAAAGCTTAAGACCACCCCGGTTTCTG
>Ga0157369_10008826_pt1 | contig 11547 bp, 11 predicted proteins | sample C25metaG_FD_113461 | JGI IMG/M metagenome (GOLD analysis project Ga0157369, IMG submission 113461) | Corn rhizosphere microbial communities from Kellogg Biological Station, Michigan, USA - C2-5 metaG | ecosystem: Host-associated > Plants > Roots > Rhizosphere > Soil | place: USA: Michigan... | reverse complement strand
GGTTGGCCTCTTCGAGGATGACCAGGTGCTTCGTCACGGCCTGACGCGTCATGTCGAGGCCCTCGCAGAGCTCGTTCAGCGTCTGTCCGTTCTTGTCGTGAAGCCGGTCCAGCAGGGTTCGCCGTGAGGCATCCGCCAATGCTTTGAAGACTTCATCCATAGGCTGGATTATAGGCAACCAAATGGTTGCATGTCAACTGCGCAATTTTTGCGCGGAACTTTATTGAGTCGCGCGCGTTGGCACGCGTCCCGAGCAATTCGGCTGGTTTTGTTTTGGACGGGGTCCGGGGGACGGCTTTTCTGCAAGTTGAGCGCATGTCACGCCTTGGGTGTTGGTTTATCGAACAGGCTCGAACGATAAGGGTCTGGGGAACGGTTCGGGTCTGTTTGTTCACCGCGTTCATTGCGGTGACGGGGCTCGGCGTACAGGTCGAGGAATCCCTCGCGCAAACACGACCATCCGTTGCTCAGAGCGAGCCTACACGCCTGATCCTGCGGAAGGACGTGACTCTGCGGAAGGAAACGGCTCCCGAGAAGCAGGCCGGGATAGCCGAGAACCAGACCACCGTCGGACTGGTTACCGGCGAGCCTGATAGCACCGAGTTTGCCATCGCCGAAGAGCTTGCGACCGTGATCGCCAGCGGCCAGGAGACCGGCCCTCACGGTGAGGCCGCTTTACGCGTGCTGCCAATGGTAGGGAACGGCGGCACCCGCAACATCCGCGATGTGCTGACGCTGGCGGGCGCCGACATGGCGATCGCGCCCGTGCTTCTGGTCAATCGCCTGCGCGATGCAAAGACCTACGGCGACATCCATGACAAGCTTGTCTACATCGCCCCTCTCTATATTGAAGAATTCCATCTGCTCGCGCGTCCCGAGATCAAAAGCCTGGCAGACCTTGACGGGAAGACCGTCAATCTCGGTGGACAAGGCAGCGCCAGCGCCGTCCTTGGCCGCGAAGTGCTCAACAGCCTTGGCGTGAAGGTCAACGAGGTGAATCTCGGGCTCGACGCCGCGCTGGACGGGATGCGAAAGGGACAGGTTTCCGCGACCCTCACGATTTCGGGAAAGCCGGTCAACTTCCTGGCGGACGCCCCGCAAGTCCAGGGCATTCACTTCCTGTCCATCCCTTATTCATCTGCCCTGCAGCAAGACTATCTGCCGTCGACCCTGCGCCACGAGGATTACCCGAACCTCATCCGGTCCGGCGAAACCGTCGACACGATCGCGATAAAATCCGCCCTGTTCGCCTACAACTGGCCGCCGCGCAGCGAGCGGTACCGGCTGATGGATTTCTTCGTCGACACATTTTTCTCGCGCCTCCAGGAATTTCGCGGCGAGAATCATCACGCCAAATGGCGCGAGCTGAACCTCGCCGAGGTGCTCCCCGGCTGGCAGCGCTGTCGGCCGGCAGAGCGTTGGCTCAAGCAGCATTCCAGCGGAGAGACTGCCCTTCGCGACGCGTTCGACCGCTTCATCCAGCACCAACCTGCCGACGACGTGCCGGACCGCGAGCAGCTGTTTCAGCAATTCCTGCAATGGCGAGAGCGTCAGCAGGGCAAATAGATAAAACATGGGGAGATCTTGATGCACAAGGCACTGCTGCCCGCAGCACTCGTGGTGCTGCTCGGGTTGATCGTCGATGCGAGGCCGCTTTCCGCTCAATCGGTTCAAGCCGAACCGCCTGCCGGTGCAGCACCCGCGCCCATGAGGGCACCATCAGGGACCGTCAGGGCGAGGATAGCGGATCCCAGGACAGCCGATATCAGGGCAAACATGCCTGCGGCTCATCCGGGCAGCCCGTTGCACAGGCGGCACGTGCTGAACAGGCGCAAGATTGCCGAAAGGAACGGATACAAGCGGGTCAGCGACCTCGTAAACTTCCCGAAATTCTTTCCGGGGCTGGGCATCATCTACGTCAAACCCGACACGTTGCCGCTCGGGCCATACCTGTGCTTCGATCGCAACGATCGCCTGGTCGCGACGGTCTACATGGTCTCGATCAAGGACATGGATGATCACAAGCCGTTCGAGGCGCCGGCCTTCGCCGGCAAGGTCGACCACGTCAGCCACTACTTCAACCCCGGTCACCCCGGCGTAGAGATGCCGCATTATCACATCGTCATCTGGCATGTGTCGAAGCAGCAGGAAGCGAGCGTTGCGCACTGACGCGTCGGGAGAAGCGGCAGGGCGAAAATGACACAGCCGGAGCTGATACCGATGGAAGCCCGCATGTGCTAAATTCTTCAGACTTCGGCTGCGTCCGAGCCATCGACGGGCTGACCGATGAAACGACGCGCATTTATCGCGGCTTTAGGCGCGGCAGTGGGATGGCCGCTCATGGCGGCGGCACAAGCGCCGTCGCGACGGCCTCTCGTTGCCTGGCTCTCCGGCGGCGGGCGGTCCGGTTCTATGACGTTCGTTGACGCTTTTCTCAAAGGGATGCACGAGTTGGGGTACGTCGAAGGGGATAACTTCGACATCGTCTATCGATACGCCGACGGCTATATCGAACGATTGCCACCGCTTGCGGACGAGGTGGTTCGACTTCATCCCAAGGTCATCCTGGCGCCCGCCAGTGGACCGGCCGTCGCAGCGAAGAAAGCGACATCGACGATCCCGATTGTAACCCCCGCGCTTGGCGACGCCGTGCATCTGGGATTGATCGCCAGTGAGGCACGACCCGCAAGCAACGTGACCGGGATATCTCCTTACGTGGCAGGCCTTCCCGCCAAACAGATAGAGTTGGCGCGAGAGGTCATTCCAGGCGCGGCCAAGATCGGCGCTCTTACCAATCTGGATGACCCGAAGGCGCCGCCACAGTGGCAGGAATTGAAGATCGCGGGGCAGGAGCTCGGACTGAACGTTGTCGGTGCTGATGCAGGTTCGCCCGACACTCTCGAAGCCGCATTTCAAGCCCTGGCAAGCCAGCGAATTGACGTGATGATTGTGCTTCAGACCTCGATGCTGCTGACCGAACGCCGAAGGATTGCCGCGCTCACGGCGGTGGCGAAGATACCTGCCGTGTACGGCTATCGAGAGCACGTCGATGACGGCGGGCTGGTGAGCTACGGGGTAGATCTTCGCGAATGCTTTCGGCGCGGCGCGTACTATGTCGACAAGATCATCAAGGGCGCCGCTCCCGGCGATCTGCCGGTGGAGTTTCCCACCAAGCTGGAGCTGGTGGTCAATCTCAAGGCCGCCAAGGCGCTGGGGCTCACCATCTCGCCGCAACTGCTCGCCCGCGCCGACGAGGTCATTGAATAGGTGCGCCAGCCGCAGCGCACGAGCCCGAACAGCATCCGTCGAATTGGGCGTGCACGCCAAACGTTGCGTCAAACGCGATCAATCACGGTGCTGTCCGCATCGGCTTGGCCGGAACCATGCCCATGCACTGCTGCACCTCGGCCGGCACCTTGTATTCGCGCATGATGGTGCGGGCATCGCGCAAGCCGCACGCCTCCCGCTGCACCACGAACATCCAGAGCGCGTGCGCGGCCTTCGCCACCAGACGACGCCGCTCCCCGTGGGGCGATGCCGGCGCGTCCGAACGAGAATGGATGGCGTCGAACTCCCTCAGGGCGGCCAGCGCCGCTTCCAGCGCGCGTCCCATCCGTCCGAGTGCAGAGGCCTGCTCCTGGACGATCTCATAGTCGAGAACGTCGACGGGCGTGCGATGAAGGATGAAATCGCGGGACATCCCTGATGTATAGCGCTACGTCGGGCGCCGGCGCAACGACGTGCTCTGCTGTGGCGTTTGCGAATTATGACGTTCCGTGTCGATCGATTGAATCGATCGATCAAAAATGCGACCGTGGTCGCATCAAACCGGGGAAAACAACCCATGAAAGCAGCCTACATCGAACGACACGGCGGTCCGGAGGTTCTCAAATTCGGCGACATGCCGGATCCTGTGGCGAGACCCGGCGAGGTGGTGGTCGATATCGTCGCCGCCAGCGTCAATGGTGCGGACTGGAAGGTGCGCGAGGGCAAGTCCGGTCAGCTGCCGCATTTTCCCTACATTCTCGGGCGGGATTTCTCCGGCGTCGTTGCAGCCGTCGGCGAGGGTGTTACGGACCTGCGCGTCGGTGATGAGGTCTTTGCCGTCTGCGACGTCGGCCAGGAAGGCGCCTATGCCGAGAAGATTGCGATCAAGGCGGCCATTGTTGCGAAGAAGCCGAGCAGCCTGTCCCACGTCGATGCGGCAGCGCTGGCGCTGGCCGGATTGACGGCGATCTGCACCGTCGAGGACACGCTGAAGCTGAAGGCGGGCGAAACCATCCTGATCCAGGGCGGCGCAGGCGGTGTCGCGGCCTTTGCCATCCAACTGTCCAAACATCTGGGCGCGCACGTGATCACGACCGCCAGCGCCGCGAACCATGATTACCTGCGCGCGATCGGCGCCGACGAAATCATCGATTACAACAAGGTGGATTTCACCAGGGTCGTGAAGGACTGCGACGCCGTGTTCGACACGGTCGGCGGCGATGTCGCGCAGCGCTCGTTCGCCGTGCTGAAGCCGGGCGGCCGCGCCGCCTTCATTGCATCGGGCCCGCAGGCGCCGAAGCCCGAGCGCAGCGGCGTCGTGGCGCTCAGGCCCAAGGTCGGGCGCGACCGGCCGCATCTGGAGCGCATCGCCGAGCTGGTCGCGAATGGCGCCGTCCGTCCGCCGGAGGTGACGCGCTACAAGCTCAGCGAAGCCGTCGCCGCGCACGAGGTGAGCCAGTCCCGCCACTTCCGCGGCAAGCTGGTGTTTCTGGTCCGCTAGCGTATGACGGCATTGCGGACGAGTGACGGGCTCCGCGACCAAACGATCCGGGTATGAATGACCTTCGGTCTCGTGCCCGGATGCAGCGCAGCGCGCTTGCGGTGCGCTGCATCCGGGGCCCATCGTGACGCACGCTGGTGGGTTCCGGTTCTGCGGAGCAGCGTTGCACGCTGCACCGCGCCCGGGACACGAGACCGGCTTTTTGCGGATTGCTTTCGCTTTGCGCGGAGCGGTTGGCTCGCAACGACGGCCGGACCAGCAATCGCACCCTCCGCTGCCAGCCTCGCGAATTTGTTTTCGCCTGGCGTAGTGCAAAGCGCTCGCGCTTCGCTATGATGCGGCGCCGATAGAACCAACGCAGATTGGTCTGCAAAAAAGGGGCGGAAAAAGCATGTTCGGGCGCGTCAAACTCGTAAGTGTCGTCGTTTCTTCTCTGGTCAGCGTTTCAGCCTTCGCCCAGCAGCAAAAGATCGGGGCCCCGCCTGAAGCCTCCAACATGAAACTGGTCGGCTATAACGACCTGCAAGCGCGCAGCGCCTATCAGCCGACCATCCATCACCAGGGCGACCGCTACATCGCCTATATCGGCCATCACGGTGGAACTGACGACAACCCCGATCCCATCAATCCCTTGACCGGCAAGGCCGAGCCGAACGGCACCTCCATCGTCGACGTCACCGATCCTGCCCATCCGAAATATCTCAAGCACATTCCGGGGCAGGAAGGGAAATATGAGTCCGGCGGCGCGCAGATGGTGCGCGTCTGCGACGGCAAGAGCCTGCCCAAGGGTGATCCCAACGCGGTCTACATGCTGCGCGCGGTCGGCAGCCAGGGCCATGAGATATGGAACGTCGCCGATCCCGCCAATCCCATTCTGGTCACCAAGATCGGCCAGGGTCTGAAGGACACGCACAAGAATTTCTGGGAATGCGGCACCGGCATCGCTTATCTCGTCTCCGGCGTGCCGGAGTGGCGCACGCGCCGCATGACTGAAGTCTATGATCTCTCCGATCCCGCCCATCCCGTGAAAATCCGCGACTTCGGCCTGCCGGGACAGGAGCCGGGCTCGACCGGCGCGGTGCCGACCGAATTGCACGGGGCGATCTCGCTTGGGCCCGAGGCCAACCGCGTCTATTTCGGCTACGGCACCGACAAGGGCGGCATCGTCCAGATCGTCGATCGCAACAAGCTCTTGAACGGACCGAAGGAGCCGACGCCGGAAAACCTGCGTTATCCGGAAGTGGCGCGGATGCAGATGTCGGCCTTCAACGGCGCGCACACGGTGTTTCCGATGAAGGGCATGCCGATCGCCGAATTCGCCAGGGACAAGGACGGCCAGACCCGCGACATCGTGATGATCGTCGATGAAGCGATCCTCAACGAATGCGGCGAGCCGCGGCAGATGGTGTGGTTCGCCGATGTCACGACAGAGACGCGGCCGATGATGATCTCGAGCTGGACGGTGCCGGAGGCGAGCGGCAATTTCTGCGAACGCGGCGGCCGCTTCGGCTCGCATTCGTCGAACGAGAGCATGGCGCCGGTGTTCTACAAGAAGATGGCGTTCATCGCCTTCTTCAATGCCGGCGTCCGCGCGCTCGACATCCGCGATCCCTATCACCCGAAGGAAGTCGGCTATTTCATTCCCTCGATCACCGACAAGACCGACAAGCGCTGCGTCACCGTCGACGGCAACGAGCGCTGCAAGGTCGCGATCCAGACCAACAATGTCGAGACTGACGATCGCGGCTACATCTACATCGTCGATCGCGCCAATACCGGCATGCATATCCTCGAGCTGACCGGACCCGCGCGTGCGATCGCCGGACTGAAATAAAGCGATGTGGCGTTGGCTCGCCATTCTGGTTGGCGTCGTGACGCTCAGCGCATTGTCTGCTGTCGGCGCCTACCAGCTGGTGCGACCGGCGCTCGACCATGGTCACGCGCGCTGGCAGGAGATCGCGTGGAATTTCCCGCGTGACGGCTGGCCGGCAGGACGTGCGTTCCGCTGCGATAGTTGCGGCGAGGGCGGGACTGGGGTCGAGCTCTACGTGCGGCCGAAGATCGGCTTCTGCAATTGTGACACGGGGGTGGCCGATGACGACGAGGTCGACCGCGTCGCCGATCTCGACTTGATCAGCGAGAAGTTCGTGCCGACCGAGGCAGGCAAGGTGGTGCGCGTCGCCGACATGAAGGGGCGCTCGCGCAGCTATGACCTGAAAATGTCGGACGGCTCGCAGCACACCGCCGTCGGCATCGCGCTGTCGCATCGCTGCGACTTGCTGGTTGCGGTGGCGCAGGGCAGGGCGGATGCGGACACGATGCAGCGCGTCGCGCTGGATTATCTGGCGTCGGATGCGATGCATCACTGGATGATGGCCGCGCTCGGCGGACATTAGATTCTCTTCGCCTCGCCCCGCGAGCGGGGAGAGGCCGCACACTTCCGCTCGCCTCCGCATCGTGCATTAATACGACCGTACTCCACTTCGCAGAGTCACCCATGTCCCTTCACGTCTATCTCGCCTTTGTCGCCGCCTGCATTGCGCTGGCGCTATTGCCGGGACCGGTCGTTACGCTGCTGATCGCCAACGGTCTGCGCCACGGCACGCGTGCGGCGCTGATCAATATCGCGGGTGTACAGACCGGGCTCTTGATCATGATCGGCATCGTCGCGATCGGCCTGACCTCGCTGATGGCGACCATGGGCTACTGGTTCAACTGGGTTCGGTTGTTCGGCGCGGCCTATCTGATCTGGCTGGGCATCAAGCTGATCCGTTTCCCGGTCGAGGGCATCGGAGGCGAGGCGGCGGCGCCTCCGCCGCCGCGCGGCGGCTTCTTTCTCCAGGGCTTGCTGGTGCTGGTCTCCAACCCGAAACTCCTGATCTTCTTCGGCGCGTTCCTGCCGCAGTTCATGGACATGAACCGCGATCACGCCTCGCAAGCGATGCTGCTCGGCGTCACCTTTATGGTGATCGCGGCCGTCACCGACGGCTCCTATGCGCTGCTCGCGGGCCGCGCGCGCACGCTGTTCTCCGCCCGGCGCACGCGGCTGGTGTCGCGCATCTCCGGCTCCTTCATGATCGGCGGCGGCATCTGGCTCGCGCTGACCCGGGCTAAGCCGTAAGCTCCGGCCGCAGCGTCGCTTCGATCTCGCCGAGAATGCGCGCCAGCCGCTCGGCCCATTGCCGCTGGCCGCTTTCGTCGGCGATCAGATCCTGCCTGATCTCGATGCCGCTGTTGACGAGCCCGCGCGCCTCGCCGTGCACGGGAATGGTGTAGTCGGTCTCGTCGCCGACCGCGTAGGGCTCGTTGTCGCCGACCACGAGATCGCCCTCGGCGCGCAGCGCTTTCAGGAGCAGCGGCGGCAAGGTCCTGTCGCGGTGATAGAGCGTGCCGATGTGCCAGGGCCGCGCCACGCCGGCATAAACAGGCGTGAAGCTGTGCAGGGACACCAGGATGGTCGGACGCTTCGCTGCCATGCGCTCATCGATCACCGCATCGATGCGGCGGTGATAGGGATCGAAGATCGCGTGCCGCCGCAGCTCGGCATCTTCCCGCGCAAGTCCCTCATTGCCGGGAATCGTCGTCGCCTCGCTGAGCCGCGGAATCGAGCTTGCGACCCGCGGCGGCCGGTTGCAATCGATCACCAGCCGCGAATAGCGCTGCGCGATCAGATGCGCGCCGAGCATGTGCGAGAGCCGCTCGGCTACGCCGGCGATGCCGATATCCCAGGCAATGTGCCGCGTCAGCTCGCTCTCGGACAGGCCGAGATCGCCGAGCGGCTTCGGGATCAGCCGGCCATAGTGATCGCTGGTGAACAGGAACGGCGACCGACCATCGGCGTTTAGTTCAAATACCGGCGGTGCATCGTTAAGAAGCAGGGATGTTTCGCGACCGGTAGCAGAATCCATCTTTCATTGCCTGTTGCAGCGGCACGCCGATTTGGTAATGGGGCTTTCCCTATAGATGAGAGCGTCTGGAAACACGACGATTATCTGACGATGCCGCTGCGGAAGCATTTCTGGATTGCCTCGCTTCGCTCGCAATGACAGAAATAGCCCCATGACCTCCGACCGCCTCTTCGTCTACGGCACGCTCATGCGCGGCTATGTGCATCCGATGGCAAAAATGCTCTCGGCCAATGCCGACTTCCTCGGCGAAGCCAGCTGCCGCGGACGGCTCTATATGGTGAAGCACTATCCGGGCCTCGTGCTGTCCGACGACGCCAGCCAAATCGTCCATGGCGAGCTCTATCGCCTGCGCGAGGTCGACGCGATGCTCCGCGAATTCGACATGTATGAGGCCTGCGGCGAGGGTTTTCCCGAGCCGACGCAATATGTGCGGCAGATGTTTTCCGTCTCGCTTGCCGACGGCACGGCGAGCGAGGCATGGACCTACGTCTACAACTGGCCGGTCACCGATTTGAAGCGCATCGAGTCCGGCCGCTTCTTGCAGAAATAAGCTCTCGTGTCCCGGGCGCGATGCAGCGCCTCAAGCGCGTTCACGCGCGTCTTCGACGCGCTATGGCTGCTTCGCAGACCCCGGACCCACCCACGGGGCGAGCACCGAGCCATGGCCCCGGATCAGCAGCGCACCGCTCCGCGCTGCGCAGCATCCGGGGCACGATGCCCTGTGAATAGCGGGGCGAAACAGCATTCACATCGCCTTTTCCCGCCTCCGCCCTATATCCCTACCCCGTCGCCCCGACTCAATCGCCGCGCTAGAATCACCCCATGCGCTTCACGCCTGAATTTCTCGAAGAACTGCGCGCCCGGCTTCCGACTTCGGAAGTCGTGGGCCGCCGCGTGAAGCTGAAGAAGGCAGGAAGGGAGTGGAAGGGGCTGTCGCCGTTCCAGCAGGAGAAGACGCCCTCGTTCTTCGTCAACGACCAGAAGCAGGCGTGGTTCGACTTCTCGTCAGGGCTGAACGGCAACATCTTCGATTTCGTGATGAAGACCGAGGGCGTCAGCTTCCCCGAGGCGGTGGAGCGGCTGGCGTCGATGGCGGGGGTGCCGCTGCCGGTGGCGACGCCGGATGCCGCGCGGCAGGAGCAGCGGCGCCGGACGCTCTACGACGTCATGGAACTCGCGGCGAAATTCTTCGCCGATACGCTGGCTTCGCGGAACGGCGCGAAGGCGCGCGGCTATCTCGCCGATCGCGCGATCCTGCCGCAGACGCAGCTCCAGTTCCGCCTCGGCTACGCGCCGCCGGATCGCTTTGCGTTGAAGGAATATCTCGGCGGCCAGGGCATTCCGGTCGAGGACATGGTCGAGGTCGGCCTGCTCGTCAGCGGCGAGAATGCGCCCGTTCCGTTCGACCGCTTCCGCGACCGCGTGATGTTCCCGATCACCGATGCCCGCGGCCGCGTCATCGCTTTCGGCGGCCGCGCGCTGGAGAAGGACGTTCCCGCGAAATACCTGAACTCGCCGGAAACGCCGCTGTTTCACAAGGGCGACAATCTCTACAACCTCGCGAGCGCCCGCCAGGCCGCGCATAATGGCGCGCAGCTGATCGTGGTCGAAGGCTATGTCGACGTCATCGCCATGGTGACATCAGGCTTCGGCGGCGCCGTCGCGCCGCTCGGCACTGCGCTCACCGAAAACCAGCTCGCGCTGCTCTGGAAGATGGCGGACGAGCCGATCCTCTGTTTCGACGGCGACCGCGCCGGACAGAAGGCGGCGTATCGTGCCGCCGATCTCGCGCTGCCGCACCTGAAGCCCGACAAGAGCCTGCGTTTTGCGACGCTGCCGGAGGGCCAGGACCCCGACGATCTCGCCCGCTCGGGCGGTCGCGGCGCGGTCGAGGAGGTGATATCGGCCGCGCGCCCGCTCGCCGACGTGTTGTGGTCGCGCGAGATCGAGGGCGGCAGCTTTGCGACGCCCGAGCGCCGCGCCGGCCTCGAAGCACGGATCGGCGAGCTCGCCAACACCATCCGCGACGAGGTGGTGCGGCGCTATTATCGCCAGGACTTAAGCCAGCGCCTGCAAAATACCTTCGCCCCAGAATCACCGCGCGGCTTCAACGGCCGCGGCTTCAACAGCGAATCACGTCGTTTTCCACAGCGTTCTTCCGGCCCCGCCAACAGGTTTTCCACAGGGGGCAGGGGCGGTTTCAAGCCGCCTTTCGGCCAAAATCCGCCGCTCGGCCGCGTGCCGTATTTGGCCGCGAGCCCCCAATTGGCCAACAGCCCGATCATGCGCGGCCAGCGCTCGGCGCTGTCCCGGCGGGAGGCCCTGATCCTGCAGTGCCTGATCAATCACCCCTGGCTGCTGCATGATCATCTGGAGGAGGTGGCGGCGCTCGAGATGGCCCACGGCGAAGCCCATAAGCTCCGCGCCGGCATCATCGCCGCCTTTGCCAACGACCATCACCATTCTCCCGAGCCGCACCTGCAGGCCGAAAAAATGCACGCCGACCTCGAAGCGGCCGGATTATCCCAAATTCTTCAAAGGGTTGAACGGGCGATCACGACCTCGGCGGTGTTCGGCGCCAAGCCAGGCGCGGCGCGGGAAGACGTTCTTTCAACCTGGCACCAACTCGTTGTCTTGCATCAGAAAACCCACGCCCTACTTAGGGAAAGGAAAGATGCCGAGCTTGCCCTTGGCGAGGAGCCGAGCGACGCCAATATGGCGTGGTTAAAGGACGTCAGCCTCAGGCTGGAATCGCTGGAGGGCACGGAGGCCCAGATCGACGGGTTCGGGGAGCTTTCCGGCCGGTTCCAGAAGAATGTTTGATTAAAAGAATCATGCGGACGGGGAGAGGCGAAGGCCGCAAAAAGACTC
>Ga0157369_10008821_pt1 | contig 11551 bp, 9 predicted proteins | sample C25metaG_FD_113461 | JGI IMG/M metagenome (GOLD analysis project Ga0157369, IMG submission 113461) | Corn rhizosphere microbial communities from Kellogg Biological Station, Michigan, USA - C2-5 metaG | ecosystem: Host-associated > Plants > Roots > Rhizosphere > Soil | place: USA: Michigan... | reverse complement strand
TGACCTGCGCCTGAGCAACTTGCCTGCCGCTGATGCGCTCCAGAAGCCGGAATGCTTCTTCCCGCCTGCCTTTCAGCGACAGAAATCGAGGTGATTCAGGAGCAAGCAAGACGCAGACTAGAAACACTCCAGAGGGGACCACCCCGCTGGCAAACATCCATCGCCAATTGGCTGGCCCAGAGTTGCGGAGCAGAAAGTTGATACTGTAAGAAACCATGATTCCCACCACGATGGACATCTGGTACAGGGCTCCCATGCGGCCGCGGATAGAAGGTGGGGAAACCTCAGATATGTACATTGGCGAAAGCAGAGACACTCCCCCCACTGCAATTCCGCCCAAAACGCGGGCGGTAATGAACAGCGTGAAAGACGGCGCAACGGCAGTCGCGATCGATGTGAGAGCAAAAAGCACTGCCACAACTAGAAGAAGTGGCTTCCTCCCGTAGCGGTCTGCCAGTCTTCCGCTCGCAAAGCTCCCGAATACGCATCCGAACAAAAGGGAACTGAATGCCCAACCCATGCCGAGATCGCTCAGACTGAAGTGGCGCGTGATGAAGGGACCCGCTCCAGTGATGATTGCGTTGTCAAAACCAAACAGTCGGCCACCGAGAGCCGCAGTGCAGGCCAGAAAAAGTACATACCGCATATTGATCGATTCGTTTCCGTTCACTGATCCACCCCTGATCTGAATCTATTGTTTGCTGTCTGTTGGAGTCCTTCTAATCCGTCTATGGAGAGACGCTCATCCATCGTTGAGAAAGCGGGATGTCAGTTTCATTTGCGGCCTGTCTAGAATTCGTCGTAAGCAATCTGATGGATAGAAACCCCGACCGACTGGAGCATCCGGGTGCAGGCCTTGATCATCATCGGAGGACCACACAGATAGTATTCGACCGAAACAGATTTTGGATGATCTCGCAGATATTGGTCGTGCACGACCTGATGAATGAAGCCAACATGTCCCTTCCATTTGTCCTCATCCAGCGGAGAAGACAACGCCAGGTGGAAGCGGAAATTTGAATTCGCTTCAGCCAGATTTCGAAAGTACTCCTCGTAAAAGATCTCCTGCCTTGAGCGAGCGCCATACCAAAAGGTGATCTTCCGTGGTGATCGCTCAGTTTCGAGCAGGTGAGAGAGGTGGGCACGCAGCGGAGCCATTCCGGCGCCGCCGCCAATGTACACCATTTCGCGCTGGGTTGGCTTGATATGAAAGTCGCCGAAAGGACCAATCGCCGAAACCGTATCTCCGGGTCTGAGACTGAACATGTAGCTTGATCCCACGCCCGGCGGGCAGTCCTGGCCTGGAGGAGGAGTTGCGATCCGTACGTTGAAGCGCAACAGTCTCTCCATCCGCTGGTTGCTGGCGAGGGAGTAGTTATTGCGCTTCGCCGGTCTTTGATTCGTGGCGACAAGATCGAAGATGTGGTGCGCTTCCCACACACTCCTGAACGGTTCAGGTACATCGAAATCGCTGAAGCGAATCTCCTCATAGGGCGGTATGTCGAATTGAAGATAATCGCCAGGAGTGAAGATGAAGGGCTCAGTATCTTCCAGCGGCTCGAGGATTAGTTCCTTGATAAATGTGGCAACACTCTGACTGCTAACGACAGCGAAGCGGAATGCACGTTGTGTGCGAGTTCCACTTCCCGCCGGGCGCGCGATGTTGATAAGGATCCTTCCGGCACGCTCTTCCACTGGATATGTCGTTAATCCACGGCAGATGGGTGCACGAGCAGGCGAACCATCCACAAGATTGAATCGCCCATTATGTTTAGGACATTCGATCATGTTCCGAATTACGAGACCGTCTGCGAGATGCGTGTTGCCATGCGTGCAGACCCCATCCGTTGCGAATAGATTTCCATCTCCATTTCGGTACACGGCATACGTCTTGAGACCATGGTCGAATCGCACGATATCAGAATGGCTAAGATTCGGGTCTGCGCATACATCCACCCAACCATCTGAATCAGTGCCGGCATCCGAGACGTGTGCATCGACACGCACAACAGTTTTGGGTTCTGGAATCCTTCGTTTCACATGGTAGGCAGGATCTTTCACCTGCCTCAGCGTAGCGGGAATGATCTCCCTCCAGGCAGCAAAGAGACTTGGATACGGCACCGGGCAGTCTTCTTTCACTGCGGCATGGAGCTTCGACAGTGCATGATAAGGAACGAGCGGGAACATGTGGTGCTCGACATGATAATTCATGTTCCAGTAGAGATACCGGTTGATCGCGCCCATGTAGACTGTCCGGCAATTCAAGCGATGGTCCAACACGTTTTCGGCGAGACCCGCGTGCTGGGTCAGGCCATATACCGAGAGCAACCATGATCCGAAGAAGTTTGAAAGGCCAACAAACATCAACGGGAGAATGCTTTTGGAGTAAATCGCCAGCCCGATAACCGAGCTGTAGATGATGATGTACACGCGCGCCCGGAAATAGACTGCCGGAAACTCCATCTCAGGAATGAAAGTGCGTTCCTCGTCGGCCATGCGTCCCAGCGAGTGAAGAACGATCCTCCTGAAGTATTTCGGATAGACGTGAAGGTTGAAGAACCCTTTGATAATAGCCGTTAGGTTCGGCGGCCTGGGCACAGCGATCTCCGGATCGCGACCGATGATGATGGTGTCGCTGTGATGACGGTTGTGGCTCCAGCGCCAGACAGTCGACTCGCGCATCACCATGAATGAAGCAATTTCGTAGAGCGCATTGTTGAGCCAGTCCGTCCGAAAGGCAGTCCCATGCCCGCTCTCGTGCCAGCGTGAATCGGAAGTGGAAGCATAGAGCACGCTATAGATCACATAAGGGATTGCTGCCCAATAGCTGCCCCAGAGTGCATAGGCCGCATAGCCACTGGCGAAAATGAGCGCAAACCATAAGATGGTGTCGCGAATCGCTGGCGCGTTGCGTCTCTCCAAAAGCTGCCGCATCGTGTCACGCGGAACAGCGCATTGATACCAGTCGGCCTCTGCCAGGCCCTTCTCTACTGCGAACCTCGAGTTCACGCCCGTGAGACTGTAGTCGAGCGTCGTTGTGCAATCGGATGAAGCACAAACTTCAGTTGCCATTTCGTTCTGTCTGCCTACATATCCTGAGAGTCAGCACATGTTCTCTCCTGAGCTATTCTCTTCGGCTATGGTTGAAAAGCCATAAACGGTGATTGCGCGCTTCGGATAACCGGGGCGCAGGATGATGTCTCCCATTTCTGGATGATTTGCCCCATCGGAATAACCCTGGCACTCAAGGCAAAGCCCCGAGTGCGCGCCATAAAAGGTACCGGACTTTCCTGAGAGTGAGCCATCAAGACCGACGCCCGTGTAAAGCTGGACATACTCCTCTGTTGTTCTAACATCGAGTACTCTACCGCTTCCCGGATGGATCAAACGAGCCGCAATTCTGAGATCCGAGTCGGAATTGGACACCTCAGACGAAGGCCTAATTCGGTACAGGTCACCATGTCTTTGGAAGAGCGCCGGGATTTTATCTCCGAGTCTCTGCGGATCTCGAAAGCCATTTCCCCGGCCTTCCACAGGAACAAATCTTCCCATAAGACCGAGGTTATCGTCGGCCGGAACGAATTCATCTGCAAAGATTTGCAATACGTGGTCCCCGACAGAGCCCGAGCTTTCCCCTGCAAGGTTGAAATACGAGTGCTGCGTGAAGTTGAATGGAGTTGCTCGTTCTGCTTTCGCCTCAACGTCGACAATGAGCTTATTATCGCCGCTCACCGTGTACGTGAGCCGCACATGAACGGTGCCCGGATATCCCTCTTCGCCATCAAAGCTCGTACACAGAAAGACTAGCGAAGGTTCGCCGTTCTCGTTCCGCGTTGCCTCCACGTCCCAGATCTTCTTATCGAATCCGAGAATTCCACCGTGAAGGTGGTTCGGCCCGTCGTTCCGTACAAGATCGTAGGACCGACCATCCAGAGTGAAGGTCCCGTTGCTGATCCTGCCTGCAACGCGACCAATGGCTGCGCCGAAGTACGCCCTCCCCTCAAGGTAGGGGCCGATACTTCTGAAACCGAGAACGACATCGTCGAGTCGGCCCTCACGGTCGGGAATCAACACGCGCGTGATGATTGCGCCATAGGAGATGGCTTCGATTTGCATTCCTCCAGCTCCGGTCATGGTCCAACTCTCGATCGGCTGACCGCCGGGAGATCTTCCGAAGTGTCGTGAGGCAATTTCTGATGTAAGGGGAATCTTCATTCCAGGGTGACCCAGTTAAGTCAGCGTAGCTAGCTCGCAATTCTCTGTCTTTTCCAGTTGTGACCAAAAGTTTTCATTTATTGTCCGCATTTCTCAGTGAACTGACCGCCATCAGGACCTTCCGTTGAACTCCGCGACCGCATCCAGCATGGCTACAATGTTCTCCACCGGCGTTTGGGCCTGGATATTGTGGATTGAGTTAAACACGAATCCTCCATCCTTGGCGAAGACCTCACAACGTCGAAGCACGTGCTCCCGGACTTCTGCAGTTGTCCGGAACGGGAGCACTTGCTGAGTGTCTACCCCGCCGCCCCAGAAAACAAGCTCCTCCCCAAAGGTCGACTTCAGTTTGTCGGGATCCATTCCAGTAGCCGAACACTGAACAGGATTCAAGATGTCGAACCCCGCCTCAATCATCGCCGGAATGAATCGAATCACGGAACCGCACGAGTGTTTAAAGGTTCGCCATTGTGTGTGCGCGTGGATCCAGTCGTTCATCTGCTTGTAGTAGGGGAAGTAAAGGTTGCGAAACGTGCTTTCCGAGCAGAAAGTCGATGTCTGTGTGCCGAAATCTGTGCCGCACAGGAAGACTGCGTCCACGCTGTCGCCGATCACCGCATGAATCCGTTCGAGGTTCTGTATCGCCACCTCGCACTGCCTCTGGAAGATCTTATGAATGTAGTCCTGGCGGCTGCGCGTGGAAACGTACCACTCCGCCACGTCCCGAATTCCTTTGGGATGCTTCAGAAACGGCGCCGGCACCAGTGCGATATCTCCAAATGCCGTTCCACCGAAACTTGCAACTACGCCCCGTCCAGTCTCCGCAGCCGCCTTCACCGAACCTGCGAGATGATCCAAATCCTGCTGCGAAATTGCGGTGAACTCTTCCATATTTTCTTCCGGATCGAGCTCTTCTTCTTCGAACGCATTCTGGCGAATAATGCAATCAAAGAAATAGCCTCCTTTGGGCATTCGTCCGCTCGGAGGGACAGACGTGTCTCCCTCGGGATAGATCAAGGTATCGCCCCGATCATCCACCGTCACATTAAAGTCACCCGGGACAAGGACCTCCAGTCCATGGAAGCGCCATGTCTTCCAGTGATCGGCCGGAAAGCCAAACATTGTCTTGCGCGCGAATACTCCTACGACATCAATCCCCATGGCAGTACGTAGATCGTCCTCGACCAGGCCAAGCATCTGGAAGGGTTCGTGAATCTTCACCGGGCGCTTCTCTAAGCCGTAGTAGTCGCGCAGTGCAGCTACACAGGTTGCGTGGATTCCCGTTACAGCAGTTCCGCCGAAATCAATAGGAACTCCACTCGGCTGCCGATGATGCAAAGCGGCGAGGAAGCGCTCGCGACTTTTTGTCTCCGGTACGGTAACGGCCATTCCTCTTCCCCTTCGCGATGCGCAAAACCTTCGACCCCAGAGTCAGCATCATTTACCGTGAGACGAGGGTCTCCGTTGGCTGCTCCTTGCGCGGTGGCAAGCTCATGCAGGCTGCGAATCTATCCTGGAATCCCGGGACCGCCGCGAGGCAAACATGTTCGATCAATGGCAGCGCCAGTTCCTCTTTCGCAAGCAGCATCATCTTTGCTCCGCGCAGGGCCGTATTCCCAGATGCATGAATCAACTCTGTCGGCGCTTCCACGAGCCCGATCCGCACAGCACTCTCAATCCGCACATAATTTCCGAACGCACCCGCCAGGTGAATTCTCTTCAAATCGAGAGCCTTTACCCCGAGCCGATCGAGCAACAAGCTGAATCCAGACGCAATGGCTGCCTTTGCCAGTTGCAATTCGCGAATATCGCTTTGATACAGGGCCACCGCCCCGGACACTGGAAAAACTTTCGTCCCGTTTGCCACGCGTCCCGAGGGAAGAATTGCGCCGGACTCAAGTCCTCCGGCAATTGCATCCACGACGCCGCTCCCGCAGATGCCGCGAGCTTCCACGTCACCAATCACTGTGGCTTTGAACTCACCCTCAATAAGCGCCACGTGATCAATTGCCCCCGACGCTGCCCTCATTCCCATCCGAATGCAACCGGCTTCAAACGCCGGTCCGGCAGCGGTTGAGGCGCAAACGAGTCCATGCCGATTTCCAATCGCAATCTCACCGTTTGTTCCCAGATCGATAAGAGCCGCCAGTTCTTCTTCTTCAGCAATGCCACTGGCAATAATTCCGGCGAGAGTGTCAGCTCCCACGAAGCTGCCGATGCAGGCAGCGAATCGAATCCTACAGCTATCCGGTAGAAGCCACCCAAGGTCAACGGGTGTGAATTGCTGCATCTGGAGATGAGGGGTTGCAAACGGAGCGTAAGCAAGAGGCTCGACATCCAATCCGCAAAACAGGTGGTGCATTACCGTATTGCCCACGATCAGAACTTCGCAAATTTCCTGAGCTCTCCCGCCACTGAGTTCTGAAATCATTGCGCCGATTTCGCTACGCACCATGTTTCTCAGGTCCGCGCCCATCAGTACCGCACGGATTCTGCTCATAACGTCGGCACCGGCCTTCATTTGTGGATTGAGGGCAGTGCGAACTCCGAGGACGCGCCCCGATCCCAGGTCGATCATCTGCGCTGCAATCGTCGTCGTTCCAAGGTCGACGGCAACTCCCAGACCCTGCTTCCCCTCACCGCTCAGAAGAGAGTCGTCGGTCAGAACGTCCATCCGCCACTGTCCGCACTCCATCACAAGCGGCCCTTCGGCCCGCGCTTGGCAAGCGAGTCTCCAGCCAGACTCAATTTCGTCTTGTCTGAACGCAGCCTTGTCTTCGATCGAAATCGGCAAAGTTCCCGAGAGTAACCGGACACGGCAGCCACCGCAGATGCCGGTCCCTCCGCAGGGAAACTCAACCCCGTTTGCTGAAAGTGCCGGCATCAACTGAGATCCGGTGGGCACATCGATCTCCGCAGACCAAGGCTCAAGACGAATTCGCACGGTCTTCGCGCTCATTGTGATCCCATAATCGAGTCGTTGAACGTCGCGTGCACGGTCGCGCCGGGAGGGAGAAGCAGAAAATCTTCCGCACTCCACTCGCCATTGACGAGCTGCTCCAACAGCCTGCGTGATCCCTTGACCTCTTCGAAGACCCACCCCTCTCGTTTGGCTTCTTCGCGGGCCAACTCCCGGGACGCCTCTTCGCCGTCGGCACTCGTCGCAATGTATGTCAAGCCCGAATACTTGCGCCGATATGCGGTGAACTGCTCGAAGAGGTATTTACCGTTGTCTTCTCCATACTGCGCAATCAGCTCTCCGAGTGAGCGTCGCTCGCCCAGCTTTCCGCGCTCAGTCGCCCAAGCCGGCTGGAGTTTCTGACCAGGCTTCTGGAATTCAATCCAACCTCGAGAGCGATAGTAGACACCCGGATGGTTTTCGAAATAGGTCTGATGCTTTTGGCGGCTTCCCATCAGCACGCCGATACAATCATGGGCTCGCGGAATTACAACTGGCGTTTTGCCCGCACGCAGTCCCTCTGTTCCTCGGCCGCACAAAGCATATCCAAGGACGATCGCGTCGTAACCTGATTCATCCGCTGCATCGACGCGCTCCTGAAGATGGGATCGCATCGACACCCCGAGATCGTGCAGCCCCATGGTCAGAATTTCCAGGTCAACCTGGTGTGCACAGTGCAAGAGGACATCCTCAATCTCCCGGGTGAACACCTCGCAGATGATCGCTCTCAGCCGCATTCTTCGTTCCAACCCCAATGAATCTCCGACGCGATTCAGATTCCGCCTTCTTCAAGAAGCACGGGGCGAATAGAAAGTGCAATCCTGGCTTCCACCCATTCCTGTGCACGGACATTGAATATCTCAGGCTGCAGCGAACAGGCTCTTCACTAGCGTTACAGCCCCGCTCGCGTTATCGCTGTATCCATCGGCGCCGATCTCACTCGCATATTGGCTTGTGACCGGCGCGCCGCCCACCAGCACCTTTACGCGATCCCGTACTCCCGCTGCCTTCAATGCCTCGATAGTCGCCTTCATTGCGGGCATCGTCACCGTGAGCAACGCCGACATGCAGACCACCTGGGGCTGCTGCTCCTGAACTGCATTCACGAACTTCTCTGGCGCAACATCAGCGCCAAGATCGATGACCTCGAGGCCACCGCCCTCCAGCATGGAGGCAACAATGTTCTTTCCGATATCGTGAAGGTCACCCTTGACCGTGCCAATGATCACGCGGGTGCCCAGCTTCTGACCCGACGCAACCATCAACGGCCGCAACAATTCCATCGTGCTCTTCATTGCTCGCCCGGCAAGGAGTAACTCCGGAACGAAATACTCTTCAGCTTCGAACAGCCGCCCGACCTCGTCCATCGCGGGAATCATCGCGCCTGCAATAAGCTCCATTGGTCCCATTCCCGCATCGATCGCAGCATTTGTCGAGGCCTGAGCTTTCTTGGAATCGCCCACGAGAATCGCATCAAACAGATCGGTCAATATCGGCATACTTCCTCACTTGTCTCGGTCATGTCAGTAAGACGAATCCTGAATACGTTCCGGGTAGATTCGCAGAACCGCGAACTTCATGATGCTGAAAATGCCGACACTGCAAACCGTCTCAGAAATCAAACTATTCCTGAAGAAAGGCAGAGCCGCAATGTAGCATTGCGCGAGACCACTCCACGACCTCGGATACATCCCCCACAAGGTCCAGACGACGAAATTGCTGGCTACGAAAAACGTAACCGCCGCAAGAACCGTTGCCCCGACACCTTGTCGAATCGACGACGACTGCCGCAGTAACTTGCCCCCGAGCAGAGCTACGCCCAGGTACCAGGACCACGTAACTGCGTGATCTGCCGTTAACGAGTGACCATAACGATGCGTCGTCAGCAGAGCGTCAATGCCAATCAGGAACAGGATCGGAATGGGAAGTTCCCGCATTGGTCGTAATGCTGCAAAGACCAGGATGCAGGTAAAGATCGGGATGAAGTTCTGCGGATAGTCTGTTGCCAATCGCAGAATGGCAACGCACAAGATTATCGAGTACGGCAATACGACAGCCCCTATTTCGGCCAATCTCTTCATGAACATCCCTTCCGATCGTGCCCACAGAATCAATTCTTGACTGCCTCGTGCACCACACCGGGTTGATGCGATCGAGCATATTCCAACAGGGCAAACATGTTCTCCACGGGAGTGTCGCGCGGCACTTCGCAACCCGCTCCAATGATGTACAGATCCCCGGCGTCCCTGTGGCACCTCGTTACCGCGTTCACAACTTCTTCAACTGTTCCGTTCCGCATCACTTCAACGGTAGCGATGTTTCCCAGAATCACCTCGTTCGGCATCTGCGCATGCGCATCTGCGAGTGGCACCTTGGTGTCGAGATCGATGATGTCGTAACCCAGCTCGCCTCTGCCCTTCAAAATTCGTCGCGTGTTGCCGCACATATGCGAGCGAGTCCGCAGTCCCATGGCTTTCATGCCATCGACCAGCTTCTTATGCGCCGGCATGATCAGCTCATTGAAGATCACCGGTCCGGCCAGTGACGATGCCGGATCGCCGACACCCATCAGCTCTGCGCCCGCATCTTTCTGTGCCCTCGCAAAGGCCAATTCCATCTCAACGATGAAATCGAACAGATCTTTAACGAAGGCCGGATCGTCGATGAAGTCGAGCATCAAACGGTTAATGCCGCGCAAGTTTGCCCCCTGGCCGCACGGACCTTCAATCCATCCCTCCACGATCCGATCACCCGCGACCCTTTCTTTGAGCAGCGCCGCCGCCTTCACGCGATCAGTCATGCGTCCACCACTCAACGGGTCGGGAATCTTCAGACCAACCAGCAATTTCTTATCAATCAGAAATGCCTGGGATTCATCGAATGCAGGCGGTTGATCTTCGAAGAACCTTACCTCCGCCCCCAGATCATGAGCTTCCCGCGTCGGGTCGGAGATGCACGAAACCTGGTCGATATCGAACCGCTCCGCCGTTCGAAGTTGTGCCTCCACGAGCAGTCGGTAATCCGTCACGTAATCGCGGTACTTGACCCCGATCTGGTCAGCGGCAAACATCATGGTGATTGGCATGAATGGGATGCGATCCACCGGACGATGATCCATCATGGCCACAACACGCTCCCGGCTATTCATAGTCTCTCGATTCCTTCCTTGCCATCATCTCTGCGAGCAGAAATCAATGCCCTCACGAAGTCAGGATTCGACCCGCAGCACGCGCCGATAAAATCCGCCCCCGCATCACGTAACGCGGAGAAATGTGAGGCGAAAAAATCCGCAGAAGTGTTGTAGCGGATTTCAGTACCGCTCAACGTTGGCAAGCCTGCATTGGGCTTGATCCATATGGGCAGGTCACACGCTGTTCGCATTCGCCGGCAGATGTCGACAGCAGATTCAACTCCCACTCCGCAGTTCGCTCCCACGCCATCAGCGCCGGCCTCAACCATCGCAGCGGCGACCGTTTCAGGCTGTGCGCCGGTCATCGTTCGATCTTTGTTCTTCCCTGTATCAAACGCAAAAGAGGCAATCACAGGTAAACCGGTGCTCTTGGCAGCATGAACCGCCAATCGTGCCTCCTCGATGTCGCTCATAGTCTCGATGACGAGTGCGTCTGCCTCCGCCAGAGATTCAGCTTGAGCCATGAAGGCCGAAAACACCTGCTCCTTCGTAACCTCGCCGGAAGCAAGCATCCTTCCGGTTGGCCCAATGGATGCAAACACCAATGCTGCGCCGGCCGACTTTCTTGAGATCGCTACTCCAGCCCGGTTGATTGCATCAAGTTCGGCCGCTGCCAAACCCAAACCATGCATCGCAATTGCATTGGCGCGAAAGGTGTTCGTCAGGATCGCTTCGCTGCCTGCTTCGGCATACGACTGCGCAACCACGGCAACGCGATCGGGATGTGCGATGTTCCACGTGTCGGGAATCGTGCCGGAAGAGAGCCCAAGCCTCTGCAACTCAGTGCCCCACGCACCGTCAGTGATCAGCAGACCCTTGGTCAGCCAATTGCGGATCGGATCCATTGGATCACCCAATCTCGATGCCCCAGCCACGAGACTGAGATGATGTGAGCAAACCAGAGGCACAAAAGGGAGTGATGCCCATCACCGTCCACAGATCCGGCTCAACAATAGGTTGGTTCTGCTTAAGATCAGAGGCTCTATTTGCTGATTCGGCGTCCCTTCAACTGGACCAGTTGGAGTCTGTACACTCATAGGTTTATGGTGGGCGATCTGGAAGTTACCAATTGAGTAACACACTCTTGAATTGTCTACTGAGAGCGTCGGCGGGAGAGCGCCTTTGCCGAAGCCTCGGAACCAGGTGGTTCACGGAACGGTTCCACAGAAATGCGCTCGTAACACACT
>Ga0157369_10008820_pt1 | contig 11551 bp, 7 predicted proteins | sample C25metaG_FD_113461 | JGI IMG/M metagenome (GOLD analysis project Ga0157369, IMG submission 113461) | Corn rhizosphere microbial communities from Kellogg Biological Station, Michigan, USA - C2-5 metaG | ecosystem: Host-associated > Plants > Roots > Rhizosphere > Soil | place: USA: Michigan... | reverse complement strand
GACAGCGGCTGGCCGACCTTGCAGTTGTTGCGGTAGATGGCCAGCGCCTTCAGGCCGAGCTTCCAGCCCTGGTAGTAGACCTCTTCGACATCCTCGACCGTGGCCGACTCAGGAAGGTTCACGGTCTTCGAAATCGCGCCGGAGATGAACGGCTGCACTGCGGCCATCATCCGCACGTGGCCCATCGCCGAGATCGACCGCTCGCCCATCGCGCAGTCGAAAACCTCGTAGTGCTCGGGACGAAGCCCAGGAGCATCGACCACGTGGCCGTGCTCGGCGATGTACTCGACGATCGCCTCGACCTGCTCTTCCTGGTAGCCGAGCTTGCGCAGCGCCCGCGGCACGGTGTTGTTGACGATCTGCATCGAACCGCCGCCGACCAGCTTCTTGAACTTCACCAGCGCGAGGTCGGGCTCGACACCAGTAGTGTCGCAGTCCATCATCAAGCCGATGGTGCCGGTGGGCGCGAGCACCGACGCCTGCGCGTTGCGCCAGCCGTTCTTCTCGCCGATCTTCAGGCCGTCCTGCCAAGCCTTCGACGCGAGCCGCGCAACGTCGCGATCCATCGTGTTGACCGAACGAATCGCATCGGACGCCGCGGCGTGCTTGCGCATGACGCGCGTGTGCGCCTCAGCATTTCGCGCGTAGCCCTCGTAAGGCCCGACGATGCCCGCGAGCTCCGCTGAACGCTTATAGGCTGTGCCCGTCATCAGGGACGTGATGGCTGCCGCAAGTGCGCGACCGCCGTCACTGTCGTATGCGTGACCGGTCGCCATCAGCAGCGCGCCAAGGTTGGCGTAGCCGATGCCGAGCTGGCGGTACTTGCGCGTCGTGTCGCCGATCTTCTCGGTCGGGAAGTCGGCGAAACAAATCGAGATGTCCATCGCCGTGATGACGAACTCGACCACCTTGGCGAACGTGACGGCGTCGAACGTGTCGTCGTCCTTCAAGAACTTCATCAAGTTCAACGACGCCAAGTTGCACGACGAGTTGTCGAGGTGCAGGTACTCGGAGCACGGGTTCGACGCGGTGATGCGGCCGGTCTCGGGGCAGGTGTGCCAGTCGTTGATGGTGTCGTCGTACTGGATGCCGGGGTCGGCGCACTCCCACGCCGCCTGCGCCATCTTGCGCATCAACGCCTTGGCATCAACGGTCTCGATGACCTCACCGGTCGTCCGCGCCTTCAAGCCGAACGGCGCGCCGTTCTCGTACGCGCGCATGAACTCTTCGTTCACGCGCACCGAGTTGTTGGCGTTCTGGTACTGCACGCTCGACATGTCTCGGCCGCCGAGGTCCATGTCGTACCCGGCGTCGCGCAGCACGCGAATCTTGTCTTCTTCGCGCGCCTTCGTCTCGATGAACTCCTCGACGTCAGGGTGGTCGACGTCCAGAATCACCATCTTCGCCGCGCGCCGTGTCGCGCCGCCGGACTTGATGGTGCCGGCGCTCGCGTCGGCGCCGCGCATGAACGACACCGGGCCGGACGCCGTGCCGCCGCTGCTCAGCAGTTCCTTCGAAGAGCGGATGCGCGACAGGTTGATGCCAGAGCCCGAACCGCCCTTGAAGATCAGCCCCTCTTCCTTGTACCAGTCGAGGATGCTGTCCATTTTGTCATCAACTGCGAGGATAAAGCACGCTGAGACCTGTTGAGGCGCGCTTGTACCAACATTGAACCACACGGGCGAGTTGAAGCTGAAGATCTGGTGGAGGAGCGCGTAGGTGAGCTCGTGCTCGAAGATCGTGGCGTCGTCGACGGTGGCGAAGTAGCCGTTCACCTGGCCCGACTTCACGTAGGTCAGGACCACGCGGTCGATCAGCTGCTTCAAGCTCCACTCGCGCTGGTCGGTGCCGACCGCGCCGCGGAAGTACTTGGTGGTGACGATGTTGGCCGCGTTGACCGACCAGAAGTCAGGGAACTCGACGCCGCGCTGCTCGAAGTTGATCGAGCCGTCACGCCAGTTGGTCATGACGACGTCACGGCGCTCCCAGTTGACTTCGTCATAAGGGTGGACGCCAGGCGTGGTGTAGACGCGCTCGATCGTCAGCCCCCGCGGGCCACGCCCACGCGAAGCACTCTGGGCCGTGCCGCTCGTCGTTTCCGTCATGACTGGCTCCTCCACACCTAGACCAACACCACCATCGAGAGCCGGATTTCCCCTCCGGCGGGGGTCGTTTGGTTGCCCGGTTTAGGGCGTGGACGGCGCCTCGTCGGGCGCCCGCCGTAGATCTTGCTCGGCCTTCAGTAGGGCGATCTCGGCCTCGAAGTCGTCGAGCGACTCGAACCCCCGGTAGACGGAGGCGAACCGCAGGAATGCCACTTCGTCGAGCTCGCGCAGGGGCTCCAGGACGGCGAGGCCGACGTCCTGCGTCGAGATCTCGCTGCAGCCGGTGGCGCGCAGGTCGTCTTCGACCCGCTGGGCCAGCCGCGCCAGCGCGTCTTCGTCGACCGGACGCCCCTGGCATGCCTTGCGCACGCCGTCCGCAACCTTCGCCCGGGAGAACGGCTCGCTGGCGCCGGACCGCTTCACGACGGCGAGCGCGGCAGTCTCGAGCGTGGTGAACCGGCGCCCGCATTCGGGGCACGCGCGCCGCCGCCGGATGGCGGTACCGTCGTCAGCGACGCGGCTGTCGATAACCCGTGAGTCGGAGTGCCGGCAGAACGGACAAAACATGTCTTCGGCACCTCCCAACGGACCCCGGCTGTGGATGCAGCTGTGCAATAACCGCCCAAGTCTGTGCCCAAGCCCCCTCGCCCTGGGCACAACCTGTGGACGACTTACATCAGTGTAACTACTAGATGTAGGGGCGCAACGTTAGGCCGGATGGCCCCGCAGCGCAAGCGATTCATCGAACTTCGCTGGCCGGACGGCGTGTCGCGCGCGAGTCGTGACTCCGCCCATTGGCGTGCCGCTCACGAGGGCAGGACGAGCACCTGGCCGGCCTCGATCGACGCCCCCGCCAGGCCGTTACGGTCGACGATCTGCTGCACCGTGACCCGCGGATCGGTCTTCGGAGCCACCCGCGTCGCGATCGCCCACAGCGTGTCGCCGGGCTGCACAGTCACCGTCGTCGCGCCCGCCCCCGGCGCTGCCGGTGCCGGGCTGGCCGATGACGGCACCAAACCGACCACGAACACCACGACACTGACGACCAGCGCCAGCAAGACGACCGCCACCATCGAAACCACCCGGCCGCGCCGGGTGAGCCGCAGCGGCGCCGGGCCGCGGTTGAGGCGGACCGCAGGCGCGCCGCGTCGTCCGCCTTCGTGCTTTTGCTTTACGACAAGCCGAAGCGCCGGCCGCGCGAACGGCACAGCCGGCTTGATCGGAAGAGTTTCGAAGATCGCGGGATCGACCGGCTCGGTCGGCGGGAAGTCGAGCAACGGGTACTCGTGCAGCGCGGTCATGCCAGCCTCCGGGGAAGTAGAGGACTCGAACGGGTGTTCGATCGAACGTCTGTACGACTTTGTACTCCGACCCGCCGACAAAACCAAGACACGTTCGAACAAATGTTTGAACGCGCCGCATGAGTTGGGCTACGGTCAGGCAGCAGCGATCACCCGAACACCGGCAATCGAAGGGCACGGGCATGGCGCGAAACGACAAGCAGGCCGCGAATGTGGCCGACTTTCCTGACGGTCCGGCCGACGAAACGGGGCTGACGCCGCGCCAGCACAAGGTGCTCGAGGTGATCCGAGACTCGGTCGAGCGCCGCGGCTATCCACCGAGCATGCGCGAGATCGGCGAGTCCGTCGGCCTCACGTCGACCTCGAGCGTCGCGCACCAACTCGCCACGCTCGAAAAGAAGGGCTTCCTGCGGCGCGACCCCAACCGTCCGCGCGCCGTCGAAGTGCGGGTGCCAGGTCACGGCACCGCGAAGTCGGACGCCGTGGGCCCGGCCGATACCTCGGGCGCCTTCGACGACACCGGCGGTGTCGATCCAACAGAGGGTGGGAACGCCCGCCCGGCTGCGACGTATGTGCCGCTGGTCGGCCGCATCGCCGCCGGTGGGCCGATCCTCGCCGAGCAAGCGGTCGAAGACGTGTTCCCGCTCCCCCGCCAAGTGGTCGGCGACGGGCAGCTCTTCTTGCTACAGGTCAAGGGAGATTCGATGGTCGACGCCGCGATCTGCGACGGCGACTGGGTGGTCGTGCGCCAGCAGCCGGTTGCCGACAACGGCGACATCGTCGCCGCGATGATCGAGGGCGAGGCCACCGTGAAGACCTTCAAGCGGCGCGACGGCCACGTCTGGCTGATGCCGCACAACCCCAACTACGCGCCGATCCCCGGCGACGAGGCAACTGTGCTCGGGCGAGTAACCGCGGTGCTGCGCCGGGTCTGACATACTCACCGGCATGAGCCGCGACCCGGCCGTAACGAATCCCGACTATTACAAGGTCGTCTTCGAGAACGAGCGGGTGCGGGTGTTGGAGTACCGCGACTCGCCGGGCGACAAAACTGTCCAGCACGAACATCCCGACAGCGTGATGTACACGCTGAGCACCTTCCGCCGTCGCCTGTACTCCGCTAACGGCGACACGCGCGACGTCGAGATCCAGGCCGGCACCACCGGATGGCTTCCGTCTCAACAGCACGCTGGCCACAACATCGGCGACACGGAGACCCACGTCATCTTCGTGGAACTGAAGGATGCGCCACGAGAGGCGACGTCCGATCTCGGACCAATGGGCCTGTCACCCGGCGCCTGAGCAACCGTTCCTCATTCCGGCGGCGGGCCGGCCGACGTCGGCCAGGCGAGCAGGCCGCTCACTGTGGCGAACCGGTACCCGTCGTCGAGCAATCCCCCGACCAGCCGGTCGAGCTGCGCCATCAAGGTTGCGTTCGGCTCCGGTCCGCCGTCGTGCGCGAGCACGATGCTGCCCGGCGTCGCCTTGCGCAGCACGGTGTCGACGTCCGCCTTGGCATTGCTGCCGGTGACGTGCTCGGACCACAGCGTCACGTCGTACCCGAGCCGCGCGCACGCCGCGAGGCCGACGCTATCGATGCGGCCGTAGGGCGGGCGGAAGCACGTCGGCGGGCGGCCGGTCACGTGCTCGATGAGCGCATGGGTTTGCTCGAGGCTGTCGTAGATGAAGTTCTGGCCGCGATGCGTGACGTCGGTGTGCGCCCAGGTGTGGTTGCCGAACTCATGCCCGGCACCGGCAACGTGCGCGGTGGGGGTCGGGTCGGCGGCCAGTCGGCGTCCGACCAGGAAGAACGTGGCAACGATGCCGCGGCGCGCGAGCATCGACAGCACCTGCGGGGTCCACTCCGCGGTCGGACCGTCGTCGATCGTCAACGCCACAAGCTTCTCGGACGGCGCGGCCCGAAACGCCACCTGCGTTCGATAGGCGGCGGTTTTCCCGGTCGGGGTTGCGGTGCGGGCGGTCGGGCTTTCGGTGGCGAACGCGGGCTCGCTGACCGCCCCGACGCCAGTGCCGACGACCGTGCCCACGCCGACCAGGCCCAGGCCGGCGAGGAAACTGCGTCGGTCCACGACCGTGATTATCGAAGCGGGCAGCGGCGCCTGTGACGCGAACCGAGAAGTCTTCGGTATCGGTTTGGCATCTAGCCGACGCCGAGTTCGAGGGTCGGCTGGTCGACTTCCGGAGGCTTGCGTCGTCCGCCTGCCGCCTCGTCAAGCGCACGCAAAGACTTGCGGACGACGGCGGGGTCGGTCGTGTACCAAAACGGCGGCAGCGAGGAGCGCAGGAAGCCGGCGTAGCGCGCGGTCGCCAGCCGTGAGTCGAGCACGGCAACCACGCCGCGATCGGTGCGCGACCGCAGCAGCCGCCCGGTGCCTTGCGCGAGCAGCAGCGCCGCCTGCGATGCAGCGATCGCCATGAACCCGTTGCCACCGGCCTCAGCCACGGCCCGCTGCCGCGCCGACATCAGCGGATCGTCGGGCCGCGGGAACGGGATGCGGTCGACGATCACCAGCTGGCACGACGCCCCTGGCACGTCGACCCCTTGCCACAACGACAACGTGCCGAACAAGCAGGACGCCGGCTCGATGGCGAACTGCCGTACCAGCTCGCTCGTTGAATCGTCGCCCTGGCAAAGGATTTTGACGTCGACCTTGCTCCGCAGCACCTGTGCTGCGGTCGTCGCCGCACGCATCGACGAGAAGAGCCCGAGCGTGCGCCCACCGGCGGCTTCGATGAGCTCGGCAACTTCGGTGAGCGTCTGGTCGCTGATGCCGTCGCGGCCAGGTGGTGGCAAATGCCTTGCCACGTAAAGGATTCCCTGCTTCGCGTGCTCGAACGGCGACCCGACGTCGAGACCCTCCCACTCGTTGTCGCTGCCGAGCCCGAGGCTCGCGGCGACCGGCTCGAAGCGGCCGCCGAGCGTCAGCGTCGCCGATGTCAGCACTGCGGTGCACTGGCTGAACAGCGCGTCGCGCAGCAGCCCCGCGACCTTCAGCGGCGCAACGTGCAGCACCACCCCGCGGCGGTCGTCGGTGGAGGCCCAGATCACGTCGTCGGCGGAGTCGGCGAGCAGCCGGGTCGCCGTGTCGAAGACCGCCTCGACACTGGCACGGGCCTGCTTGCGCACGACCTCCACGTCAGCGTCGTTCTTGCTTTGGTCGGACGTCGACAGCGCACCAAGCGTCGCCCGTGCCGCATCTCTCACCAACTCGAGAGCCTCCGCGAGTGCTTGCGGCAGCGGCGAAAGCTGGCCATCGGGCAGCGTGGTAACCACATCGCTCAGCGCGGCGGCGGCTTCGTCGAGGCGCTTCGATTCCTCGGCGGCCATGCGATGGCAACGAGATGCGGCGCGCTCGACGATCGTGCTGGTGAGTTCTTCGGTGGCCGCGCCAGTGACGCGGTCGACCAGCTCGTGCGCCTCGTCGATTACCACAACCTCGTGCTCGGGCAACACCGCCACGTCGCCGAGCGCGTCGATCGCCAGCAGCGCGTGGTTGGTGACGACGACGTCGGAGCGCATCGCCCGCATGCGAGCGTGCTCGGCGAAACAGTCTGCCCCGTAAGGGCATTTGCTTGAGCCGAGACATTCGCGCGATGAGACGGCGACCTGGCTCCAGGCCCGTTCACTCACCCCTGGCACCAGCTCGTCGCGGTCGCCGGTCTCGGTGCGGGCGGCCCAATCGCCGATGCGAACGATCTCGAGGCCAAGGCTCGACGTCGGCGACGGCGCCTTATTCTGGGCGGTCTCGCCGTCGAACAGTTCGGTCTGTTCGTCTTGCGGCCCAGCGTGGAATCGCTGAAGGCATAGGTAATTTCGCCGACCCTTCAGAATCGCGAAACTCGGCGTGCGCGGTAACGCGGGCCCGATCGACTCGACCAGCCGGGGCAGGTCGCGCTCGACGAGCTGGCGTTGCAGCGCGATCGTGGCGGTGGCCACGACGACGGGGCCGTCGGCGTCGTCGGCCATCGTGTGGTGCAGCGCGGGAACCAGATAGGCCAGGCTCTTGCCGGTGCCGGTGCCGGCCTGTACGAGCAGGTGCCCGCCGCCCTGCATGGTCTTGGCGATGGCTTCCGCCATCGCGAGCTGACCGGGGCGCGGCTCGCCGGCAACGCCGTCGACCGCACGCGCGAGCAGCTTCTCGATCTCGGGGACTTGCTGAGCGGCCACCCAGGCAGGGTAACCGTGCGGGCACGCGTCAGTGGGCGGTGCGGGCCGCGCTGTCGATAGCGGCGGCGAGTTCGGTGGAACGGCCGGTCCATGATCATTGGTCAAAGATGTACGCGCCCGCTCGGTGTGTCTTCGCCATCTTTGACCATTCGAGCCGGAGGAGGGCTCGCGCCGGAGGAGGGCTCGCGCCGGAGGAGGGCTCGCGCCGGAGGAGGGCTCGCGCCGGAGGAGGGCTCGCGCCGGAGGAGGCTCGCGCCGGAGGCGGCCGCCCCGTCCAAGCTCAGGCGGACAGGCCGGTCGAGCGGTACACCACCTGCGGGGTCGGCAGCGTGCTCACGAGCAGGTGGGCGAAAAGCGTGTCGATGCCCTCGGCGGGCAGCGGCCGGGAGAACAGGAAGCCCTGCCCGTAGTCACAAGCCATGCTGACCAGCGCGGCGTACTGCTCTCGGGTTTCGATGCCTTCGGCTACCGTTCCGAGTCGCAGCGAGCGGCCGAGGTGCACGATCGTGCGAGCCAATTCGGCGCTGTCGGAGCTGCCTCCGGCGGGTGCTCCGACGCCGTCCGCGATCTCGCTTTTCGTGGACAGCTGCTCGACGAACGACTTGTCGATCTTCAAGATGTCGACCGGGAATTTCGTGAGATACGACAGCGACGAGTATCCGGTGCCGAAGTCGTCGACGGCGATGCGGGTGCCGAGTTCTTTGAGCTGGCGAAGAACTCCGATCGCCTCTTCGGTGCGTTCGATCAGCACACTCTCGGTCATCTCGATGACGAGCGCGCCGGCCGGCATTCCGGTTTCGGCGAGCGCCTCGCGCACGATCTCCGGCAGCTGGGGCGTCAGCTGGCGGCTCGATACGTTCACCGCCACGTGGAAGATGCCACCGGCCGGGGCGTATGCCTGCCAGCGTGCGCCCTGCCTGCAGCATTCGCGCACGGCCCATTCACCGATCGATTCGACGAGCCCGGTTTCTTCGGCCAGGCCGATGAAATCCATCGGCTGCACGAGTCCGCGGGTCGGGTGATACCAGCGGATCAACGCCTCGACGCCGACCACCTGCCCGGTGTGCAGGTTCACGGTCGGCTGGTAGTGCAAGGCGAGCTGCCCGCGCGAAAGTGCTTGCCGCAAGTCCGTTTCGGCCTGCATGCGCACGAGCAACGCGTCGTGCATCTCCGACTCGAAACGCACGAATCCGCCTTCGCGCGCGGCCTTCGCGCGGTACATCGCGAGGTCGGCGTTGCGCAGGATCTGATCGGCGGTTTCGTCGCCGAGATCGGTCACCGCGATGCCGGTCGAGCCGGCGAGCGTTACCTCGCGGCCGTCGAGGCTGAACGGTTGCGCGAGCACCTGCCGCACCCGGTCGGCGACCTGGATCGCAACGCGCTCGGCGTCCGGACCGACGATGAGAATTGCGAACTCGTCGCCACCCAGGCGGGCGACCGTGTCGCCCGGGCCGACGCAGTGCCGCAGCCGGTCGCCGACCAGGCCGAGCAGGTTGTCGCCGACGAGGTGACCCTGGCTGTCGTTGACTTCTTTGAAGCCGTCGAGGTCGAGGAACAGCACGGCGACCTGCCCGGCGCGGCCGGCGCGTTCTTCGACCGCGTGCTCGACGCGATTGCGGAACAGCGCCCGGTTGGCGAGACCGGTCAACGAGTCGGAGAAAGCCTGGCGGGTCAGCTGGCGTTCCAGCTCTTTTCGTTCGCTGACGTCGCGGGTGTTGAGCACCAGGCCGCGGATGTCGTGGTCGTCGACGAGCGACGTCACCACGGTTTCGGTCTCGCACCAGTGGCCGTCGCTGTGCATCATCGCGAACTCGACCGTCTGGGTCGACCGCGGCCGAAGCGCGGCGTCGATCAGGATCGCCTCGAGCCGGTCTGCATCGTTCTTGCTCAGCAAGGCACCGAACCGGCGTCCGACCATCGCGGCCGGGTCGTAGCCGAGCACGCGCGATGCCGACGGCGTCTGGTAGCGGATCGTGCCGCTCGGGTCGACGATCGTGATGACGTCGGAGGAGTTCTGCACCAGCGCGCGGAACCACTTCGCGTGGGTGCGAAGGGCCAGCGTCCGCTCGACGACGCGGTGCTCGAGCGTGCGCGAGAGCACCAGCTGATCGAGCCGGGCGAGCACCGCGCTGGCCAGCACCGATGCCACCAGCAGGCCGAGCAGGATGAGTGTCATCAGCGCGAGTTGCACGCCGAGCAGGATCGAGACGAGGACGACGACGCCGACGGGCAGCATCGGAACGATCGGCGCCATGACCGCGATCTGCTCGCGCCGGCGCAAAGCCGTCACCGAGTCGCGCGTGCCGGTCTGGCGCAGGGCGCCGTAGGCGAGCAGCGCGTGCCCGAGCGCACCGATCGCGAGGTATGGGTTTTGCGCCGACCACCCGGCGTGGTCGACGTGGAAGGCCTCCAGCGTCGCGCAGACGCCGACAGCAAAGACTCCCCCGACGACGAGCATGAGCGTGGCGAGCGGCAGCCCGCCCTCGTAGCGAGCGCGCACCAGCACGGCGACGAGCGCAGTGCCCACGGCCATGCCGAACAGGGGCTGGATCGCACCCAGCTGATTCGCGCCGTGCGGCACACCGAAGTTATAGGTCAGCGCGCCGAACGCGAAGGCGGCCGCGACCACGTCGAGACCGGTTCGCAGCAGGGTGCGGCGGTCGTGCTCGGTTGTCGGCAGCCCGAGCAGCGCGACGATCACGAACGGGACGGCGAGCAGGTGCCCGACATCGCCGGCCGGCTGGCTGGTCAGGTGGCCGTGCCCGAACACCGGCGACAGCGCGTTCGCGAGCCACGCCGTCTCGCCCATCGGGGCGACCGCGAGGAGCAGCCAGCTGCGCCGAAAGGCCTGGTCGCTCCACCCGCGGAGCACCATCGCGACGGTCGCCACCGCGCCGCAAAGAATCAGCCCGGCGGCAGACAGGCGCGAGCCGAGCGGGTCAAGACTCGGGACCGCCGCGAGCAGGCACCCCGCCAGACTCGCCGCGAGCGACCCGATGAGGACGACGGCCAGGCCACGCCGCACTCCGCCTACGGGCAGGCTGCGCCTGCGGGTGCGGTCCGACGTCACGCGCGGGTTATCGTCACCCGTTCGGGGCTACCTGAGCCTCCGAACGGCCCAAGCCCACGCTCGTTTCGCTGCTCTTGGAATGCGCTTGGCGGACGCCGATTACGCCGGTGAGACGACGTAAGCCGCGAGCTCTCCTGCTAGCCGGTGGGGAACCCGCGCCCGCAGCCGGGTGCCGTGCGCTGTGTGCTCCTCGGCCTCGACCTCGCCGAGGTCGTGCACGCGGGCCACCAGGCGCCCTTCGGTGAACGGCAGGAGTACTTCGATCTCGACTTCCGGACGCGGCACGAGCTCGTCGAGGCAGGCGACAAGACCGTCGATGCCGGCGCCGGTGCGCGCGGAGATCGCGACCACCGGGTTACCCCGCCGCTGTTCGGCTCTGATGACCGCGTCGACCACGGCCGGGTCGGCGACGTCCGCCTTGTTCACGACGACGAGTTCGCGGACGCCGAGCGCCCCGATCTCCCCGAAGACCGTGCGAACGGCGGCCAGCTGGGCACCAGGGTCGGCGTCGGAACCGTCGACCACGTGCAGGATCAGATCGGCGTCAGCGACTTCTTCGAGCGTCGAGCGGAAGGCCTCGATCAGCTGGTGCGGCAGGTGGCGCACGAACCCGACGGTGTCGGTGAGCGTGAACGCCCGGCCGTCGGTGGTCTCGGCGCGGCGCACTGTCGGATCGAGGGTGGCGAACAGCGCATTCTCGACCAGCACGCCGGCGCCGGTCAGCCGGTTCAGCAGCGACGACTTGCCCGCGTTGGTGTACCCAGCGATCGCGACGCTCGGCACCTCGCCACGGCGCCGCTCCTGGCGCTTCACGTCACGGGCGGTCGACATGCCGGCCAGCTCGCGGCGCAGCTTCGCCATGCGGGTGCGGATGCGGCGGCGGTCG
>Ga0157369_10008817_pt1 | contig 11553 bp, 9 predicted proteins | sample C25metaG_FD_113461 | JGI IMG/M metagenome (GOLD analysis project Ga0157369, IMG submission 113461) | Corn rhizosphere microbial communities from Kellogg Biological Station, Michigan, USA - C2-5 metaG | ecosystem: Host-associated > Plants > Roots > Rhizosphere > Soil | place: USA: Michigan... | reverse complement strand
GGCCTCAAGCTGCGCCAGCCGCTGCGGCGGCTCGTCGTCGGCGGGCCGGCGAGCCGCGCCGAGGGGCACAGTGACGAGATCGCCGAGGAGCTGCGGGTCAAGGAGATCGTGTTCGGCGAGGTCGAGGCATCCGAGCTCCGCGTGAAGCCGAACCTGCCGCTGCTCGGCCCGCGCCTGGGCGCCGCGCTCCGCGAGGTGCGCGAGCGGCTGGCGAACGGCGAGTTCGAGGAGCTCGACGGCGGTCGTTTCGCGGTTGACGGTCACGTGCTGGAGCCCGACGAGGTGCTCGTCGAGCGCATCGGGCGCGAGGGGTGGGCTGTCGCGAGCGAGGACGGCGTCACGGTCGCACTCGACACCGAGCTCGACGACGAGCTTCGGCTCGAGGGGCGCCTGTACGACCGCATCCACGAGGTGAACGTCCTGCGTAAGGAGTCGGGCCTCGAGATCACCGACCGGATCCGGCTCTGGCTGCCCGAACAAGACCTGCTGGAGCGTTTCGGCGACCGCCTCGCTGCCGAGACGCTCGCCGTCGAGCTCGCCACCGGCGAGCTCCGGCTCGAAAAAGCCTCTTAACGAAGGGTGTCAGACACCCGGGGTGTCAGGCTTGGGTCTCGGCGAGCGCGAGCTCGCGGCGCAGCTCGACCGGCAGACGGAACTCGACGTCCTCGTCGACGAGCCGGTACGGCTCGATCTCGGCGACGCCACGGGCGCGGAACCAGTCGCAGACGCCCCGCACGAGCTTCTCCGGCGCCGACGCGCCGGAGGTGACGCCGACGACCTGCGCCGTATCGAACCACGCCTCGTCGATCTCGGAGTCGTCGTCGACGAGGTATGACTCGACCCCGCCGGCCCGTGCGACCTCGACCAGCCGGTTCGAGTTCGACGAGTTGCGCGACCCGATCACAAGCAGCAGGTCGATCTCCGGCAGCATCTCCTTGACCGCCCATTGCCGGTTCGAGGTTGCGTAACAGATGTCTTCGCGCTTGGGCGCGTGGATGTCGGGAAAGCGCCGTCGGAGCACGGCGATGATCTCCGCGGTCTCGTCGACCGAGAGCGTCGTCTGCGTGATGTAGGCGAGGGGGGTGCCGGGAGCGAAGGCCAGCTCTTCGGCATCGTCGATCGACTCGACGAGGACGATCTGCCCGGGTGCCTCGCCCATCGTCCCGACGACTTCCTCGTGGCCCGCATGCCCGATCAGCAGCACCGTGTAGCCGGACGCCGTGTAGCGCCGGGCCTGCACGTGCACCTTCGTGACGAGCGGGCAGGTCGCGTCGATCGTCGTCAACCGGCGCGCGCCGGCGTTCGCCCGCACCGACGGAGCGACTCCGTGCGCGGAGAAGACGACGGTCTCGCCTTCCGGCACCTCGGTCTCTTCGTCGACGAAGATGGCGCCGCGCGCCTCGAGATCGCGCACGACATGCAAGTTGTGGACGATCTGCTTGCGGACGTAGACGGGTGCTCCATAGAGGTCGAGAGCTTTCTCGACCGTTTCGACGGCGCGCTCGACACCGGCGCAGTAGCCACGCGGCGCCGCCAGGAGGACCTTCCTGACCACACTGCGATGGTAGCCGGGGAACCGAGAAGGCCCGCTGCTTCGGGGGGTCGTCGCAGCGGGCCTCTCGTGAATGCCTTCCGCCGCAGGGTGCTTGTGGCACGCGAACCGCAGAAAGCATCGCCCAGGCCGGGCACGCTAGTCGCCTTTGCCCGGCGGGGGAATAGGCCGAGCGGCCCATCTTTCAAACCCGTACCCCGACCCGGAACGGGCGTACGATTCCGGTTTCGTGAGCGATTCCACTCGTGCGCTGCTGTTCAATGCCCTGCCGCTCCTGGCGGTCGGTGCGGCGTATCTGGCTCTGGCGGCGACGCTTCTGTCCGCGGTGTGGCGCGACCGCCCGCGCGCTCACCTGCTCGACTGGGGAGTGGCGCTCGTCTTTCCCGGGGTCGCGTGCACGGCGCTGATCTTCGGCGGCCTCGTCGTGCAGGACCGGAGAGCCTTCGCCGGTCACGTCTGGTGGTCGTTCGGCGCCGCGCTCGCGGTCCTCGCACCGTCGCTGCTCCTGCTCGCCCTCTGGCGCGACCGGGCATTCGTCCTCGGCGGGATCGGGCGCAGCCTCGAGGCCGAGGAGCGCATGTCGCGGCGGGGTCGCGAGCTCGGGGCGGTCGCCGACATTTCGACGGCGCTCGGGCGAGCCCGCGACCGGGCCGAGGTGGCGCGGCCCCTGGTGAAGCACGTCCGCTCGCTGCTCGGCGTGGGCTTCGCAGCGGTTGCCGTCGTCGCCGAAGGCGGCGCCGAGGCGGAGGGCGTCTACGCAGAGCTCGACGACGAGGCGGCCGAGTGGTGGAGCTCGCTTCGCGTCGACCTCGCGCAACCGTCGGGCATTGCAAGCGCCGTGCATGACGCCGTCCCTCTGACCGTCTTCGACGTGAGCAGCTCGGCGCTCGTGAGTACGAAGCTTGCCGAGCGGGTCGAAGTGAAGAGCGGCGCCTGGATCCCGATGATCGCGGAGGAGCGCGTGAGCGGTGTGCTCGTCGTCGCCTCGATCGACGAGCGGCGCGCCTTCTCGACCGAAGAGCTGGCGCTGCTCCAGGCGATCGCATCCGAGGCTGCGCTGGCGCTCGAGCACCTGCGCTCGGCGGCCGCCCTGTCGGCCGCGCTTGGTCGCGAACAGAAGCTGGCCGAGATCGCGCGCCGCGTGCGGGCCGAGTTGAGCCCCGATGGGGTGGCGCGTGTCGCCGCCGACGAGCTGCACCGCGCCTTGCAGCTCGACCGTGCGCACGTGCTGCTCGGCCCCGATCCGGCTGCGGGAACGCCGATCGAGATGCACGGGGAGCGGATCGCGACCTTGCAGATCGCGCGGAAGCGCGAGCTGTCTCCCGGCGAGGAGTTTCTCGTCGATTCGGTCGCTCGCGAGACCGGGGCGGCGCTGCAGACTGCGAGCCTCCTCGCCGAGAACCAGCGCCGGCTCGAGCAGCAGGACGCCCTGCTGGGCGCGGCGCAGGCGGTGACGAGCGAGCTGGACATCGACACCGTCCTGCAGCGGCTCGTCGAAGAGGTGTCTCTGCTCCTCGATGCGGAGGCGGCGGACTGCTACCTGCTCGATCACGAGCGGGGGGTGCTGCGCTGTGCTGCCGTGCACGGAATCGACACGGCGCTCGTCGGCGCAGAGTTCGCGCCCGACCGGGGAATCGCGGGGGTGGCGCTGAGCGAATCGCGGCCGGTTGCCTCGGATGAGTATGAGGCAATCGAGGCGCCGGTGCCGCATGAGGCCTACCGTGGCTTCACGAAGGCGCTGGTGGCTCCGGTCGTGTGGGGAGGGAGGACGCGGGGCGTGCTCGGGGTCGGGCTGCGCGAGCGAGGGCGGTCGTTCTCGGTTGCGGACGTCGAGTTGCTCGAGGCGTTCGCCTCGCTCGCGTCGGTCGCGCTGCGGAATGCCGAGAGCTACGCGGAGCGGTCACGGCAGGCCCGCGTCCAGCGCGGCTTCTACCGTATCGCGGCGTTGCTCGGCGAGCCGCTGTCGCTCGACGAGACCTATGACGCCGCGGCGCACGCGGCCGCCGAGGCTCTGGGCGGCGACTTCGCCGCCGTGCTCGTGCGCAGTCACTCCGGCCTGTCGGTCGTCGGCGGCCACGCGCTGCCCGATGCCGTGCGCGTGCTCGACGCGCCGCAGGCGCTCGTCGAGGCCGCGACGCAAGGACAGCTGCTCGCTGCGAGCGACGTCGCGAACGACGGTCGCTTCGAAGCGCCCTGGGGTGCGGCTCCGTTCGCGTCGTTGCTGGCGATCCCGGTGCCCGGCGACGGTGCGGGACTTGTGCTCGTCTTCTTCGTGCAGGAGCACGCATTCTCGGACGGCGACCTCGAGCTCGCACAGCAGGTGGCGGGCGCCGCCCGCGGCGCGCTCGACCGCAGCAGGCTGTTCGAGGCGGAGCGCAGCGCTCGCTCGCTCTCGCAGCAGCTTGCGCGCACCGGCAGCCTGCTCGCCACGGAGCTCGATCCGGCGGTGGTGCTCGAGGCGATCGTCGAAGAGGCAGCTGCGTTGCTGCATGCCGACGCGGCGGCCGTCGCGTCGCTCGCCGAGGGTGACCTGGTCGTCACGGCAGCGACAGGTACGGGCGCCGCCGATGCGCTCGGAGCACGTTCGCCGGCAACCGGTTGGGCGTCTGGCGACGTGATCCAGTCGCGTGCGCCCGTCGCCCACGAGGACGTGGGCTCCGACCGGTCACTTGCGGAATCCGATGCGCTCCTCCTCTCGGGCCATCGCGCGTACCTGGGCGTTCCACTCGTGGAGCGCGATGGCGCGATTCACGGGGTGCTCGCGGTGTACCAGTCGGAGCCGCGCGTGTGGCGCGACGAAGAGGTGCAGGCGTTCGTCGCGCTTGCCGCGAGCGCCTCGGTTGCGCTGTGGAACGCCGAGCTCTACCAGCGGGTGGCGGTCGAGCGCGAGCAGAGCGTCGCGATCCTCGCCAACATCGCCGACGGGATCGTGGCCGTCGACCGCGACGGCCGTGTCGTCCTCTGGAACCGCGCGGCCGCCGAGATCACCGGCATCCCGGCGTCGGAGGCGGTCGGCCGCACGCCGACGCAGGTTCTGCAGCGCGAGCTCGAATCCGAGGCGGGCGGCATCAACCGGCTCGTCGCGATTCCGCGTGGGAACGACGACGTCTGGCTCTCGCTTTCGGAGGCCGTGATGCGCGACCCGACCGGCGCCGTCGCGGGAAGGATCTTCGCATTCCGCGATATCTCTGCCGAACACGCCGTCGAGACCATGAAATCGGACTTCGTCTCGACCGTCTCGGTCGAGCTGCGTGCGCCGTTGACGTCGATTTACGGCTTCGCCCAGACGCTGCTGCGTACGGACGTCGACTTCGGCGAGCCGGAACGGCGCACGTTCCTCGAGTTCATCGCGCGCGAGTCGGAGCGGCTCACCTCGATCGTCGACGCGTTGCTCGACGCCGCCCGGCTCGATGCGGGCGACCTCGCGGTATCGCTTGCGATCACCGACGTCGTCGAGGTCGTCCAGCAGGTCGTCTCGGGGATCGAGGCGACGGCAAACGGCGGCGGCCACCGCTTCGTCACCGAGGTCGACGGCGAGTCGCTCTCGGCTCGCGCGGACGCGGACAAGCTGCGCCAGGTGCTCGACCAGCTGGTCTCGAACGCGGTCAAGTACTCGCCCGACGGCGGCACGGTGACCGTGTCGGCGCGCCGGACGGCCGAGACCGTCGAGCTCGTGGTCGCCGACGAGGGCGTTGGTGTACCCGCGTCCGACCGCGAACGGATCTTCTCGAAGTTCTATCGCGGCCCCGATGCGCCCGGCCACGGCACGGGGCTCGGGCTCTTCATCGCCAGCGGGTTGGTGCACGAGATGGGCGGCAGGATGTGGCTGGACGAGCACGAAGGGCCTGGGGCGAGGTTCGCGTTCGAGCTGCCCGCGACATCGCGTGTGCCGGTTCCGGCGACGGAGGGATGAGAAGGCGCGTGGCGACGACCGTTCTGGTGATCGACGACGAAGCTCCGATCCGGCTGCTCTGCCGGGTCAATCTCGAGGCGGAAGGCATGACCGTGCTGGAGGCCGCCGACGGGCCGAGCGGGCTCGAGAAGGCACGATCCGAGACCCCCGACGTCGTGCTGCTGGACGTGATGATGCCGGGGCTCGACGGCTGGCGCGTCGCCGAAGAGCTGCTCGAGGACCGCCGGACAGCCCGGATTCCGATCATCTTTCTCACCGCGCGGGCCGAGTTGCGCGATCGTGCACGCGGCATCGACCTGGGCGGCGTCGACTACGTGACGAAGCCGTTCAATCCCGTCGAGCTTGCGCCGCTCGTGCGCGCGTTGCTCGGCCGTGTCGAGCGAGGCGAGCGAGACGAGCTGCGCAGCGAGAAGCTGATCGAGCTGCGCAGCGCGCTCGAGCGGGATTAGTCAGCCGGCGAGCCGCGCGAGGATGACCTCGTCGGCGAATTCGCCGCCCGCCCAAGCTGAACGGCGGAGCGTTCCTTCGAGTGCGAAGCCCGCGCGTTCAGCAGCCCTGATCATCGGGACGTTGTCGGCGAGCGTCTCGAGCTGAAGACGGTGCAGGCCCCGGGTGTCGAACCCGTAGCGGCACAGCACGTGCAGGACATCGATCGCGAGCCCGCGGCCACGGAAGCTCGGGCGGAGAGAGATCCCGACGTGCGCCGTCCGGTTGTGCAGATCGATGCCCCAGAGCAGGGCCTCGCCCGCCAGCTCGCCGCCGGCGCGTTCGACGACCGAGAAACAGGCGGCGTCCTCGCCTCCCTCGCGAACCCGGTACGGCGACTGGGTCGAATCGGCGGAGAGCGGCCGCCACGGGCGCGAGTCGGCGCGAGAGCGAGTTGCAACGTCGTTGTAGAGCTCGGCGTGCAGGACGGCAACATCCGCCTCTTCGCGGGCGCGCAGCCCGATCTTCTCTCCCAGGAGCACGCGCGAGTTCTAGCAAGGTTTTGAACCTCTCAGATCGGGCGCGCGGTCTGCGCCAGCACGATCGCCGAGAGCGCGACGACCGCGCCGACGATCTGCGTGCCGTTCAGCGATTCGGCGAGCCAGATCCAGCCGACGAACGCGCCGACGACCGGCTCGAGCATCGCGACGATCCCGGCGCGGGTGGCGCTGAGGTGCCTGAGCGCGCTGACGAGCAGGAAGAACGGGATGATCGTGCCGAGCACGATCATCCACGCGGCAAGCAGCCAGACCGGCAGGTGTACGGCGTCGAGGTGCCCGTGCAACGAGGTGTCGCGCATCAGCACGTGTCCCGGGAACGACCACCACGGCACGAGCACGGCCCAGAAGACCGAGGTGAACCCGAATCCCCAGGCGAGCAGCGAGACGGGGTCGCGGTCGCCGACGGCGTGCTCGGCCAGCAGGACGTACAGCGTGTACGCCAGTGCGGCGGCGAGCCCGAACGCGATGCCGGTCGACGAAAGCGACGCGCCGCCGCCGAAGAGATTCACGATCAGCGCGAGCCCCAGGAGCGCCAGGGCGAGCGCCGCCCAGATCCGCCGGCGCACCGGGTCGTGGTAGACGAGCCGGGCCCAGAGCGCGACGAGCAGCGGGGCGAGGTATTCGAGCAGCGTCGCGACGCCGATCGCGAGCCGGTGGATGGCCAGGAAGTAGAACCACTGCACGAACGCCAGGCCGACGACGCCGAACAGGATCAGGTACGGCAGTTCCCGGCGCGTCACCTTGAGCCGCTTCGGCGCGACGACGACGAGGATTGCCACGAGTCCGGCCGCGGCGCCGAGCGAGCGGACCTGCGCCAGCCGCTCCGATGACAGGCCCGTCGAGAGGATCGTCTTCGACACGGCGCCGTTGACGCCCCAGAGCACGGCAGCCGACCCGGCCATCAGATAGCCGAGGCGTGGGCGCCTGACGCGCGCCGCCGGAACGGGAAAGGCTGCTTCCGTCATCAGCCGGCGACGCTACCTGTCGTGCTCGCTCTACCTAGACTGCGACCGACGGGACGTAGCTCAGCCTGGTCAGAGCGCCGCCTTTGGGAGGCGGAAGCCGTCGGTTCGAATCCGACCGTCCCGATTTCGTACGACAACCTGCCGTTCGTTCGGCGACACCGGTTTCAGGCGAGGACCCAGTCGCCGCCGCGCAGCAGCGGCACTGCCTCGCCGCCGGCGGTGACGCCGTCGACCTCGAGCTCGTTCGAGCCGATCATGAAGTCGGTGTGGATCGACGAATGGTTGACGCCGCGTTCGAAGCGCTCCTCCGGCGAGAGTTCCGGCGCCCACGGCACCGCCTGCACGATCGATGCTCCCAGCGCGATGTGCGACGACGCGTTCTCGTCGAAGAGCGTGTCGTAGAACACGAGGCCTGTCTGGCCGACGCGCGAGTGGCCGTCGACGAGCGCGACTTCGCCGAGTCGTGCCGCACCCTCGTCGGTGGCGGCGTGGGTGCGAATGACGTCCTCGCCGGAGGCGGCGCGGATCTCGCTCGCCCGCCCCGACTCGAAGCGAACCTCGAGGTCGCGCACGATCGTCCCGTCGATCTGCAACGGGAGCGTCGAGCGCACCGTGCCTTCGACACGCCGCGAGTCGGGGGTGGTGAAGACCTCCTCCGTCGGCATGTTGGCGACGTGGTCGATGCCCTGCGAGGTGTCGAGGGCGGTCTGCCACTCCGACTCGGCGTGCAGGCCGATCGTCAGGTCGGTGCCGGGCCCGCGGTAGCGGAGGTGGTCGAAGCGGCGGTCGTTCAGCGACTGCGCGCGTTCCTGGAGCCGCCCGATGTGCTCGCGCCACGCGGCGACGGGGTCGGCCTCGTCCAGCCGGACGGCGGTGGCGACCGCGGCCCACAGCCGTTCGACGTCCGGGTCGCCGAAGACCGTCTGCGCCCAGCCGGCGGTCGGGAACGAGACGATCGTCCAGTTGCAAAGCCCGTCGGTCAGCTTCAGCGACTCTTCCGCGACCTCGCGCATGCGTGCCTTGCCGACGCGCCCGCCGTCGAGGTCGGAGAACAGCTCGGGCTCGGGATTGCCGGTGATTGCGCAGATCGCGCCGCCGGTTTCCCCGAGCGAACGGAGGCGCTCGACCAGCCAGGGCGGCGAATGGCCGAGCTGGTCGTCCGCCGCTTCGGCGATGTGCGCGCGGCGCACGTGCTGATCCGTGTAGAGGACGTCGACATAGCGTGCACCGGCGAGATAGGCCTCTCGCGCGATCTCGCGGGCAAGTGACGCATGCTCGACGAGCGCGTTGATCGCGAGTGTCTGGCCCGGCTGCAGGTTGAGCCCCACGCGGACTGCGAGCCGCGCGTAGCGCTGAAGGCGTTCGGCGGGCTCGGACTCGGACAAGAGGCCAAACGATAGCCATCGCGCCGACGTTCCCCGTACACTGACGCGCCGTGAAGCTCGTCGTCCTCCTTTGCCTGGTCGCGGTGGTTGCGGCGTCCTGTGGGAACCCCGCCGACAAGCGTTATTCGGCGCCGAAGACGAGGGCCTGCCTGGCTTCCGAGGGCGTCAAGCTCGGCGGCTCGCTGGACTTCGTAGCGACGACGTCGACCGGCGGTGCGTTCAAGGCGCACCTTGGCCCGAACTTCGTCACGCTGGTCTTCGGGCAGACGCTGGCCGACGCGGGCAACATCAACGAGGCCTACCACCGTTTCCGCGCGAAGAACGTGGGGATCGACGACGTGCTGCGTCAGCAGCAGAACGCTGTGATGCTCTGGCACGAGCATCCGTCGGGCGCGGATCTCTCCAAGATCACCGGCTGTCTCAAGTAGTGCCCTCTTCGGCGAGGAATCGCTGGAACCAGAAGGCGAAGACGGCGAAGAGCACGAGCGCCTGCTCGCTCGCCATCGCCACACCGCCGATCTCCTGGTCCGCGAGCGGGCTGAGGCCCCAGATTCGCGGCTCGACGTGGACGTAAAAGCCGTAGGCCGGGCTCGGGAGTAGCGCCAGCATCAGCCCGATCGGTGAGGCGAGCAGAAACGCGGCGAAGGCATACATCGCCCGCCCCCCCGAGGCGAGGCGGCGCGGGACGTCCTGCACGAGCGGCCACCAGAAGAGGATTCCGGTCGCGAAGTAGGAGGCATGCTCGACATGGATCAGCCAGGCCTGATGGTTGAGCGCGGCGTCGTAGACGGGCGGGACGTGCCAGGCGAAGTAGTTGGCGAGCCACAGCGGCAGTGCGAAGAACGGATGGGTGAGCCCTCGCCACACCCGAAACCGCGCCAGCCCCTCGGCCATCCCGCGTGACGCGCCGAGCACCGCGAGGAGCGGCGCCCACTCGGCCAGGATCACGTTCTGCAGCAGGTGCGCGCTGAGCAGGTAGTGCAGGGCAAGGTGGTGAAGGGGCGTCCAGAACGCGACGCCCAGCAGTCCCATCGAGCCGGCGTAACAGGCAACGCGCCAGCGCGGGGCACCCACGCGGCCAACCGCGAAGAGGTAGAACAGCGAAAGCGCGGGAATGACGACTGTGGTGTCGACATCCGCCTGCCAGGCATACGGCGATTGGGCGTGTGCCAGCAGCACTGAGCCTCTAACCTAGTCGGTCAGTGCGGGTGTAGCTCAATGGTAGAGCTCCAGCCTTCCAAGCTGACTACGCGGGTTCGATTCCCGCCACCCGCTTCGCTCCCAGAGGTGCTCGATCTCGATCGGGTCGTGTCGCCGGGCGGTGCCGGGGCGGTCTCCGGCCTCAGCTGGCGCTGAACTTCTGCATCTGCCGGGCGGTGGGAAGTGATTCGCGGGCTGCTCAGCGCAGGCGGTCTGCGAACGGCGCGAGGTCGTCCGCGTGCAGGCCGATCTCGCCGGCCTCGAGGGCCGCCTTCACCTCGCGCGCGAGCGTCAGCGCCTCGTCGCGCTGCCCCGGTTCGAGCACCGTCGACAGCGACGCGACGACGCCCCTCCCTTCGTGGAGCTGGATGTCGACCGTACGCAGCGTGCTCTTGTCGTTGATGTACGCGTCGTCCGGGATACCGACCCAGACGGTGACCGTTCCACCTCCGGGAAGGGTCACGTGCTCGACGATCGGCGAGGCGCGCAGGCTCATCGTCCTGAGACTAACAACGTCCGATCGCGTGGCGATGCTGACGTTCGTGACAGCCGTGCGCGTCGTCGACCTCCGCCCTCGCACGATCTTCCGAATCTTGTTGATCGCGATTGCGGTGGCGCTGACGCTCGAAATCGTCTGGATCTCGCGGCACGTCCTGTCCTGGGTCGTGATCTCCCTCTTCCTCGCGCTTGCCCTCGATCCGCTTGTGGCGTTCATCCGGCGCCACACGAAGCTCGCCCGCGGGCCTGCGATCGGGATCGCATACCTGATCGTGATCGGCGTGATCGTCGGGGTCGGGGCGTCCTTCGTGCCAAAGCTGATCGACGAGGTGAACGGCTTCGTCGACGCGCTGCCCGCGTATTTGCACGACCTGACGCACGGCCGCGGCCGCCTCGGGTTCCTCGAGACGAAGTACCACGTCGTCGAGAAGGTGCGCGAGCAGGTCGACAACGGCGGCGCCAAGAAGGTGCTCGGTCTCTCGGGCGCTGCGCTCTCGGTGACGAAAAGCGTGATCACGATGATCGCCGCGACGGTCACGATCGTCTTCCTGACGTTCTTCATGCTGCTCGAAGGGCGCGACTGGGTCGAGCGGGTCTACTCGCTCTTCCCCGAGGCGTCGCGCCCGCGCTGGCGGCGTGTCGGCCATGACATCTACCGGACGGTCGGCGGCTACGTGACCGGGAACATCCTGATCAGCCTGATCGCGGGCGCATCCTGCACCGTCGTGCTGCTGATCATGGGTGTGCCGTACGCGGTCGCGCTCGGGCTGCTCGTCGCCGTGCTCGACCTGATTCCGCTGGCGGGCGCCACGCTCGCCGGGATCATCGTGGTCGCGGTCGCGTTCCTGCACACGGTCCCGGCGGGCATCGTCCTGCTCGTCTTCATCATCACCTACCAGCAGCTCGAGAATCACTTCCTGCAGCCGGTCATCTACGGGCGCACCGTGCAGCTGTCGCCGCTCGCGGTGCTGATCTCGGTGCTCGTCGGTGCGGAGCTCGCCGGCATCGTCGGAGCGCTTGCGGCGATTCCGGTCGCCGGCGCGATCCAGGTGCT
>Ga0157369_10008816_pt1 | contig 11553 bp, 10 predicted proteins | sample C25metaG_FD_113461 | JGI IMG/M metagenome (GOLD analysis project Ga0157369, IMG submission 113461) | Corn rhizosphere microbial communities from Kellogg Biological Station, Michigan, USA - C2-5 metaG | ecosystem: Host-associated > Plants > Roots > Rhizosphere > Soil | place: USA: Michigan... | reverse complement strand
CGTCCGGGGCGGCACCGTCGTCGACGGCACCGGGAGCCCGGGCGTGCCCGGCGACGTGGGGATCCGCGACGGGCGCATCGCCGCGCTCGGCACCGTGAAGGGATCCGCCGCGCAGACAATCGACGCGGACGGGCTCGTGGTCTGCCCCGGCTTCGTCGACGTGCACACCCACTACGACGCGCAGGTGATGTGGGACCGGATGCTCACGATCTCTCCGTGGCACGGGGTGACCACGGTGGTGATGGGCAACTGCGGCTTCGGGGTGGCCCCGACGCGTCCCGACCACCGCGGGCTCATCATGCGCACCCTCGAGAAGGTGGAGGGCATGAGCCTGGCCGCGCTCGAGGCGGGCCTCGGGACCGCGTGGCCGTTCGAGACCTTTCCCCAGTACCTCGACGCGGTCGAGCGCCGCGGCACCGCGCTGAACGTGGCGGTGCTGCTCGGCCACACCCCGCTCCGCCTCTACGTGATGGGCGAGGACGCGACCGAGCGCCCGGCCACCGACGAGGAGATCGGGCGGATGCGGGCCATCGTGCGGGAGGCGATCGACGCGGGCGCGATCGGCTTCGCGACCTCCAAGGCCTCGACCCACATCGGCTACGCGGGCAAGCCGGTGCCGAGCCGCGCGGCCCGGTTCGCGGAGATCGAGGCCCTCGCCGGCGCCCTCGGCGAGGCGGGACGTGGCATCCTCCAGGCCACCGTCGGCCGCGAGCTCTTCTTCAAGGAGTTCGAGATCCTCGCCCGGACCACCGGACGGCCGGTCACCTGGACCGCGCTCCTGGCCGGCATGATGGGCCCGGGCTCGCACCGCGAGCTGCTGGAGAAGTCGCGCGCCCTGATCGGGCAGGGCCTGCAGGTCGTGCCCCAGGTCACGTGCCGCACGCTGAACTTCGAGTTCCAGTTCAGCGAGCCCTTCATCTTCGAGAGCATGTCGGTGTTCAAGCCGATCTCGGTGGCCGACTTCGCGGGCAAGGTGCGGCTCTACGGGGACCCCGAGTTCCGCCGGGCCTTCAAGGAGAGCTTCGACCGGCCGAAGAAGGGCGCGGTCTTCGCCGGGCTCAGCTGGGCGCGGACGTGGATCTCCTGGTATCCGCCTGATCCCTCGCTGGAGGAGCGCACCGTGGAGGAGGTGGCCGCGGAGCGGGGCGTGCACCCGATCGATCTCGCCCTCGATGTGGCGCTGGCCACGAAGCTGGAGGCGCGCTTCCGGATGGCGGTCTTCAATCACGACGAGGACGAGGTGGCGGAGCTGCTCGCCGAGCCCGGCGCGGTGCTCGGGCTCTCCGACGCGGGCGCCCACGCGAGCCAGCTCTGCGACGCGTGCTTCTCGACCTACCTGCTGAGCCGGTGGGTGCGCGAGAAGCAGGCCATCGCGCTGCCGGAGGCCGTGCGCATGCTGACCTCTCGTCCGGCGGAGGTGTTCGGAATCACCGACCGGGGCCGGCTCGCCCCCGGTCTCGCCGCCGACGTGGTGGTGTTCGACCCCGCCACGGTGGGGGCGAGCAAGCTGCGCCGGGTGCACGACCTGCCCGCGGGGGCCGATCGGCTCGTGTCCGATGCCAGCGGCATCGAGGCGGTGATCGTGAACGGGACCGTGGTCCGGCGCGGCGGGCGGGACGCGGTGGCGCCCGACGGGCCGCTGCCGGGGGCGGTCTTGAGGAACGGCCGGGCCCCTCATCCTGCCCCTTCTCACCCTGCCCCCCCTCACCCTGCCCTCTCCCGGAGGGGAGAGGGAAGTAGAGGAAGGACGGCTCCATGAAAGTGGGGATCGCGCTGAACATGCTGACCCAGGAGGGCCGGCCGGACGCCGCGGTGCTGGGCGACCACCTGGCCCTGGGCGACCTCGCCGAGCCCCTCGGCTTCGACTCGCTCTTCGCGCTGGAGCACCACTTCACCGGTTATGCGATGTCGCCCTCGCCGACCCAGCTCCTGAGCTACTTCGCGGGCCGGACGAAGCGCGTCACCCTCGGCACCGCGGTGATCGTGCTGCCGTGGCACGACCCGGTCCGCCTGGCGGAGGAGATCGCCCTGCTCGACATCCTGGCCGGGGGCCGCCTCCTGCTCGGATTCGGCCGCGGCGCCGCCAGCGTGGAGTACGCCGGCATGCGAATCCCCATGGGGGAGGCGCGGGGCCGCTTCGTGGAGATCGCGCAGATCGTGGTGCGCGCGCTGAGCCAGGATGTCTTCGAGTGGGACGGCGAGTTCTTCAAGATCCCGCGCACGTCGATCCGCCCGCGTCCGATCTCCCATCCGGAGCGGCGCATCTACGCCTCGTCGGTGAGCCCGGAGTCCGCCGAGATCATGGCCAAGCTCGGCTTCGGGGTGCTGGTGATCATGCAGAACGAGTGGCCCAAGGCCGCCGAGGACATCCAGCGCTACCGGCAGATCGCCCAGGGCGTGGGGCATCAGCCGCGGCCGCCGATCATCCTCACCAACATCTCGGTGGCGGAGAGCCGGGCCGAGGCCCACGAGCGCGCGGTGCAGTATCTCAGCCGTAAGTTCGACTCGATCGACGCCCACTACCACTTCTCGGACGGCCATCTGGCCACGGTCAAGGGCTACGAGTCCTACGGAGCCACCGCCAAGACCTACGCCAAGATGAAGGACGCGACGTTCCGTCAGAAAGCCGCGGACTTTTACGTGAAGATCCAGGTGGTCGGCACCCCCGACGAGTGCCTCCAGCAGCTCGCGGAGCTGCGTCGCCTCACCGGCCTCGACCACCTGGTCACCGAGTTCGCCTTCGGCGGCATGCCGCACCACGAGGCGGAGCTGAACATGCGCCTCTTCGCGGATCGGGTCATGCCCGCGCTGCAGCGGGACGCCGCGTTCGCGGCTCCGGTCGCGCCGGGCGCGGGCGAGGCCACACCGGTCGGGCAGTCGGAGGGTATCTTCGCCCCCGCGTGACGTCGCGCCCGCGTGACGTGACGCGCCGGGTGATCTTCCTCGACATCGACGGCGTCGTCGCCCCGATCCGCCGGTGGGATCGCTACGGCGACCTGGAGCCCGCCTGCATCGACGTGCTGAACGAGATCGTGGCGGGAGCCGGCGCGGAGGTCGTCGTCTCGTCCACCTGGCGATACGGCAAGACCGTCGCCGAGCTGCAGGAGATGCTCGACGCGGCGGGGTTCATCGGTCGCGTGGCCGACACCACGCCCCTCGGCCTCCCCGGGGCGGACCGGGGCGACGAGATCGCGGCCTGGCTCGACGCCCACCGCGTGACCGGCTACGTCATCGTGGACGACCACCCCAACATGGGCGCGCTGCGCTCCCGGCTGGTGCTGACGGACCCGGGCCGCGGCCTCCAGCGCGCCGACGCGGCGCGCGCGGTCCAGATCCTCCTCCGGCCGTCCGGTCGCGACGGGACCGGGTGAGGCCGCGCCATTTCCCTCCCCGCCGGTTCTGTGCTAGACAGGGGCCCACCGAGACAGAGGAAGGTGCCCTCATGAAGATCCTTCACGACGTCCCCGTCATCGTCGGGCTCACCGCTCTCGTCGTCGCCGCGCTCTCGACCGGCTGCGCCAGCCGGTCCGCCGGCGCCTCCGCCGGATCCGATCGCCTGCGAGAGAGTCGTCTGGCGCCGTCCTCCCGCCCGGCGGCCCCCGCGCGAGGCGGGGCGATCGCCGACCCGCTGGTGCCGGCGAGCTTCCCCGAGTCGGCTCCGAGCCGGGCCGCGACCGGATCGCCACGGGGAGCCGACGAGCCGGATCCCAACGCGGTGATCGACTGGCTCCTGAACCAGCGCCGATAAGCTTTCCCGCCGACTCTCGCCGTCATCGTGGGCCGCCCGGCTCGGTGTGTGAACCTCCCTTCGCCAGGAGAACCCCGAGATGATGAATCTGACCCCCACCGAGTTGGAGCGCCTGACCATCTTCAGCGCGGCCGAGCTCGCCCGGAAGCGACGGGCCAAGGGCCTGCGCCTCAGCTACGTGGAGGCGATCGCCTACATCACCGACGAGGTGCTGGAAGGGGCGCGGGAAGGCCGCTCGGTCGCGGAGCTGGTGGAATGGGGTGGCACGCTCTTGACCACCGACGACGTCCTGCCCGGCGTGGCCGCTCTCGTCCCTCGCATCATGGTCGACGGCCTCTTCGACGACGGCACCCGGCTGATCGCGATCTACCGTCCGATCCGGCCCGGGAAGCTGCCGGCGGCGGACGAGTGCGGCACCCCCGGAGAGGTGATCACGCCGGAGGGTGACATCGAGCTGAACGAGGGCCGGGCCACCGTGACGCTCGAGGTCACCAACTCCGGCGACCGCGCCATCCAGGTGGCGAGCCACTTCCACTTCTTCGAGGCCAACAAGGCGCTCGCGTTCGACCGGGCGCGGGCCTTCGGGATGCGGCTCGACGTCCCGGCCGGAAACGCGGTGCGCTTCGAGCCCGGCATGAAGAAGGTGGTGACGCTGGTCGCGCTCGGCGGATCGGCGACCGTCACCGGCCTCAACAACCTGACCAACGGGCCCGTCACCGCGCCCGAGGTCCGGGAGACCGCGCTTCGCCGCGCGCGCGCCCGCGGCTTCCGGGGTGCCTGAGGAGGAGCACGCCATGGCGCGAATGACCCGGGCCGCCTACGCGGCCACCTACGGACCCACGACCGGCGATCTGGTGCGTCTCGGCGACACCTCGCTGCTGGCCGAGATCGAGCGCGACCACGCGGTGTACGGCGACGAGTGCACGACCGGCGCCGGCAAGGTGATGCGCGACGGCATGGGCTTCGACGCGCACGCGACCGCGGCCGGGGGGGCGCCGGACATGCTCGTGCACAACGCCACCATCATCGACCCGGTCCTCGGCGTGGTGAAGGCGGACATCGGGATCCGGGAGGGGCGGGTCGTCGCGATCGGCAAGGCCGGCAACCCCTCGATCCAGTCCGGCGTCCATCCCGCGCTCCGCTGCGGGCCCTCGACGACGATCGTCCACGCGGACCGGCTCATCGTGACGCCGGGCGCGGTCGAGGCCCACGCCCACTTCCTTTGCCCCCAGCAGTGCGAGCACGCCCTGGCCGGCGGCATCACCACGATCGTGGGCGGCACCATGGGGCCGCACTTCGACGTCAGCTGCGCCGGTCCCGCGAACCTCGCCGTCATGCTGAAGGCGGCCGAGCGGTATCCGCTCAACTTCGGCTTCCTCGGCCGCGGCAGCGGCCACGACCCCGCCGCGATCGTGGAGAGCGTGGCCGGCGGCGCCATCGGGGTGAAGGTGCACGAGGACTTCGGCGCCATGCCGGCCACGATCGACTGTGCGCTGACCGTCGCCGACCGCCACGACTTCCAGGTGCAGCTCCACACCGACACCATCAACGAGGCCGGCTACTGCGAGGACACCATCGCGGCGATCGCCGGGCGGACGATCCACATGTACCACGTGGAGGGCGCGGGCGGCGGCCACGCCCCCGACATCATCCGCGTCGTCGGCGTGCCCTCCTGCCTCCCCTCCTCGACGAATCCGACCAACCCGTTCACGCGGAACGCCCTCGACGAGGGCCTCCCCATGACGATGGACGCGCATTGCCTCAACTGGCAGCTTCCCGAGGACGTGGCGTTCGCGGAGAGCCGGGTGCGCCCGCAGACCATGGCCGCGGAGGACCTGCTCCACGACATGGGCGCGATCTCGATCTTCGCCGCCGACACCCAGGGCATGGGCCGGGTCACCGAGACCGTCACCAACTGCTGGCGGCTCGCCAGCGTGATGAAGGACCGCAAGGGACGCCTCGCCGCCGAGACGACCGCGCGCGCCGACAACGAGCGCATCAAGCGCTACGTGGCCAAGTACACGATCAACCCCGCCCGCGCCCTCGGCATCGACGGCCACGTGGGGTCGCTCGAGCCGGGCAAGCTGGCCGATCTCGTGCTGTGGGTCCCCGCCTTCTTCGGGGTCAAGCCGCTCACGGTGATCAAGGGCGGCTTCGTGGTCTGGGCCGCGATGGGCGACGCGAGCGGATGCATCTCCCCCACCGAGCCGGTCGTCCAGCGGCCGATGTGGGGCGCGGTCGGCGACGCGCCGTCGGCGCTCGGCGTCTTCTTCGCGAGCGCGCTCGCGCTCCAGGCCGACGTGCCCCGCAAGCTCGGGCTCCGCCGTCGCATGCTGCCGATCACGAGCACGCGCTCGCTCGGCAAGCGCGACATGCTCCACAACGCCGCGTGCCCCGAGATCCGGGTCGACCCGAGCACGCACGAGGTGTACGCGGACGGCGAGCTCCTCGCGTGCGAGCCGGCCGCGTCGGTCCCGCTGTCGCGGCGCTACCTCCTCCGGTGAGCCGGGACGGTCCGCAGGCCGCGCTCCGGTTCGAGCGCGATCCGTCCGGCCGGACCTTCCTCGCGCGGCAGTTCACCACCTATCCCTTCTTCTGCGCGACGCCCTTTCACCTGGACCGCGCCCCGCGCGGGATGCTCACCGCCATCCTGCAATCGAGCGCGGGCGGGCTCTACGAGGGTGAGCGGCTCGGAGTGGCCATCGACGTCGAGAGCGGGGCCGAGGCCCACGTGGCCCCCCAGGGCGCCACCGTCGCCCACGCCATGCCGCACGGGGGCGAAGCGCACCACGAGGTGAAGATCCGCGCGGCGGCCGGGTCGCTGGTGGAGTATCTGCCCGACCCGCTGATCCTGCTCCCCACCGCCAGCGTGCGGAGCCGCGTCGAGGTCGTGGCCGAGCCCGACGCGACCGTGATCGTCGGCGACGCGTTCCTCACCCACGATCCGGCAGGGCGCGGCCGTCGATTCCGACGCCTCGCGGGCGGGCTGTCACTCCGCCGGCCCGGCCAGACCCCGTTCGCCCTCGACCGCTTCGACGTGACGGGAGACGCGGTGCGGACGGCGTGGAGTCAGCTCGTGCCGTACCCCTGCGCGGCCCAGGCCGGCCTCTGGGTCTGTGCGCCCCGGGCCGCCGACGACCTGGCGGCGGCTCTCCGTGACGCGCTCGACGGCGTGTCGGGCCTCCACGCGGGAACCTCGACCCTGCCCGGCGTCGGCGGCGCGATGGCCCGACTCCTCGCCCCCGACACGGCAACGCTCGCGAGCGGCTTCCGCGCCGCCTGGCGCGCGCTCCGTCTCACCCTCACCGGGGTCGCCCCGGCCAGCCGCCATCCGTCAGGCTGGCTCTGAGCCGCGCCGGCGGGGCGGGACAGGCCCGCCGCGGCGGCGCCGGCTCGAGGCGCCGCCCCGCGCTACTCCGACCGGCGACGTCCCCGGCGGCGACCCACCACGCCCAGCGCCGCCATCGTGCTGCCCAGGAGCAGCATGGAGGCCGGCTCCGGCACCGCCGACAGGTCGCCCGCGAGGGTGAACGTCTCATTGAAGGTCCCGACCCCGACGATGTCCGTCCCGACCCGGAGCCAGTCCGGATCCAGGTTCTCGTTCCGGATCCAGCTCTGCAGATCGGTGAATCCGGCAGGAAACGGCGTGCCCGGGGGCACGATGGGCCGCGGCGCGGACAGCCAGAAGAAGTCCCCGCTGGTGAGCTCGACCTGCGGCACGAAGAAGTAGTGCCCGTCCGGCAGCGAGATGGGCGAGGTGAAGATGACGTTGAACTGTACCTGCTGCCCGGTGACCGCCAGGTCCCCGCCGGTGGTCTGGGTCGGCGTCGGGTGGATCCCGTTCAGGACCGAGTTCGCCGCGGTGAAGCTCGACGCCAGGATGCCCGGCGTGAACGTGAGGCCGCCCCCGGACCCGCTGTCTCGCGACGCGAACTCGACGTCCGACGGCGAGTTCACGCGGGTCGGCACCTGGGACGTCGAGAAGGTCGGCGCGCCGCTCGTCCGCGTCACATCCGAGTCGAGGGGGAACACCCGGTAGATCTCCACCCCGACCGAGCCGATGCTGGAGAGGGACGCCCCGGTGGGGATGAGGCCCTGGAAGGTGGCACTGGTCAGGCTCAGATTGCCTCCGGTGACGACGAAGTCATCGGCAGACTCGATCTCGATCTTCCCCGTGCTGGACGGCCGGGACGCTGTCGCAATCTTGCCGTCCGTGTTGCCGGTGCTGAAGAAGAAGGGCACGGCGAGGGCCGGCCCGCTCCAGGTCAGTAGGGCGGCGACGACCAGAACCGCTGCGCGCACAATCATGGAGCACCTCCGGTTTGAAGCGGGAAGGTTCGATCGACAGCATTTGTCGTGCCCCCGGGAGCGCCACGCCGAACCACCGAGCTTCTCGACGATCTCGAAAAAAGCACTAGGCAGGTCCTTGCAGCATTTCGCCGACCCGCCTGCACATGCCGCTGCCCGTTTCATGATCCGGGACCGCCCGGCGCTCTGTGAGAGACTGGCCACCGTGCGACGGGCGCCCTTCACCGGCTGGAGCGTGGTGGCGGGCGCCTTCTTCGGCTATGCCATCGCGCAGGGGCTGATGCACTCCTACGCGGTGTTCCTCGTGGCCTACCTCGCCGACTTCGGGTGGGGCCGCGCCGAGACCTCGGTGGCCTACTCCGTCTCCCAGCTGGTCGTCGGGATCAGCTCGCCCTTCATCGGCGCGCTCGTGGACCGCCTCGGCACCCGGGCGCTGGTGGCAGTGGGCGCGGTCCTGCTGGCGGGCGGGCTCGCGGCCAGCGCGGCGGTGTCCTCGCTCTGGCAGGTGGTGGTGCTGTACGGCCTCGTGATGACGCTCGGGTCGAACTGCCTCGGCCTGGTCGTCTCGGTCCCGATCCTGTCCCGCTGGTTCGTGCAGCGACGCGGGCTGGCGATCTCGATCGTGCAGTCCGCCAACGGCTTCGGGCGCGCCGTGTCGGCCCCGGCGGTGCAGCTCCTGATCTCCGCCATCGGCTGGCGGCGCTCGTACCTCGCCCTGGCCGGGCTGATGGCGGTCGCGGTGCTTCCCATCGTGCGCGCCTTCCCGACCCGCGAGCCCCCCGCGTCGGACGCCGCCCCCGCGACGAGGGCGGGCGCCACCGATCCCTCCGCCCCGGTCTGGACAGTCGCCGCCGCCATGCACACCCCGCATTTCTGGCTGCTCTTCGCGGTCTACCTGCTCACCGGCCTCGGGAGCTTCCTCGTGTCGCTGCACCAGCTCGCCTGGGCCATCGACGTGGGCTTCGATCCGCTCTACGCGGCGAGCGTCCTCGGCACCGGCAGCCTGCTCGCGGTGGTCGGAACCATCGGAACAGGGACCATCTCGGACTACGTCGGGCGTGAAGTCTCCGCGATCGCCGCCTACCTGATCTCGATCGTGGGCGTGATCTGCGCGCTGTTCGTCCGCAACGCGGACCAGCACGCGCTTCTGTGGCTGCACGCCTGCTTCTTCGGGCTGACGTGGGGCGCCCGCGGCCCGCAGATCACCGCCAAGACCGCCGATCTCTTCCAGGGCCCGCACCTCGGGGCCATCCTGGGCGTGATCTCGATCGGGACCGGTCTGGGAGCGGGCGGCGGCGCCTGGGCGAGCGGGCTCATCTTCGACCTCTCGGGCAGCTACCGCCTGGCGTTTCAGCTCTCCATCGCGGCCTACGGAGTGGGGTGCGTGGCCTTCTGGATGCTGCGCCGGCCGCCGCGATCGATGGTGATGCGGGCGGGGTGATCGCGGGCGGCCCCGGCCCTACCTGGGCTGCCGGGCCTGCGCCCGGGCTTACCTTCCGAACCGCCGGTTGCGATCCTGATAGTTCCGGATCGCGCGCAGGAAATCGACCTTCCTGAACGCCGGCCAGTACGCGTCGCAGAAGTAGAACTCGCTGTAGGCGCTCTGCCAGAGCATGAAGCCGGACAGGCGGACTTCCCCGCTGGTCCGGATGATCAGGTCCGGATCCGGGCAATCCTGGGTGTAGAGGTACTTGTCGACCATGTCCGGCGTGAGATCCCGCAGGATGTCTTCCGGCGCGCTTCCCCGGCTGAAGTGGTCGGAGAGATAGCCCGCCATCGCGTCGACGATCTCCTGGCGCCCGCCGTAGCCCACGCCCACGTTCAGCAGGATCCCGTCGTGCGCCCGGGTGAGGGCCTCGGCCCGCTCCAGGATCTGGAGGGTCGCGGCCGGCAGGAGATCCAGCTTGCCGATGGGGCGGATGCGGACCCGGAGGCGCTCCGCCAGCCCATCCTGGAGCCACTCGGTGACCTTCTCGTCGATCACCCGGAGGACCGCGGCCACGTCGGCGGACTCACGGGCGAGGTTCTCGGTGGACGCCGACCCGAGACTCACCATCGGAACCCCGAGCTCCGCGCACCACGTGAGCACCTCTCGGGCCTTGTCGGCCCCGAGGCGGTACCCCTCGAGGTTCGAGAGCCCCGCCTGTCTGGCGTAACGCCGATGGCCGTCCTGGATCAGCCCGAGGTGGCTCGGCACCGGCCGACGGCGAACCCCGGCGAGGAGTCGCGCCCCGTAGATCCGGTACAGGACATCCTTCAGCGGCGTTGCGACATCCATCCAGGAGACCTCCTCACGTCGAATGTGCCCGGCGCGCAGTCAACGGCACAAGAATACAGCATCGCGATCCGGTTGCTGGCACTAGCAATGCTTTCCCCACGTGGAGTCGCGCGAGAGTTCCATCTGAAGTCATGCGGAACAGGGATAGGGATCGAGGATCGACCGATGAGTCCTGAGGTTCTCCTCTGCTCGGAATGTCACGAGCGCGTCGACCTGGAGCAACACGAGTACGTGGTGACCAACCGAGAGACGGCGCGCACGAGGGACAATCGCCTTTACGCCCATTTCAGCTGCGTCCGGGGACAGGGGAAGGCAGTTCAGGACCTGAGCGAGCTGGAGGTCGAGGCGGTCCACCGTCGCATCCTGGCCCAGCTGGACGACGAGGCGATGGAGCGACTCGGTATCCGACGCGTCAACAGGGAGGCCCGGTGACCACCCCGACGGGAGGTCGCTAGGTCTCCGCGACGACGACTACTCTGGAAGTTTTACATGGGTATCCGGGTCGGTCTTACCGACCCCATCGGGTGCGCTTCTACCCTTTTATTCCTGGATCGATACTTACGTGGGTTCAATTGTGGCACTCGGAATGCTCAGATTTCACCCAACTCACTGGCACCAATGATCGGCCGGGATACTCAATCAGCGGTGAACGGGCAAGACGCTGCCCCCCTCGCCAGGGGTCTGTCGGCGGCAACCCTCCCGGCCCCGACGATCCGGGTCGCGCTGCTGAGTGAGAGCGCCTTGTTCCGTTCCGGTCTCCATCGACTCCTCGGCACCGACCGGTCGTTCGTGGTGACCGAGATCAAGACCCTTCCGATCCGGGACGCGCTGCGGCGGAGCGCCGCCCACATCTTCCTGGTGGACGCCCATGTCACCGGCGCCCTGGAGATCTGCCGGGAGCTACGCCTGAACGGGGTACGGCCCTGGGTCATCCTCGCCGGCGCGGACGGAAACGACCGGTGGGCGGTCGAGGCCTTGAAGGCAGGCGTTCGGGGCATCCTCCCCAAGAGCGCCACGGTGGAGAACCTCGTCAAGGCCATCCGGGTCGTCCACCGGGGTGAGGTGTGGGCGACCAGTCGGGTGATCGCCCAGACCATGGCCGAGCTGGCCGCCCGGGCGGCCCCTCCCCCGGCCGGGAAGCTGGCCTTCCATCAGCGGCTCAGCCGTCGCGAGCAGGAGATCGTGCAGCTGGTCGTCGAAGGGTTGAGCAACCTCGAGG
>Ga0157369_10008815_pt1 | contig 11553 bp, 11 predicted proteins | sample C25metaG_FD_113461 | JGI IMG/M metagenome (GOLD analysis project Ga0157369, IMG submission 113461) | Corn rhizosphere microbial communities from Kellogg Biological Station, Michigan, USA - C2-5 metaG | ecosystem: Host-associated > Plants > Roots > Rhizosphere > Soil | place: USA: Michigan... | reverse complement strand
TCTACGATGTCGGCGGCAGTGATGGCGCCATCAAGCTCGGCTGACTCGATCTCAACCTTGTCGATGTTCGCGGCACGGATTGCCTTCAAAGAGCTGGCCGTGATCTTGCGGCCGGAGTGCGCGATCTCTTCACCCTTGTGGAGGACGGCGTGCGCCGGCTTCGCGCCCTGGAGGTGCGTTGCCGTCTTGGGATCACTCGTAACAGCCCAGTGCAGCTTGCCGTTGGCGATGTGGATGCGATCGATGGTGTAGAAGGTCTTAAGGATCTCTTCGTCCGAACGCAGACCGAGCGCGCGCAGGAAAATCGTCCCCAGGAACTTGCGCTTGCGGTCGATACGAACATACAAGGTGTTCTTCTGGTCGTACTCGAACTCCACCCACGATCCGCGATACGGAATGATCTTGCCAAGGAAGTACGTGCGGTTGTTCGCCGTCTCGAAGAAGACGCCGGGCGACCGATGCAGCTGCGAAACAATCACGCGCTCCGTGCCGTTCACGATAAACGTGCCATTCGGAGTCATCAGCGGAATGTCGCCAAAGAAGACTTCCTGCTCCTTGATGTCGCGGATAGTCTTATTCCCGGTCTCCGCATCCTTGTCGTAAATCGTGAGGCGGACCGTCACCTTCAGCGGGGCAGAGAACGTCATGCCGCGCTCTTCGCACTCCTGCTGGTCATACTTCAGCTGCAGGCCGACAGGGTCGCCGCATTTATTACAAAAGTCGGGAACGTTCTTGTTGTAGGTTCCGCACTTGTGGCAGAGAACGTCGCCAGGAAGGAAGGGATCGGTAATGACCATCGCGCCGCAATGCACGCAGGCGGTGCGCAGATGGTGAAGGCCTTTCAAGTGGCCGCACTTGCACTCCCAGTTGCCGATCGCGTAGTCGACGAAGTCGAGCTGCGAAATCCCACGGAAGTCGGTAATGGGGAAAACGGAAACAAACACCGACTGCAGCCCCGAGTCATCACGCTCGTTGGGCAGCTTGTCCATCTGCAGAAAACGCTCGTACGAACGGCGCTGCACTTCGATCAGGTTGGGAATCTGGGTGGCTGTCGGAATCTTGGAAAAATCGAGCCGGCTGCGAATCGCGCGCTTCTCGTTAGGCATGCATCACTCCTGAGGCTCATCAAACCGGCCGATACTCATCACAGATCGCGCCGGGCCGGCACCCGAGTCTCGAGGCACCAGCAGTTGCTGACGTTACAAACCAAATCGCCTGAACTGGCTCACCGCACATCCCCAGTCCCGCTCCGGAGTCTTCGGCGAATGATCAGCCCAAGATCCGGTGTCCCGCGCCAAGCGTGTTTATTGGCGTATTTACTAAATTGAGGCGTTCCGAAAATCGCCTCTACGCCGTTGTTGTTCCTCAGCACAGTGCGCTATAAGAATCCGAGAGTCGCTGCTATCGAATCCGGTCGGAACATGACCTTCTTCTTTGCAGCGGCGATCTCAAAGTCGCTTAAACGCATCACAAACTCTGGAATTGCTCGTACACTGAGCACAATCGGAAGCAGACCTCTCCGGTGTTCCCCGGCTGGAAATGTCCGCAAACGCAACGTAAATCTCGCCCAAACGCCTAACCCGCTGCGACAGAGACACGAAAGCCCGCGAGGACGCAATTCCTCACGAGCGCGGCTTAAAGCCTGTGCCCCCATCCGATTTTTGTTGAAAACCTCTCGCCGATCCCAAAGCTCGCTTCTGCTGCCCGTCGCCTGCCAATCGACATCCATCAACAGGAAGCCCGCGTATCCTGTTGACACTAGAGCACTTGAACTTCGCGTTAATGCCCATTCCGAGGCTGCTTGGCCCAGCCGGGGATACGAACATTGTGCCCTTTGACTCTTATCAAGACGCGCCGTGTGTGGTTTTCGCCCAGATTGCGGAAATGCCCGCAGGGCCGAAAAGACGCGCAACGATTATCGTAGCGCGTCCCGGCTTGTCTTGCAAGTCACGTACCAAATTACTTAACTTCGATGGTGGCAACGCCTTCGAACTTCTTTTTGATCGCCTCTGCCTCGTCCTTGGTCGCGCTTTCCTTCAATGGCTTCGGCGCGCCATCAACCAGGTCCTTGGCTTCCTTTAGGCCGAGCGAGGTAACCTCGCGGACAGCCTTAATCGTGTTGATCTTATTCGCGCCGGCATCTTTGAGGATGACTTGGAACTCCGTCTTCTCCTCAGCCGCCGGAGCAGCTGCTGCGCCGCCGCCGCCCGCAACCATCACCGGAGCCGCTGCCGCCGCAGAGACGCCGAGACGCTCTTCGAGCTTCTTAACCAGGGATGCAGCCTCGAGCAGGCTCAGGCCAACAATCTGTTCTTCCAACTGTGCGAGATCCGCCATGTCTTTTCTCCATTCAAATCCGAAATTGATATTCCCGGCCGCAAACCCAAACGGCAAGTTTCCGATGCGCCAGACCAGCGCCCTTCCCGCCCGTCTTACTGCCAAAACCCAAAGCAGCTCTGAGCTGCTAGCTTCTAGCCGCTAGCCCTTCAGCGAAACTAGCTAAAGCTAGAGGCTGGAGCTAGTAGCTCGCGGCACTTATGCCGCGCTAAACTTTTCCTTCTCCACGCCTTGATTCAACACAACCGCCAGATCGCGGCCCGTCGCATTGAGTACGGTGACCAGACGCTGCGCCGGAGCATTGATCAAGAACAGCAGCTTCGAGAAGAGCTCTTCCTTGCCCGGCATCGTTGCCAGAGCCTTGATCTCTTCCACATTGATCAGTTTGCCGTCAACAATGCCCAGCTTGAACTGAAACTCCGCATTCTCGCCGGCCCACTTCGCGAAGACCTTCGTCAGCGCAACCGGGTCGCCTGAGGTGAACGCAACTGAGTTCACGCCCTTGAGCCCCTTCAACGCGGGACCCACCTTCGAGTCCTTTCCCGAAACAGCAGCCAGCTTGTTCTTCACCACGCGATACTTGCCACCCGCCTCGCGGATAACCTTGCGCAGTTCGTAGTCCTTGGCAACAGTCAGCTTGCTGAACGTTCCGATAATCGCGGTAGTCGAGGTCTCCAGCTCCTTCGCGAGCTGATTCACCTTCTCTGTCTTCTTCGCCTTCGAGATTGCCATCTTCCTGCTCCCCTCACCGGGTCGCGCCAAAAGGCGCTCTACTAATCTTGAAATTTGTCGGAGCCGAAACAGGTCGCCTTGCCGGCTCCTTACTGTTCCCTTCTCCCGATTCCCTAATCTCTGTCTTAGTGCTTGCCCGCCGCATCAGCCACAGCCGAATCCAGCGGAACTCCGGGACCCATCGTCGAGCTCAGCGTCACGCTCTTGATGTACTTACCCTTGGCCGCTGAAGGCTTCGCACGCACGATCGAGGTAATCACGGTCGTCGTGTTATCGATCAACTTCTGTGGATCGAAGCTCAGCTTGCCCACTGGAACGTGCACCAGGCTGGTCTTATCGGCACGGAACTCGACCTTACCGGCCTTGATCTCTTTCACTGCGGCGGCAACGTCCTGCGTGACGGTTCCGGTCTTCGGGTTCGGCATCAGGCCCTTTGGTCCGAGCACCTTGCCCAGACGTCCGACTACCTTCATCATGTCCGGCGTCGCAATCAGGGCATCGAAATCGGTCCAGTTCTCTTTCTGGATCTTCTCCACCATCTCTTCGCCGCCAACGAAGTCCGCGCCCGCATCCTGCGCTTCCTTCTGACGGTCGCCCGTCGCGATCACGGCAACAGTTTTGGTCTTGCCCAGTCCGTGGGGCAGAACCACGGTTCCGCGCACCATCTGGTCGGCATGCCGGGTGTCCACACCCAGACGCATGGTCAGATCCACTGTCTCATCAAACTTTGCGAACTTCACCTGCTTAAGCAGAGTGACCGCTTCTGCAAGCGGATAGGCCGGCTTGGTCACGGCCGCGCGCGCCTTCGCAATATTCTTGCTGGGTTTTGCCATCAGTTCCTCGTCTCCCACCGCAGTTGCCAGCCCGCCTTAGCGGAAACCTGGAGGCCATACGCCTGAAACCCTGGCGCTTATCGCCTCGAACAGGTCCAATGCCGTGGTGCAATTGACGGCCCGGAGCTACGCCCCCGAGCACATTGATAGAGTTTATCGGATTGGAAGCGGAAGTGCAACAACCCCTTATGCTTGTTTCCGCTCATTTCGGAGTTGCTGGACCTTTGCAAGCCTTACCGGTAAAACCTTTTCGCCCAGCTCCGTTTCCGCAACAAATCTAACCCTCCGACATCAAATAAGGAGAAAAGGAATTGGAAACAGCCCCGAATGAGCCACGACGAACCGGGGCAGCCGAACTGAGGATCACTTAAATCAAAAGATTAGGAATAGCAGCAATCGCACTTACCGCCGGAACGCTCTTGGCGGTTTCCCCCGTTTTCGCGAAGAAGGACTCGCAGCAGGGCCAGGGGCGCGCCATCGTCACCGTGCTACCTTCTGCCAAGAACGGCAACGCCGGGCAAATCTCCGAACAAAACCTGAAGGTCAAAGTCAACGGCAAGAACTCTACGGTCACCAGCTTCAATCAGCTCCAGGAGAACAACAGCCCACTCGAACTCGTTCTTCTCCTCGACGCAGGGGCACGCGCAAGCATCGGCACACAATTTCCTGAGATACAGAGCTTCGTCAAGGAAATGCCGCCAAACACGAAAATGGCCATTGCCGACATGCAACAGGGCCGCGCTGTTTTCTCCTCGCAGCTTTCATCGAATGCAGCCGATGTGCTAAAGGGCCTGCACCTCAGCACCGGAATACCGGGCGAGAATGCCAGCCCCTACTTCTGCCTCTCTGACCTTGCGAAAAACTGGCCGTCGCATGACCGGACTGCCCGTCGCGAAGTCGTGATGATCACCGACGGCGTGGACAACTACGAACGCCGCTTCGACCCTGACAACCCATATGTTCAGACCGCAATCAAGGATTCTGTCCGAGCCGGCCTGGTGGTCTACTCGATTTACTGGAAGAACACCGGACGCGCAAACAATACCGGCTACGAAACCACTGCCGGACAGAACCTCCTGCTGCTGGTCACGCAAGCCACAGGCGGAAACAGCTACTGGCAGGGCCTCGGCAATCCTGTTTCATTCGAGCCGTTCTTTAAAGATGTCCGTCGCAGGCTGAACAACCAATATGAGCTCAGCTTCACCGCGCCATCAAATGGCAAGACGGAAATTGGATCGCTGAAGGTCGACCTGCATGTGCCCTCCGCGAAAGTGGCTGCTCCTCAGCAGGTGCTCGTCACTGGACCCGTCAGCGCCCGCGGCGAATGACGATCGTTCTGCATGAAAAATCAAAGGCAGGCGATCTTCAGATCGCCTGCCTTTTGCTTTGGAACCAATACTGCCGGGCTTAGATACCCGACGACTGGCTGTACGATCGCTCCGGCGAGCGATAGTTCGAAAAACTTTCGCCGCTGCTATCTCCCTTGCGCCCGTCCGACCCATGCTGTTTCACCATTTTGTTGTAAATGCCCAGCAGTAGGAACGGCGCTGCCCACTGACCGATAAACAGAGATTCGTGCTTCCTGCTGAGAGCCTGATATGTAGCCGAAACCGCCATTGAACCCAGAGCCAGCGCAAGAAACACGCTCGACGGAACTTTGGACGTAGTGCTCTCGATAGCTGCAGTAAATTGGTCCTCCTGCGACTCACCCCGACTCACTCGATAATCTGCCATAAACAAACCTCTCCTTGGCGATACTCACATCGCCTCCGTTGGGATGCGGCAACGTCGTAAGCAGCGGCCTTGAAAAGTCCAGTTTTCGGTATGGCGCAAATACGCGTCGCTACACGCTGACCCTATCGCAATTACGGGACTCACCATCGTTCTCTACCATTTCCTGAAGCCAGAGTAGATGCCGTATAGTTTTCTCCAAGTCTGCACTTCTGAAGCGGCTCCGCGCTTTCTGACATCTCCCATGTAAGGTGGTTTGTTGGGTTGCCGCTTCGGGACCGTGGCGATCGCCGTAGTCTCTACGTCTCCGTTCCTGGTGCCGACAGAATCTCACAAGAAGGACACTATGCGACCAATTCGCCGGGCCTTGCTTCTCTGTACCCTTCCCTTTTTCAGTGCCGCAACTTTCCTCTACTCCCAATCGCTGAACACAAACTTCGCTCGCGATCCCCAGCAATCTGTCGATCAGAGCTACACGGATCACATCCACAAGTACACAACGGACCCCACCTTTACCTCGCCGCTGGTCGACTACCTGCCGGCGTCGAAGACTGTTCCTACTCCAGCCAAGGTCCTTGGCGATGTCTCAGGAGCACCCGACATCCTCCCATACGCCGAAGATGTCTACAAGTATTTCCGACTGCTCGCCGCAGCCAGTCCTCGCGTGAAGGTCTACACAATCGGCCACACCGAAGAAGGCCGCGAGCAGATTGCCGTCGCCGTGGCTGACGCCGATCTGCTGAAAGATGCTGACGCCAACAAGCAGCGCCTCGCTCAGCTCGCCGATCCACGCACCATCAACTTCGACGACACGAAGGCCCGTGCTCTGATCGACCAGTCCTATCCCATCTACTACATCACTGGCACAATCCATTCACCCGAAACCGGCGCGCCCACGGCGTTGATGGAACTTGCCTATCGCCTCGCCGTGGATGATTCACCCTACATCAAGTTCATTCGTACTCACATGATCGTGCTCATCACGCCTGTGGTCGAAGTCGACGGCCGCGACCGCATGGTCGACATCTACCGCTGGCACAAAGCCCATCCGAAAGAAAAGTACCCCGACCTCCTTTACTGGGGCCACTATGTAGCGCATGACAACAACCGCGACGCGATGAGCATGACTCTCGATCTCACCCGCAATGTCCTGAATACCTACCTCGACTGGCACGCCCAGGTTCTTCACGACCTTCACGAATCTGTCCCATTCCTCTACGACAACACCGTCGGCGATGGCCCCTACAACGCGTGGGTCGATCCGCTCCTCGCCGACGAGTGGGCTGAACTCGGCTGGAACAACGTCGCAGCCATGCAGAACTTCGGAATGCCCGGCGTCTTTACTCATGGCGACTTCGACACATGGAGCCCCGGCTATTTGATGTTTCTCGCCTCCATGCACAACGGCATTAGCCGCCTCTACGAGACCTTCGGCAACGGTGGCGCTGACACCGAGAAGCGCATTCTCGACCCCGAGGAGTACTCTCGCACGTGGTACCGGCAGAACCCGCCGTGGCCCATCGTCAACTGGTCACAGCGCGACAACAATAACTATGAACAGTCTGCGCTGCTCTCCACCATCTTCTACTTCTCCCAGCACACACATCACTTCCTTGAGAACTACTACTCAAAGAGCAAGCGCGCTGTCCAGAAGCCCAAACTCGAGGGACCCGCAGCCTACGTGATCGCGCCGGACCCTGCCGCCACCAACCGCGAAATCGAATTGCTCAAAGTCCTCCAGCGCCAGCACGTCGAAATCCAGCAGCTCTCGGATGCCGCTACCTGCTCCATCGCAGGCGAGAAACGTGGCGACAAGCCAAAGCAGGAGACTTTCGCGGCCGGCTCCATCGTCATCCGCATGGACCAGCCATACTCCCGCGCCGCTGACGCGCTCCTTGATCGCCAGTACTGGGCACCCGACGATCCGCAGAAGCATCCGTACGACGACACCGGCTGGTCCTTCACGCACCTCTTCAATCTCAAAATCGTCAGAGTCACCGATCCTGCAATCCTCAAGGCCAGCATGAAACCCGTTTCTGACCCGAGCACACTCGCTGGCAAACTCGACGGCTCAGGTTCCATCATCGCCATCAACAACTCAGGCCAGATCTCGCTGCTCTCCGCGGTCTACAAACTGAAGGAGGCGAAGATTGAGGTTGCAGAGAAGGCCTTTGATGCGGACGGCAAGCACTTCGCCGCAGGCTCGCTGCTCATCTCCGGCGCCGCCGATAAAGTCGCAGACACGCTTCACAGTCTTTCGCTCGACGGTACAAGGCTCCCCGCCGCGCCAACCATCGCGACACATGAAGCGAAGGCGCCCCGCATTGCCATGATGCACACCTGGCTCGCCACGCAAACAGAAGGCTGGTGGCGCTATGCGTTCGACACAGCAGGAATTCCCTTCGACTACATCAGCACGCAAACGGCAGCGAAGCAGGACGACCTTCGTTCGAAGTACGACGTGATCGTCTTCGCGCCCGTGGGCCACGGCTCAACCATCGACATCATCAATGGCCTGCCCCGCTGGAACAACCCTATGCCATGGAAAAAGTCCCACATTACGCCAAATCTCCAGATCGATGACGACGGAACAGACGACATCCGCCCCGGCCTGGGCTACGACGGCCTCGAACATCTCCGCACGTTCATTGAGAAGGGCGGCCTTCTCATCACCTCCGAAGACACCGCGCAATTCGCAATCGAAACGGGCCTCGCTCCGGGCGTCAGTCTCGTACCCAAAGCCGATGCCCGCGTCGTCGGAACCGTACTCAACACCACCTTTGTCGCCAAAGAGAACCCGATCGCATTCGGTTACAGCGGCAATCTCCCGGTGATCAGCGCCAAAGGCATGGCGTTCAACGTCAGCAACACCCTGGGTCATAGTGGAGGCCGTCTTCTCATGGATCCTTACGCTGAGCGCCCCACCGGCCGCGGCAGCCTCGAAGAAAACGACGAACCCCTCGGCCGAAAAGCGGTCGAAGCCGAAAAGCTTGAGAAAACTCAACCTTGGGAAGCGAAAAAGCTCAACGAAGAACAGATGCGTAACAACTTCTCCGTCATCCCCGAACAGCTTCGTCCAGAAGTGATCCTCCGCTTCAATGACAGCAAAACTATGCTTCTGGATGGACTCCTCGATAAGGCGAACTCCATCGCCGAACACGCCGTCGTGGTCAACGCGCACCTCGGCAACGGCAGCGTTCTCCTCTTCGGCAACAACCCCGTCTATCGCGGCGAAACCATCGGCGACTACCCCCTCGTCTTCAACGCTATCCTTAATCACAATCACCTGCAGCGCTCCAAACCATCAGCTCCGCCAGCGGATAACCAGAAGCCATCCACTCCCGACTCGACCAGCAAACCGGCTGGCAACTGACAACTGGAGACTGGTAACTGTTTGCGTTCATGGCCTTCCCGATGACTGCAAACTATGGCACACTGTCACTCATGGGAAGCAAAGACAAAGGTCGCAAAGAAGCCAAGAAAGCTCCAAAGCCGAAACCGAAACCCGAGCCGAGCAGGCGCGAGATCTTTACCCCGGCCCCTCCAAAATAAGCCGACCCGATCTTCACCCGCCAGACTCATCAGATACAGAAAAGCCCTCCGACCGGAGGGCTTTTCACTTTCGCGCACAGAAAGGCCCTCCTGACCAGGAGGGCCTTCTTTAACAAATCTAAGCCAGTCCGGACTACCCTACAACTTCAATGCCCATGGACCGCGCCGTACCCTTGATGCTCTTTATCGCTGTCTCAATCGATGCGGCGTTCAAGTCGGGCATCTTCTGCGTGGCGATCTCGCGAACCTGCTTCTCAGTCACCTTGCCAACCTTGTCCTTGTTGGGAGTGCCGGAGCCCTTCTGCAGGCCAGCGGCCTTCTTCAACAGAATCGAAGCAGGCGGAGTCTTGGTGACGAACGTGAAAGAGCGGTCGCCATAGACCGTGATGACAACCGGAATGATCAGCCCGGCCATCTCTTTGTTCTGCGTACGCGCGTTGAACTGTTTGCAGAACTCCATGATGTTGACCTGCGCCTGGCCCAGCGCTGGACCGACCGGCGGTGCAGGCGTCGCCTTGCCGGCTTCGATCTGCAGCTTGACCATCGCGCTTACTTTTTTCGGAGGTGCCATATCTTTGGTTCCTTCGGAACCAGCTACTAGCTCCTAGCCTCTAGCTACCAGCTGGTCAGTTCTCTTTCAATTTTGGTACTGCTGCTCAGGCGTTCACTTTTAAACCTGTGGTCGCTAGGTGACAACAGGCTAGAAGCTAGAAGCTAGTAGCTAGAAGCTGCAGTTACTCAATTTTTTCAACTTTGCCGAACTCAAGTTCCACCGGCGTCGAGCGGCCGAAGATCGTGACCATCACCTTCAGTGTCTCGCGGTCTTCGTTGATCTCATCCACCACGCCGTTAAAGTTGGCAAAAGGCCCGTCGGTGATCCTGACGGACTCGTTCTTCTCAAACTTGATCTTAAGCCGCGGCTTCTCCTTCGCCGTCTCGCTGCGGAAGAGGATCGAACTCACTTCTTCCTCGCTCAACGCCACCGGCTTGTCCCCGGTTCCCAGAAAGCCCGTCACCTTCGGCGTGTCCTTCAACACGTGCCATAGATTATTGTCGAGATCCATCTCGACGAGCACATATCCTGGCAGAAAGACCCGCTCCACCGTTCGCTTCTTGCCGTTGATGATCTCGGTCACCGGCTCGGTGGGAATCATCACGCGGCCCACCTTGTCCTTCAGGCCGAAAGCCTGCACCCGGCTCTCAATCGACTCGCGCACCTTGCGCTCAAATCCCGAGTAGGCATGGAGGATGTACCACTTGAAAAGCGGATTGCGTTCAGGCGTTGCTTGTTGTTCGGCGGAGTTTTCTGTTTCTTCTGCCATTGCTGTCTCGATTCGATCCTGCATTTCTTACTGCGCGCCCAGCTTGTGAAGTATCTCCTGAAGGGCCCTGCTGAAAACGCTGTCCGTCACCCAGAAGAAGAACCCGAAGATAAACACGGTGACGATTACGACAGAGGTCGTCGCCTGCACTTCTTTCCGCGTCGGCGTAACGACTTTCTTCATCTCTGCGCGCACATCGTTCAGGAAGCGATTGAAATTACCCCAGACACCAAGCGCACCTTCTGACATATTCGCGAACGCTCCCGGCTGCTGCCGCTTAATCGAGCTATCATCGCCCTTTTTGATCGCTGACTCTGTTGCCATACTTCAATTCCTCAGAGATCAGTCGCTAAAGATCAGAGATCAGTCATCGGCTCTTCTTCTGAATCAGCCGTGCTTTTCATCTCTGTTCTCTGCTCTCTGTTCTCTACCTTCTCAATCTGGCAGGGGCGGAGGGATTCGAACCCCCAAGTTCGGTTTTGGAGACCGACAGTTTAACCGTTGAGCTTACGCCCCTAAAAAGCCTGTAGCTTGGAGCCATGAGCCTGTAGCTCATATCAGCTACAAGCTACCGGCTCCAGGCTCACCGGCTGCTGTTTACTTCGTTTCCTTGTGCGGCTGGTGCTTGCGGCAGCGCTTACAAAACTTCTTGAACTCAAGACGGCCCGTGGTCGTCTTCTTGTTCTTCGTCGTTGAGTAATTCCGCTCCTTGCACTCCGAACACTGCAATGTCACAATATCCCGCATTTCCAAATCCCTTCAGCTTCCAGTTTTCAGTTGCCAGTCGCCGGTGTGTAAATCAACTGGCAACTGGTAACTGGCGACTGATGACTACTTAATAATTTCGCTGATCGTACCCGCGCCCACCGTGCGTCCGCCTTCGCGGATCGCGAACCGCAGGCCCTTCTCCATGGCCACCGGCGTGATCAGCTCAACCTCAAGCTGAACGTTGTCGCCCGGCATCACCATCTCCGTGCCCGCCGGCAACTGCGCCACGCCCGTCACGTCCGTCGTACGGAAGTAGAACTGCGGACGGTAGCCGTTGA
>Ga0157369_10008813_pt1 | contig 11558 bp, 23 predicted proteins | sample C25metaG_FD_113461 | JGI IMG/M metagenome (GOLD analysis project Ga0157369, IMG submission 113461) | Corn rhizosphere microbial communities from Kellogg Biological Station, Michigan, USA - C2-5 metaG | ecosystem: Host-associated > Plants > Roots > Rhizosphere > Soil | place: USA: Michigan... | reverse complement strand
TCCCCCGAGCTGGCTCCCGCGCTGTTACCAGAGCTGGCGCCCGCGCTGGTCCCCGAGCTGGTCCCCGAGCTGGCCCCCGAGCTGGCCCCCGAGCTGGCCCCCGAGCTGGCCCCCGAGCTGGCCCCTGAGCTGGCCCCCGAGCTGGCCCCTGAGCTGGTCCCAGAGCTGGCCCCCGAGCTGGCCCCTGAGCTGGTCCCAGAGCTGGCCCCTGAGCTGGCCCCCGAGCTGGCCCCTGAGCTGGTCCCTGAGCTGGTCCCAGAGCTGGTCCCCGAGCTGGCCCCTGAGCTGGTCCCAGAGCTGGCCCCTGAGCTGGTCCCCGAGCTGGCCCCCGAGATTTTCACTCGCTGGCATCGCGAAAATCTTGAGCGCGATCATGCACGCCGCTGGACTGTCGAAGATGAACAGTCGCGGCGAAGGCTTGCCGATGACGGCGTAGGCGTCGTTCAGCGCGCCTTGCAGCTTTTCGCGATCGATGCGACCACCGTTGCAAGCGATGTCCAGATAGCGCTGGCGGAAGCGTGGAAGCCCCTCTTCCTGCTCCGGGGTTAGTTTCATGATTTTGGCCATCTCAGGCAGCCTTCCCAAAATTGCAGTGGAGGGTTTTGCGCTGTCCGAGCTGACGGATTTCAGCAGCAGTAGAGGGTGGGATTATCTCGCCGTCGAAGGTGCTGGACGGATGCTCGAAAGCTACGGGCGTGAAGCGAGCAACCTTCTCGGCAACCGACATTTCCTCCAGCGTGGCTTCACAAGCCCCACACGTTCCATCGAACATGTAGGCATCGCATCCACCACAGCGCTCGACATGGGGAGCGTCAGGATCGCGATCGTCGTAACCGTCGCCACGATCCCAAAGGCCGAGAAGCTTCCTGGCACTCATGCAAGCCTCCCATTGGAGAAGGCTATCATGGTGTTGTTTTCGTCGTTGAGGGCTTGAAACGCCGCCGTGTCGATCACGGGCTTGAGCTTCACCCGGGCGACTTCATGAAGGATGATGAAGGTGCTTTCCGGGAACAGCGCGAGCAGGCGTCGGGCTTCCGCCTCAGCCGCTTCGAACGTCTTGTGCCGGAAGTTGGGAACCTTGGCACCGCCGACCTTTACGGACAGCCCGCGCGGTATCTTGCGATAGATCAGGTAGGACCCGGTTGGATCGTAGACCTTGGTGTTTGGCGCGGTTGCCATTGATTGTCTCCGTTGATGGAGACACGTTTATATGCGCATGCGTATATCGTCAAGCGCTATTTTATGCGCAGGCGAATTTTTTATCCGCCTTTATTCGGGCCGATATGATCCTACTACGACGCCGATGATCTGAACGTCCACGACGCCCTCTCCGGGCTCGTCCATGGAAAACGGGGCTTGGAATGCCGGATTTGTGGATCGGGGGAGGAGCCATTCACGTCCATCGGGCTCGACCAGATATTCCTTGACGGTCGCCTCTAGGGTGTCGTCAGCTCGTTTACGAACCACCACGACGCGTTGGCCAGATCGGGCGATTGCCCCGTCCAATGTGGAGAGACAATCGAGAACCGTCCCATGGGGGTAAACCATGTTCATGCTCTCGCCTTCAACGCGAAGGCCGAACCTTCTGCCGGCGTCTAAGCTGATGTGATCACCCCCTGAATAGGGTTCCCATTGCTCTTCTGGCCACTCGTATGCTTCCACCCATACACCTGCCGCGACGGTGCCCTTAACCAAATACCGGTTGGGCGCCTGGACGAATGAGACGTCGGATTCACTACCAAGGAATTGACGAACATCCTCACCGGCCATTTCAGCCAGACGGGCCACAAGTGGCGGGTCGGGCATCGAACCCTTCTCCCAGCGTGACACCGACGCTTGGGTAACGCCAAGCAACTCACCAAACTCAGTTTGGTTCATCTGACGGGCCAAGCGAATGGCTCGGATCTTCTGCGCTACTGATGGCATTTCCGCCGCGTATGCCAGCATGCTTAACGGTCCAACTCGCTTGCGCATAATTAGTATTGCACTTCTATACGCATGCGCATATACACGGAAGCCATGGACCTCCGCGCAATCCGCGTCGAGCTAAAGCTCTCGCAAGCCGCCCTCGCGGAACGCCTTGGCGTCACGCAGGCCACCATTTCTCGCTTTGAAAGCGGTGACTTGAAGCTCGATCAACGAACCAAGCTTGCGATCGAAGCAATCCGGCAGCGTGACGCCGCATGAGCGATCCCCAGCCAGTCCCGTTCCTCCGCAAAGACGGCGCATTCATTTGCGCGCTGCGGTTCATTCCAGTTTCGCGCGGAACGCCATCCTGCGCGAACGCCGCTCCTGTTTCATCCCCCCAAAGAGCGGGAGCGGCGACACTTTCAGGAGCGCGCCCATGAGGCTTTTCGCTCTCACCCTTTTCGCTCTCGGTTACGTCGGTCTGATCGCCTGGTTCTACATCAGGCACAGGAATGCCCGCCATGATGCGGCGCACGACTTCTCCCAAAGCGACCAGACTGCTCATGGGGAGGCTGAATAGATGCCCAACCGAAACGATTCAGCGGACTTTTCGCCACTTGTTTCCCGCAGTGCAGCAAGGGAGGCTTTTGCCCGTGCGCTGCGCCTCTACGTGGGCCGTAGGCGACGCTATTCGGTAAAGCAGTTGTCCAATGGGGCTGGCGTCAAGGATCGCGTGATCGAATGCGCTATGTGCGATCCCGACAATGCTGAATATCGCGAGCCTGAAATGGCGGCGATGCTGTCGATCGCTAAATTCTTAGGAGCGACTTTCACAACGGAATGGCTCGACCCGACACGGCAAGCCGCCTTCGATTTGCCGGACGATGACCTCCCGCCAGGGCAGATAGCCGCCGACAATGCGGAGGACAACGCCACCGTAACCCGCGCCGCGATGGATGGCGTGTTTGACGAGGAAGAGCGCCCACCATTGCGCGCCGTGGGGCTGCGCATGGTTTCGCGCGGCACTCGCCTAGCCTCGCTTGGGAGGGCCGCATAACATGGCCCGGGGGGGTAGATTCAGCAAACTAGAACGCGAGCGCATTGAGGCTCGCTTCAAAGCTGGCGCCGGCATCGAAGAGGTTGCCGCCGAGTTTGATCGTAATTTTTGGGCGGTGTGGCGTATCGCCATGGCGGTCAAGAACCGCAACGATCCAAACTGGCCACACAAGGATTGCGATTGCTGCGGAGAGAGTTTTCCGCGCCCGATCCAAACAACCCATAAGCGTTGGTCGAGCCAGCGTTTTTGCAGTCAGGCTTGTAATCAATATTTCCAGCATCACGGGCGCCGGGACAATTCGGTCGATCGCGTTTCGCGAGAGGAATGGGCTAGCCGCGAGTTACTTCGGCGGCTCGTCCGCTACGGTATGCGCCATGATGGGCTTCCTGGGCTTCCCGCGAACGATCTGATCCACCTCGCTACCGAACTGGGAGTGGCGGCCTGATGGGTAAGCTCTCCCGCGACAAAGGCTATCGCTACGAAGCCGAGACGGTGAATTTCCTCAAGGACTTTCACCTTGACGCATGGCGCGTGCCGCTCTCCGGGGCGACCAGTCATGATAAGGGCGATATTCGCGTGCGGGTTCACTTCCGCGATGAACCCCTTTCGGGCGAGTGCAAGCGCCGTGCTGCTCTTCCCGCATGGATAAAGGCTGCTCTCGGAAACAACGACTTCCTCGCCATGCGTGCCGATCGTGATGACACGCTGATTGTCATGCGCGCAGGCTTCTTCGCGGAGTTGCTGCAATGAAGCACTTCGCCTGTCTATGTGGCTTCCGATCCGAAGGAACCGAACCGAACGTGTGCGCTGATTGCGGGGATGACATGTACGGCTACGTTCCGCCGCCCTTCAAGCCGATTGGCCGAGTCATTCGCCCCATCGTCGCTAATATTGCCGCCAAGGCGAGAAAGCGGGGGCGCAAGTGAGCGGCAACCCGTGGGGAAAATTCTTCTGGCAGGATTGGGAGTCCGATCCTGCGCTTAAGCTGTGCAGCCTGGCTGCGCAGGGACTGTGGATGCGGATGCTTTGCATCGCGGCAACGCATGACCCAATCGGCTATGTCGCGGTAGCGGGCATCGGCCTTGATGAAACCGGCCTCGCTCGTTTGACCGGGGCGCCGGAATCCGAGGTGCGATCACTGCTGGGCGAGCTGCACCGAGCCGGCGTGTTTTCCCGCGATGCCAAGCAACGCATCTACAGCCGCCGCATGATCCGTGATGCGCGGAAGGCCGCACAAGCGCGCAAAAATGGCAAAAAGGGAGGTAATCCAAGCCTCTCTAAACAAACAGGAAATTCCGGTTCGGATAACCTAAAGGTTAAGGGTGGTGATAAGCCCCATAAGCCAGAAGCCAGAAGCCAGAGTAATTCCGATAATAAATTATCGGACGCTGACGCGTCGGATTCCGACAAGTTTTTCTGGGACACGGCCAAGGCATATCTGGGAAAATCGAAGGCCGGGAAGATAGGCCAATGGGTCCGCGACTACGGCAAGGATCGGGCCGCAGCGGCGATAGCGCAAGCGCAGGTCGCGAGGGCGGTAGAACCGGTAGCCTACATCGAACGGGCGCTTCGCGGCCCGGTCTTAGCGGCGGCAAATGGCGAGTGGATCAGCCCATGCTGACCTTCCATCGCCCCGGCAAATACCTTTGCCCCGAATGCTCATCGGGCCGGAAGAACAAGCGGGATCGCTGCCTCTCCGTCTTCGCCGTCCAAGGCGGCCTAGCTTTCCACTGTCACAACTGCGGTTTCAAAGGAGCTGATGATGCTGCACGACAGGCATCGCGACTGGATCGAGGTCAGGGGAATTTCGGCGGAGCTTGCCGAAAGTCTGGGCTTGGCGACCGTCAAGGATCGCGACGGCTACTGGCTTACCGTGCCCTACGTGGAGCAGGGCAAGACCATAAATCACAAGTACCGGCAAACGTCGGAGAAGCGGCACCGCATGGACGCCGGGGCTCCGCTGTTGCTGTGGAATGTGGACGCGCTCTCGCACCCGGACGTGTTGGCGGGCTCGCCAGTAATTATCACGGAGGGGGAGTGGGATGCCCTAGCCGCGATGACGGTGGGGTTCGAGCATGTCGTGTCGGTCCCGAACGGGGCGCCGGCCGAGCAGACCGAAGCGCCGGAGACGGCGAAGCGATACGAGTTCATCTGGCGAAACCTCTCGCAGCTCGATCAGGTGAAAACCTTCATCCTGGCGACTGATGGCGACGCTCCGGGACGTGCGCTTGCGGCCGATCTGGCGAGCCTCTTGGGTGCTGACCGCTGCCGGTTCGTGACCTATCCCGAGAATTGCAAGGATCTGAACGAAGTCCTGATGCTCCACGGGCAGCAGGTCGTGATGAAGACGATCAACGGCGCCAAGGCATACCCCATCGCCGGCCTGTTCTCGCTCAGCGACTTCCCGCCCGATCGCGAGCTTACGTGCTGGCCTACAGGCATCGGCCCTTTGGAGGGTTCGCTTTTCGTAATCCCGGGCACGCTGACCGTGTTCACCGGCTTCGCCAATATCGGCAAGTCCACGGTGCTTTCCTCGATCATTGCCAAGCAAATCGAGGAAGGGCGCGGAGTGTGTATCGCCCCGTTTGAGACGGACATCCGCATCCTAAGAGACAGCATCCGGCAATGCCTAATGCGCTGCCCGACCTACGAGATGCGAAAGGGCCTAAATCCGGCGATTGAACAGGCCATGCAGGATAAACTCTCCATCATCTACCAATCGGTGGACGAGGACGAGGAGATGGACCTTGATAGGTTCCTAGACCTCTGCCGCGTGGCCGTGGTCCGGGACGGGGCCAAGATGATCGTCCTAGACCCGTGGAACGAACTGGAACACAAGCGCCGCCGCGACGAGACTGAGACCGAATATACCAATCGGGCGCTTCGGGCGATGCGCCGCTTTGCGGATCGCTATCAGGTGGCGTTCTGGGTTGTGGCGCACCCCGCAAAGCCGATGCCTGGCGCGTCGGGCGCTCCAAAGGGCTACCAGATCAGCGGGTCAGCCGCGTGGGCGAACAAGCCCCACTATGGGCTGACCTACCACCGTCGCGACCCCAGCGCGAACAGCGGCGAACTTCACGTCTGGAAGGTAAAGCAGGGGCTGCCCGGCAAGAAGACCGAACAGGGTGGAATCAAGGTCTCGCTCGACTTCCGAACGTGGGAATTTGTGGAGGATGCAGCATGACCGACGATCCCCGCTTCACCAGCATACCTCCAGGCCGAGACTATGAAGGAATGGTCAAGGTCCGCATCGGCAACAGTGACCGCGCAGTGCAAGTTTACGGCTGGGGTCCAAAAGCCGAACGTCGCGCTGAAAAGCTCGCACGCAAGATCATGGGCGAAGGGGTAGAGGAATGAACGACATCGAAAATGCCGATCCTGGAGAGTTGTTTGTGAAAGACGGCGAGGTTTGGGGGGTTATTGGTTTCCATAACGGACCGACCGTCTGCCTGCAAAAAATAGGGACGACCCCCGCCACGGCAAATCGCGACAGTCTTGTTCCGGATAGTGGCTACGCAAACAATTGGAAACGTGTCGAACCAGGACAGATGATCGAGCTGCTGCGCGAATATATCCGCGCGCAGTGATGGTGGCCCAGTCCCATAATGGGAAGCATTCATCAGCTTTGGCACGACCGATCCAACGCATCTCAAAACACATGGGTTTCAAAGATTACGCAGGAGGAATGAAATGGGCTGTTTTGTCTTTCACGATTGGACGAATTGGTCCGAGATAGAGCGCGGTCAGATACAAGCAACCATGTTCGGCGGCATCACCGGAAATCGCGGAAATTACTTGGTTCAGGAGCGCAAGTGCATGCGCTGCGGTAAGCGCCAACTCGACACGCAGCGCACAAGTATCTGATATTTCGGCGTAAGGAGCAGGGGATAAACACCATGGGCAAGGGACGACCAAAACTAGCAGGCGCACGACGGGCTGATGGTCGCCTTGTCACGCCTCAACGCATACCGGCTAACGATGTAGTGGTAAGGCGTAAGCAAGCCTATGCCGAGCGCTTCGGATCCAAGGTGGCAGACGACACGCACGATCCGATCGGTAGGGCATGGGCGGCAGGGCTACTCGACGGCACCAGGGTAGATCCCGCCATGCTGAGAGACATGGGCCGGCGCTATGCCCAGCTTCATGCCGTGGTCTATCGTCAAACCCAATGCGCCGTAGCTGATAACGACCGCGTACGGGGCACAGGTTTGGGGAATGACAACGACCCCACTGGCGAGCGCTACAACGCCCTGGATCAGCTTGCACGGGACGCAGGATCGAAACAGCGCCTCGCCATGCAAAAGCTGGTGTTGCATCCGAACCCGGATGAGAACCCGCTGTGGTTGGATAGGCTTTTGCGAGATGCGGCGTTCGCGAGCTATGCGGCTATGACGAAGGCGCGGGGCGCGACCACCGTATTCCTCCCATGCGGATATGATCGCGACCGCATGATCCTTACCCAAGCCGTACAGGCTCTTGTGGCGATGGTGGAGGGGTGATGCGCTGGTGGCTGAGGAGCTTCATCTGCCGCTGGCGTGGCCATGATTGGCAGAGGCCGTGGAGCGGCAATCCCTTCAAACGCCGCTGCCGTCGATGTGCGCGGCGCGAGATGGCGATGTGGAGACGTTACGCTGGGATCGGTGAAGCGGCCTCAGAGTGGATGGAGAGCCTGTAAATGCGCTGCGTGTCGGGCTTGATACCGACTGTCGAACCGCTCGCCGTAATCCGGCCAGCGCGTGCTTCCTTCAGCACCGCCGCAGCGTGGAAACCCAATAGCACTTAACCCTGCAAAAAGCAATCGGAGACCAGTGGTGCAACAGCAAAATCTCAAGGATTTTTTAGAGCAAGCGGAGCGCCGATTGGAGAGCGTTTTGCCGTTCGGGCTGAGGCCTGCCCTGGACACCGGGCAATGCGCGTTACTCACCGGATTGTCACCGGCGACGCTTGAGACCATGCGCTCGCGTGGTGGCGGACCGCCCTTTGTGCGATACGGTCGCAAGGCGGTCAGGTACCGCCCCGCTGACGTTGATGCATGGATGGCCGAGCGAATTAAAACAGTAGAACAAAAAGAGGCTTGACACCCCGGAACAAACGTGGTACTTGACCGTGAAATGGATGTCGGATTTCGTCCGACGCAGATTGAGGCAACGCTGCATGGTGCGCCCAGCAGCCCCTCCGGTCTCTGCGGGGGTCGGAGATTTATCCAACGGCGCTAGGCTTTCACAGCCCGGCGCCGTTTTCGTTTGCGCGCTGTCCAGCAATGGCGGCGTGAGGCGGATTAGAGACTTCCGCACGGCGCGCACCCCTCCGATCCCGGCACACTCCCTAAGTCTGTCAGGCTATGATGTCGCACAGGTGAGCAGCGCGGCGTTCGGAGGGGAGCCTATTCACGGAGAGCGGGGATGAGCAACGCGATCATGCGCGGCCAAGCTGAGGGTGCTCTGTCCTTTCTAACGATCTATATGATTTGTCACTGGATTTTCGGTGTCTGAAATAGTCGCAGACCTCCGCGACGATCTACTCGATACGCTGATCAATTGCGGCATGGATGCGGATTACGCCCAGGTTGCCGCTGACGAATTGCTGATCACCATCAAACGCTGGTGCGCCAAGGAGCCCGCCAACGATGCGTAACTGGCTCGCTCACAAGCTCCTCCCGATCATCCTCAAATGGATCAAGCCCCAACCCCGCATTGAAGGGATATTAGCCGTGACGATCTACGAACTCCTTGCCGGTCTCCGCGCCGACGTGGACGCGCTGAAGAGCGCTGGCAGCGTCGATACTTCCAGCTTCGCGACCCATGATGAGGTAGGCGCTGTTGCCGCCCGCGTGACCACGCTTGAGGGCGAAGTCGGCACGCCGCCTGCGGATGCTCCGGCCAACTGATTCGACGGCGCGGTAACTCCACGGGCCGACAACGACGGCGGCCTGGTCAATGCCGTTGCTCACTCTCAGTGCAAACCCGTCCGCGCCAGCCTCCGGGCTCATTGTTGCGGGAAAGCTTCGGAACGTCGCATTTCACATGGAGTGCTTAAATGGCCACAGTGGACATAACCTATTACGGCGGTGCTGATCGCTTTACGCGGATGCTGCCGACCGGACAGATTTCGCGCGCCACGCTCACCGTGGGCACGGACGTTCGCACGCAGAACCCGAGCAATGCCGAGGTAGCAGTCATCACGGCCAATGGTGCCGACGCTATCGTCACCTTCACGTCGGATGTCGCGGTGACTGCCGGCGCGGCGAATAGCCAGCTCATCAAGTCCGGGTCGAGTTTCCAGTACGGCGTCACGGCGAGCCATTACATCGCCGTGGCTGCCGGTTAACCCAACGCGCTTCAATCGAGCGCCCGAGACAGCCCACCCCATTCGGGGAGCTGAAAACGAGGGTGTCATGAAAAACAATCAACCTAAATCAGCTCGTGGCGGTAAGCGCGAAGGGGCTGGCCGTAAACCCGGTGTCCCGAACAAGCTGACCACGCAGCTCAAGGATATGATCCTGACCGCGCTGGATGAGGCTGGCGGGATAACATATCTCAAGACACAAGCGGCAACCAATCCCAATGCGTTCCTGACGTTGGTGGGCAAGGTTCTGCCACTACAGGTCAACGCCGAACATACTGGCGAGGTTGTTGCGCACGTCGTGTTCAAGGGATTGAATGGCTAGCGTCGAGCTTGTCTCGCCCTATGAGGTGCGAGAGCAGTTCCGGCCGCTTCATGAGAAGAAGACCCGCTGGTCTATTGGCGTGTGTCACCGCCGCGCTGGGAAGACGGTAAGCCACATCAACGAATTGGTGATTGGCGCCACCAAGTGCTGCTTGACAAATCCCCGCTTCGCCTACGTTGCCCCTCAGCTCAACCAGGCCAAGGACATCGCCTGGACGTACCTCAAAGAATATACCTCCTTCCTGTCGCCTAAGATCAACGAGAGCGAACTTTGGGTTGAGCTGCCCGGTGGCGCTCGCATCCGGATCTATGGAGCGGACAATCCAGACCGGCTGCGCGGCATCTATCTCGATGGCGTCGTGCTGGACGAGTTCGGCGATATGGATCCTACGATCTGGACACAGGTCATCCGGCCGGCGCTCAGTGACCGAAAGGGATGGGCGGCATTCATCGGCACGCCCAAGGGAAAGAACACGTTCTACAAACTTTGGCAGGCCGCCGAGGATGATCCCGACTGGACGCGGTTGCTGTTGAAGGCATCGGCTACGGGCTTGGTCGACGAGGCCGAGCTGATCGACGCCCGTAAGATGATGAGTGACGATGAGTACGCTCAGGAATATGAATGCTCGTTCGAAGCTGCGGTCAAGGGCGCCTATTATGGCAAGGAGATAAACGCGGCCGAGCAGGCTGAGCGGATTATCTCTGTCCCGTACGATCCACGGCTTCCGGTCCACACAGGCTGGGATTTGGGCGTTGCCGACAGCACGGTGATCTGGTTCGCTCAGGTCATTCGCGGGGAGACACGGTTCATAGACTGCCTCAAGGGTGAGGGCGTTGGGCTAGATTGGTACGTGAAGGAGCTGCAAGCTCGCAACTATGTGTGGGGCACGCACTATCTCCCGCACGATGTTGAGGTTCGCGAGCTCGGCACGGGCAAGAGCCGCAAGGAGGTTCTTGAGGGTCTTGGCGTGACGAATATCCAGGTCGTCCCTGCGATGCCCGTTGCTGATGGGATTCAGTCGGTGCGCATGATGTTGCCGCTGTGCTGGTTCGACAAAGTTAAGTGTAAGGACGGTATCGAGGCGCTGCGCATGTATCGCCGCGACTATGATGAGAAGCGGCAGGAGTTCAGGCCGAACCCGCTGCATGATTGGACCAGCCACTATGCCGACGCGATCCGCTATTTCGCGGTCGGGCATCAGGAGGCCGGTCCCGCGAAGAAGATCAACTATTCCAACCGAGGGATTGTGTAGTGGCGCTATCGCTTATCAATCCCGATGACGACATGGGCGAACCGCCCGCGCCGCTGTCGCAAATCGAGTTGGCCGCTTTGCTGGCTGAAGACGAACGCCTCGCCATTTCCTTCCGCGATACCACGCTTGCCGATGAGCAGGCTGTCGCGATCGACTATTACGAAGCCCGTCCCTTTGGCGATGAGGAAGATGGTCTATCCCAGGTCGTGACACCCGAGGTCGCCGAGGTGGTCGATTACATGACCATCTCGGTGGCCCGTACGATGGTCAGCGGCGATCGTGTCGTTGAGTTCGAAAGCGCCGAGCAGGATAACGAACCCGCTGCCGAACAGGCCACGGCGGCTGTCACCTATTGCTTCATGAAACAACAGGATGGCTACCGGGTCATCCATGACTGGATTCAATCCGGGCTTATCGAAAAGATCGGCATCACCAAGACCTGTGTCGAGACTAAGGAGTGCGTGAATAAACAGCGCCTCAACGTCGATACGGATCATCTGGCGCTGCTGCATCAGTCAGGCGCCAATATCGCCGCCGCCAACGATAATGGCGACGGCACGTTTCTGGTCGAGGTGCATAATAAATATCAGGAAACCCGCTTCACGGATTACCCGATCCCGAGCGAGGAGTTTCTGTTTGCGTCGCACACGCGGCATGAGGACGATGCGGATTAC
>Ga0157369_10008809_pt1 | contig 11561 bp, 11 predicted proteins | sample C25metaG_FD_113461 | JGI IMG/M metagenome (GOLD analysis project Ga0157369, IMG submission 113461) | Corn rhizosphere microbial communities from Kellogg Biological Station, Michigan, USA - C2-5 metaG | ecosystem: Host-associated > Plants > Roots > Rhizosphere > Soil | place: USA: Michigan... | reverse complement strand
TGTGTTTGACGCAGAAATGGCGCGCTACGATGCTCTGTTGACCCCGACAGTGCCCATTGTTCCGCCTCGGATCGCAGACGTGACCGCGGACGAGATCGAGTATCTTCGTGTGAACGCGCTATCTTTCAGTCTCACCGAGCTGGCGAATCGCCTTGACGCGCCGAGCATCGCCATGCAGTTCGATCCGGCCAGGCCGCGACCGTTCGGGCTGATGCTCACTGGACGCCGCCATCGCGACATCGATCTGCTCTCCGTGGCGCGCCGAGTCGAGGCGGCGCTGTCGAAACCTTAATGCGAGATCCATCGAAGAGGAAACAGAAATGATTGTCAGAGACGTTGCATCGATCGTTGGAACGGCACGGCACGCCTCCGGAAAAGGGTGGGAAAGCAAGCGGCTCATCGTCGCGAGCGATGACGTGGGATTTTCGGTTCATGACACCACGGTCCTCGAAGGAACTGAGCTGGAACTGGAGTACAAGCATCACATCGAGGCTAACTACTGTTTCGCAGGAGTAGGAGAAGTCGTCAACCTCGCCACCGGCGACACGCACACCATTCAGGCCGGATCCATCTACGTCCTCGATAAGCACGACCGTCATAAAGTGCGCGCAGTCAAAGGCGATCTTCGTTTGGTCTGCGTTTTCAATCCGCCTCTCGTCGGTGATGAAACGCATCGCGATGACGGCAGTTACGCACCTTCGCGAGATCAGTAGCCCACCGCTGATCGACGCGGCTCATTAAGGCGGACGGGGCGCACTCATGTTCTTCGCAAACACCGACTACTTTTCTCCGACATATGCTGTCGCACGCGATAAGTTTCGCGCCGCGGCAAGCGGCGCGGGGGCGGATCTACACGTCTACGATTACGATCGCTCGCCCGGGATCGAGGAGGAGCGTCTGAGCATCGACGTCGCGTGTTTAGGAAGCGCAACGAGCCGGCACAAACTTGTGGTCATCAGCGGAACGCATGGAACTGAAGGCTACGCCGGCTCCGCGCTCCAGACCGCGTGGCTTCGGCTCTGTGCCTCGCGGCGAGAGCTCGACCACATTGGCGTGATTCTCGTCCACGCACTTAATCCCTATGGCTTCTCGTATGGCGTTCGGACCAACGAAGACGGCATCGACCTCAATCGTAATTTCGTGGACTTCTCGAGGGGCAGGCCGGAAAACCGGATCTACGACGAAGTGCATCGCTTCCTGAACGCGGACATTGCCGACGCGGATCGGTGTTCGCACGCCGAAGCAGGGCTCAGCGCCGCGCGCAACCGTCTCGGAGAGGACGCGCTTTTTGACGCGATCGCACGCGGCCAGTACGCGCACCCGGACGGCGTGTTCTTCGGAGGCACGCGGCGGACATGGGAAAACCATACGCTGCAAAGAATTGTGCAGGCGCATCTTCTACCGGCGGAGAAGGTGGCGGTAATCGACTGGCACACCGGCATCGGCGATTACGGCGAGGCATTTTTCCTGCCGTTCGCTGACGCCGAATCCGATGCATACCGGCGAACCACGCAATGGTGGGAGAAGGATGGCTTGCCTGCTGCGCGTCCGCATGGACGCAGCTGCCCCCGCTACCAGGGTCTGGTTTTTGACGGCATCCGGAAGCTTCTGCCGCATGCGGAAGTGGCAGGCGGCGTCATCGAGTGGGGCACGCGCGGCCGCGAGCCGGGCGAGCTGGCCATCCGGCAGGACCTATGGCTACGCCGGTTCAGCGATCGCTATCCGCGAGAGGCGGTCGTACAAGTGCGCGCAGACCTTCTCGACTCATTTGTTCCCACATCCTATGTCTGGCGTAATTCGGTGCTTTCGTCGGGTACGGGGATCGTCGATAAGACCGTGGACGGACTAATCCAATGGTAAGTTCTTTTGACCAGGGATCGTTAGGTAAATGAAGACGCCATTCCGGTTTGACCACCTCGTCGTGGCAGTGCATTCCTTAGAGGCGGCTGTGTTGGACTATCGGCGACTGGGCTTCAACGTTTCTGCCGGTGGACGGCACACCCATGCGCCGACGCGCAATGCGCTCATTTATTTTCACGACGGCGCTTATATCGAGTTGATCGAATGGGTCAACCCCGCGAACGGCGAGAAATGGTACGAACGTCTGACGAGACGAGGCGAAGGCGTCATCGACTTCGCGCTCTGCCCTGCGGATTTCTCGATCGAAACGCAACGGTCGGACAGGCGCTACGACTTCTACAAGAACGCTTCTGCAGGCTCGCGCGTTCAGGCGGACGGCGCGGAGATGCACTGGCTACTTGGCTGGCCGACAGACGAGGCGCTTCCATTCCTCTGCGCCGATGTGACTGCGAGACACCTTCGCGTCCCTGAGGGAGACTGTCGTGTTCATTCGAATGGCACGCTAGGAATTCGCAGCGTTTCGGTTCAGGTGCTCAATCTCGACAAGGCGGTGCAACGTTACGAACGCTTGCTTCTGTCGACCGCTGAGCGCATTGATCTTCCCTGGCTGGAGGATGTAGGTCTCGAGGCCGCGTCTTTGATGGTCTGCACGACGCGGATTTTCCTTGTATCGCCGAGAACCCACAGCAAGGTGGACATCGCGCAAGCGCTGGCACGCGATCTGTCGACCTATGGCTCGAGAGTGTATCGAGTTGCACTAGCGCATGACCGGCAGAATGCTCCGCCTACAATGCCGCTCGATCTGACGCACGGCGCGCACCTGACGACGCCCGAAGCGGACGATGATATCGAATCGCAACTGCTTCCTCTTCGCGCCGCGCGCTGATTACCGCGGCAGACGTTCCGGCAAATCGCGGCGGCGGCGTCGGGGCGACAGCCTAGCGTCATAAGAGAATTGATATCGAGGGGAACAGATGAAAGCACTAGTCGTTTTCGCCCACCCGGAAGCACAATCGTTCAACGGGCAACTTAAGGAAACTATCGTCGCGGCGCTTCGCGAACAAGGAGCCGACGTTCATGTTTCCGATCTGTACGCGATGGGCTTCGATCCGGTCGAAGGACCCACACATTTCGAGCATCGCGCGCGGCCTGATGTCTTCGATGTACAGACAGAACAGCGCCATGCCTTCGACGAGCAACTGATGAGTGAGGACATACGCGCGGAAATCGCCAAGCTGCTGGAAGCGGACCTCGTCGTCTTCCAGTTTCCGATCTGGTGGTTCTCGATGCCAGCGATGCTTAAGGGATGGCTGGATCGCGTATTCGTGTATGGGCTTTTCACGAGCAGGCGACGCTACGACGAGGGCTTCTTTGTCGGACGCCGCGCGCTGGTATCCGTGACCGCGGGCGGCCCGGAGTCGACCTTCAGCCACAACGGACGCAACGGCGACCTCGATCTTATTCTCTGGCCGCTGCACTTCACATTGCACTACATGGGGTACACAGTGCTGCCATTTTTTGCGACCTTCGGGATCTCAGCGTCTATACGCTACGCGGGTATATCAGCCGATGCGCCGCGTCTCGAGCGCTACAAGGCGGATTTGCGGGCGCATATTGCGAAGATCGACCATATGACGCCGCTTCGGTTCAACGGCTGGCAAGACTGGGATGCGCTGGGTCAACTGAAGCCCGACGCGCCGAGCTTCAGTCCGTTCATGCGCCATGCTTTTTGATCTTGTGTGCGTAGGCTCCTAGTAACGCTGAAGTGGCTCGGACTTTTTGGCCGTATCTTGTCAGAGTCCAAGTTCGCCGAGACTGGCGGTGGTTGCCCGGATGCGTCCGTACGGTCAGAAAAATTCCGATCGCTTCCTTGATACGGAAGTCGTTAATCCGTCCTGTGAGCCGAACGTTCAGAACGGCGGACGGCCGACGAAAGGCGGATAGGGCAGGCTTCACTGTTACAGAGTCATTCGACGCTAAAGCAAGTACAGCGATGCCATGCGGCCAAGTGCCAGCTCGGGGCAACAAGTGCGCAATCCATGGTGGTCTGTTGCAGTCACCGACCGGCACGTGGTGCGGCGGCCCAATCGAAGACATTGTATGCGCCTGCTTCAACGTGGTCGGCGAGGGCGCTCGCCAAGATCATCGCGTCGGAGTTGACCGGGCCTCCAACGCCCCTCCGAGATGGGCGGAAGACATCCGCGCCGCGCGTGACGGACTGGCCCGACAGAGAGCATATTCCGGCGCGCCGCGCTTTGCCTCTGCGCCATTTCTGATCCTCGTAATGACAAGCGGTAGAGTCATGCCACGACAGGGTCGCCGTTCGGGCGCTGAGCTCGGCGATGCGGATTCGAACGCAGTCATTCCTCGCCTGACTCTCGGCCGTTGGCGCGACCGCCTCTTTCCACCGCCTTGTCGCTTGAATGGTCCGTGACTTATAGCGCGGTGTCACCACGTTCAATCCCGCGCATTCGGGAAGCCGTCTTAACCGCTCGAGCGTGTCCTGCCAGACAAGAAAGTCGTTTTCTCGATCATTCATTCCTGACATCCCTCTGTGGCGACTGGTCAGCGTTTGATAGGAGCCGCTCCTCGCATGTTTTCACACACAAAAGCTGTCGGTCTTTCAATCCCGCGCGCTGCGTGGGGCATGAATTTCAAAAAAGAAGAGCGGCCGCGGACATCTACAAGCGTCGTTCTCACATCGTGGGCAAACCGAACATCAGTCGAGGGGACCGACCGGCTGGTCACGGTGCTTCGACTTGGGCAGCGGAAGCGGCGCTCAGTCGCCATCGTTGCGGCGTCATGCCGGTCACTTTCCGAAACACGGTCGTGAAGTGTGCTTGCGAATTGAAGCCGACAGATATCGCGATTTGAGCGATGGGCATACGATTTTCCGCCAGCAGGCCCTTGGCGGTTTCCAGTCGCATGACAGTGAGGTATGTGTGAGGGCTTAGTCCTGTCAAGCGCTTGAACTGCGACGCGAAATGCATTCGGCTGAGGCCGGCGAGGTCAGCGATGTCACTGAGCGTCACCCGCTCGCCTAATCGGCTCTCCATATACGCGATCGTCCGTTCGAGCCACCACGGAGGCAGCGCTTGCCTCGGCTTGTCGTCAAGCTGCGACCCATTCTCCATCGCGCGGGTGAGAATGGCCATCGCGAGACTGTTAGAAAAAGCGTGTGCGTACGGGTTCCTGAGAGCCTCGGTCTCAAGCAGCATGCACGCGAGCTTGCCCATCATCGTATCGGCCGCAAAACCCGGATCCACAAGCCGATAATCCGGCGCAGCCGCCTTTCCGTGCAACTGGAGATGCACCGAAGCAACCACCGACCGAGGCACAAACACGTGAATAGCTTCGGCACTCCGGGTGAAGCTTGCCTCTAGCTGATCCTCCGGCGCGGTTACTTGCGTGGCGCCAAACGCAACGGGGCCATTACGCAGGTTTCTTCCGTTTTTGGAACACGTAATGGTGGTTGCCCGCAGCAGCACTTCAATGATGTAGTGCGAGCTCTGAGTCGGGGCGGAATACCGACGTTCGACGTGCGTCTCGTCTTTCCAGTAAGCAATGTTTATTCGATCGCCGCGGTGATCCATCGACGCTGCGATGGATCTCCACGAAACCTCCTTGATCAGGACGGGCAATTCGAAGTGTGGCGAAAGAAAATCATAAGCGGCAGCACGGTCAACCAACACAGGATCAGTCGTAGTCACCATCGAGCGCGTAGTAGCTGAAGCAATGTTTCAATCGGCACTTGCGGACTATTCCGGCGAGAGCCGGATTGATTCCCTGCGAACCACAACGTCAGTCGGCGACGATGGCCAGGACTGGAAGTGCCACCCGAAGTCCGAGGAGCCAAGCTTTCAGCGAATCAACGCCGCCTGGCTCGCTCGATGATTGCAGCGAACGCATCGTCCAGACAAGCCGCGGCCGAAGACCGGCGGCGATCAACGTCCGGTTGATACTTACATTACTTGCGTTCGCAGAATAATGCAAACAATTTGATTCTATGCTGCATTGAGTGCATACATTTCGACGCTGATCACATATTCGTCGGCATCGCGCTAACAGGCCGGCCACCGCAGCCCGGCGAAATCGCACGGAGATGTGGGTGGGCTTGAATCGCGGGCTTAACGGACGCCCAGCAGTGCCTTCGGTTCGAGGAACGCTTCGATGCCGAACGTGCCGTATTCGCGGCCGATGCCCGATTGCTTGAATCCGCCGAACGGCGCAGCAGGTTCATGCGCGAGCGTGTTGACGAGCACGCGCCCCGCGTCGATGCGCGACGCCACTGCGTTCGCTCGCGCGGCGTCCGATGAAGCGATGTACGCCTGCAAACCATAAGGCGTATCGTTGGCGATCGCGATGGCATCTTCGATATCGCCGTACGCGATGATCGACAGCACAGGCCCGAAGATTTCCTCTCGCGCAATGGTCATGTCGTTGGTCACGTCGCTGAAGAGCGTCGGACGCACGAACCAGCCCGCGCCGACGTGATCCGGACGCCCCTCGCCACCCGCGATCAGTCGCGCGCCCTCATCGATGCCAATACGGATATAACGCTGCACGCGCTCCCATTGCTTGCGGCTCACCATCGGGCCGATGCTCGTATGCGGATCGCGCGGATCGCCCGAGAGAATCTTCTCGATGGCGCTCACGATTTTCTCTTCGAACTCCGCGAGCCGCGCACGCGGCACCAGAACGCGCGTGCCCGCGATGCATGCCTGACCGCTGTTCATGAAGCCAGCATCGAGCGCGAGCGGCACGGCTTCGTCGAAGTTCGCATCGTCGAGCACGATCGTCGGCGACTTGCCGCCGAGTTCGAGCGTCACGCGCTTGAGCGTATCGGCGGCTGTGCGCAGGATCGTCTTGCCGACGACCGTCGATCCCGTGAACGACAGCTTCGCGACATCGGGATGCGCGCTGATCTCCGCGCCCACAATATCGCCTCGGCCCGTGACGATGTTGAACACGCCTGCCGGAAGTCCCGCCTCATGCAGCGCTTCGGTGACGACGCGCGTTTGCATCGCGCTCATTTCGCTCGGTTTGATGACCGCCGTGCAACCCGCCGCGAGCGCCGCCGCCAGCTTGCCGCAGATAAAGCCGGCGTCGCTATTCCACGGCGTGATCAGCCCGGCAACGCCGAGCGGTTGCATCACCACTTTTGCCGTACCCGCGTCACGCAGGAACGCATGGTCTTCGAGCACCTTCGCCGCTTCCAGCAGCACGTTGCTCGCGTGTCGCGCCATCCAGCGGCCGCGCGAAACCGGTGCGCCGTATTCTTCGACGATGGCCTCGAAAAGCTCATCCTCTTTCGCGATGACGGCGGCGTGCATGCGCTTCAGCATGTCGATACGTTCGCGCTTGTCCGTCCGCGAGAATGCGGGAAATGCGCGCTTCGCCGCCGCAATTGCATTGCGCGCATCGTCCTTGTCTGCGAGGCGCACGCGGCCGATAACTTTTTCTGTCGCGGGATTGAAGAGTTCGAAAAGCTCGTTGCCGTGCGGCGTGACAAACGCGCCGCCGATATAAATCTGGTCGATGTCATGCATGATGAATTCGCTCGGTCGATGTATTGAGCAAAAGATAAGGCGTTTGCATTGATTCGACTAGACGTACAATCCGGCATGACCTATTGAACGATTTAGCATAATGAAAACATCGGGGCTCACCGAACTCGAAGCGGTTCTTTCCGTCGCGCGGCATCGCAGCTTTCGCGCGGCGGCGAATGAACTGAGCGTATCGACGTCCGCGCTGAGTCATGCGATCGCCGCGCTGGAGGCTCGCATCGGCGTGCGGCTCTTCAATCGCACGACCCGAAGCGTGTCGCTTTCCGAGGCCGGCGCGCAATTCGTGCAGAACATCGCGCCCGCGCTTTCGACGATTCGCGACGCGCTCGAACAGGCCGGCAGCTTTCGCGACACGCCATCGGGTACGTTGCGTATCAATACATCGGTGGGCGCGGCGCATCAGGCGATGCCGCTTTTCATCGCGTTCTTGAAGCGCTATCCGGACATGAAGCTCGATATCGTCACCGAAGGCCGGCTCATCGATGTCGTCGTCGAAGGTTTCGATGCGGGCATTCGTCTGCTGGAAACCGTACCGCAAGACATGATCGCGGTGCCGTTCGGCGATCGCCAGCGCTTCGCCGTCGTCGGCAGTCCCGCGTACTTCGAACAGCACAAGCCGCCACGCACGCCTGCCGACCTCGCGACGCATCGCTGCATTCGCAGCCGCATGCCGAGCGGGTCGATCTATCAATGGGAATTCGAGCGGCATGGCGAATCCATACGCATCGATGGCGACGGCGCGCTGACGCTCGACGAACCGGGCATGATGCTGACCGCCGCGCGCGCGGGGATCGGTCTCGCTTACCTGACCGAATGGAATGTCGCCGCGGATCTCGAAGCAGGCGCCCTCGTGCGCGTGCTCGAAGACTGGACGCCGCCGCTCGACGGACTATGCCTCTACTATCCCGGCCGTCGTCATGTGCCGGCGGGCTTGCGCGCATTGACGGACATGATCCGCGAATATGCCGACGCAAATCGAAAGCACCCGGCGCCGAAAAAGAAGCGTCGAAAGGTCAATTCAAAGACTTAACGCCGCCATCAGTTTCGGCGTTTTGAGCGTGAGGCGTGCGATCGTCGCTTGAAAGCGTCGTCGTCGACGAGCTCGGTCGTGAAGGCACGTGTCGGGACGCCGTTGACGGCGCGACGGGCGCGCAAGGCTTATCGGAGCATGTAGTCGCGTACTCGTGCCGACGCGTTGTTGTGGGCCGTTATCCCGATGATCCCGGCAGCGCAGCAGGTCCCGATCGAATTACAGAACAGAAAGGACGACCTGTAGATCGCAGGCACGGCGAGCAGTCGCTTGGGAACGTCTGGCGATATGCGTTCGGCACTATGTACCTCGCAAACGATGGAGCCGATGAGTGACCCCCCGCCGAACTCGCCGTCAATCGCGGCGCGACCGCGTGGAACGCACGCGTCACGAGCATGTGGTGTCCATTCCCACCGTAAATAGTCATCCGTGCGCGTCCTTCACCATCAAGATATCGCACTCCCAGCGCCGCATGTTGATCATACATTCAAGATTGATCAACGCCGAGAAGCGCCATATAGTCGTCTCAACAGCACTATAAAAGACTAAGCCAGTGGAGACGAGAACGTGAGCGACAACCCTGAAATCGGACAGTCCATCCTCGCGCGAGAAATCCGGACGAATTATCATGACATTGGAACCGGCAAACCGGTTCTGCTGATCCATGGCTCCGGACCCGGCGTCACCGCGTGGGCCAACTGGCGAGGCACCATCCCGGCGCTCGCCCAGTATGGCCGGGTGCTTGCGCCTGACATGGCCGGCTTCGGCTACACCGATCGGTTCGACGACGGCATTTACGGACTCGATCGATGGATCGACCATGTATTCGGTTTCCTCGATGCACTCGACATAGTGTCGGTCAGCGTCATCGGCAATTCGTTCGGCGGCGCGCTGGCGCTCGCCATGGCCGCGCGCCGGCCAAATCGGGTCGAACGGCTCGTACTCATGGGAAGCGTTGGTGTCTCGTTTCCGATCACCGAAGGTCTCGACGCCGTCTGGGGCTACACGCCTTCGCTCGAAAATATGCAACGCATCATGCAGTATTTCGCGTTCGATCAGTCCCGCCTCACCCCGGCGCTCGCCAGCATGCGATACGAGGCGAGCATTCGCCCCGGCTGCAGCGAAGCCTTCGCCCAGATGTTCCCGGCCCCTCGCCAGCGCTGGGTCGAAGCGATGGCGACGCCCGTTGCGGACATCCAGGCGCTTCCACATGAAACGCTTATCGTGCATGGCCGCGACGATCAGGTCATCCCGCCCGCCACTTCCCTCGCGTTACACGAGCACATTGAAAACTCGCAACTGCACATGTTCGGCCGCTGCGGTCACTGGACCCAGATCGAGCAGGCGGAGCGCTTCAACCGGCTTGTCGTCGAGTTTCTCTTCAACGAATCGAAAGATTCGTGACCCCTTATAAATTACCGGCTCCGCGCCGCGACCGCGGCCGGGACATGAGCAAGCCGACGACAGGAGACATCGTGATCGAATTGAAGGATGTGTCATACGTGCGTCTTGGCACGCGCGATCTTGAAAGCGCGACCCGTTACGCGACCGAGGTCTTGGGTCTTCAGATTGCACGGCGTGGAGAGAAGAACGTCTATCTGCGCTCGGATGACCGGGACCACACACTGGTGTTCTCGGAAGGGGATCCGGCTCGACAGGTCAGTGGCTTCGAGGTCCCAACACCTGAAGCGCTCGATCATGCGGCTAAAGTGCTCGACGACGCGCGTATCGCGTTCACGCGCGGCAGCGCGGCCGAGGCGGAGCAGCGTTGCGTGCGTGACTTCATCAGCTTTGCGGATCCCAGTGGCAACCATATTGATCTGGTGGTGTCGCCGCATCATCGTGGACAGCGCTACTACGGTACGCGCGACGCGGGTATCACCGGTTTCAGCCATATCGGCCTGTGCACCACGGACGCGAAGCGCGACGAGAAGTTCTGGACCGAGGTACTCGGCGCCCGCGTGAGCGATCGAATCGGCGATGCAGCCCTGCTGCGCATCGATCCTGTGCATCACAAGGTCGCGCTGTTGCCATCGCCGCACGCAGGCGTGCAGCACATTAATCACCAGGTGGAGAGCATCGACGACATCATGCGGGCCTGGTACATCCTGAAGGAGAAGAACATTCGAATTCGCTTCGGGCCGGGGCGACATCCGACCTCCGGCGCGATGTTCCTGTACTTCGAGGGACCCGACGGCATGGTCTACGAGTATTCGAGCGGCGTTCGCGTGTTCAGCGAGGAAGAGCATCTCACGCATCTTCCGCGACAGTTCCCGTTCGAGCCAAGTTCCTTCTGCATGTGGGGTTCGAAGCCCGAAGTGCTGGAGTTCGGCTCATGAGCGCGATCGAAGCGTCTCCTGCGCAGCAGGCGACCGTGCGAATGGCGGCACGCGCATTAGGGCGCGCGGGACTGGTCCATGCCTACGGGCACTGCAGTCTACGTCTGAATCACGACTATCTGCTGGTGTGCGCGCCGATGCCGCCGGGATTAATCCAACGCGAGGCCGGCGTGGTCGTGCCGATCCGCGGCGAATTGCCCGATGGCGTGCTGGGCGAAGTCCGGATCCATCAACAAATCTATGCGAGAAGGGATGACGTGGGCGCCGTCGCGCGCAGCATGCCTCCTTCAGTTATGAGTCTCTCGACCGCCGGCATCACGCCGGTTCCGCGTCATGGGCCGGGCACCTATTTCGCGCCGTCTGCGCCGCTTTGGGACGACGTGCAGCTGGTTCGCTCCACGCCGCAGGCCGAAGGCGTGGCCCAAACCCTTGGCCACGCGCGGGCAGTCGTTATGCGCGGCAATGGTGCAGTCGTCGTGGGCGCCACCCTGGAAGAGGCGGTTGCCTTTACTTGGTTCCTCGAAGATGCTGCGCGGGTCGAATGCGCTGTTCGTGCAATGCGCCTTGAAAACGCGTCCGCGATGAGTGCGGAAGACGCGGCGCGACGTGCGACGACAGCGGGACGCGTCATCGAGCGAATGTGGGACTATCTCAGCGCCGGTGACCTCGAGCTCGACAGTTCGCAGCCCTAACCGACAATCAAGATCAGGAGAAGACATGGAGTCGATGCAGATCGGCACGGTTGCGCACGCGCTGTTCGATGCC
>Ga0157369_10008808_pt1 | contig 11563 bp, 9 predicted proteins | sample C25metaG_FD_113461 | JGI IMG/M metagenome (GOLD analysis project Ga0157369, IMG submission 113461) | Corn rhizosphere microbial communities from Kellogg Biological Station, Michigan, USA - C2-5 metaG | ecosystem: Host-associated > Plants > Roots > Rhizosphere > Soil | place: USA: Michigan... | reverse complement strand
TAGGGTCAAAAACTCTACCGGGGGTTCGAATCCCCCCCTCTCCGCCAGATTCATAATCCGGGTGGCTTGAAATTCCTGGCGGAACGCTCAGGTGTCTGGGGGCCGCTTGGAACTTGGAAAAAAATAGAACGAGTTCTGTTGTCCTCGCATCCAAACGGAACTGATTCGATGAATCCGGGACCCAATTATGAGCGCTAGACCCTGCGCACGCGTAGTCATTGCTTTCTTCGCTTTCTTCCTGTTCTCGTTGACGATTGGGGCCCAAAAGGTGAAGGTCGAGGTCGATCCAGCGGTTGACCTCTCTCACGTCCAGCGATACGAGTGGCGAACACATCCGGTGTTTGAGAAACATCCGGAGTTAAAGGAACGGTATTCAGTCGCCATTCAGCTCGTTATGGGGGAAGCTAACAAGCAGCTCATGAAAAAGGGAATTCAGCCCGCGGAGTCTTCGCCGGATGTTTACCTCACGTTTTTCGTTAGCGCAAATGACGTCCTAAAGACAAGGACGGAAATCGTGGATCCTTGGGGAGGCTGGTATGGATGGTATGCGCCGCCCGTTTGGACTGAAACTACGACTGAACAATATGTGGATGGAATGCTGGTAATGGACATAGTGGATCCTCATACCTTTAAGTTGGTCTGGCGCGCATATTGCTGGGATTCCATTAGCGACATGCGGAACCGCCACAAGAATATAGAATCTGCTGTAAAAAAGGCTTTCAACCATTTCCCGCCAAAGCAAAAAAAGTAAACGCTCCTCGACTTCCCCGTGAATTTCGCTCGCGCCGTCTGCCGAATGTACATTCTTTACTTGTCTGGATTACATACGCCTAGGCCGGCGATCTATATAGAGCTCAAAGAGGCTGCTAGCTAATTACTCCTTTGCGCACTGCGTAGAGGATTAGCTCCGGGATGCTGTGAACGTTGAGTTTCTGCATAAGATTTCCACGGTGGGTATCGATCGTTCGAGGACTAATGCCCAGCAGATTCGCAATGTCCTTTGTAGATTTCAGCTCGACAATTAGCTGCAACAATTCCCGCTCTCGTGCGGTCAGCAGCTCGTAGGAGTCTTCGACGCCTTGCTGCTGTATCTGTCGCAAGTAATCATCCGCCAGCACTCGACTTACCGCCGGGCTAAAGAACGCTTTTCCCGCACACACGGCGCGGATGGCTTGAATCAGGTCCGTTTCCGCCGAGTCTTTCAAAAGATATCCCCGCGCGCCAGCTCGTAAGGCCCTGAGGATATAGCTCTCGTCCGAATGCATGCTGAGAATTACCACGGCCGTCTTCGATCGCTCCTCGGTGATTCTCTTAGCCGCTTCGATGCCGTTCAACAGGGGCATGGCGATATCGATAACGGCGACGTCCGGAGTTTCCAGGATCACCAGGTCAACCGCTTCTCTCCCGTTGTTCGCTTCGCCAACCACTGCGAAGTCAGGTTGCCTCTCGAGGACTAGGCGGAGGCCGTGCCGCATGATCGTATGATCGTCTGCAAGTACGATCCGTACCGGCGTCATATCAGCACCCCGGCATCTCTTTCAGAGAGCGGTAATTCGACGCGAATGAGCGTGCCGGTTCCCGGGGCCGATTCGAGCTGGAACGAACCGCGTAGATGTTTTACCCTTTCTTCCATTCCGAGCAGACCAATCCCCTTTTCCCTTGCCGGTGTGAACCCCTGTCCGTCATCTTGAATCGTTAGCAGTAAGTTGTGGCCGTTCTGACCTAAATGAATCTGGACGCTCTTGGCCTTAGCGTGGCGGACGATGTTGCGCAAAGCTTCTTGAACGATTCGATAAGTGCAGGTTTTGTATTCGTCCGGGATATCTTCGGGTAGGGCATCGGCGCGGACCTGCACGGCGATATTCTTTGTCCGGGATACCTCCCGAGCTTGCCACTGCACCGCCGGAATTAGGCCGAGATCGTCCAACATGGAAGGGCGGAGAAGCAGTGACATATCACGAACGATGGCCACGGTCCTTTCGGCGAGGCGGCGCAGATCATAGAGCTGGCTCTTCGCATCGGCGCCGGCTTCGGGCGAAAGAACAGCGGCGACATTTCCTAACCCCAGAAGCAGCGCCGACAGCGATTGGCCCACTTCGTCATGCAACTCGCGGGATAAGGCGCGGCGCTCGGACTCCTGGACTTCAATCAGCCGCGTGGACAGATGCCGCAACGCTCCCCGAGCCTGTTCGACCTCATCAAAACGTTGCCCCGATATACGCTCCAGACGCAAAATGCGATAGATACTTCCACCCGCCAACAACGTGCCCCCGATGAGAGTGAGGACGAGCAGAACGATCAGAGAGCGCCGGAAATCGGCGAACAGGACCGCCACCTGGCGATTGCCGGCTTCCATCTGTTTTTGATTGACTGCGCTGATTTGGTCTGCGAGGTGGACGATCACCATGCGACGCGGCAGAAGCGTGTCCTTCATGAACGCATATCCCAGAGCCCGGCGCTCGGAGGCGTTCCATTCGAGCGCAGGGCGCAGCGAATCAAAGTAGGCCTTCAGCTCTGTAGTAAACTGCTCGAACGGATCCCGTTCTTCGCCACGGAGAATTCGGTCGTAGGCCGAAACATTGGCCTCGATACGCGAACGCGCATCGTCCAATTCCTTGCGATGCGTATCCGCTAGGTTAGGATCTCGCTCTAAGAGCAGATCTCGAACATGGGTGCCGGACAAGTAGATGTCGGATCGGAGCTGCTCCAAGATTCGATCCCGGTTGAAGTAATCCTTACGAATACCCTCGTTCCGCGCCTGGATTTTTGTCAGAACCGAGAGTGCATTAAGGCCGGTGAAAGCAAGCAGTAAGAGGAGGCCGCCGAAGCCGATAAAGAGAAGACGTTTCACGCCCGCCTCCCGCGGCAGTCAGTGCAATAGTCCAAGCGTGTACTGGAGCGCGTCGTATGCTTCCTGATATTCGTACTTCGCATTCAGATTCTCAACTTGAGCCGATGTTTGACCAAGTTGAGCCTGGGTGAGTTCGACAATAGAGCTCAGACCCAAATTGTATCGGCCCTGCGCTAAATCGAGAGCCAGATTGGCCTGAGTCAGAAGCTGTTGGGTAGCAGCGATGGCTTCAAACGAAGTTCTGGCCCGCTCCCAGGATGTACGGACGTCGCGGGCAATGCGATCTTCGAGGCCGCGCACGCGTTGTTCCGTCGCGTTCAATTGATATTCTGCCGCCTGGCGCCTGGCGCTGAAGAGATGTCCGTTGAACACCGGAATATGAACGTTCACGGCAGCCGCTTCATATCCGGCCGGTATCTCCGCGCTCGGATTTCCCGAACGAATATACGGCAGTGCGCCACCGACGGCAATCAGACTCACGGTCGGCCGCTTGAGGTCTCGCTCGGCGTAAACAAACTTCTGATCGGCCTCCTTCTCAAGGCGCAGACTTGCCAGCTCGGGCCGATTTTGAAAAGCCTGAGTTACCAATGGCTCCGAATCCGGTGGAGGCGCGGGCGGCATGGGTTGGTCAGAGAGCCGGTAACGAACAGCTTGCTGGCTGCCGAGAGCCTGGCCGAGTGCGGCGTAGGAGCTGGCGAGACGGTCCTGTGCGCGCAGTTGCATGAGCTTGGCGTCGGATAGATTCACTTGAGCGAAGCTGAGATCGACTTCCGATTTCAATTTGTTCTTCGTCAATTCCGAAACCTGATCGACAACCGTCTGACGAGTGGCTACCGTCTGTTGAGCAACCTTCACTAGCTGCTCGGCAAACAAGACCTCGTAGTAAGCCTGATTTACGCCCAAGAGCACGTCGTAACGTGTTGCCTGATAGTTAGCCTGGCTGGCTTGCGCCTGGAGTTTGGCGTGCGAGACCAAATTATTTGTACGGCCGGAATCGGTGATCAACTGCGAAAGGCTAAGTCCGGATCCAAAGTGGCTGAATAGCGCCGGATTGTTCAACGCTCCCGCACCCAGCCGGCTATTGAGGTTAGCTTGGGCGCCCGTTACGTCTCCGCTCAAAGTCGGATAATAGGCGGACCGGGTTGCTCGGGTGACTTGATCCGCTTGCAGATAGGTGGCGTTCGACGCCAGCACCTGGGGATGATTCTTGAGTGCCATGGCCTGCGCTTCCGCGAGGCTCAATTGAGGTGCGCTGGTTTGCGAGTGCAGCAGACCGGATAGGCCGAGAGTTGTTATGGCAACGACAACTGTTCGGTTCATGTCGATTCTTATCAAGCTTGCGCCTGTTCGCCCTTCCGTCCGTATACGAGCAAATATGCGGCGGGTACCAGAAACACGGTGAGCGCCACCGAGAGCGTCAAGCCGCCGAGAAGCGCGCGTGCAAGCGGCGCATAGCTTTCGCTTCCCTCGCCCAGTTTGAGTGCCATAGGAAGCAGGCCGATGATAGTGGCGAGTGAAGTCATCAGAATTGGCCGCAGACGGACGCGGCACGCCATTGCCACAGCGTCGCGGACCTGCATCCCTTGGTCTCGCAATTGGCGTGTGAACTCGACGATCAGGATGCTGTTAGAAACGGCAATTCCGGTCAGCATCACCACCCCCATCAACGACATGACATTCAAGGTGGTTCCAGTGAGCCAGAGTGTGATCAGAACGCCCGTCAGCCCTGGCGGAACAGCCAGCAAGATCAAAAACGGATCGACGAAGCTGCGGAATTGCGCGACCAGAATCAGGTAAAGCAACACAACGGAAAGAGTCAGACCAAGCGCAAAACTTCGAAAAGAAGCGCGCATCCCTTGAACCATTCCGCGCAGGGTCACATTCAGTCCCTCTGGAATTTTCGTCTGCGCAATAATATCGTCGATGCGATCCGCAATGCCTCCTATCTCCTCTCCAAGCGGCCGGACATAAACGTCCATGACGCGGCGGATCTGGTAATGATCGACTTCAGTCGGTCCCTCGGTCCGCTTGAGTGAACTGATGGTATCGAGGCGCGTCGGTAATAGGCTTGCTGCAGCGTGCAACGGAATGGCTCGCAAATCGCCGAGAGACTTCACTTGGCCTTCCGTGTACTGCACGGTGAGCATGTAGTCCTGCCCGGTCTTCGGATCGATCCAGTAACTGGGTGCAATCATCTGGTTGCTCGTAAGTGCTGTAATTACGTTGCCCACAACCTCCTGCTGATCCAGACCCAGTTCACTTGCGCGCGTGCGGTCCACATTCAACGTTAACGCCGGGTAGTCGACATCCTGCGGAATATATACATCCGCAACGTCCGAAATTCGCCGGATCTGCGAGGCCAGCTTCAGTGCGGTGGCATGGGCAGCCGAAAGGTCTGTCCCAGCCACTTGCACATCGATCGGTGCCGGTAGACCCAGATTGAGCACGGCGTCCACCAAGCCCCCGGATTGAAAGTAGGTATTCAGCTCCGGCATTTCTTCGGCGATTTGCCGCTTTACACGCGCCATGTATTCGTAGCTGCCCACTGTGTGTTTCTCTTTGAGCCCGACTTGGACGAACGCCATGTGTTGAGCGGAATTGCTCGTATAAATAGCGGAGAAATCGGGGGTCACACCGATGTTCGAAACAATTACGTCGAGATCGCCAGGCGGAACGATCTGGCGAATGAGACCTTCCACCTTGGCTACCTCTCGCTCGGTGATAGAAATGCGGGAGCCCGACGGTGCCTTGAGATTGATGACGAACATTCCCGCATCGGTGCGGGGAAAAAACGACAGGCCAAGTAGTGGGAATAAGAACAGACTAGCTGCGAAAGAGGCCCCGCACCATGCAATCGTGACCCAGGGACGACGAAGTGCACTCCCTACGAGGCGATCGTAGAGCCGTAAAAAGGATTCAAATCGATCGTTGAACCAAATATTGAACCGCTCGCCTAGTCGCCAGTGATTATGCTTGCTTTCCAGATTCACGTGAACGGGCATCTCTGAGGAAGGAGTGCCATGATGCGCCGCGGTCTTAATAAATCGCGCACAGAATAAAGGCACCACTGTCATTGCGACGGCGTAGGAAGCAATGAGGGCGAGCACGACCGCGACCGCCAGAGCCGAGAACAGAAATCTGCTGACACCATACAGAAACGTCACGGGAAAGAAGACCACGGCGGTCGTGAGAGTCGCGGCCAGGACAGGGAGAGCGACCTCGCCGCCTCCATGTGTGGCGGCCGTCTCGGCATCCTCGCCCATCTCGAGATGCCGATAGATATTCTCGAGCACGACGACGGAATTGTCGATGAGGCGTGATAACGCGAGAGCCAGGCCTCCCAATACCATGCTGTTGACCGTCCCCCCGCCGAACGAGAGAGCCATGAACGTTGCTAATACCGATAAGGGAATAGAAAAGAATACGGCGACCGTGGCGCGCAAACTCCCGAGAAAAATCAGGATCATCAGGGACGTTAAAAAAAGGCCAATGGCGCCTTCATCAAGTAGGGTTCGAATGGCGGTTTTAACAAAGCGGGACTGATCGAACAAAATGTTCGTGACGAGATTCTTTGGCACGTCCACGAGATGCCGGATTACGGCCTGCACGCCTTCCACGACTGCGATCGTATTAGTGTCGCCCCCCTGTTTGAGCACCGGTGTGTAGACTGCACGTCTGCCGTCCACGCGTACGACATTGGTTTGAATCTGATGGGAATCTTTGGCATACGCTACGTCCCTTAGCCGTACAATCGACTGACCGACGACCTTGAGCGGCAGTTGATCGATTTCTTCGATAGTCGGAAGTTGGCTATTCGTGTAGATGTTGTAATCGAGTGGGCCTATCGGAACGTCTCCGGCGGGAAGAATTAAGTTAGAGCGATTTACGGTCCGGACTACATCCATGAGGCTCAAACCGTGTGCCTCGATTTTGTAGGGGTCTGCGTAGACCATGATCTGGCGATAGCCGCCTCCGAAGGGCTGAGGGACACTCGCACCGGGGACGCTTGCCATCTGGTTCCGAACCCTGAACTGCGCCAAATCACGCAATTGTGTTTCGTCAAAGCCGTGTCCGCCCACGGTAACCAAACAAACCGGAAGGCTCGAAGCGTCGAACTTCAAGACTACCGGCGGCAAGGTACCGGGCGGAAGACGCCGCAGTTGCGCCAAGGCAAGGTTCGAAATAGTGGCTACAGCCGAGTCGGCATTACTGCCCGGCTGAAAATAGACACGGATTATGCTGGCTCCGGGTAGGGAGCGGGATTCGATATGCTCAATGCCGCTGGCAAGGGTGAATTGCCGTTCAAAGCGGCTGGTGATATCCGATTCGATCTGTTCCGGCGGCATGCCATTGAAAAAAGTGGCAACCACTACCATCGGGATATTGATGCTCGGAAACATGTCTACTGGCATGCGTACGAGCCCCACTCCACCTACCACCGCGACGATAAGTGCCACGACGATGATGAAGTATGGTGTCCGAATGGCAAAGCGGGCCATGTGGTTAAGGAGTCGTTTCCGCCGCGATTTCGGTCAGCTTAGGACGAACTCGCTGGCCGGCTTCGAGACCCGAACGGTTGCTTGTGACTACCAATTCACCTGCCCGGAGGCCAGAAAGGACCTGGACGCTAGCGGGATTCTGTAGACCGAGCTTGACGCTGCGAATTTCAATCCGGTCCTCGGGCGTAACTATTACGACCTGGCCCGACGACTCGTCACCGCCGCTCCAGTCAACCGCCGGAATCGGAATCGCCACCACTCCGTTGCGGCTTAGAAGCGTAAGGTTCACCTCGGCGAACATGCCCGGTATGAGAAGAAGGCTCGGATTGGGGACATCCACCTCGGTATCCATCGTGCGGGTTCCGGGCGAAAGCTTGTCCGCGTAGCGCGCGACGCGGCCGGGAAATGAACGATTCAATGTAGGGACGTGTACTTCCACCTGCTGGCCGATGTGAACCGTCGGCACTGCTGATTCGGGGACCGGAAGGATCAAGCGCAGCAAACTGTTTTCCGACAGCCTTACCAGTGGCATTACTTGCGTACTCGAGGAAGTGCCCGCCTGGATCATGGAGCCGGTATCGGCGTACCGTTTTGTGATCACTCCCGCGAACGGAGCTGTTACGCGGAGGTAATCGGCCAACGTATTGACCTTCTGAAGTTCAGCTCTGTTGACCTGTACCTGTTCTTCGGCGGCGGAAAGGTTCGATTTTGCGGCGTTCACTTGTGCCTCGGTCACCAGATCTTTGCTCTGCGCGTCGTCGATCTCTTGCTGCGCGATAAGACCGGCCCTTCGCTTGGCGACATCCGACAAACGCGTATAGGTAAGGTGTGCGACGTCATGCGACGATTGAGCCCGTTGCAACTCACCTCTGGCACGGGCTACTTCCGCGCCACTGCGACTCAACATGGATTGGGCGCGCGCCTTGTCGTCGGCCATCTCCGGTATTTCCAGTACGGCCAGCAACTCGCCCTGTTTCACCCGGTCGCCGACATCCACATTGATCTTCTTTACGTAGCCCGCGACCTTGGCCATCACGTCGATCTCCTGAAAGGGCTTGAATTCGGCAGTGAGAACCATCCCGCGCGCCATGTCTTCGGTCTTGGCTTTGGTCACCGCGACCGTGGGTGTCTCGGAGTCCGGCGAATTCTGCTTTGTCGTCTGAGAGGTCTTCGAACACGACGTGCTAAACAAAATGGCGAACAATGCAATCACGGCGGCGTGCGCCAGACGAACGATTTGTGAGGGCATCGGCAGCGGAACTTACCAGGGCGCCGGCCGTGATGGCGTTAGAGCAGCGCCCAGCAAGGCCCAGTCTAGACGTTTCGGCGGCCTCTGGCCATACGTTGCCCCGCGTATTTTTGGACTGAATGTAGGGTACGGCTGACGCCGTTGGGCTACCTTGCCGCACTGCGAAAGAATACTGTCCGAAACGGATATTCCTGGGCTGGTTTAGCGGTTATCATGCCGGTGTTGCGTATGGAGCCTATCCGCATCGTCCTGGCCAACCATAATCCGATTATCCGCAGTAATCTCCGATTGCTGCTTGAAAGAGAGCCGGGATTTCGAGTAATTGGAGAGGCGGCCGATGGACGCGAAGCTATGGCATTAGCGGACTATGGACATCCGGATGTTGTTCTGCTGGACATACAGCTTCCACCCCGCAACGGGATTTTAACGGCGCGAGAAATGGTTTCGAAAGGGCGAGGTTATGGAATCATCTTCGTTACCGTTCTTAAAGATGAGGAGTATGTTGCCGAAGCGCTGAAGGCAGGGGCGCGCGGGTATGTACTCGAAGATGTCGCGTCAACCGATCTTCTTCCCGCCGTGCGGGCCGTGGCCGGAGGCGGTCGCTTTCTAAGCTCGGCGATCAGCCAAAGGTCAGTGCAAGAATGAATGTACTCTACGGGTGAAATAGTCCATAGACGACCACGGCGTTGTCGTAGTTCGGCACATACGCTCGGCCTCCGACTACCAACGGCGGCACAAATTTCACTAATGTGCCTAGCCGGTCACGTTTCGGATTTGCTTCGCTGTTCCAAAGCTCTTCCAACGTTTCGCGTTGAAGGCTCGCAAAACGCCCGCGGCATTTCCGTGATCTGCGCTCTTACCGGTGGTTAGCGTGGTCCAAACAATTCCGGTACCAGACTTATTCCCATCCGCGGAAAGAGTCAGTGCGCCGCCTGGCGATCCATGGGATGCGATGTTCCCGATAGCGAAGGGTGTGGGGTCGAGCACACCGCCCTGGAAATGAAACCCTTTGAGAAAATCGGATTCGCTCCATTGATAAATCGAAGGTCCCGTGGGGCTGTTCCAATACGCTGGCCCAGCCAGAATCCGTCCGCCTTTCAATTCGACCGATTGCACGAGGCGGCTGAGTTTACCGGTATCCAGAAGAAACAGCTCGCCCCTTTTGTCTCCGCAAAGAAGAATGTTTGTACCGGGTATCAGTAGCGGACCCGAAGAGCCCAGATCGGCGTCGCGCTGGTTGAGAGATTCGTAGTCGGGCGGTGTGAAATAGTCCTCTACTGTGAATTGTCCATTGTGAAGGCGAAGTTTGAGAACCGACGTGCCAAAGTTATTTTTTCCGTCCCAGGATCCGTTACCCACTTCGAAGTAGATGGCACCCGAACTATCGATCGCAGGACCACGGCCCGATTGCCAGATACCGCCCAAGGAGCCTGTTGGCGTGGTGCAAAACACTGCAGTCTGCCGTAGCGTGGCGGCATCGTATGCCATCACCCAGCCGTGATACGGCTTTATGTCTTCGTGAGATGCCCAGGTTATGATGACGTTGTCCTGAACCCGCGCCAGCGCCGCGCGCTGATTGCCGGCCCTGGGATCGAATGCGACACCCTGCGTGTTCGCCTGTATAGATGCGGGAGGAACCAATTCCTTGCCGCTTTTCAGATCCAGTTTGTGCAGCCTCTGAAAATATGCGCCATTCTCCTTTGTGCGTGCTACGACGTAAATCGCAGCGGCGGCTGAATCGATTACGGGAGTGCTTTCGATACCCGCATTTCCAACCACGTTTAGATCGTTTCGATTGGTGATATCGGCGACGGGAACTGGCGTGATTCCTGCCAATTCGTCCGTGAAATCCCGCATCCATAGCGGCGGGCCGTTTTTGTCAGCGTCGAACGCATACACCTTATCGTTCATGGTGGCCACATACAGCGCGTTGTGACCGTCCAGTCCAGGCGCATACAATGGCTGCGCATAGACAGCGCCATCCACGTAGTAGCTATAGAGCTTCCCAAAGCCGGTTGCACTTACGTTCTGCGCGTTAAGAATTGTCTCACCGGTGTTCGCGCCCGTGGCGGCGCGGTCGTAGCGATTCACCGTTACAGCAGCGGCGAGTAGGCCAACTGAAATTAGAGTCTTCATCGAGGGCGAAGCGAGAAATCTACTCGAGCACGATCAACATTTCCATCTCGCCGAGCGAAACATGGAAAGGGAGACTATGCGCGTTCCTATTCAACGATATCTTCTGATTCCAACACTTTATGATTGTCATCGTTCAAAGGGCGCCGTCCTCGCTTGCCCAACCAACGATCTCAAATGAGTGTACTGCCGAACACACCGTGGCGGTTACATGCAGTTTGTCAGCCACATGAAACGGGCAGGTGCCGAGTCTCACGATTCGTCGGAGGAAATTATGTTCACTTACAGCGTCAAATTCGTCTGCGGATCCCAAGGCGCAGCCGCCGCCACCGAGGTGGCCTGTTCACCGGTGCGTCAAGGGATATACGCTACTGAAGTCAATATTCACAATTTTCAGCGCGATAAAGAGGCCGTTATTGAGAAGCGTGCGATTGTACTTGTTCACAACGGCGATGCCGTGGGCCGCGAGCCGAAGTTCGTGAAAGCCCAGGCATTCGACAAGATCGCGTTACCGCCAGACAGCGGCACGATGGATGATTGCTGCCGGCTCGGCGAGAAACTGCAGTTTGCGGCCGGTCGCCTCAATATCGGGTTCTTAGAGATTTTGAGTAGCGTCGAGCTCAGCGTCACAGCAGTCTACACGGCGACCGATTTGAAGTCGGCCAGCATCAGTATCGATGTGGAAAGCATAGCCGGCCGGCAAATCGGTTAAGGTAATTAAGTTAATAGGTTGCGCGGCCTCCGCTTGCGTCATAGCATTGGCCGGTTACGAAGGAGCAGTCAGGGCTAGCGATGAAATGGACGACTGCCGCGACTTCTTCGGGCGTGCCC
>Ga0157369_10008805_pt1 | contig 11564 bp, 9 predicted proteins | sample C25metaG_FD_113461 | JGI IMG/M metagenome (GOLD analysis project Ga0157369, IMG submission 113461) | Corn rhizosphere microbial communities from Kellogg Biological Station, Michigan, USA - C2-5 metaG | ecosystem: Host-associated > Plants > Roots > Rhizosphere > Soil | place: USA: Michigan... | reverse complement strand
GCGTCCGTTAATACATCTTTGTGTTTTATCTTTTTTTCTTTTGTTTTTTCTTTTGCCATTGCTGATTTGAAAATTTGATGAATTGAATTTTAAAATGGTTTGTTGACAGATAATCTAATATTATTCCCGATCATCTTTTTTTAATTGTGGTCTTTTCAATTGTGTCAGATAAATTGATTGTTTATATCTCCACTCATTGATTGTTTCAGGATTTCCTGATAAAAGTTCTTCCGGCACTATCCATCCGCGAAAATCAGAAGGTCGTGTATAAACAGGCGGAGCGAGAAGATCATCCTGGAAAGAATCAAAAAGCGCAGATGTTTCATCGTTAAGCACACCCGGAATTAAACGTCCTATTGAATCAACAACGATCGCCGCCGCTAATTCTCCTCCGCTCAATACATAATCGCCGATAGAAATTTCTTTTGTAACAAAATGATCTCTTATTCGCTGGTCAATTCCTTTATAGTGTCCGCAGATCATCAATAAATTTTCTTTTAGTGAAAGTTGATTAGCCGTTTTCTGATTAAATAATTCTCCATCCGGCGTAAGATAAATTATTTCATCATACTTTATATTCTTTGAAAGACTTTCAATTGCATTTGCCAAGGGTTCGCACATCATTACCATACCCGCACCACCACCATACTGATAGTCGTCCACCTGACCATAATTGTTCAACGCCCATTTGCGAAGATTATGTGTATTTACCTCCAGCAAACCTTTATCTCTCGCTCTTTTCATGATGCTATGGTTTAAAGGGCTTTCAAGCAATTCGGGAAGAACGGTAATTATATCAATTTTCATTTCGCAAACTTATGTCAATTTCAAAAATGGTTACAGCTGAATAAAGTTCCAACCGTAAAAGTGAGCGACACAACAAGCGATGATAGTAGCAATGCAACTGACAACAAAATAAAAAAGCTTCTGATTACAGAAGCCTCTTAAAATAAGCAAGTAGTTTTATTTTATCTCACTATACTTTTCTTTAAAACAACATTTCCGCTTCCATCTGCGACCTTAATTATATATACACCTTTTGCCCATAATAAAAAGGGAATATTGAAAGTATTTGTTCCCGTAACGACATTCAATTCATTTGTGTAGGTTTTTCTGCCAAGCATATCGTAAACAGAACAACTATATTTTGAAGCAGAAGTAGAAGTGATTTTAACAGTCAATAAATCCTTAACAGGATTGGGGTAAACAATAACGGAAGTTTGTGGTGTAACGCCGGTGCCATTGAAAGTTACGGTGAATGATGCTTTTGTATTTCGTAACCCGTCAAAATAAAGCAGGTAAGTTTGATTTGATTGCAAACCTGTAATAGCGGGAAGCGTTGCATCTCCGTTGAAAGTAATGCATTGCACAGGTGGCGGATAATTTTGCACGGCAGGACAAGCTGAAACATTATACAAAGCTAACCTTACGCCCTGCCCGCTGCAATCAGCAAGTTCAGCGGGTGATGTAACATAGGATGAAATATTGATGTTAAGGTTACCTGAGCTACCTGTTCTGAAAACATAATATGCATTATTGGTAACCGATGTGCCGGTGTTGTTGCAATCAATTCCGGTGTATTGCGGATCTACCAGTTTGTTACTTGTTGCACCTACTAAATCAATTGCCGCTTGTGTTCCATCAGGTGTTGTTGAAGCAGGGAATGAAGAGGGACAATTATCATTTGAAACCGGTGGGTGGGGTGATTGCGTCATTTCTCCCGGAAAAGCACAGTTGCCATATTGATCGTGCTGAGGAGTTACGGTATATAGTCCACCCTGATAAGCAGAAACATCAAGAGAACGTCTTTCGGCATAATTTAAAATAGAGTAGTGCATCACTTTTGATGGATTAACATTGGTTAACGAACCTCCCTGTGCACCATCATTGATATGTGCTAAATTAAGTGCGTGACCTAATTCATGAAGTACGATCATTTCCCTGTCATATGCGCTTGTCGCCGGGAAACAGGGACCATCCTCAAAAGGAATATTACCAACTGATACGCCGTCGTTTCTTAATAAAATATCAAAGCCGCTTTTTTGTGCTGTATATGTTTGAAAGGGCGAATCAACAAAGCAAATGGTACCATAGCTGTAAGTGCTTTCGAGCACACCCGCAGCCATTGGTGGCACACCTGTATTTTTATTGTCAAAAACTACCAAATTGATGTTGTCATTTACTACCTTTTGAAGAGCAGTAGAAGCTCCTACTGTGAAATTTACGCCTACAGCAATTTTCCATGTAGTAAGCGCTCTTGAAAAAGATTCTTTTGCTTTGGAAGCATCAAAATTTTTACCGCCACCGTTAGTGCTTGTACTATATTGAATGGTATAACCGCCGGAATTATTTGTATTCATCAAACGTGGTTCAGTATTCACAACGGTATCGGCTCCAACTGATGTAAAGTCAAACTCCAGATTCAGCACGGAATAAAATACATTCAGATCAGTTGCAGATTGAACTGACGAACCACCTTTTAATTGCACTGCAATAGTGCCCGTGGCTGCCCGGTCAGGCACTCTTATAACAATTTTTGTATCGCTCCATGAAATGAGATAAGATGAAGTATAAGGAACCTCATAATCGGGAAAATTATTGTCATTATTTCCGTCTTTGAAAAGCACTGCACATGAACCGGAGGGAACATTGCCAAACCCTGAACCATTAATGGTTAATATATTATTTGCGGGATCATTTAAAGCGCCTCCGTGAACTGTAGTTGGTGAAAAGGAGGAAATAGTTGCCAAAGTTCCTTCACCCCCCTGGGATACATTCTGCGATTCAATTAAAGGAGGATTGAAGTTGTGATTTAGTTGCAGATAAGTTTGCCCGGCTTTTTGCTCAATAAGTTTATAAAGATCAGGAGAGATTTTATAGGATGCAAATGGAGCATAAGCCACACCTTTGTTTAAATCGTAACGCAAAAATCCTTGTTCACTGCTGTAAACATCATACAAAATATTTTGAGTGAAGGGTGATCTTACATTTATACTATTAGGTTCACAAAAAAACATTCCGATTCTTCCGGTTTCCAATTTCAATACATGACTTACACTTATCGCATTTGTACCTACGGAGCCTCCCTGAGTAATTATTTCAATTGTGTTTTGAGTAATGTTTCCTTTAAATACTTTGTAAACCTCAACTGTGTTGGAGGTAAATATCATTGTATGTTCTTCATTCCAAAAACTTTTTTTCCCGGTTACTTTACCTTCAACTATAACAGTGGAGTTATTTATTTTTTCATCAAGCTCAATTTTGTATAACTGTGCAGTAATCCTGGTTTCAAAAAAAATACAGCATACGAACAAAGACAAGCGTAAAAAGCTCCGCATAAGATTAATTTGACCAATTAAATAAAATAAAATTACCAAAAAGACAGACAAAAAAAGGCCGCCTTAAAAAGACAGCCTTTGTATTTAGTCAGTTAATCAAGTTTTACCATTTATCTACTTCTTCAACGCCATCACCCGAAGGTTTATTGTTTGTAATAACTTCAGCCACCACCACTTCACTTACAATAACTTCCTCTGCAGTTTCTTCCTGAGGTTCGATATAGTCATGGTTGAACGCATCGAAATCAAAGTTAGGCATCAATTCAGTTTTTACATAATCAACAGCTTCTCCAAGAGCTTTGATAAACTTATTGAAGTCTTCTTTGTAAAGAAATATTTTGTGCCTGTCATAACCATCTTCATTAAAACGTTTGCGGCTTTCGGTGATGGTCAAAAAATAATCATTCCCTCTCGTAGCCCGCACATCAAAAAAATAAGTTCTTCTCTTGCCGGCTCTTATGCGTTTGCTATACACGCTTTCCATTTTCTTGTCGTTGTTTTCGTACGCCACTGTTTTGCTGATTTTGGTTAAAGAATAGTGCGCAAATATAATACTGTTTTCATATTGCCAAAATTTTATAAGCTTTATTTCGATTAACAGACTGTAATTTCCCGATTAAAGACTCTTTCTATTGTTTTTGAACAGGCTGTTGTACTTCGTGGCATCGTCTGTTGTGTCACTCTCTTCAGCGTTCTGAATTTTACTCAGCAATAAGAAAGATTTTTAAATTGTAATTTTACAACAATGTCGCACACAGCAAAAATATTACCTTATTACACTATTGCAGATTGGGAACAATGGGAAGGCAAATGGGAATTGATAGAAGGAATTCCCTATGCCATAAGCCCTTCACCTGTTCCAAAGCATCAAAGAATTTCCGGTAATTTATATCAGGAGTTCAATTTGCAATTAAAAAACTGTAAGCATTGCAAAGTTTACCAGGCTATTGATTGGCAAGTAACCAGTGACACGATTTTAGAACCTGATATACTTGTTGTTTGCGGTGATCCCGGTAAACGTTTAAAATTTCCTCCTCAATTGATCGTTGAAATATTATCACCTGCAACCACTTTGAAAGATCGTAATACTAAGTTTTATATCTACGAAGAACAAAAAGTAAAATATTATCTCATCATCGATCCTGAAAAAAATTCTGTTGAGATTTTTGTTCACAATAATGAAAAGTATGAACAAACTTCTTTCTCAAACAATTATCATTTTTCTTTTGAAAACGAGCGCAGAGCAACGATTGACTTCACAAGCATTTGGGAATAATAGCTGAAATAAGAACAAAGCGTACAAGAGTGCGACGCTCCGAAGGAGTCCCTTGGACAACGGAAGCTTAATACATTTTTTTGTCTCGGCTCAAAATAAAACTACAAACTTTAAACTCTGAACTCCCTCCTATCTTTGCCGCAAAATCATTTTCTGCTATGAACGAAAAATTTGTTAACCGGATAAAACAAGAGGTTTCAGAGATCGAAGCTGCCGGCTTGTTTAAGAAAGAACGCATAATTGAAAGTGAACAGGGCGCAGAAATTATTGTAAACGGAAGAACCGTTTTGAATTTTTGCGCAAACAATTATTTGGGTTTATCATCGCATCCGAAAGTGATCGAAGCGGCACATAAAGCAATTGATTCACGCGGCTATGGCATGAGCAGCGTTCGCTTTATTTGCGGTACGCAGGACATTCATAAAGAACTTGAACATAAGATCTCGAAATTTCTTGGAACAGAAGATACAATTTTATACTGCGCAGCATTCGATGCAAACGGCGGTGTGTTCGAACCATTGTTTAATGAGCAGGATGCAATTATTTCTGATGCATTGAATCATGCTTCCATCATTGACGGTGTTCGTTTGTGCAAAGCACAGCGTTTTCGTTATGAACACAACAGCATGGAAGATCTTGAAGCGAAACTGAAAGCGTCACAAAATTTAAGAAATCGCATTATTGTTACAGATGGTTCTTTCAGCATGGATGGGACTATTGCGCAGCTTGATAAAATTTGTGATCTCGCAGATAAATATGATGCGATAGTTATGATAGACGATAGTCATTCAACAGGCTTTCTTGGCAAAACAGGAAGAGGCACGCACGAATATCGCGGCGTAATGGGAAGAGTTGATATTATCACGGGAACACTTGGCAAAGCATTGGGCGGAGCGAATGGAGGCTTTACAAGCGGAAGAAAAGAAATTATTGAAATGTTGCGGCAACGTTCAAGACCATATCTTTTCTCAAACACTTTGGCACCGGCAATTGTAGGTGCATCCATTGCAGTGTTTGATATGTTGAGCGAAACAACAGAACTGCGCGATAAACTTGAACACAACACAAAATATTTTCGCAGCAAAATGACCGAAGCGGGTTTTGATATAAAGTCCGGTGATCATCCCATTGTTCCTATCATGTTGTATGATGCAGTTGTTGCCCAAAATTTTGCAGCGAAATTATTAGATGAAGGAATTTACGTGATTGGATTCTTTTATCCGGTTGTTGCAAAAGGCTTGGCAAGAATTCGGGTGCAACTAAGCGCAGCACACGAGCAACGTCATTTGGATAAAGCAATAGAAGCGTTTACAAAAATCGGTAAGGAATTAAACGTGTTGAAAACAAAAGAAGAAGCAAAAGTTTAAATACATGAAGTTTACCACAAAGCATTTTACATTTTATATTTTATATTTTATATTTTTCATTTTACTGAATGCCTGCTCTCAAAATAATGTAACTGTCGATGACAGTTTGAAAAAATATTTTGATGAAAATCATGTAACCGGCACATTCGGTTTATATGATAACGGGCAAGGACAATTCACTATTTATAATTTATCCCGCTTTAAAGATTCTGCATATTTACCGGCATCGACTTTTAAAATTGTAAACTCTCTTATTGGAATTGAAACAGGAATTATCACGAATGAAAAGATGGTGATTCCGTGGGACGGAATTCCTCGCCGCCCCGAATGGGATAAGGACCTTACGATGGAAGAAGCGTTCAAAGTTTCCGCAGTTCCATATTACCAGGAAGTTGCCCGCCGCATTGGAAAAGATACGATGCAACATTGGCTCGATACATTGGGATATGGTTCGCGTTACGGTAAAGCAATTATTAAAACAAGCATTGATACTTTCTGGCTCGACAACTCAATTAAAATTACTTCTGATGAACAACTTGGTCTTGTAAAAAAACTTTATTTCAAACAGTTGCCTTTTCAGGGTCGCTCACAGGATATTGTAAAAAGAATAATGCTGCAGGAAAACAACGCCAACTATAACCTTAGCTATAAAACAGGTTGGGGATTTAGAGAGAATGGCAATGCAATTGGTTGGGTTGTTGGATGGATTGAAGAAAATCAGCATCCTTATCTTTTTGTGCTGAATGTTGAAGGACCGCACAATACAGATATAGCCATTGTTCGCATGAATATTCTTAAAGGCATTTTAAAACAGTTAGGATTTTTTGAAGGAAAGAAATAAAGAAGTCACAGATATCAAGTTTCAGATATCAGGGATGTGATACAAAAAAGCAAGGAGACGAGCCTTCAACCTCGCAACTTGCAACTTGTAACTTACAACTTAAACTTAACTATTCATTTTGGCTTGATGCTTGTAGTTTGCAGGTAGTAATTTTTTGTAAGCCGGCTTTAGTGTGTGTGGCATCATTTCTTGCGTCGCACTCTTGTACATTCTGAACTTTATTGAACAAAAAGTTTTTGAATATTATTCATGTTTTCATTTGAACATACAGAGTTTATTTTAGGTTTAGCAGTTTTAATACCGTTAGTGATAATTTTTGTATTGGTATTAAGATGGAAACGGAAAGTAAAAAAAGCTTTGGGTGATGAACAACTCATCAATCAACTCACCAAAAATTATTCAGCACGTTTATACATTGTAAAATTTATTGCAGTGCTTCTTGCACTTGCTCTAACAATTGTTGCTGCGACTAATTTGCGCAAACCGCTAAGCGGAGGCAAAGAGCCAACAGCCGGTATTGATGTAATGGTTGTGCTTGACGTAAGTAAAAGCATGTTGAGCACCGATATAAAACCCTCACGATTAGAAAGAGCAAAACAGCTTGTAAGCATTCTTATTGACAGACTGGAAAATAACAGAGTTGGATTAATAATTTTTGCAGGTCGCGCCTACTTGCAAATGCCGTTAACGCCCGATTTGGAAGAAGCAAAAATGTATTTATCAAATGCCTCTCCCGATGCAGTTCCGGTGCAAGGAACAAATATTGGCGAAGCGCTTGAATTGGCTGATAATTCACTCGACACGAAAGAAAAAACACATAAAGCCCTCATACTGATAACAGATGGTGAAGATCATAATCCCAACACAGATAAAGTTGCACAACATCTCGCCGATGATGGTGTAATAGTTTGCGCCGTTGGTATCGGAACAACAGAAGGTTCGCCGATAACAGAACCCGGAACAGAAATTTATAAAACAGATATAAACGGCAAAACAGTTATCAGCAAATTAAATGAGGTTGAGTTAAAAAATATTACTGCAAAAACAAGCGGCAATTATTTTCATTTGGATAATGCTTTGGCAACAGCGAATGAAGTAACAAATGCTTTAAGTAGTATTGAAAAGAAATTGATTTCGGGAAGCGGTGAAAGAGAATATTTTTCTTTTGCTCCTTTTTTTATCGGGTTTGCAGTGTTGTTGTTGGTATTGGAAATTTTTATTCCGGAAGCGTTGAAGGAAAAAAGGAACGGACAACAAAAGAAAGTTGTTGAATTAAGAGAACAAGTTTGAAATACTGCTGCTCATTACGATACAGTACAAGTGAGTGACACAACGAAGATGAAAAGAATTACTGAAGCCGGTCAACAAAAAATAAAATAAAAATTGAAAACTTTTTTAATCATATTATTTGCTTTTATTTTTTGCTCATTGCATGCGCAGGATGTGAACAGGACAATTAAACAAGGCAACGACGCATATAAAAAAGGTGATTATAAAGATGCTGCATCATTGTATAGAACTGCATTGGGAAAGGATTCAAAAAATGCTGCCGCAAAATTTAATTTGGGAAATGCATTAGACAAACAAAGTGATCCTGTTAACGCAGAAAAATATTACGATGATGTTGCATCTTCAACAACAAATGCATCCCTAAAAGCAAAATCAGTTTATAACAAAGGTGTTGCGGAAGCACAGCAGCAAAAATTGCCGGAAGCAATTGAATCGTTCAAACAAGCACTGACGTTGACTCCTGAAGATGACGAGGCAAGAGAAAATTTGCAGAAGGCAATTAATGATTTAAAAAAACAACAGCAACAACAACAGCCACAACCAAACAAGAGTAAACAAAAACAACAGCCGCAACAAAAAAATAAAATGCCCAATCCACAAATGATGGAACAAAAATTTAATGAACTGCGCGATAAAGAAAAACAATTGCAAAAAATGTTGCAACAAAAGCCAAATCAAAGTCAGCCGGATAAAGATTGGTAATGCTTTGCTTACTTTTGCATCAATTAGCAAATAAGCACATTAATTATGCAGTTGTATTGTAATTCACTTACTGAATATAGCCGTTTAAAAACACGTGAAGTAAAGATCGGTGATCTGTTACTTGGCAATTTTCATCCCATTCGCATTCAAACGATGACAACAACAGATACAATGGATACACTTGCTACCGTTGAGCAAAGCATTCGTTGTATTGAAGCCGGAGCGGAGCTGGTGCGCATTACGGCACCGAGTAAAAAAGATGCAGAGAATTTATTGAACATAAAAAATGAATTGCGCAGAAGGGGTTATACTACACCGCTTGTTGCCGACATTCATTTTACACCCAATGCTGCAGAGATTGCTGCAAGAATTGTTGAAAAAGTGAGAGTGAATCCCGGCAATTATGTTGATAAGAAAAAATTTGAACTGATAGGATATACAGATGCAGATTATGCTGAAGAAATAGAACGCATTCGTGAACGCTTTACACCGTTGATAAAAATTTGTAAAGAGTACGGAACGGCAATGCGTATCGGAACAAATCACGGAAGTCTGAGTGATCGCATCATGAGTCGCTATGGCGATACGCCGATGGGTATGGTTGAAAGTGCGATGGAGTTTTTGCGCATTGCACGTAATGAAAATTATCACCAGATTGTTTTAAGCATGAAAGCAAGCAATCCTCAAGTGATGGTACAGGCTTATCGTTTGTTGATACAACAAATGGATGCAGAGTTTGGTGAATGTTATCCTTTGCATCTTGGTGTTACTGAAGCAGGCGATGGCGAAGATGGTAGAGTGAAAAGTGCTGCCGGCATCGGCTCTTTGCTTGAAGACGGAATTGGTGATACGATTCGTGTTTCATTAACAGAAGATCCTGAATTTGAAATTCCTGTTTGCAAAGATTTGGTAAAAAGATATAGCCTCCAAACCTTCCCCGACAGGGGAGGCTTAATACCTACAGCAGAAAAAATTCCTTACAATCCGTTTAATTATTCAAGAAGAAAAACTTTTGCTGTTGATAATATCGGCGATCATCATGTTCCTGTCGTGATTGCTGATTTGAGTAAAATAGAAAACATTACTCCTCAACATTTGGAAAGTGCCGGCTACAAGTATGATGAAACGCTTGATAAATGGAACATCAGTGATGCTGCAGCGGATTATATTTTTACAGGACATCAAATTTTGAGTTTTGATTTACCGGGAACACTCAAAGTAATTACATATCCTGCAGCATGGATGCTAACTGTTTCTTTCCCCTCCGCCGGAGGGGACAAAGGGGAGGCTAAATATTTCCCCATCTTCGACGAAAGTGGTTATGCAAAAGCTGAATTGAAAAGCGATGCAATAAATTTTGTAATGCTTGATTGCTTCAGCGATGAAACATCGATAAACGATTTTACTTATCTCGATACGTTTTCAAATGATAAAACTGTTGTGCTTTGTTTGAGCAGTAAGAACAAACACGCAATGCCTGCTGTGCGCACAATGTTCATGGAACTGATGAACAGGAACATTCAAAATCCTGCGATCATCATTTGTGATAGTTATTGGCAAACAACAGACGAACATCTTATTCATTACGCAATAGAATGTGGCGCATTGTTGCTTGATGGTTTTGGTGATGGAATTTGTTTGGGCATGACGAATGAAAGCTACAAGAAGCAAGAAACAAATTTCAAAACATCAGGACGAAATTATCTTAGTAATACAACGACTGAACAATTCATCAATTCAACTGCATTCAGCATTTTGCAGGCAACACGTACACGTATTTCAAAAACGGAATACATTTCTTGTCCATCCTGCGGAAGAACTTTGTTTGATCTGCAGGAGACCACTGCGAAAATCCGCAGTGTCACCAACCATCTCAAAGGCGTGAAGATTGCGATTATGGGTTGCATTGTGAATGGTCCCGGCGAAATGGCTGATGCGGATTTTGGTTATGTGGGCAGCGGCGTTGGAAAGATTACTTTGTATAAAGGAAAAGAAATTGTAAAACGAAATGTTGATAGCGCAATTGCTGTTGATGAACTCATCAATCTTTTAAAAGAAAGTGATGCCTGGATAGAGCCTTTGGAAGTGCAGAATTTTGTGTAGGTCAGCTGCATATCTCTGCTCATCTTCGTTGCGTCGCACACTTGTACTTTTAATACGCCTCAACAATTCTTACTCATAACTCGTAAACAATTGAAACTTGTAACCTCGTAAACTGATCTATGAAAATAGTTGTAACCGACGGTTATACTTTAAATCCCGGAGATCTAAGCTGGCAAAGCATTGAAGCATTTGGTGAATTAACCGTTTATGAACGCTCACTGGAAAATTCATTAGTTGAAAGATGCAGTGAAGCAGATATCATTCTCAGCAATAAAACCGTTTTCGTCAAAGAAACTATTGATCAATTGCACAAAACAAAACTGATCAGTGTTCTTGCAGCAGGTTATAACGTGATCGATATAAAAGCTGCAAGAGAAAATGGAATTACAGTTTGCAATGCACCAAACTATGGCACTTCAACAGTTGCACAACATACTATTGCGTTGTTGCTTGAGCTAACAAATCATGTTGGTTTGCATGCAGCATCAGTTGCAAATGGTGAATGGACAACCGCAAAAGATTGGTGTTATGGCAAGACTACGATTATTGAATTAGCAGGGAAAACATTCGGTATTGTCGGTTTGGGAAATATTGGTCAGCGTGTAGCGCAAATTGCACATGCACTTGGAATGAAAATAATTTATTAT
>Ga0157369_10008803_pt1 | contig 11566 bp, 13 predicted proteins | sample C25metaG_FD_113461 | JGI IMG/M metagenome (GOLD analysis project Ga0157369, IMG submission 113461) | Corn rhizosphere microbial communities from Kellogg Biological Station, Michigan, USA - C2-5 metaG | ecosystem: Host-associated > Plants > Roots > Rhizosphere > Soil | place: USA: Michigan... | reverse complement strand
TCGGCGTCGGCGCGTGACGCTTCGAGGTCGGCGCGCGCCTGCTTCCACTGCTGCGCCAGCTTCCACGGCGTCTCGAGCTCCTTCAGGCGCCGTCCGACATCGGCCGCCTCGCGATGGTCGTTGTAGACGGCAGGGTCCGAGAGCCGCGCCTGCGCCTCCGCGTAGGAACGGTCGAGCTCTGCAACCAGATCGTCGAGTGCGGCCATCGCCGCCCGAGGTTAGCTCCCGCTCGCGAGCTGCGCGTCGAGGGTGATCTCGGGGATGCCCGTGAGCGCCTGCGACACCGGGCAGTTCAGCTTGGCGTCGCCGGCGGCGGCGCTGAACGCTGCCGCGTCGATCCCCGGCACGGTGCCAAGCACGGTCAACGCACCCTTGGTAATGCCCTGGCCGGGCTGGAAGGTGACGGTCGCCGAGGTCTCGAGCTTCGCCGGCGGGTTGCCCGCCTTGGCGAGCACGTTCGACAGTGCCATCGCGAAGCACGACGCCCACGCCGCGGCGATCAGCTCCTCGGGGCTCGTCTTGCCGTTCGGCTCTTCCGAGCGGGACGGCCAGGAGACGTCGAGCGGGCCGAAGGCGCCGCTACCCGCCTGTTCGATCGTGCCGCTTCCGGTCAGCAAGTCGCCCTGCCAGACAGCCGCGACTGTGCGGTCTGTTGCCATTACGCCATCACCTCCACGCGTCGGTCGGCTGGCTCTTCGAGCCGGCCCTCGCGCTCCAGGACTTCGCGGAGCGCACGGATAGAAACTTCGAGCATGTCGAGCGTCGGCTCGCGCGTCGTCAGGCGCTGGAGCCAGAGCCCGGGCGCGAGCACGGTCATCAGCACCCGATTGCCGGAGTGCTTGCCGGCGAAGCGGATCAGCTCGTAGGCGATCCCGGCGATCACCGGCAACAGCACGATGCGGCTGACGATCAGCCAGTACCAGGCGGGGCGGCCCAGCAGCGCGTAGACGAAGACGCTGACGACCATCACCCAGAGCAGGAACGCCGTTCCGCAGCGTGGATGGATCAACGAGTAGCGCTGCGCGATCTCGGGTGTCAGCTCCTCGCCGGCCTCGTAGGCGTTGATCGCCTTGTGCTCCGCGGCGTGGTACTGGAAGACACGGCGCAGCGACGGGATGAAGCTGAGGATCGTCAGGTAGAGGACGAAGACCGTCACGCGGACCACTCCCTCGACCAGCACGAACCAGCCGCCGCTCGAGATCGGAAGCAGATCGGTCAGCAACGCAGGCCCGATCTTGAAGATCATCAGCGCGAACCCGATTGCGACGAGAAAGGCGAACGCGAGCGCCCAGCGTCCGATCTCGGCCGGTTCCTCGTCTCCTTCGGCCTCCTCGGCGGCCGCGTAGTTCGCCGACACGCTCAGCGCGCGGAAGCCGATCGCGAGGCTCTCACCCAGCGCGACGACTCCTCTGACGATCGGCAGGCGGAGCGCCCAGTGGCGCGCGGCAAGCGGATCGATCGTGCGTGCGACGTGCGCGATCTCGCCGTCCGGCTTGCGCACGGCGACCGCCCAGTTGCGCGGTCCGCGCATCATCACGCCCTCGAGGACGGCTTGCCCTCCGACGGCCTGCGCCATGGTGTCTAGGCGGTCGAGCGCGCTGCGCGCTCGGCCTTCTCGAGCCGGCGCTGGAAGCGCTCCAACCGGCCGCCCGTGTCGACGAGCTTCTGCTTGCCGGTGTAGAACGGGTGGCAGTTCGAGCAGATCTCGACGGAGAGCTCCGGCTTGGTGGAACGCGTTGTGAACGTGTTCCCGCAGCCACAGTGCACCGTGGCGAGGACGTACTCGGGATGGATGTCGGCCTTCATGGCACGGCCAGGATAGCAGCGGCGGTTTTTCCGGCGACGTTGCCGCCGGAGACCACGATCACCGGGTTGCGAGCGTCGATCTTGCCGCTCAGCCAGGCGGCCGTCGCCGCTGCTGCCGCGGGCTCGCACGCCAGCTTGGTGCGCTCGTAGAGAAAGCGGAAGGCGTTCTCGATCTCGTCCTCGGTTACGAGGTGGCGCTCCAGGTCGCGGCAGATCTCGATCGGCAGCCGGCCCGCGACAGGGGCGTTCAGCCCGTCCGCGATTGACGTGGGCGTCACCCAGGTCGGCTCGCCGCGCTCGATGCCGGTGTGCAGGGCCGTGCTGCCCGCCGGCTCGACCGCGATCACGCGCACGTGGTCGCCGAGCGCCGTCTGGATGCCGGAGACCAGGCCCCCGCCACCCACACCGACGATCACGGCGTCGGCGTCCGGCGCATCCTCCTCGATCTCCAGCCCGACGGTGCCGGCGCCGGCGATCACGAGCGGATCGTCGAACGGATGCACGAGCGTGCGGCCGCTCTCCTCGATCAACTGGTCGAGCCGCTTGAACGCATTCGCCGGATCGGTCGCTTCCAGATCGACGATCGCGCCGTAGCCGCGCGTCGCCTCGATCTTCTGTGCGGAGGCGTCGCGCCACATGACGACGAGCGCGTCGATGCCGGATTCGGCGGCGGCGAACGCGACAGCTTGGGCGTGGTTACCGGCGCTGATCGCGATCACGCCGCGAGCCTTCTCGTCGTCGGTCAGGCTGCTCATCTTGTTCAGCGCGCCGCGCACCTTGAACGAGCCTGTGCGTTGAAAGAGCTCGCACTTGAGGTGCGCGCCGAGCGTCCGGCTGTGCAACAGCGGCGTGCGCGCCAGGCGGTCGCCGATCGTCCGGCGCGCGCGCTCGACGTCGTCTCTCGTGGGGCGGTCAGCCACGTTGGCGGACGGCCTCGTAGAGGAGGAGCGCGGCGCTTGTCGCGGCGTTGAGGCTGTCCGCGGTCCGCGCGCGCATCGGGATCGTGACCTGCATGTCTGCAGCTTCGCGCCAGTGCGCATCGAGTCCTTCGTCTTCGGCGCCGACGATCAGTGCGGTCGGCTGCCTCAGGTCGGCGCCGGTGTAGGCGGTCGGGGCGTCGACGACCGCGGCGACCTTGTGGAGTGGGAGCGCATGGACGAGGTCGAGCGTCGCGTCGATGATCGGGAGCGTGAAGACGGCGCCGGTCGAGGCGCGGATCGCGTTCGGGTTCCACGGGTCGGAGGCGGTGCCGGCGACGAGCAGTGCGTCGGCGCCGGCCGCGTCAGCCGTGCGCGCCATGGCGCCGAGATTCCCCGGCTTCTCGATGTCAACGGCAACGAGGATCAGGTCGGAACCGGCCGGAAGCGCGTGCCGCGGGATCTCGAACACGCCGAGCACCCCTTCCGGCTCCGCGCGGTACGCCATCTTCGCGAGCACACGCACGCTCACTTCCTCGGGCGCGCGGGCTGCGGCGACCGGCACGGGCGGGGCCCAATCGGGCAGCCGCTCCGAGGCGACGTACAGCGCCTGGCAGACAATCCCCGCCCGAAGCGCCCGCTCGACCTCGCGCACGCCTTCGGCAACGAACAGCCCCGTCGCGCGCCGCTCGCGCGCCTTCCACAGCCGGACGACGTCCTTGACGTGCGCATTCTCCACCGAACTGATCACGACCCGTCGAGCCTAGCCATGTCTGGTGGCTGCCACCGTCACGAGATCGCCACAAGTCTGCAAAGACAGTCGCAGCGTCACAGACACGACACACCTGCTCGCCTACGGTCGCGACATGGCATACACGCACCGAGACGAGAGACCTGGCTACCACCACGTCGTCACGCGCGGCAACAACAGGCGCGTGATCTATCTCGACGACCGTGACCGCTGGTTTTTCTGCCTGACGCTCGTGCGGATCGCGGAAAAGTACGGCTGGAGCATCATCGCCTACGCCCTGATGAGCAATCACTACCACCTGGTCATCCGAGTCGGCGACCGCGGTCTGGCCAAGGGCATGTGCGAGCTGAACACGGCGTACGCACTGCACTTCAATGCCGAGCATGGTCGAATCAACCACCTCTTCGGCAAGCGCTATTGGAACCGCTACATCCGAACTGACGCGTCTCTTCGGAACGCCGTGCGCTACGTCGTTCAAAACCCTCGTCGTGCCGGCGTCCCCGGCCTTCTGGAAGGGCACATTTGGACGAGCTACGCGGCCACGATCGGCCTCGCGTTCGCCCGAATCACTCTGGCCCGCGACGAGTTGCTCAGGATCTTCGGGTCAACTCCAAAACGGGCTCGAGCCGAGTTCATGGCCTATTGCGAACGGCCCCACTCTTCCGGACATGACCGGCGGCAGCCACCGTGAACAAGCGTGCGCGGGGGCGCTACGTCAGCGTGTACTCCGGCCCGCTGCCGCCCTCGGGTGGGGTCAGGCGGCCGCCTTTGGCGGTGATCGCTCCGCACTGGACGCAGTTCGACGGCGCCAGCTTGACCTGCACCGTGCCGTCGCCGTCGGCTTCGCCCACCTCGTAGACCTGCGCCGGGCACATGTGCGCCCACATCTCCGCCAGCTCGCGCGGCACCTTGGTCTGAATCCGGATGTGGTTCGGCTGATCGTCCCGCGTGCGGTTGCCCGACGCGAACACGCTCGACAGCTTGTCGAACGTCAGCTTGCCGTCCGGCACGGGATACGACTTCGCCCGGTCCGTCGAGAGCAGCTTGTGCTCGGCGTCGCGCTCCGTGCGCGCGTTCCCGGGCGGGAACTTGCCCTTCGTCGCGGTCATCGCCCCCGCCAGCGCTCCACCGACGTAGAACCCGCGGCCGAACGCCTGCCGCATGTTCCGCACCTCTCGCAGATCGCGCCAGATGAACGACTCGCGCAGCGCCTCGTCATAGCTCGCAAGCGCGGTCCGCGCCGACGCCCCGCGCTCGAGCGTCTTCCACGCGGCCTCGGCCGCCAGCCGCCCCGACTCGATCGCGTAGTGGATCCCCTTCAGAGCCGGCACGTTCACGAGCCCCACCCCGTCGCCTGACAGCAGCAGGCCCGGCGCGTGGAAGCGCTTCGGCAGCGCGACGAACCCACCTTCGGGGATCGTCTTCGCGCCCCACTGAACGCGCTCTCCGCCCTCGAGAATCTTGCGAATCCGCGGATGCGTCTTCAGCTCCTGCAAGAGGTCGTGAACCGACAGCTCGGTGTCTGTGTAGTCGAGGCCGACCACCATGCCGACCGTGACCATGTCCTCGCCCATCGGGTAGATGAACGACCCGCCGAACTCCCGGAACCGGCGCCCGGGGCGAAGCGGCCAGCCCATCGTGTGGATCACCCGGTCGAGCGGTTTGGCGACCTTCCAGACTTCCTTGACCCCGAGCGCCCACACCTGCGGGTTGTCGCTCCGCAAGCCAAAGTGGTCGAGCGCCGCCCCCGTGAGATGCCCTTGAGTCCCCTCAGCCAGGATCGTCACGCGCGCCGTGATGTCCGACCCCGGCTCGAAGTTCCCGAGCTGTTCGCCGTCACGGCCGCGGCCGCGGTCACCGGTGCGCACACCGAGCACCCGTCCGCCGTCGACGAGCAGTTGCTCCGCCGACGTCTCGGGCAGGATCGTCGCGCCTGCCGACTCGGCCTCCTCCGCCAGGAACCGGCCGAGCTGCGAGAGCGACGCGATGTAGTTGCGGTCGTTGACCATGGTCGGCGGCGTCGGAATGCGCAATGCCTTCCGCTTCGTCAGGAACAGCACCGACTCGGCCCCGACCGCGCCGTAGAAGGGCAGCTCGTCCATCCGCTTGCGTCCCGCGAAGAGCCGCTGCAGGCCGCGCGGATTGACGACGGCTCCCGACAGGAGGTGCGAACCGGGCGCCTTGCCCTTCTCGAGCACCGCAACCGGCACGTCTCCGAGCCGCTCGGCCGTCTCCGGATGATCCTCGGCCAGCTGGCCGAGGCGGATCGCGGCCGCGAGGCCCGCCGGGCCGGCGCCGACGATCAGAAAGCCGACCTCGATCCGCTCGTCGACCGGGTCGCTCGGCGGCTGGATCGCATCGCCCGGCGACCAGGGAGGCGGGTAGTCCGACGCGCGCACGGTCACGAGCGCCGCGCGCGGACGAGCTCGGTCAGCTTCGGGACGATCTCGTGCAGGTCGCCGACCACCCCCAGGTCGGCGAACTCGAAGATCGGCGCGTTCGGATCCTTGTTGATCGCGACGATCACGTTCGAGGACTGCATCCCGACCTTGTGCTGGATCGCGCCAGAGATCCCGAGCGCGACGTAGAGCTTCGGCGACACCGTCTTCCCTGTCTGCCCGACCTGGGCTGAGTAGGGATACCAGCCGGCGTCGACGACCGCGCGGGTCGCCGCGACCGCTCCGCCGAGCGCCTGGGCGAGCTCTTCCGCGAGCGCGAACTTCTCCGGCTCGCCGAGGCCCCGCCCGCCCGCGACGATCACGTCGGCGTCCTCGATCGACGGCCCATGCTGCTCGGCATGCGCCTGCTCGACCATCTCCGCAAGCGTCGAGAAGTCCTCGAGCGAGACGGGAGCGTCCTTCACCTCGGCCGTGCCGCCGCTCGACGTCGCGTCGAAGGCACCCGACCGGAAGATCGCCAGCTTGACAGCGCTCGTCCAGCCGACATCGACATAGACGGTGTCAGACAGCGCAGGGCTCTTCCCCGTTCCGTCCGCGGTCAGGTCGACGAGCCCCCAGTTGAGCCCGGCGTCGAGCCGCGCGGCGAGCCCCGCCGCAACATCCGCGGCCAGCACCGACTGCGCGAACAGCACCGTGTCGTACCCCTCATCGCGCACCAGCGACGCGAGCACGTCAACCCGTGGCTGCGGCAGCGGCGCGGTGAGGCGACCGTCGTCGGCGACCCACACCGTCGCGGCGCCGTAGTCGCCGGCGCTCGCCGCGATCCCGCGCACCTCGGAGCCGATCACCACGCCGGCCACCTCGGCGCCCAGGGTCGCCGCCTTCGAGAGCACGCCCAGCGAACCTTTCGCGATCGCGCCCTCGTGGTGCTCGAGGAAGACGAGAACCTTCGCCATCAGACAAGCCTCTTTCCGGCGAGGAACTCGATGATCTTCTCGGCTCCCGCGCCGTCGTCGACGATCTTCTGCGCCTCGCCGCGCGCGGGCGGCGGATTGAGCGCGACGACGGTCGTGCCCGGCCCCTCCGCGCCGCCGACGTCGCCTGCCGAAAGAGTCTCCTGCGGCTTCTTCTTCGCGCCCATGATCCCCTTCAAGGAGGGATAGCGCGGCGTGTTGATCGAGTCGGCGACCGCGACGACCGCCGGCAGCGGGGCACGGATCGTGTCGTAGCCGTACTCGGTCTGCCGCTTCCCGCTGATCGAGCCGCCCTCGACGATCAGCTCGCTGACCTGCGAGACGACGGGCCGGTGCAGCCGCTCGGCGACCGCGGCCCACAGGCACGCGCCGCCGCCGTCCGCTGACTGCTGGCCGAAGAGCACCAGGTCGGGGCTCTCCTTCTCGAGCGCGCCCGCGAGTGCCCTCGCCGTGCCGAGCAGATCGGCGCCCTCGAGCGACGCGTCGGTCACGAGCACGGCGCGATCGGCTCCCATCGCGAGCGCCTTGCGCAACGCGTCGAGCGCCCGTTCCGGGCCCATCGACACGACCACGACCTCACCCTCGCCGGTCGACTCCTTCAATTTCAACGCCTCCTCGACCGGGTACGAGTCCCAATCGGAGATCGTCAATTCACCTGAACGATCGAGCCGGTTCGTCGCCGGATCGATCCGCCGGCCGGAAGCGGCATCGGGTACGGCCTTCACACAGACGGCAATCTTCATGCGCGCGACTCTATCCAGCGTGCGCACGCCGGGACCGTTTGAACCGACGGTCAGTTCGGAGCGGGAACGCGCGACTGCAGGAAGTCGACGATCTCGCTCGTCGGCGCCCCGGGCGTGAACACGGCGGCGACGCCCTGCTGCCTCAGCGCCTCGACATCGTCGGCCGGGATCGTCCCGCCGACGACCACGAGCACGTCCTCGGCGCCCTGCTCACGCAACAACGCGAGGATGCGCGGCACCAGCGTCATGTGGGCTCCCGACAGGATCGAGATGCCGACGGCGTCCGCATCTTCCTGGATCGCCGTCTCGACGATCTGCTCCGGCGTCTGGTGGAGCCCGGTGTAGATCACCTCCATGCCCGCGTCGCGAAGCGCACGCGCAATGATCTTCGCGCCGCGATCGTGACCGTCGAGGCCGGGCTTCGCGACGACCACCCTGATCTTCGCCGCAACGGCGTTTGCGCTCACAGTCGGTCAGTATAGGAACATGAAGCTGACCGTCGTGGGCTGCTCGCCGGCGTGGCCGAATCCCGGCAGCGCACACTCGGGCTATCTCGTCGAGGCGGGCGGCGACCGTGTGCTCCTGGACTGCGGCCCCGGCGTGCTCGCGCGGCTTCGCGCGAACGAATCATGGCCGTTGCTCGATGCGATCGTCCTCACGCACTTTCACCTCGATCATTGCGGCGACCTCGTCCCCTGGTTGTGGGGCAGCCTGATGGGCCCCGCGACGGGCAGGGCAGGCCCCGAGCTCTGGCTGCCGCCCGAGGGACGGCTGCGGCTCGCGGAGCTCGCTCCGATCGAGCAGTGGGAGGCGGCGTTCCATCTGTACGAATACGCCGACGCAACCGCCTTTGCCGCGGCCGGCTTCCAGGTCACGCCGCATCGAGTCGTCCACTACGACGAGCCGACATGGGGCCTGCGGATCGAACGTGGCGGTCGCGTGCTGGCGTACTCAGCCGACACGGCGTCGACTCCGGCGCTCGTCGAGCTCGCGCGCAACGCCGACGTGTTCCTCTGCGAAGCGACCCTCGCCGAGCCCGAGGAGGGGCGGCGAGGACATCTGACCGCGGACGACGCGCGGGCCGTCTTCATCGAGGCGGGCGCGCATCGCCTCTTGCTCACCCACCGCGCCGTCGAGCTGCCGGTCGACGAGCTGGTCTACGAAGGCCTCGAGCTCGAGCTTTAGCTCTAGAACACGGGCGTTTCGCGCCAGGTGCCCCAGACCTCGCGGAAGCAATCGCACATCTCGCCCATCGTCACATAGGCGCGGGCGGCATCCACGATCGGCGGCATCAGGTTGCGGCCCGGGTCGGCGGCGTCGGCTTTCAGGCGGGCGAGCGCGGCCTCGGCGGCGGCCGTGTCGCGGCTGGTGCGCAACGCCCGCACGCGGGCGATCTGCTGTCGCTCGAGGTCGGGGTCGACCTTGAGGATCGGGATCTGGGTCTCGTCCTCGAGGTGGTAGCGGTTCACACCGACGACGACGCGCTGTTCCGCCTCGACCTCGGCCTGGTAGCGGAACGCCGCGTCGGCGATCTCGCGCTGGAAGAAGTTCTCCTTGATCGCCGCGACGACTCCGCCCAACTCGTCGATCCGCTCGAAATACTCGTACGCCTGCCGCTCCAGCTCGTTCGTCAACTGCTCGACGAAGTACGAGCCGCCCAGCGGGTCGATCGAGTTGACGACACCGGTCTCGTGCGCGATCACCTGCTGGGTGCGCAGCGCAATCCGGACCGCGTCCTCGGTCGGCAGCGCCAGCGCCTCGTCGAAGCTGTTCGTGTGCAACGACTGCGTCCCCCCCAGCACCGCGGCGAGCGCCTCGATCGCCGTCCGCACGATGTTCACCTCCGGCTGCTGCGCCGTCAGCGACACCCCAGCCGTCTGCGTGTGGAAGCGCATCAAGAGCGAACGCGGATCCTTCGCTCCGAACCGGTCGCGCAGCACCGTCGCCCAGATCCGGCGGGCCGCCCGGTACTTCGCGATCTCCTCGAAGAAGTCCAGGTGCGCGTTGAAGAAGAACGACAACCGCGGCGCGAACTCGTCGACGTCCAGACCGCGCTCGACCGCCCACTCGACATAGGTGAACCCATCCGCCAGCGTGAACGCCAGCTCCTGTGCGGCCGTCGAGCCGGCCTCCCTGATGTGGTAGCCGGAGATGCTGATCGGGTGCCAGAGCGGCATCTCCCCCGCGCAGAACTCGACCATGTCCGTGACGAGCCGCATCGACGGCTCCGGCGGGAAGATGTACTCCTTCTGCGCGATGTACTCCTTCAAGATGTCTGTCTGGATCGTCCCGCGCAGTTCGGCGCGCGGGACACCCTGCTGCTCGCCCACGCAGAGATAGAACGCCAGCAGGATCGCCGCCGGCGAGTTGATCGTCATCGACGTCGACACCTCGCCCAACGGGATCCCTGCGAACAGCGTCTCCATGTCGGCCAGCGAGTCGACCGCCACTCCCTCACGGCCCACCTCGCCCTCCGAGCGCGGGTGATCTGAGTCGTAGCCCATCAGCGTCGGCATATCGAACGCCGTCGAGAGGCCCGTCTGGCCGTGCTCCAGCAGATAACGGAACCGCTCATTCGTCTCCGCCGCCGTCCCGAAGCCCGCGAACTGGCGCATCGTCCACAGCCGGCCCCGGTACATCGAGGGATAGACGCCCCGCGTGAACGGAAACTCCCCCGGAGAGCCAAGATCCCTGTCGTAAACCACCCCGGCCGACTCCGGCGTCGCCACCGGATCGACCTCGACGCCCGAAATGGTCGAGAAGAGGGGCTCACCCGTCTTTGCCGTCGCCACGGCAGCATCCTACTCCGGGCCGTGATTCATCCCTCAGAGCACGAAGGAATCGGGGCATTCCTATCGAAATCTCATCGTCTTACGATTGAATCCGGTGTGAACGGAAGAAAAACACTTGAGAAACGGCACGAACCTGCCGACAATGAGCGGCGACGAACTCCCGAACGGTGAGAGCACCGGCCGCACGTTGATGCCTTACCGCTTGTGAGTGAACTGCGACGTACGAAACCCCCAGTTCTTGAAAACGGGCGCCAACCCCTGCGGCGCCGCAGCAAGAACGCGCGAAAACGAGGTTGGCACCAATGGTCAGAACACGTTTCTTCAGACGGCGGTCGCTCCGCGTGGCTGTGCCGTCGCTTGCGCTTTGCGGCGTCCTTGCGGGCATTGCCCTTTTCGGGGGCTCGACGGCGAACGCCACTGTCTGCACACCGAACGCCGGCGAAGGATGCGTTGATATCACGGGCGGCACCCTTACATTCACCGCCCCGACAACATTGGCCTTCCCGAGCACGAGCATTACCGGCCTGGACCAGTGGGTGTACGACCAGCGGGCGGCCGATCAGAAGATCGTCGTGAACGACGCGCGTGGCCTCTTGGGCGTTGGCTCCGGATGGAACGTTGGCGTCGTGGCATCTACTTTTACCTGCACAACAACGGGAACGTGTGGAGGCGACACGCTCGGCGCCTTCAAGCTGAACGGCAGCACATCGGCGAACGACGACACCACGGCCCCGTCAAGTGCCTGTACCGCTAGCTCGACGTGCACTCCGCCCACCAACAGTCTCGCATCGTCCTATCCGGTGACGATGACGACGGATGGCTCGACGTTGAACAAGGTCTTCACCGCTGCACAGGACACGGGGCTTGGATCAATCACACTCGGCGATACGCCAGACCCGATCGTTTGGTGGCTTGGGATTCCTGCGACGGCACGGATCGGCACGTACACCTCGACGCTGACGCTTTCGATTAACGCGGGTCCGTAAGGAGTCGAAACCAATCGTTCTGCCGGCGCTGCGCCTCCGGATACCTGGCTGGACGCTCAGCGCCGGCAGAATGAAACGAGCCAGAAACGAGGTTTCGCTGGAATGCGGCTGAGGCGTAGCATCGCGGTAAAGGCGGCGGTTCTCCTTGCGATCGCGATCATGCTGGTTGGGCCTGCCTGGGGATCGACCGGCACCGCG
>Ga0157369_10008802_pt1 | contig 11566 bp, 6 predicted proteins | sample C25metaG_FD_113461 | JGI IMG/M metagenome (GOLD analysis project Ga0157369, IMG submission 113461) | Corn rhizosphere microbial communities from Kellogg Biological Station, Michigan, USA - C2-5 metaG | ecosystem: Host-associated > Plants > Roots > Rhizosphere > Soil | place: USA: Michigan... | reverse complement strand
TTGTTTCGCCAGGTACGCGCCCGCAAAACGGGCGGCATGCAGACTGAAATTCGGGGCGCCCGTTCGTTTCCGAAAATCTCATCGTCCAGGTACGCCGGCCTCGCCCAGAGATTCATACCCGAGCGGCGCGAGAGCGGCGGCCCATATTTCGGGGTGATATTTCTCTTCAAAACCGGGACCGCCGTGCTTCCGATGTGCTCAATGGCAATGGCAGCGACTCTTTTCCGATTCGAATTGGGCGGCCCAGCGCTCGTCATAAGGCGCGAGTTCGACCGGTTCCTCGATTTCGCCAGGTTCCATCATTGTTAGAATCCGTTCTGAATGCAACGATTTCGAATCGGCGCCGTTACGGACGAATTTTCGCCCGATCTCGGCATCGCCCTGCCGGCGATGCGGGAGATTGGCATGATCGGAGCGGAGCTTAGGGTAATTGGCGGGAAAAACGTCATGGATTTGACGAATGCCGAGCTGGACGCGGCGCTCGAACAAATCGAAAAGAACGGGCTGCGCGTGGTCTCAATCGCCTCGCCTCTGCTGAAATGCACGCTGCCAAATGCTCCCGAAGTGGATTCGAGATTTCAGAAAGACATCTTCGCATCCAGACACACGTTCGAAGATCAGGGGCGGCTGGCGGAGCGCGCATTCGAGATCGCCAAACGCACGGGCGCGCAGGTCATCCGCGTGTTTTCATACTGGAGGACCGTCGATCCACAAGCAGTATTCGAGCGCGTGGTTCACGCGCTCGAGGAACTGGCGGACCTTGCGGCGCAACACGACGTCGTCATCGGGCTTGAAAACGAGCATGCCTGCAACATCGCCACCGCGCAGGAGACGGCGCGGGTGCTGGCCGCGGTGGATCATCCGAATCTGCAGGTGGTATGGGACCCGGCGAACGCCTACGTTTCCGGAGAGAAGCCTTATCCGTCCGGATACAAGCTGCTTGAAACTGCGCGCATCGCACATGTGCACGCGAAAGACTGTACGCTCGAGGGACATCAGCCGGTGTGGCAGCCCCTGGGCGAGGGCGACATCGATTGGGAGGGCCAGCTCGATGCGCTGGCGGAAGACGGATACAATGGCTTCGTCCATCTGGAGACGCACTGGCCGGGGCCGAATGGCGACAAGCTGGAAGGCAGCAAAATCAGTGGGCGGAACCTGCGCAAGCTGGTGGCGGCCACGGCGCTCTGATTCGGCATCCTAAAATAGAAGCTTCCACCACAAATGATCTCCCGCGCCGAAGCCATCGACATGTTCAATTCCGACGATCTGATCGGGATCGGAATGGAAGCCGACGCGGTTCGCCGCAAACTGCATCCCGATGGCGTGGTGTCCTACATCATCGACCGGAACATCAACTACACGAACTTCTGTACCGAATATTGCAGCTTCTGCGCCTTTTACCGGCCGATGGGGCATAAGGAAGGCTACATCCTTCCCAAAGAAGCAATCTTCGAAAAGATCCAGGAGACGCTCGATCTGGGCGGCACGGGAATCCTGTTTCAGGGAGGGCTGCATCCGGATCTGAAGATCGAGTGGTACGAAGACCTGCTGCGCTCGATCAAGGCGAAGTTCGATATCTGGTGCCACTGTTTCTCCGCGCCGGAGATCACCAATATCGCCGAGGTGAGCGGCCTGACGCTGCGCGACACCATTGCGCGGCTGCGGGATGCCGGGCTGGATTCGATTCCGGGCGGCGGCGCCGAGATTCTGGACGACGCGGTTCGCCACCGCATCAGCCGGTTGAAGTGTGGCGTACAGGAATGGATCGACGTGCACCGGACTGCGCACTCGCTGGGGATGCGCACCACCGCGACGATGATGTTCGGCTGCGGCGAGACCATCGAGCAGCGAATGAATCATTTCGACATCGTGCGGCAGATCCAGGAAGACACCGGCGGGTTTACGGCCTTCATTCCCTGGGCGTTTCAGCGCGAGCTGACATCGCTCGGGCGATTCATCAAGGAAGAAGCCACGGCCGTGGAGTATTTGAAGACTCTGGCGATTTCGCGGATTTATCTGGACAATATCCTGAATATTCAGAGTTCCTGGGTCACGCCGGGACTGAAGACGTGTCAGGTGGGGCTGCGTTTCGGCGGGAATGATGTGGGCAGCATCATGATCGAAGAAAACGTGGTTTCAGCCGCGGGCACGCATCATCGCGCGACGGAAGAAGAGCTGCGGCGGCTGATTCGCGACGCCGGGTTTATTCCGAAGCAGCGGGATACGTTGTACCGGACTTATTTCCTGAACTAAGGCCGCGGCTCACGCCTGAGCCACCGGGTAGCGGAGTGAATCCATCAGCCACTCGCCGTTTTTCCGCACGGCATCCTTGAGATTCGAAACCAGCCGGTCTCGTTTTTCGAAGAGCCGGTAGGGTTCGCGCGCGGAATGCTTTTCGAGCAGCGCTTTCACGACGAAGGGCATCAGCATCGAGTAATCGGCAAAGAGACTTTCAGTCGATTGCTGATAGGTGTCTTTATCGACCTTGCCCCAGGTCACCGCTTCTGCCGGCGGGCAGGAGGAAAGCGAGCCATCGGTTACGGGCGCAGTGGTGATCTGGACGTCGAATTCGTAGCCGCGAATTGAGGGCAAGCCGAGCACCTGCCCGAGCGCGGGCTCGGGCTGCAGGTTGTAATTCTTGGGAACGCCACCGCCAAGGATCAGGGTCGCGATCGACTTCGCGTCGCTTTCGAAAAGACCCCAGTAGTGATAAGCGCAGGATTCGAACACTTCGGCGTGCAGGTCGATATCGAAGCCGTATTCGGGAATCAGGCCGGCTTCGCGCATCGCCCAAAGCTTCATGGAGTTGAGAAACACGCTGCCGTCCGCCGGCGCGCCGACGAAGACGGGAACTCCGAGCCGGGTGCACGTGGAGAGCAATCCAGGAGCGACGCGGTTCCGCCTCTCCATGCGGCCATAAAATTCGCCGAGACGATTCCGCAACTCGGTGCCGGTCATTTTGCGCTGAAACTCCGGCATCGAAAGCACGGCTGTGAGGAAGCGATCCTGATCGAGCAGCACCTCCTCATCGAATCCCATGTCGGTCACACGAATGACGCCTTCCTCGCGCAGCGCGCCGTCATCGCCGAACATCGGAACTTCGTAGACGGTGTCTTTCGTGTGATCGTCGAGGCTGCGATGGCCGTCGTGATAACAAACGGCGTCGGTTGTACTGATGTACGCTACCCAGCCGGTCTCGAGCAGCGGAATCAGCCAGGCCTGATGCTGGCCGGAAACGGTTACGGGCCCTGAGATGGAGAGCGTGAGCGGACAACCCGCGCCGATGGCGCGATCGAGAATGCTGTAAACCCTGCGCAGCACAGCGCCACCGAAGGCGGGCAGACAGTTTTCGAGGATTTCATGGACGGAGTCGCACTCATCCACGCGACGCACGCGCACCGGTCTGCGGTGATCCTGATGGGGCATTAGTACGAGTTTCGCATCGGAAGTTTTATTCGACGCGAAAGTCCCAGATCTGCGGGTTCAGCTTGCCTTCGGTGTATTCGATGACGGCGTATTCGCCCTTTTCGAGCGGCTCCTGAGGCCAGATCTTGTACAGACCGCTATCGGTGAGCTGCTTCGTGAAGACCTGAACCGAATCACGTTCCTCCACCGTTTGTTTGACGATCGGTTCGATTGTGAGGCGTTCCGCGATTCGCACGCCGCCCTTCGGCGTGAGCTTGATGATTCCGAACGATTCTTCCTTCGCGAGCTGGATATAAAATTCCGGCCGGTTTTCCTTCACGATGTTCAGCGAGTGCGCTTCGGGTATCTCCAGAGTGGCCTTGCCGCTCAATGGAATGCCGGAGAACAGCCGCAGAGCGGTGCGGCCCTTGCTGGAATGCACGCTCGATTCGGCGAGTTTGAAAATGCGGAGCTGCGCGCCGTTTTCGAGCTGATACACGCCGGGATCCTGCGGGATTTTCATGATCTCGGCCTGAAGAGCGCGCGCGGCGGCGTCTTCTTCGGAAATCTCCTTCGCCTGTCTTTCGATCTTCTGCTGTTTCTCCTGCGACTCAGCCTGGGTGCGCTCGAGATCGATGAGGGCGACGGGCATCTCCTCCCACTGGCTGCGCTCGACGCTGTAGAACTTTACGCGATCGCCTTCCACCTGGTATTCGCGGACGAGCTGATAGCCGCCGTCTTTCAGGTACAGCTTCAGATTCGCGGCTGCGAGAACCAGGGGAAGGAAAAGGAATGAGAACAGAAGTCTGCGCATACCCGCCTCAGACGGCGTGGGCGCGCACGAGCCGCGCGCCTCTGCTTTCAGTTTACGTGTATTTCGTTCGGGGCGCGGCGGCTACGACTTTGGCGGAGTCCGCTTGACGGGCGTGGCAGATCCCGAGGACTTTTTATTGTCTATGCCGGCTGACCGCCCGGTGGCCGGAGCTCTCTTGCGCGGAGCCGCCGCCTTTTTGGCGGCGGGTTTTTTGCGGGTGGCTCCGAGCGCGGTTTCGAGAATTCCTTCGAGGTATTTTTTCTCGGCCGGCAGAATCACCTTGTTGAATTCGACGGGCCTTTCCTCCGCGGTGCGCCGCATTCTATCGAGCCATTCGAGGGTGGCCGTGGCGGGGCTCGTCTCTATTTGCCGGGCGAGTTCAAGGGCTTTTTCAAAATCCGGTATGGACCGATAGCAGCGGAGCGCGTCGGGAAGCGACCCGGCATCGATGAACGCCGCAGCGGCTTCTTCCAGACGTCCGGTGAGCTCGACCGCTTTCGCACGCAGCAGCGGGTCCCAGTCCGCCGCGTCGCCCACCAGATCGAGGGCCTGTTTCGCGAGGCCCAGGTTGACCAGTGTTTTTGCGGCGCGGGTGCGCGCCCGCCTGATGCGGTCTTCGGCCCCGGGGAGTTCGAAGAGCGAGGCGATAGTCGCGATGCTGCGCGCCGCGTCGCCGGCTGTAGGGGAGTCAAGCGCAGTCTTCTCCAGCAGTTCAATCCAGGCCTGGGCCCGTTCGCGAACTTCGATCCGCAGCCAGCTCGGAAGCGGCCCCCTGACATTGCGGAGGAATGAGAAAGCGGAGATCAGAAGGCTGTCCGATTCGCGTTCGGAGGTTTGGATGTGTTCGACCGCGCTGATAACCTGGACGAGATCCGCCTCGCCCGCTATCTCCGCATGGTGAGCAGCTACCGTGTACAAGTGAGGGCGCCCGAGCTGCGGACTCAAGCCAGCCTTGCGGAAGGCGAGGCGGAAAGCGACTTCGGCGAATGCGAGATGCGTGGAGTGGCGCAGGGCGACATCCACTTCGCCGCTCGAGGACTGATACCGGCCGAGCAGCATTACCGCCTGGAGCGCGCGGGAGTACGCGATATCCGGCTTCACATCCAGAAACTGCCGGGCGTCTGCTTCGCACAACCGAATGCGTTCGCCTGTGCCGAGCGTTTCCTCTTCGAGAGTTTTCAGCGCCGCCTCGGGCGCTACCGGCGAAGCGCTCTGCAGAGACCAGTCGGTGAGCAACTGCCGACTTGCGGCGAGAGCGCCTCCACTTGGGTCGACATCGAGCCAGTACAGGCGCTCCGCCGGTCGGCTCACCGCGACCCGTAATTGATCGATGGTGACGCGCCGGGAGAGATCGGCAATCGCATGTTCGCGATCGCTGCTCTGAATGCGCTGCAGGAAGCTCCCGCCATTCAGCACACACACTGAGTGGAAATCGAGACCCTTTACGTCGAGGGGCGTGGTTACATACGGGCGGACATTCTCCGGAATCCAACCGGGCACGGTTTCGGCGAGGTTAATGATGGCGAGGCCTTCGCGCTGGCTGAAGGCGTGCAGCAGACGATCCAGATCCGGCCCGGGCGTCGCCGCGCAAAAGAGAACTTCATCGCCAGCCTCGTCGTCGAGCTCCGCCCGGGCGCTGCCGCTCGGGCGCTCGTGTTTGCCGATGTGGCCGTAAAGAGTCCAGACGCGGTTCACCAGCTCCGCGATGCGGCGGGGGCTGCGCAGATTTGCCCGCAGCTCGAAATCGGCGGGCGAGCCGAGTTTCGCGTGCAGCAGGTCGTGAAACCAGCCCCATTCGAAATCGGTCGGGCGCACCGTCTGAGCCTCATCGCCGGCCGCGAGAAAGGCGATTCGCTCAGATGCCTTCGCCCGGTTCGCGCGCGCGAGTTCGACCAGCAGCAGAGATTCGACCGGAGTGAGATCCTGGGCTTCATCGAGCGCAATGCAATCGAAACCCGAAAGGCCGGCGGACTCGAGCCAGGATCTGGAAGAAGCGAGCCGATCGAGCGCGGTTCTTGCCAGAGCCAGTTCGGGGAAGAAGCGATGTTCGATGGGGGCGGAGCCGCGCTTATCGAGCGCGTTTACAGTCTCCATGGCAGATTCCGCCGCGGTCCTGCCAACGGCGCGGTCACGCAAACGCCGGTACTCCTGGAAGGAAAGCCGCCGCGCCGACGCGGGCCACCGCGATACGGCTTCGGGCAGAGCCGATCCCACGAAATGCGCGTGTAACTCGTCGTAGAGCGCCGATTTCGCGTCGGTCCATGGGCCGAGCAGGCGGGGGGACATTCCCGAGATTTCGGTTACGAAGCGCGCACGCGCGGAGCGGACGGGCTCAGGCAAGGCCTCCGCGTTCGCTACGAGCGCGAGCAGCTCCGGGAGGGTGATGACGCGGAAGCGCTTGTGGGCGGGAACGAGCTTTGCGAAGTAGTCGTCCGCCAGGGCGGCAAGGTCGCGCGACCAGGTCACGTACAGAACGCCTTCGAAGGCCGCCGATTCGGCAGCGTGCCAAAGCGCAGTGGTTTTTCCAGAGCCCGGGAAGCCACGCAGGGTCCGGATGTGATTGCGCGCCGCCGCGAATTTTGCCTGCTGGGGCGTCCATGGCTCGGGCACTACGGAATCGTCGATCAGATCGAGCGCGGCGAGCGGGACATAAGCATCCTGCCAGGCATGCGCCTCAAGCGGGGAATGATCGTCGTGATGGCGGATGGCGCGCAGAAAAACGGCTCCATCCGGCGCCTGATCGAAGCCGCCCTCCTGAAGCGGAAGGGCGCCTTTGGGCGCCCACCATGCGTAGAAATGGCTGCCGTTATTTCCGCCGAGGCGCGACCGGCGCCAGCCCTTGTTCACGCCTTGGGTGGATTTGAAAAATTCCCGCCGTTCGTCGAGCAGCAACCGTCTCAGAAGCAGGGACGCGCGCTGGCCAACGGCAGCGCCGCGTCTGGCTTCCAGCTGTTCAAGAAATTCGGTATGACAGTAGAGTGGATTGCCGGTACGGGCGGGCTGGAGCCGCTCCGGATCGAGCATCGATTGAGCACGCGCGGATGCCACGAGACTACGATGCTATCGCAATCTCGTCTCTGGCCAGGGCCGCGCGTTCGCTTTAAGATTCAGACGCGTGTCTGGCCTTTGTTTACGTGTTTTGGGGCTGTACGCATTTTGCGCGCGGGCCTCTGCTGAGTTCAAAGCCGGGTGGTGGGCCACTTTGATTCGGCGGTGAGGAAAGCCATGGCATTTAAGACTGCAATCAGACCCACGCCGATCCAAAATGCTGTTGTCCCAAACATGCCCGGCCAGTCTGGCTTTTTGGTCCAGGCACAACGGAGGAGGACACGGCAAGCAGCGATCTCAAATGCGATCTCGGGGAACCTATCTGTCCAGCGTACAGAGACGTTATTCGATATCCTTGTAAACAATGCCGGGATCGCGTTGGACTTGCTGCCGGGCTCAGTGCTGACCGTGGATATTCTCCCAAAGACGTCGGGCTGCGTGAGGATAAAAAAGCCAGGGATGTGGTGAGGGAACTCCTCCGGCCGATCGCACGGGACGCTCTTAAAAGCTCAGTTTGGCGTTCAGTTCGAACTGCCGTGCGTCCACTCCCCCATCGCGGCCGGTGTTGGCCAGGCCATTGACGCGGCCGAAGTTGGCGCTGTTGATATCGCCGGTAGGGTTGCTGAAATGCGGCGTGTTGGTGAAATTAATCGCCTGGGCCCGGAACTGAAGATTGAAACGCTCCGTGAGTCTGAAGTTGCGGGCCAGCGCAAGGTCCAGGTTGAACAATCCGGGGCCGTGCAGGAGGTAGAACGGCGAAGTGCCAAAGCGGTTCAGATCGTTGACCGTCGCAAAAGCGGAAGTATCAAACCATGTGGTGCCCGGACCGACCTGGCGCGAAATCGCGACTGAGGACTTTACCAGGTCTGGCCGTTGATCATTCCCTGTAGCGTTGAGGTTACTTGCCGAGGATCCGCCCGCGTGTAATTGGAATACGCTCCCGGATACCACCTTCAGGATTCCGCTGAGTTGCCATCCGCCGAGGATTCTTGCGGGGATTCCGCCGTTCGCCCACTTTCTGCCGGCGCCGAACGGCGGCTGCGCAACAAAAAGCGTTTCGAAGTTGTGGGGGCGGTCCTGCGGGGCCAGACCGCGGTTCAGAAAGTAAGCCGAGGGCGTCTGGATGTAGGCACTCCCCTTCTCATTGGAAACCCCCGCAATTCCAATCGCCTTCGACCAGGTATAGGCGAGCTGGAGCTGATAGCCGTGCTGAAAGTGGTGAGTCAGCGTGGTCTGGAGAGCATCGTAGTGGTTATTCGCAGTCGGAGTGATCAAAGATGTTGCCGCAATTCTGTTTTGGTGCGCAGCATCGTAAAAGGGCCGGCTGGCATTACCGCCGCACTCCGCTGTTGAACTGCCCGGGACACATCCCGCCGGGCCGACGGGGCTTTCAGCGTTCAGGTCGAGAAAGCCAAGTTGCCGGATGGTTCGAGTGGCCACGTAGCCCGCCTGCGCTACCCATTCGTGCGGAAATTCCTTTTCGAGGGTGAAGTTCCAGGACTGAATATAGCCGCGCTGAACGGTGCTTCCCGTTGTAGCCAGAGCCACATTCGGAAGAAGCGGGACCTTGCCGGTAGAGAGGTTCGGAAGCGCCGGCAGGGGAATGCCTATCGGCAGCCCAGGCGAGCCTAAGGGTGCGTTCCGCAGGCTTACGCTGTCCAGGACGCCGGCCGCCTGGTACGAATCGGCGGTCACATACAACGGAATCAGTACGGGATAATTCGTCCGCAAGTCGTCAGCCAGGTTATACGGCTCGTTCGTGATGCCATACCCGGCTCGAACCACAAAAGTGGGTGTCGCCCGATAGGCCAAACCAACGCGCGGTACGAACTGGGTCTTGCTGATGGAAACGCCGCAATCCGTTGGGATGCCGGCAATGCCACAAAGCATCATGGTGTTGCTGGCGAAGTCATAGCGTTCGAGACCACGGTCGCCGCGCGTGGGCATGGGGAAATACTCCCAGCGAACCCCGAGGTTGGCGGTCAACTTAGGCGTAATCCGCCATTGATCCCCCATATAAAGACTGAACTGATCAGTGTTTGTGTGAAAGTAGTCGGGCACCAGAATGTTCTTGCCGTAATTCGTGTCAAGCCCCAGCAGGAATGTCCCGAAATTGTTATACGCGTTCGTTTTCGATGCTTTGCCGTTTAAGCAGTTTTTGCAGCTGGTCGGACCGCTGCCGAAATTAAAGCCACCGGCCCCCGGTTCCGTAGATCCGCCGGCGTTCCACTCCGGCTGCTGATGATTCAGGTGAAGGACAAAAATCGAACCGCCAAAGCGAACCGTGTGGCTGCCGTGGATCCACGTGGCATTGCCGCTCCAGTAGAACTGAGGATCGTTACGCAAGTAAGGCATGTAAGTGTTGTGCGTACCGAGATCGCTGAAGTTGCTGATCGCGAATCGGGGCCAGCTTCCTTCGAACTTCCGTGTGCCATTGGTTCCGGGAATACCGAGAATGTCCAGGCCCTGGTTCTTGTCGAGATCAAGCTGCCTCGAGTTCGTGACCATGCGCGTTAGCCCGAAGCTCCCGTCCAGCACGAAATTGCTGCTTTTGACGTAATTGCCGGTGATCGAGACCGTGATCGTGTGCCCGTCGCCTCGCCCCTCATTGCCGCCGTAACTGCTGATCGGGTCGCCGCCGACCTCCCCAAACTGCTGAGGGTCAAGATCGTTGTAGTTCAGAAAGCCGAAGTGTCCGAACATGGTGAAGTTGTTGCTTACATTCCAGTCGAGCTTTTCGTCCGTGGTGATGCGATTGAAGGCGAAGTCAGTGGCTGCAAGATAGTTCGAACTCGGCGCAGAGGTACTGGCGCTCGGTAGAAACCTGCCCGGCGCTTTCAGCAGCAGCCCCATTAGTTTCTGCGCCACCGGGCTGATCCGGCTTGCAGGAATCACATTGCCGGCAAATGGCGTGCGCCCTGAACCATCCGCATTGCCCGTTGTGGGGTCGTAAATCACATCGACGTTTGCCGCGAGTCCGTTCGCCGGATCCGAACCGCTCAAGTCGCCATTCATCATGGCTACGGTTGGGACCGTCGCAAGATTTGTGGCGAACTGCCGTTGCCGGGTCAGCTCAACATTCCCGAAGTAGAACAGCTTGTCCTTCCTGATCGGGCCGCCAATGCTGCCTCCGAACTGGTTGAAAATATCTTTCGGAACTCGCGTGATCTTGTTATTGGGATCGAAAAAGTTGTGGGCTTCGAGCTTATTGTCATAGTGATACTCATAAACATCGCCGTGTAGATGATTGGTCCCGCCCTTGATCTGCACGTTCACCGTGGAGCCGCCCGCAAGTCCCTGCTCCGGATTGAACGTTCCCGTTACCACGTTCACCACCTGGATTGCGTCGGAGGATGGAATATAAGCCGCATTTTCCGGAACCCAGATGTTGAATTGACTGACGCCATCGATTCGGATGTCATTTCCGTATTCGCTTGTGCCGTTTACGTTGAATTGCAGCGCGCGCGACGGATTGGTCGGAATTGAGTGAGCAGTTGTGGGTGGATTGATTCCCGGAATCGTGCCGAACAACGATTCGAAGTTGTTTCCGGGCGGCAGTGGCACGTTTTGGATGGTCTGTGCATTGAGGTCGTGATGGACATCGGTGCGATCCGTCTGCAGCAACTGCTCCGTGGCGGTCACCTCTACTGTCTGGTTGACCTCTCCCAATTCGAGCGCGGCATCAACGCGGCTCACGCTGTTCAGGACCACGGGGATCTTTTCCCTGGCAAACGTCTTGAATCCCGACGCCGAGATTCTGACGTCATAGTCGCCCGGCGGGAGCGTGGAAAGCGTATAGTGCCCGCCAGTATCGGTGGCTGCCTTGCGGGTCAGCTGCGTCTGTTCCTGAGTTACAGCAACTGTCGCGCCGGGAACCGACGCGCCCGAGACATCCTTCACATCTCCGACCATGGATCCGTACAGGACCTGCGCCTCCGCGGGCTGCACGATAAGCACAACCAGTCCGAAGCACGCGACAGCGGTGCCTGCGGCGGACCGCATTTTACGCCCAAACATTGACACCCCCTCTTTCTCGTCGAATCTCTGTCTCTCTCATCCTGAAAAAGACAGACAAACGACTCCCGTCAGCAATTGCGACTTACTACACGGATCGGAGGATTAACCCCCCTCGGGAGCGCACAAGAACGCAACGAAATGGCTCAGGTCGGGAATGCCCCGCTCTCGACGCGAAGTAACGACTACCCCCGCGAATCCTTACGACATCTAGCCGTACGTGTAATACCCGGAGAGAGGTCTTGTCAATTAGAATTGTTCGACAGTACCGTTCGAAAATTCGCA
>Ga0157369_10008801_pt1 | contig 11568 bp, 13 predicted proteins | sample C25metaG_FD_113461 | JGI IMG/M metagenome (GOLD analysis project Ga0157369, IMG submission 113461) | Corn rhizosphere microbial communities from Kellogg Biological Station, Michigan, USA - C2-5 metaG | ecosystem: Host-associated > Plants > Roots > Rhizosphere > Soil | place: USA: Michigan... | reverse complement strand
TGTATCCCGTGAAGGGCGAGGTGCCGGAGAAGCTCGCCCCGGTTCCGCTCGGTAAGGCACGCACGGTGCGCGAAGGCACGGACGTCACCGTGATCGCGACCGGGCCGATGGTGCACCGCTCGCTCGAGGCCGCGACGCGCGCCGAAGAAGACGGCATCTCGGTGGAGGTCGTCGACCCGCGCACGCTCCAGCCGCTCGACGAGGACGCGCTGGTCGAGAGCGTGAAGAAGACGAATCGCGCGGTCGTGGCGCACGAGGCCGTGACGCGCATGGGTTTCGGCGCCGAGGTTGCGTCGGTGCTGCAGTACAAGGCGTTCGACTGGCTCGACGCGCCGATCGAGCGCGTGGGTGCGAAGTTCGCGCCGCTCGCGTTCGCGCCGATCATGGAGCAGTACTCCGTGCCGGGCCCGGACGACGTCTACGAAGCGATCAAGCGGACCGTAGGGAAGTAGCCGTGGCCAATGAGGTCAAGCTTCCGCGCTTGGGACAGGGCATGGAAGCGGGGACGATCACCAAATGGCTGAAGTCCGAAGGGGACACTGTCGAGAAGGGCGAGCCGCTCTTCGAGGTGGACACCGACAAGGTCACGCAGGAGGTCGAAGCCGACTTCGCCGGCGTTCTGCTGAAGATCGCGCTCGCGTCCGGCGAGGCGCCGGTCGGCCAGACGATCGCCTGGATCGGCGAGCTGGGGGAAGAAATTCCCACTTCCGTGACGGCGCCTGGCACCGCTACGGAATCGCGATCCGCCAAATCCCCCGAAGAACAGCCGCGCCCGCCTCGAGCCGGTGACACTTTTGTGACGGTGCCTGGCACCGATGGGGCGAACGGCGGCCGCATCAAGGCGTCGCCGCTTGCCCGTCGTATCGCGCGCGAGAAGGGCGTCGATCTCTCCACGCTGCGGGGAACCGGCCCCGACGGGCGGATCATCGCCGAGGACGTCGAGCGCGGCACGCCCGCACGTCCCGCCGCGCCCTCCGCCGTTCCGGCTGGTGAGATCGAGTCGATCCCGCTCACGTCGATTCGCAAGACGATCGCGCGCCGGCTCACCGCTGCGTGGCAGGCGCCCGTCTTCCAGCTGACGGTGAGCGCCGACATGACGCGCACGAACGAGCTCGTCGCGCGCGCACGCGAGCTGAGCCCGGACGTGCGCATCACGGTCACCGACGTGTTGACGAAGGTGTGCGGCGTGGCGTTGATGCGCCACCGCGACGTCAACGTGCAGTACACCGAGGACGCGCTGCTGAAGTTCCCGTCGGCGGACGTCGGCATCGCCGTCGCCGCGCCGCAGGGTCTGGTCGTCCCGATCGTGCGTAGCGTCGAGCGCCTGTCGCTCGCCGAGATCGCGACAGCGCGCGGCGAGATCGTCGGCCGAGCGCGCGACAACAAGCTCACCGCGCACGATCTCGACGGCGGCACGTTCACGATCTCGAATCTCGGCATGTTCGGCGTCGAGCAGTTCGTCGCCGTGCTGAACCCGCCTCAGGCGGCGATCCTCGCCGTCGGCGCGACCGTCGACACGCCCGTAGCCCGCGACGGCGCCGTGGTCGTGCGGCCGATCCTGACGCTCACACTCACGGTCGACCACCGCGCCGTCGACGGCGCGGCCGGCGCAGATTTCCTGCGCACCGTGAAGCAGCTTCTCGAGGAACCCGCGCTCGCACTCTGATGGCCGACGCGCGGGTCTGGTACTTCGTCCGCGAGTTCGACCGGGGGAGGGAGTTCTACACCCGGACGCTCGGGTTTCGGGAGACGTACGTCGACTGGGACGACAAGTGGGCGAAGCTCGAGCTCGGCGACATGCTGATCGCCGTGTCCGAGGGCGAGCCGATCGAGGGCGGGGTGGCGATGGTCGACGTCGAGGACGTCCGCGGAGATGCGGAGCGGCTGCGGGCGGAAGGCGTTGAGGTCGGTACGGTTGTCGACCTGGGCGGCCAGGTCACGATCGTCGACGTGTACGACCCCGACGGAAATCGCATCCAACTCGCACAATACGGCGTGTGATTCGCCGCGGCGGTCAAGCCGACGTTCCCTTCATGCGTGCGATGCTCTCGCATGCGTACCACTGGCACGTCGCGGGACTCGAGACCGACATTCCGCTGACGCGCTACGTCGACGGTTGGGGGCGGACGGGAGACGTCGCGTTGATCGCCGCGGACGGCGCGAACAGAACGGGCGCTGCGTGGTTCCGCCGCTTCAGCGATGCGTCACCGGGCTACGGCTTCGTCGACGCGAACACGCCCGAGCTGACGATCGCCGTCGTCCCGTCGATGCGCCGGCACGGACTGGGGCAGCAGTTGCTCGACGCACTGCTCGAGAAGGCGCAGACCGAGGGCGTCGCGCAGGTTTCGCTGTCAGTGCAGAAAGGCTCGGACGCGGTCGCCTTCTACGAGCGCAACGGGTTCGAGGCCGCCGGCGAGCGCGGCGAAGCGCTCACGATGGTTAGGCGGCTCTAGCGCAGCTTCGGCAGCGGCGTGAGCGTCGCTTCGACCTGCTCGCGGTAGCGCTCGAAGTTCGGCGGTAGCGAGATGCGCTCGCCCAGCGTCTCCAAAGGCTCGTCGGCGGTGAAGCCGGGGCCGAGCGTCGCGATCTCGAACAACACGCCGCTCGGTTCGCGGAAATAGATCGACTTGAAGTAGAAGCGGTCGATCACAGGCGTCGGATGCGCGCCGCCGTCGATCGCGCGCTGCCGCCACGCCTCGTGGTCGTCCAGGCGCGAGGCCCACGCGACGTGGTGCACGGTGCCGCCGGCCTGCAGGCCGTGCTGCGACGGCGGCGGGTCGTAGACGTAGAAACCGTGGCGATCGTCGCCGTTCAACTCCCAGCCGGCCGAGAAACCGAGCGCGTTCAGCAGCGTCTCGCTCGCCTGCGGCTGCGACGCGTACGCGCGCACACCGGCGAAGCCGCGGATGCGGTGCTCCTCCGGAATCTCGGGTGAGATCGCCGTCAGCGGCGCGTCGCCCGAGTCGTCGACGAGCAGCTCGAGCCGCAAGCCTTCCGGATCCTCGAACACCAGAGAGGTGTCTGACACCACCCCGCCTACTCGTGCACGCCACCACTCGAGCGACTCGGGCGAGCCGACGCGGAAAGACACCGTGTGCACCATCCCGTCGCCCGCGCGCCCGCGCGCGACGCCCGGGTACTCGAAGAACGTGATGTCCGAGCCTGCCGAGCCGCGCTCGTCCGCATAGAAGAGGTGGTAGACGCTCGGGTCGTCCTGGTTCACCGTCTTCTTGACGAGCCGCAGCCCCAGCACGCCCGCATAGAACTCAACGTTGCCCGGCGCGTCGCCGGTGATGCACGTGACGTGGTGGACCCCCTCGAGCTTCACCGCCGTAGCATGCCTGTCATGCGTGCCGCGACGATCCGCGACGGCAGCCTCCTCGTCGAGGATCATCCCGACCCGGTCGCGGGCCCGGGCCAGCTGCTGATCCGCGTGCGCGCCGCAGGCGTCAACAACGCCGATCTCGCGCAGGTCGCAGGACGCTATCCGGCGCCCGAAGGCGCGCCGCCGGATATCCCCGGGCTCGAATGCGCAGGCGAGACCGGCGACGGCCGCCGGGTGATGGCGTTGCTTGCGGGCGGCGGCCAGGCGGAGCTCGTCGTCGTCGACGAACGGCACGTGCTCGAGCTGCCGCCGCAGCTCGATTGGGCGCAGGCGGGCGGTTTCATGGAGGCGTTCTGCACCGCGCACGACGCGCTGTTCACGCAGGCGCAGCTGCAGGCCGGCGAGCGATTGCTCGTGAACGGCGCGGCGGGCGGAGTCGGCGTCGCCGCGGTGCAGCTCGGGCTCGACGCGGGGGCGAAGGTCACCGCGAACGCGCGCCAGCACCACGACGAGCTGCGCACACTCGGCGCCGACACCGAGATACAAGGCGAGTACGACGTGATCCTCGAGCTCGTCGGCGGCGACAACCTTGCGCGCAACCTGGAGCTGCTCGCGGGGCGAGGAAGAGTCGTCGTGATCGGGATGGGCGCCGGCCGCAAAGCCGAGATCGACTTCGGCCTGCTGATGAGCAGGCGCGGACGCATCTCGTCGTCGACCCTTCGCTCCCGGAGCGCCGACGAGAAGGTGAAGGTGATCCACCGGCTCGCCACGCTCGACCTCGGGCGGTTCCAGGTACCGGTCGAGGCGACGTTCCCGCTCGAGCAGGTTGCCGACGCCTACGCGCGCTTCGCCGCTGGTGGAAAGTTCGGCAAGGTCGTCGTAACATTCGGCACGTGACTGAGGTTCTTCCGGAAAACGAGGAGTCGCAGCGGGCCTGGGACGGCGTGCTGTTCGACCGCTTCCTGCAGTTCCGCGAACAGATCATCCAAGGGCTCGGAGCCTTCGGGGTCGAAGCGATGCGCCGCTTCCCGCCCGCCGAGGGCGACCGCGTCGTCGACATCGGCTGCGGCTTCGGCGACAGCACAACCCAGCTCGCGGAGCTCGTCGGGCCGACCGGCTCGGCGCTCGGCGTCGACATCGCGCCGCGCTTCATCGAGCTCGCACAAGCGGAGGCGACGCTCCCGAACCTGAAGTTCGCCGTGAAGGACGTCCAGGCAGCGCCGTTCGAGGAGCGGTTCGACTACGCGTTCGCGCGCTTCGGCACGATGTTCTTCGACAACCCCGTCGCGGCGATGCGCAATGTGCGGAACGCGCTCGACGACGGCGGCCGGCTGTGCATCGTCGTGTGGCGGCGCCGCGAGGAGAACCCGTGGCTGTACGTCGCTGAGCAGGTCGTGAAGCCGCTGCTGCCCGAAGAGGACGAGACGGTCGACGAGGCGCACTGCGGGCCGGGCCCGTTCTCGATGGCCGGCGCCGACACGACGAGCATGCAGCTGCGCGCCGCCGGGTTCGACGAGATCGCCTTCCACCGCTTCGACATGCCATTCTTCATGGGGCGAGACGTCGAGCAGGCGATCGAGCTGAACCTCGCGCTCGGGCCGGCCGCCGAGGCCTATCGCTTCGCCGGCGACAACGGGCCGAAGATTCGGCCGAAGCTCGAGGCGCTCCTGCGCGAGGCGCTCGCGCCGTACGAGACGCGAGACGGCGTGATCCTCGACTCGTCGGTCTGGATCATCACGGCATCGGCCGCGTAACGCGCGTCGATACCATCGCCGGCATGGAATTCGACATCGCAGTCCTGGGCGGAGGCCCGGGCGGATACACGGCCGCGATTCGCGCCGCCCAGCTGGGCGCGAAGGTCGCGTGCATCGAGAAGGAGCCCGAGCTCGGCGGCACGTGCCTGCGCGTGGGCTGCATCCCGACCAAGGCGTGGGTGCAAACCGCGCACTTCCTGCACCAGGCGAACGAGAACTTTTCGAAGCTCGGCATCAAGGTCGACAACACCGCGCTCGACTTCGGTGCAGCGAACGAATGGAAGCGCGGCGTCGTCAAGCAGATGACGACCGGCGTCGCCGGCCTCTTCAAGGCGAACGGGGTCGAGTGGGTCAAAGGCGTCGGCAGGTTCAAGGACGCGAACACGATCGCTGTCGAAGGCGGCGAGGACGTCACGTTCAAGCAGGCGATCGTCGCCACCGGCAGCTTCCCGTTGCGCCCGCCGATCCCGGGCCTCGAGTCCGATTTGTGCGTCGACTCGACCGGTCTGCTCTCGCAGTCCGAGGTGCCGAAGCGCCTCGTCATCCTCGGCGGCGGCATCATCGGCTGCGAGTTCGCATCGATCTTCAACCGCTTCGGCTCCGAGGTCACGATCATCGAGATGCTCGACACGCTGATCCCACAGGAGGACGCGGATGCCGCGAAGGAGTTGCGCAAGGCGTTCGAGAAGCGCGGCATCGCGTTGCAGCTCGGCAAGCAGTGCACGGGCGTCGAGCAGAAGGGCAACGCGCTGACGGTGAGCTTCGGCGACGGCGAGCAGGTCGAGTGCGACCTGATGCTCGTCTCGGTCGGCCGTGGGCCGCTCGTCGAAGGCATCGGTCTCGAGGCTGCGGGCGTCCAGTTCGACAAGCGCAAGGGCATCGCCACCGACGAGCGCCGCCGCACGAGCGTGCCGCACATCTACGCGGTGGGCGACTGCGCCGGTTACTGGCAGCTCGCGCACACGGCGTTCCGCGAAGGCGAGGTCGCCGGGGAGAACGCGTGCGGTCACGACGCGATCGTCGACAACCGCGCAGTACCGCGCCCGATCTACACCGACCCGGAAGTTGCGGGCGTCGGGCTGACGGAGGCGCAGGCCCGCGAGCAGTACGGCGACGACGTCGCGGTCGGCGTTTTCCCATGGGTCGCGAATGCGCGTGCGGTGATGCAGGCAGAAACCGTCGGCTGGGTGAAGTCGATCCACGAGACGCGTTACGGCGAGCTGCTCGGGATCATCATGGTCGGCCCACACGTGACCGACCTGATCGAGGCCGGCACGGTTGCGATCGACGCAGAGTCGACGGTCGAGACCGTCGCCGACGGCATGGCCGCGCACCCGACGCTGAGCGAGGCCGTGAAGGAAGCGGGCCTCGTCGCGCTCGGCCGCGCGATTCACCTGCCGAACAAGAAGAAAGCGGTGGCGAAGGCCTAGCGCCTTCGCCCCGCTCGACTCTTCTGCTTACGCCGCTGCGGGCTCGGGATCCGGCCGCACGACCACGGTGTCCGCGACCTCGATGATCTCGTCGGCCGGCAGCATCGCGCGGCTCGCGTGCTCGCGGATCTTGTCGGCGCTCGAGGCCTGGTAGATGCAGACGGTGCCGACCGTGCCGTCGCCTTCGGCGAGGACGTACGAGCGGATCCACCGGATGTCTTCCGGCATCTCCTCGTCGCCGACCTGAGACGACCGTCCCGCTGCTTCTTGCAGCTCCTCGCCGGAACGCCAGCCGCTCCTGCGCAGGATCACATACGTCTTCACGGTGCCCCCTCCGTTGTGGAGGCGCGACTCTATAGCGCTTCGGCGGTGACGAGCTGGAGGTCGTCCGGTGTCAGGTTGCGCACCCCGGGAACCGCCGCGACCGCCACGTTCGTCAGCGCGACGATGACTGCCGCGACGGCGAGCGTCCACGAGAAGCCGACCGCGTCGGCCACCGGCCCTACCACGATCATGCCGACCGGCATGAAGATGAACGAGACGAGGATGTCGTAGGAGCGCACCCGCGAGTAGAGATGCTCGGGAATCCCGCGTTGCAGCGTCGTCTCCCACCACGTGTTCGAGAGCGCGATCGAGCCCATGCCGAACCCCCACGCGACCGCGACCGCCGGCCAGGGGAGCGGGCGCGCGAGCGCTGCGATCGGCACTGCAAGCAGCACCGAGGTGAGGAAGCCGGCGTAGAGCGGGTGGCGTGGCGCGAGTCGTACCGAGGCAAGCGCGCCGACGATCGCGCCGAACGAGCCGCAGGCCGAGACGATGCCCCAGTCGGTCTTGCCGTGCGCAAAGTGGGCGAGGAAGACGAGCGGGCCGAGCACGAGGAACGCCGCGAACGCCAGATTCGCGATCGCGAAGCCCGCTATCGGCGCGCGCACCCACGGCCGCGCCAGGACCTCGCGGAAGCCGGCTCGAGCCTCCGCCAGGAACGACTCGTGGGGCGCGCGAGCGGGCGCGTCGACCTTCAGCCGCAACAGGAAGAACGCGCTCGCGACGAACGACGCGGCGTCGATCGAGAAGACGTAACCGGCGCCGGCCGTGGCTACGAGCAGCCCCGACAGCGCAGGCCCGAAGACGTTCAGCGCGTTGCGGCTCATGCCGAGCAGTGCGTTTGCGTGCTGCAGGTTGGCCGCCGAGATCGTCTGTGGCACCAAGCCGTCCGAAGCCGGGTCGAAGAACGCGGACGCCATGCCGAAGATCGCGCCGGTGACGACAAACAGTGCGATCGTCATGTGACCGCTGAACAGCATCGCCGCCGTGAAGGCCTCGACGGCCGCGCGGACGATGTCGGTGCCGAGCATGATCGTGCGGCGCGACAGGCGGTCGGCGACGACGCCGCCGGCGAGCGTGAAGACGACGCGCGAGATCGTGAACGCGGCGAGCACACCGCCGAGCGCCGTCCCCGAACGGTGGATCGAGAGCACCGCGAACGCCAGCGCGACCGGCACCAGGGCATCGCCGACCGCTGAACTGACGCGCCCGAGCCAGAGCACACGAAAGGGCTGCTCGCGCAGCGCGACAAAGGTTCCCCCCGGACCCACGGATCGCAACCCTAATTCGTTCTGCGGCCGATTTCTATGTCTGTTGTAGACATGTCCAGGGGCCTGGCCCTTGGACATGTCGTTTAAAGTCAAGGCGTGGGCATTTTCAACCGTCGCAACGCCGCCGTCGGGTGGATGACGTGGATGGTCGGCAAGCGCGTCCTCAAGCGAAAAGCCAAGGGTGCGGTGCCGAACGTCGACCCCGAGACGAAGCGTCCCAACCGCAGTGCGATCGCCCTCGCTGTCGCCGGCACCCTCGGCGCGCTCACCTTCTGGCGCAGCCGCTCCGGCAGCGACGACGACTCGGCTGAATAGCTTCGACCGGCGCGGATTTCTTCTGACCGGCGCGGGCGCCGTGCTGGCGACGCGCGTGCGCACACGCGCGGGCGACATGCGCCTGCAGAAGCTCGCCAAGACGTTCCACGGCCAGATCGTCGCGCCCGGCAACCCGCTCTACAACATGCTGCGCGTTCCGTTCAACACGGACTTCGCAGCCGTTCGCCCGCTCGCGGTCGTGCGACCCGTCGATGCCGCCGACGTCGCGCGGGTCGTGAAGTGGGCGGCGCACGAAGGCGTGCACGTCGTCGCGCGCTCCGGCGGTCACAGCTACGGCGGCTACTCGACGACCACCGGCGTCGTCGTCGACCTTGCGCATCTCTCGGGCATCACGGTGACGAGTGGACGCGCCACGATCGGGCCGGGGGCGCGGCTCGGCAACGTCTACGCGACGCTCGACGCGCACGGCGTCGCGATTCCGGCGGGCACCTGCCCCAGCGTGGGCATCGGCGGGCACACGCTCGGCGGCGGCTTCGGCCTAGCATCGCGCGCCTGGGGGCTCGCCTGCGACAACGTGGTGTCGCTGCAGATCGTCACCGCAGACGGCGCGCTTCTCACCGCCGACGCGACGCATCACAGCGATCTCTTCTGGGCATGCCGCGGGGGAGGCGGCGGCAACTTCGGGATCGTCACGCGGCTCGTCTTCCGCACACATCCGGTGAGCACGGGCTCGTACTTCGTCGCGACGTGGCCGTGGTCGCAGGTCGACCAGGCCGTGACGTCGTTCCTTGCCTGGGCGCCCACGCGTCCCGACGTGCTCGGCTCGATCTGCCGGCTCGCCGCAGGCCCAGGCGGCCCGACGGTGCAGATCTTCGGCCAATATCTCGGCTCCCAGTCCGCGTTGAGCGCGCAGCTCGCGTCGCTCACGCCTGCGGCGTCGCATCTCTCCGTCGCGCCGGCGGTGTGGCTCGACCTCGTGCGACGCTGGGCCGGCTGCCTCGGTCACAACCTGCCGAGCTGTGCCGCTCCCGTCAACCAGCCGTTCTACGGCTCCTCGAGTTACCTCGCCGAAGTGCCGAGCGCGCAGCTCGTGCATCGCTTCGGCGCTGCGGTTTCCGCGCGAGGGGCGAATTCGGGAGCGCTGCTGATCGACGCGTACGGCGGCGCCGTCAACCGCGTCGCGTCGACTGCGACGGCGTTTCCGCACCGCAAGGCGCTCGCCTCGGTGCAGTATTTCGCCGCCGGCTCCGATCCGTCCGCGAAGACATGGGTCGAGTCGGCGCGCGCGACGCTCGCACCGGCGATGAACGGAGAGGCGTACGTCAACTACTGCGATCCGGCGCTGCCGAACTTCCTGCACGCCTACTACGGTGCGAACCTCGCGCGCCTGCGCCAGGTGAAGCACACGTACGACCCGCACAACCTTTTTCACTTCCCGCAGAGCATCACGTGATCGAGACGACGCTCGAGACGCGCTGGACGGACTTCGACGCGCTCGGTCACGTCACGCACGCGGCGTACCCCGTGTACCTCGACGAGGCGCGCGACCGCTACCTCCAGGCGACGATCGGCGGCTTCACCGACTGGCCGTGCGTCGTCGCGCATGTGTCGATCGACTACGTGCGCGAGATTCGCTACCCGGCGCCGACGGTGACCGTGCGTACCCGCGTCGTCGACGTGGGGACGTCGAGTGTGACGTTCGAGCAGGAGATTGACGACGCGGTGCGCTCGCGCTCGGTGCTCGTCGCGTTCGATCCGGACAAGCGCACGTCCCGGCCGATCACGGATGACGAACGCTCGCGTCTCACCGCGGCGTGATCAAGCGCGCGCCGCGTCCGTGCGTGGCGAAGCTGAACAGCCAGCGCAGCAAAACGAGCAGTCTGTTCTGGAAGCCGATCAGGTAGACGAGATGCACACCGAGCCACAGCACCCAGGCGGGGAAGCCGCTGGCCCGGATCGGCCCCACCTCCGCGACTGCGCGTGAACGGCCGATGGTCGCGAGGTTGCCCTTGTCCTTGTAGTTGAAGGGTCGCGCCTCGTTGCCGGCGATCACGCGTGCGACATAGCGGCCCTGCTGCATCGCGACCGGCGCGACGCCGGGAAGCACCTTCTCGCCGACTCGCACCATGTCGCCGAGCGCGAACACGTCGGGGTGGCCGGCGAGCCTGAGATCCGGTTGCACGGTGACGCGTCCCGCACGATCCGTCTCCACGCCCGCGGCGTCTGCGAGCACGCGCGCGAAGCTGGCGGTGGTGACACCGGCGGCCCAGATCGCGGTGCGCGCGGGAATCTCCTCGACCGCGCCCGCCGCGTTTTGCACGCTGACGCTGGCGGCGGTGATGTCGACGACCGTGTGCCCGACCAGCGGCGTCACGCCGAGCGTCTGCAACGAGTGGAACGCCTTCGACGAGAGCTTCGGGGTGAACGCGCCGAGCACGCGGTCGGCGGTCTCGACGAGCAACACCCGCGTCTGTTGGGTGTCGGCGCTGCGGAAGTCGCGCGGCAGCGCATCGCGCGCGAGCTCGGCGATCTGCCCCGCCGTCTCGACGCCGGTGGGCCCGGCGCCGACGACGACGAAGGTGAGCCAGGCCGCGCGCTTTGCGGGATCCGTCTCGACTTCTGCCGCCTCGAACGCACGCAAGATGCGCGCGCGGATGTCGAGCGCGCCGGGCAGCGACTTCAGCTCCGGCGCGTGCGTGCGCCAGTCTTCGTGACCGAAGTACGAGTAGCGCGAACCGGTTGCGACGACGAGCGTGTCGTACGCGAGCGTGCTGCCCTCGTCGCCGTTCGGCAGCGAGCCGACCTCGAGCGTGTGCGCGGCGAGATCGACGCCTATCGCCTCCGCGAGCAACACGCGCACGTTCTTCTGCCGCTTGAACACCGCGCGTAGCGGCGACGCGATCTCGCTCGCCGAGAGCGAGCCGGTCGCGACCTGGTAGGCGAGCGGCTGGAAGAGGTGGTAGTTCTGGCGGTCGACAAGGGTGACCTCGACCGGCGTCCGGCGCAGGCCACGCACCGCCTGGAGACCTCCAAACCCGCCCCCGACTACGACTACTTTCCGCACGTTGCAATGGTGCCTGCGGCGTTCTGGGCCGGGCGCCTAGGTACCGTCAGACCCCGTCGATACGGTGTCAATCCGCCATGGGTCAGGCACCTTTCGTTCATCTCCACGTCCACTCCGAGTACTC
>Ga0157369_10008799_pt1 | contig 11568 bp, 5 predicted proteins | sample C25metaG_FD_113461 | JGI IMG/M metagenome (GOLD analysis project Ga0157369, IMG submission 113461) | Corn rhizosphere microbial communities from Kellogg Biological Station, Michigan, USA - C2-5 metaG | ecosystem: Host-associated > Plants > Roots > Rhizosphere > Soil | place: USA: Michigan... | reverse complement strand
GGGGATGCCTTTGTCGAGAACGCGCCGGATCGGCGTTCTCAGGGGAAGCGTCTGGATCGGCGAGACAATGATTCCCGCCATGCCTCGTTCGATTGATCTCTCGATTAGAGAGATCTGCGCCCGGGTATCATCGTCGCGCATGGGCCCATTCCAATAGAGATTTATGCCGGCGGCCCGAGCCACAGAAGCCGCCCCCGCATGCTCCGGCTCCCATAACGCCGTTCCGCAGGTGCGAGGAATTACCGCCACTTTCGGAGCGGTTCGCCTGCATCCGCCACAGCAGATTGCGACCAGCAGCGAAACGACCAGAACCAGCTGAGAAGAAACAGCGAGACCCGGCGCCTTCCGATTACATCCGGGAGCCGTCTGCTTCGTGTTCACGGCCGCGCTATTGCAACGCTCGTCTCTCTTCATGACGTATTCAAGCTGATTAGCAGTCCTCACCGCTGGATGATATGGTCCATTTGCCCCATGCGGAGCACGCCAGGATTGTCGCAGGCGCCGAGTTGAGGTGGTGGACCGGTCGGGCAATTATACGGCGGCAGTACATCCAACGTTCAAGCAGGCATGTGCAGTTGCATGCGCGGTAAACTACCCAGCAAAGACGTGTTCGGCTAAGCTGGTCACGCCAGGGAGAGGTTTCGGCACGGATGAAGTTGAGTTCGCTTCTTCACGGGATTTGTGCGCTGCTGCTGTTGTCAGGTCTGCAAACCCGTCTGCCGGGACAGGGTGCAAATGAGCAGATACAGACGATTACCTCGGCGCTACGCGAACACGACTTTGATAAGGCGCTGCAATTGCTTAAGCCCGCGCTTGACGCTTCTCCTCGGAGCGCCCAGCTCTGGATGTTTCAGGGCCTCGCCTTTTCCGGTAAAGGCGATTCAAAATCTGCGCTTTCCTCGTATCGCCACGCACTGACCGTTTCTCCTGACTACCTGCCGGCTTTGGAAGGGGCTGCACAGATCGAATATGAAGTCGGCGATCCGGATGCAATTCCACTTCTTGAGCACGTTCTGAAGTTAAGACCGAATAGTGCCACGTCGCATGCAATGTTGGCAGTACTCGCCGCCAGGGCGAACAAATGCGAGACCGCGGTACAACACTTTCCGCAGAGCGGCTCCTTGCTCGATTCGCAGCCGGACGCCCTGCAGGCGTACGGAGTTTGCCTGCTAAAACTCAAGCGCTCTGACGATGCGATTCGAGTGTTCGAGCAGCTGGCGACATCGCGCCCAGACGACGTGCGATGCAGGCGAACGCTGGCTGCGGTTCAGCTCGCTGCAGAGCGACCGCAGGATGCGCTCGCGACCATCAAGCCGTTGCTGGAATCGGATCCGGACGTCAGCACTATGCGCCTGTCTGCAGCCATTTTCGAAGCAAACAAGGACACGCCCAATGCGGTGAAAATCCTGCGGGACGCGATTGTGAAGGATCCGTTGCAGACGGCCCTGTATGTGGACTTTGCCGAGCTCGCCATGGACCACCAGTCGTTTCAGGCAGGCGTTGAAATGGTAGATGCCGGGCTGAAGCTGCAACCAGAAGCCGCCCAGCTCTATATGGCTCGAGGGGTGCTCTACGTACAGCTTGCCGACTACAAGAATGCCGAGATGGATTTTGAAAAAGCTGAGAAACTGGACTCGACACTCGGAATGAGCGCAGCCGCCCAGGGCATGCTGGCAAATGAGCAGAATCAAAGCGATCCCGGAAAGGCTCTCGCGACGGTCAGGGCCAAGCTTGCCCAAAAACCTGACGATGCGTTTCTGCTCTATCTCCAGGCTGCAATTCTCTCCAAAAGTTCAGCAGAGCCCGACTCGCCCGAATTTCGTCAGGGCCTTGAATCAGCGAAGCGCTCGGTAACGTTGCAGCCTTCTTTAACGGCGGCTCACAATGTTCTGGCCAAGTACTACCTCGATGCCGGTCAGAATGCCCTCGCGGCGCAGGAGTGTCGAATCGTTTTGCAGCAGAGTCCCGCGGATCAAAGCGCGCTTTATCACCTTGTGATTGCGCTCCGCAAAACCGGCGATCAGGCGGAAATACCGGAGTTGCTTAAAAGGCTTGCAAAAGCCCGGCAGGAAGCGACAAAGCAGGAAGGCGAACGCAATCGGTACAAGCTTGTTGTAACACCTGAAAACTAGTCGCACATCTCTCACGCCGATGCGCTCGCGGTAGACTCATTCCGTATGAGGCTCAACCGCCGCTCCTTCGTTCTTCTTTCTCTCTGTGCCTACGCCCAGCGTCTACTTGGACAGCAGCAAGGAATTGCGACGCGCGGCGTCGCAGCGCAGGCGAAGCCCGCCCCTTCTGGCCGGCCCTTCAATGCTCGGTTCACCGACGTGGCGAAAGAAGCAGGCCTGGTCAAACCGGTGATATACGGCGGCATCGACCAGAAGAAGTACATCCTCGAGGCGAATGGATGCGGTTGCGCCTTCATCGACTACGACAACGACGGCTGGATGGATGTTTTTCTGTTGTCGGGCACACGGCTGGAAGGCGCTCCCGCTGAGGCGACGAATCGTCTCTACAAAAACAATCGAGACGGCACATTCAGCGATGTGACAGAAAGAGCAGGCCTGAAAGCTGTGGGGTGGGCCAATGGCGTGTGCGTTGGAGACTACAACAACGATGGCTTTGACGACATTTTCTGCACCTACTTCGGCCAAAACCGCCTGTTCAGAAATAACGGCAACGGAACATTCACGGATGTGACGAAGGAGTCGGGTCTTTGGGAGTCTGGTCCTGCACGCTGGGGAGCTGGATGCGCGTTTGTGGATTACAACCGCGACGGTCATCTCGATCTCTTCGTTTCGAACTACATCCGCTTTTCGTTTGAACATGCTCCGGTGCCCGGAGAGAAATCCACCTGCAACTGGAAAGGGATTCCAGTCAACTGCGGTCCACGCGGCCTCCCAACGGGACGGCATCTGCTCTACCGCAACAACGGCGACGGCACTTTTACAGACGTCACCAAGCAGGCTGGCATCGATGTTGCCACGGAAAGCTATGGCATGACCGTCGTCACCGCCGATTTTGATGAAGATGGCTGGCCTGACATCTTCGTGGCGTGCGATTCTACGCCCAGTCTCTTATTCATGAACAATCATGATGGAACCTTCCGCGAAGAGGGTGTGACCCGCGGAGTCGCTCTCAGCGATGACGGGATGGAGCAGGCCGGAATGGGCGTCGCAATCGGAGACTATAACCTCGATGGCCACCTGGACCTCTTCAAAACCCACTTCATCGACGATACGAGCGGCTTTTATCGAAATGACGGGAAAGGGAATTTCGACGAGGTGACTCGGGCCGCAAAGATCGGCGTAGAGACGCGCTTCACCAGTTGGGGCGCAGGGATGTTCGACCTCGACAACGATGGATATCCTGACGTGCTTTTTGTCACGGGCAGCGTGTATCCGGAAGTTGAAAAGAAACTCCCGCAATATCCCTACAGGACTCGACGCGTTCTCTTCCGGAACTTGGGCAACGGTACATTTGAGGAGTTGGAATCGCAGGCGGGTGAGGGAATCACGGCGGCTCACAGCAGCCGCGGCTGTGCGTTCGGCGATTTTGACAACGATGGCGACATCGATGTGCTGATCGTAAATATGAATGAGCCGCCATCTCTGCTTAGAAACGATCTGAAGGTCAAACAGAATTGGCTGAAGATCAAACTGGAAGGAGTCAAATCCAACCGCAGTGCAATCGGAGCGCGTGTCGTGGCGCACTACGCCGGCAAGAGTCAGGCGCAAGCCCTGGTGAGCCAGTCCAGCTATTACTCCTGCAACGACCCACGGCTGCATTTCGGGCTCGGCGCTTCGGCGAATGCCGACTTGGAAATCTACTGGCCGAACGGTTTGCGCGAGATGTACCGGGGCATTGCCGCCAACCAGCTGGTAACCATCCGGGAGGGCGCGGGCGCAGTTCCGAACCGGGGATGGAGCCGATGAGCTTCTGCCTCAATCACCTGCGGCAATAGGACAAAGAACCCATTGACACTCGTTTCAGACATCTTCTACAAGGTTACGAAATCGGGGAAACGTTTTCTGTAATCCACACAAAGAGACCCGACTCGCTTTTCAGGAGGTGTTCATGCCACGACGCAGGGTGCTTCGCCTTGCCATCTCGTTGTGTTCCTTGCTGGCTCTCTGGGCCATCCCTGCAATTGCCCAGTTCACTGCGGGCATTCAGGGCAGCGTCCAGGATCCTACAGGAGCAGGTGTCGCAAACGCTCAAATCGAACTGCTGAACATTGCCACTGGGGAGCGGAAGTCTGCTTCTTCTGACTCTTCGGGCAATTACCGCTTCGTGAGTCTTGCCCCGGGAAGATACAAAGTCACCGTTGGAGCGACCGGCTTTTCAAAAGCGGAGGCCACGGTAACGGTGCTGACTGAGCAAAACGTCAGCCTTCCCATTTCGCTGAGAGTCGGCTCGGCAAGCGAGTCCGTGGTGGTCAGCACGGATGCTCCCATCGTCGATACTGCCGACAGTCGCACCGAATTGACACTGGACAATAAAGGCGTCGCGCAACTTCCGATTATCGGCCGCAATCTCGTGACGCTTGTAACCATGGCGCCCGGAGTTTCGGGACTTGGAACCAGCACCTCCGGCAGTCCCGCCTCGGGCGTGGACAACTACTCAACGGAAGAGCAGGTCGATGCCAGTGCCAACGGCCAGGGGCAGAATAACAACCAGTACGTCATCGACGGGCTCGACGTCACGAGCGGCATCAGGCAAGGCGTGCTGAATCTGACACCTCAGCCAGAATCCATTCAGGAAACGAGCGTGCAGGTAAACACATTTTCGGTAGAGCACAGCCGTGCGGCAGGATTGCAAACAATCTTCACGACTCGCTCAGGCACCGATCAGTTCCACGGCTCCGCCTCTGACTGGTTCAACTACCAGGGCATGTTTGCAAACCAACACTTCGTAGCATCGAAGGGGAGTCCATACAAACCATTCCACTCAAACAATATGGATTTTGCGATCGGAGGTCCGATCGTTCCACGCCACAACAGCTTCTTCTATTTCGCGATTGAACCACTTCGTTCATCCGCGAGTGCGGGTGGTCTTGTCACCTTTGCTGCGCCGGAGTTTATTTCGTTTGCGCAGGCGAATTACCCCAACACTGTGGGAACGAGCGTCCTGGCCAAATATGTTCCCTCTGGAATTGGATCGGTCACCGTACAGCAGACAGCGTCAGATATTTTTGGCACTGCCTGCGGAACGGGGGCAGGACTGAACGGTGTGCCATGCAACCTTGCGATGATTGACCAGGGCTCCTTTGGCGCGACGCAAATCCGCAACGGTACACAGTATTTTGCTCGCATTGACCAGGGCTTCAAGAAGGAGCGGATCTACGTTAGCCTCTTCCGAACCTTGTTGGAAACCGGCGCCGCGTCGCCGATGCCTGCGTTCTCAGCGTTGAATCACACATGGCAAGTGGCAGGACAGGCTTCCTGGACACACACATTCTCGATGAACACGTTGAATGAGGTTACGGCTGGGCAGAGCCGGGTTGAAGGCGTGTTGGGCTCGGGCGCAAAAGACTATACTGTGCCTTCGATTTCTGTGAACGGCATCAACGCCGACGGCGGCCAGGCGTATGGCGTCGGCTTTGCGCAAGGCGACTTTATCCAGCACAACTGGCACTGGCGCGATGTGCTCACCCATGTGAAGGGCACGCACACGCTTAAGTTCGGCTATGAAGGCTGGTACGGCGATGACGTGGAACCCTTTCAGGGACCGTGGTCTCAGCCCAAGTTTGCCTTCGATAACCTGCTGAAACTTGCGCAGGATGCTCCCACAAACGAGGGTGGCATCATGTACAACCCACAGACGGGGACTCAGCAGTTGTGGAACTGGGATGCTGCCGCCAGAACCTTCGGGCTGTTCGTCGAAGATACGTGGAAAGCCAGAAAGAACCTCACTCTTACACTCGGCCTGCGTTACGATGACAGCGGCAATCCCTGGTCGAAGAGTGCTGCCACCGTATTTGGAAACTTCTACCTGGGAACAGGGAATTCGAAACAAGAGCAGATTGCGAATGGCTATGCGAAGCCGACGCACAATGCTCTGCTGCATTCCGTCGACAACCTGTGGAGTCCGCGAGCCGGATTCGCCTGGGATCCCACGGGCAACGGAGACTGGGCCATTCGCGGTGGATGGGGTCTCTATGCCAATTGGCTCACATCCGCGAACGTGCAGGAGGAGTTCCGCGGCAGTCCGCCGGGGCTCGTTCAGGCATCCTTCTCGGCAGGTACTTCGACTCCACCGATCTTCGTCCTGGGTACCAGCAACAAACCACCGTTCGGATTTACGTTCCCAACTTTCCAGGGTGGCCTGGACGCAAAGGGAGGCAAGGTCGGTGGCAACTTCGCTATCGGCGCAATCAATCCGCTACTCAAGTCACCGTGGGCGGATATATGGTCGTTCAGCGTTCAACGAAAGCTTACACACGCCATCGCGGCAACAGTAGGCTACAGTGGATCGCACTCCTGGAACATCGTTGGAAATGGGAATTCCATCGGCAACGTCTCATATGGAGTTGACATTAACGCGGTTCCCGGAGATTTGATCGCGCACGAGAGCCTGGTCCGCACTGGTTTGAACACCAGCTTTGGTTCCATTGCATACGCTGATAACGACCGCTACGGCAATTACAACGGCGTCTACTTCGATGTGAGGGGACGTTTCACGCGCGGGTTCATCGATGCGTCCTATACGCGATCAAACTCAAAGGACGATGGCCTGGCGTATCCAACAGCAGATAACCCCAAGCAGTACTACGGGCCGTCTGTCTTCGACGTGCCAAATCGATTCTCTTTGAGTTGGAACTATTCCCTGAAGGGAATGAACGCAGGCAAGGGAGCAATCGGAAGCGTCACCGGCGGCTGGGGACTGAGCGGTACAACCATCTTCCAGTCTGGTTATCCGTTTACCGCCAATAACTTCAACGGGTTTGCGCCAATCTGTGCGGATACATCGACTGGCGCTCCTGCGTGTCCCTCGACAGCCAATCCTGCTGTCGGTCTGCAGTCGTACAGTGGCGACTACAACGCCGACGGCAACAACCTCGATTACCCGGACACCAAGAGCTACAGCCAGTTACATGACAACAAGGCGTGGCTGACAGGTGCCGTACCGAAGTCCAACTTCGCAGTTCCGGCCTTCGGACAGGAAGGCAACGAAAAACCAATGCAATTCCGTGGGCCGAATTTCTTTGAGACGAATGCCAATGTCTACAAAGACACTCCGATCACGGAACGTGTCAACTTCCAGATCCGGTTTGAATTTTTCAACCTGTTCAACCGGGCTAACTACGCAAACGTGGACACGAACTTCCCGGATGGCAGCTTTGGTGCAGCCACTGCTTCCCACGAGCCGAGGTTCTGGCAACTGGGCGGGAGACTCTCGTTCTGACGTAACGCAATTGAACCCAGTGGCCGGCCAGCTCATCAAGTTGGCCGGCCTTTTCTTTCGGAGTAACATCGACTCTCAAATGCCTCGCATTCTCGCCGGCAATAGCGCGCGTCTGTTTTCACGCATATGACAACTTCTCTCATCTTTCGTCGGCTCTGTGTGGTTCTCGTTTCTCTCACCATTTTGTTTCCCCGTTTGTGGGCCCAGACAGGCGATCGCCGAATCGGTCAGATCGCATCGGCGCTTCAGGACGAGCAATACGACAAAGCTCTCCAGATGCTCCACGTCGCGCTCGCCGAGTCGCCGGCAAATTCTGAGCTATGGACCATGCAAGGCGTCGCGTTCAAGGGAACAGGGAATACAAAGGACGCACTCGGCTCGTTCAGGCGTGCTCTCAAACTCGCTCCAGATAACATCCCGGCGCTACAGGGCGCCGCTCAGATCGAATTCGATCAGGCGGATGCAGCCGGAATCCCGATTCTTGAACATCTCCTGAAGCTCCATCCCACTGACCTGACCAGTCACGCAATGGTTGCAATCCTCGAGTACCAGCAGGGTCACTGCACTTCAGCATTGCCTCACTTCGAGAAAGCTCTGCCGGTCTTTGAACAGCGGCCCGCAGGGCTGCATGCGTACGCCGCGTGCCTTGTGAAGCAGAAACAATTCAGCAGAGCAGCGGAGGTGTTTCAGAGAATACTGCAAGCCAACCCAGAAGACACAGCGCAGCGCCGAGTGTTGGCAGCCATTCAGTTGATGTCTGATGATCCTCAGGGCGCCATCACCACTCTTACGCCATTGCTCAACGCGAAACCCGACGTCCGTACGCTTGAACTTGCCTCACAGGCGTATGAGCAATCTCATCAGACGGAGAAGGCAGTTGATTCCCTGAAGGAAGCGATCCTCCGCGATCCCTCGGACGTCAACCTGTACCTCGAGTTCGCCGCGATTTCAGAGAAACACCAGTCGGTCCAGGTCGGCATTAATGTGGTGAACGACGGCATCAATGTGCAGCCGAATGCGGCCGCTCTCTATTTTGCACGAGGGATGCTGTACGTTCAGCTTTCAGACTACGAGAGAGCACAGAGCGATTTCGATCAGGCATATAAACTCGATCCGAAATCGTCGTTGACAGCAGCAGCGCAGGGCTTGACCGCTGTGCAACAGAACGACTTGACCAAAGCGCTTTCCGGAATCCAGGAGAAGCTTCGAGTAAGACCGAACGATCCCATTCTGCTGTACATGCAGGCCGACGTGATCGCTGAACGAGATCCGCAACCCGGCACACCGGAATTCAATACGGCTCTGAATTCGGCAAAGAAAGCCGTTTCCTTGAATCCTGCTCTGGGTGCGGCACACACCGTGCTTGCAAAGCTCTACATGACACAAGCACAGTACCCGCAAGCTATCTTCGAGTGCCGCAAGGCGCTGCAGAACGATCCGGCGGACCAGGTTGCTCTGTATCAACTAGTCCGCGCATTGAGTAAGACCGATCAGAAGGAAGAGATCCCCAAACTGCTGAAGCAACTTGCGCTTGTTCGCAAGCAGGCTGCCAACAAAAAGCGCGAAGAGAATCGTTTCAAACTCGTCGAGGGTGAAGCGGAATTCCAATAATATTCAGGGCTGATCAAATCCGGACGGCCGCTGTGTTGCGTTCTCAAACAACCTTGATGCGGTACACGCATCGCTTGCCGCCGCGCAGTATCGATTCCTCGAGTTCGGCCTTCACGCGACACCCCAGAATCGCGGAGTAAGCTTCCTGCTGCCAGCCCAGGGTGCAGTCACAGAAACTGGGAGGGGTCCGACCTACCTCCACCATCGGGCAACTGCACGTGGGTCCCTTGTCGACGACGCGAATCATTCCTTCTGCCTTGTCGTAGGTGGCTTCAGCCATCCAGTTCCTGCGGCCTTCGGCGAGAAAGCCCTCGAGGTCTCCCTTGTAACGATCGAGAAGGACGGAGCGATACGTATCGGCGCACCTAGCGCCCAGGGAACGCAGCATCCGCTTGCGTTCATCTTCTGGCAAGCGTGCTTCAATAATTTCAATCAGCTTCGAGAAGCGGAGACGTGCGGCATCCGCCCGGTCGCGCACTTCCGAAAATTCTTTCGCATTGCAATCTCGCGGCGGGTCTTTCGTCGTCTGAGCAGATGCCTTCATGGCACAGCACACGCCAGATCCGCAAAGTAGTGCTGTGCAGCTTTTCAAAAACTCTTTTCTGTTGATCATCGCTCTGAATCCCTTTCTGTAAGGTCCGAATCCTTCTCTCAGTTCGGACCCGAATCGATTTGAGCCTGATGACCTCCCCATTGCTGCTGTCAGACAACTAACTGCGGGTCAGCTTGTGATCTGCACGTAGGTGCTGTAGCTCTCCTTGTCGATTGTCATAAACGGACGCATTATGACCTCACCGCCGCTCACGGAAGATGCTGTCCAGTCCCCACGAGCATTGTTCACCGGTTTTGCGCGAAGAAGCGCCTGCGCGTCAAAAGTCGGCTGCGAGTCTGCAATCGCCATCAGCACCAGCGGCCCCTGGACCAGCGCTACGAGCTTCGGATGGTTTGCATCCACCGCTTCGAGGCGAAGCGGCATCGGAAGCTCAATCTGAATGCGATCACCATCCTTCCACCTGTTTCGAATTGCAGCGAACGATCCCACCTCCACCGGAATTGAAATACGTCTGTCATTCACCATCACGATCGGATCAGGCTTCGCCCACGATGGAATCCGCACATAAACCGTTTGCTCGTGCGGTTGCGATGCGGAGATCTGGAGTTCGATTTTATTCTCAAACGGATACTTAGTTGCCTGTGTGAGCTGAAGCTTGGTGCCGCCATCCATCCAGCGAACGGTCGATGGCGTAAACAGGTTCACATAGATGCCGTCATGGGAGCGCAGATACGTGCTGACGTGGTAGTCGGCAGCAAGTTGAGGAAACGTGCCCGAACAGCACGGCCATTTGTCCTTGTACCAGACCTTTCGACCTGTGTTGGCATAGTCGGAGTAGTAGAACGACGTTCCGTTTGCCTGAATAGGCCACGCGCCCAGAATCGTGTTGTAGAGCACACGCTCCATGCTGTCGCCATAACGTGCGTCCTTCGTTACCCGCAGAAGATACCGTGTGATTTTGAAGTGACCGTACGCGCCGCACGGTGTTTCAAAGCTCGCGTGCGTCTCACCCAGGCTGTTGCCCAGTTGTCCAATCCCGGGTTCTCCAAACGCTTCGTTGGGACCCCAGCCACCCGTAGCGAAACTCTGCGTTTTCACGAGCATCTCAAAGCCGTTCTTTGCCGCACGCAAGTGTTTTTCGCTGCCCAGGGTGAGATAGGCCTGCATCGCCGAGCTGAATGCGTTCACATGGCTGTACGCGTGCTCAAACGGAAGTACATTGTTGCCTTCTGCCAGCGGATTGAAGTAGGTGTCATCTTCGAGGTACTTCTTCGCAAGATCCAGGTAGAGGCCCTTGCCACTCCGCTGGTATGCAAGAAACAGGTTCTCCGGCAACGTGTAGGTTTCGTCCCAGGTATAAGCCGTATCCTTATGGGGCCTCGAACGCTGTTCTGCCCGGGACAATGCCTTCTCCGGCAAATAGGCGAGGATGGCCCGCGTAAGCTTCTCATGAATCTCCATCGCTTGCGGATCATGAGCATACTCATGCGCGTCAATCAGTCCGCATGACAGCTTGTCATAGGTATAAGCAGGAAGCCGGTAGTCGACGAAGAACTTCGCCTTCGCATCGAGCGTTTCTCCGTATCCCTTCACCAGCTTGTTGATCTTCAGCCGAGTCGCTTCATCGCCCGATACCGCATAGGCGCGTGCCAGCCCTGAAACGTACTGTCCAAATGAATGCCCCGCAATGAAGCCGTGAAAATCGTTCTGTTCCAGGCTGAACCCGGTCAGATCGTACCAGCCACCCATGTCCTCCCCTGGCGCGGGGAGCCCGGCAACTTGCCGGAACACCTTCAACAATCGATCATCATCGAGGTTCAGAAAACGCGCATGGTTCTCGTCAAACTGGCGGCTCATTGGCCCCTCATGCAGCTGCACATCCGCATAATTGAACAGGCTGAGCGGTGTCGAAATCGCCACCAGTTTTTTGTCGATCTCCGCCAGTGCCGGCAACGAGCGCAAAAGATGGACACTGGCGGCGACTGATCCTGCTG